>Ga0210388_10000745_pt1 | contig 26048 bp, 20 predicted proteins | sample IncBWC19OmetaG_FD_155485 | JGI IMG/M metagenome (GOLD analysis project Ga0210388, IMG submission 155485) | Forest soil microbial communities from Barre Woods Harvard Forest LTER site, Petersham, Massachusetts, United States - Inc-BW-C-19-O ...
ACTTCACGTCGGACTTGAGCAGCCGCTCGTACGCTTCGTTGACCTTCTGGATTGGGATGATCTCCACGTCCGAGGTGATGTTGTGCTTCCCGCAGAAATCGAGCATCTCCTGCGTTTCAGCGATGCTGCCAATCGGCGAACCCGAAAGGCTGCGGCGCCCCATGATCAGCGAAAATACCGAAACCGCCAACGGTTTTTCCGGCGCTCCGACCATCACCACGTGGCCATCGCGTCGTAACATATTGAGGTAAACGTTTATGTCGTGATCCGCAGACACAGCATCCAGAATAAAGTCGAAGCTGCTCGCGTGTTTTTGCATCTCGTTCGCGTCTTTGGAAATGACCACCTCATCAGCGCCCAGCCGCAACGCGTCGTCCTTCTTCTTCGGGGAAGTGGTGAACACCACGACGTGCGCCCCTAGTGCGTCTGCGAATTTCACGCCCATGTGACCTAGCCCACCCAGGCCAACCACGCCAACCTTCTGGCCCTTGCCAACTTTCCAGTGGTGCATCGGAGAGTAGGTGGTGATTCCGGCGCATAGGAGGGGAGCCGCTCCGGCAAGCTGCAAGTTCGCGGGCACGCGCAGCACAAAGTGCTCGTCCACGACAATGCTTTCGGAATATCCGCCGTAGGTGACGCCTCCCAAATGTTTATCGGGGAAGTTGTAGGTCAAAGTAAAGTTCGGGCAGAACTGTTCCTGCCCCGCCTTGCACTCCGGGCAGGTGCGATCGGAGTCCACCATGCACCCGACGGCGGCAAGATCGCCTGCCTTGAACTTCTTCACGCCGGAGCCAACCTTCGTCACCCGCCCCACGATTTCGTGTCCCGGAACACACGGGTACACGGTGGGCATTACGCCGCTCCACTCGTCGCGAACCTGGTGCAGGTCGGAATGACAAATACCGCAAAACAAAATTTCGATTTGCACGTCGTGTTCAGTTGGATCTCGTCTCGAAATCTTCGTGGAAGCCATCGGCGATTTCGCGCTGGCAGCGGAATAAGCTTTTACGTTGGGCACAGTACTCTCCTCAGTCAGTTGGATTAGCGTGGTCGCGATTCGGATTCGGGTTTTGTTTGGTGCCGCGGCGATTAGCAGCGGAGATAAATAGGGGCGAGCCCGCGCTCTCTCGCGGATCACAATCCAGTCATTTTCGCAAGGGCTTCCGGATAGCGCTCGCCCTCCACTGTGATTTTCGATGCCGCGTCGTTAATTTCGCGCAGGTCGTCAGCCGTTAGTTTCACGTCTAGCGCACCGTTGTTCTCATCCAGGCGCGACAACTTCGTCGTCCCGGGAATCGGCGCGATCCAAGGCTTCTGCGCCAGCAGCCAAGCCAGTGCGATCTGCGCAGGAGTGGCGCCTTTCTGCTTGCCGATTCTTCCAAGCAGATCTACCACCGCTTGATTGGCTTTGCGAGCCTCGGGCGTAAACCGCGGAACTCGATTGCGGAAATCGTTTTTGTCGAACGTGGTGTTTTCGTCGATCTTGCCCGTCAGAAATCCCTTTCCCAGCGGGCTGTACGGCACCAAACCAATTCCCAGTTCCTCAAGCGTGGGGATCACTTCCTCTTCCGGCTTCCTCCACCACAAAGAATATTCGTTCTGCAGCGCCGTCACCGGCTGCACCGCGTGCGCACGACGGATCGTCTTCACACCGGCCTCGGACATTCCGAAGTGTTTCACCTTGCCGGCCTGAATCAATTCTTTCACCGCCCCCGCCACCTCCTCGATCGGCACGTTCGGATCGACGCGATGCTGGTACAACAGATCAATCACATCGGTCTTCAGTCGCTTCAGGGAACCTTCAACGGCCTGCTTGATGAGTGCAGGCCGACTGCTTACGGGTGCCGCCCCTGGCCGAGTGTCGGGACCACTTAGGTCGAATCCGAACTTGGTAGCGATCACTACTTGCTTGCGAAACGGAGCAAGCGCTTCGCCCACCAGTTCCTCATTCGTGAACGGACCGTACACCTCCGCCGTATCGAAAAAGGTGATGCCGCGCTCCACCGCAGTCCGAAGCAATGCAGTCATCTCCGTCTTGTCCTTCGGCGGACCGTAGGAAAAACTCATGCCCATGCAACCGAGCCCCAACGCCGAAACTTCTAATCCACTCTTACCAAGTGTGCGCTTTTGCATAGCGTCTCCTCTCGAACTATCTCTCGCACCCCAAGACTAAAATCAAACGCCCCAGCGGCGGTATCCCGATCCTTCCGACTTATTGCCTATTCCTCTTGATTCGTGAAAAATGATTGGTTCTTTTCAGTCGAGCGGCTATCTTGTAATAGGACTGAGGAGGTCAACACAATGAAAAACGCCAACAAAAACGCCACTCCATCGCCAGACCGAACCCGGCAGCTGCGTGAAGCCCTCGCTCGCAAAATTGCCTCTTTCATCGGGTCGCAAGAGAAACTGATAACTGCCATCCCGGGGTTGCTTCTCAGCCGCCGGACTGCCCCAAGTGCACCAATCTCGGCTACCTACGAGCCAAGTCTAGCCGTCGTCGCACAAGGTCGCAAGCGCGCGACTCTCGCCGGTACCACCTTCATCTTCGACCAGTCGCGCTACCTCCTCACGTCGCTCGACCTGCCCGTTATCTGCAACGTGTTCGAAGCCAGCGCAAGCGTTCCGTATCTCTGTTTCGTTCTGAAGCTCGAGATGCAAATCGTCCGCGAACTTCTCAGTCAGGAAGAAATTCAGCCGCCCGCCGTGCCTGCGGATAGCCCCGGCATGGCTACTGGCAAAACTACGGCCGAGCTGCTCGATGCCTGCGGCCGCCTGATGGACTTGCTGAACAAACCGCAGGACATCCCGTTCTTGAGCGACCTGATCCAACGAGAAATTATTTACCGCATCCTCCGCGGCAGCGGTGGCGCCCGCCTTCGCGCCATCGCCACGCTCGGAGATCAAAGCCACCGCACAGCCAAAGCAATCGCCTGGGTCCGTACGAACTACGCCAAGCCGCTACGCGTCGAAGATCTCGCAAAAGTTGCAGGCATGGGCGTCTCCACGCTCCACCATCATTTCCGCGCGCTCACCGCCATGAGTCCTCTGCAATATCAAAAGCAACTACGCCTGCAGGCCGCGCGCGAACGCATGCTCATAGATGGCATGGACGCTGCTAGCGCCGCCTTCGAAGTCGGGTACGAAAGCGCTAGCCAGTTCAATCGCGAATACAGCCGCCTCTTCGGCCAACCGCCCATGCGCGATATCCGCACCCTCCGCGTCCCCAACGCTCCACCACTAGAGCCAATCGGAAATCACCAGATTGCCGTCTAATAGATCGAATCGTTGACGCACCTATGGCAGGTTGAACCGCGCTGCGAGTTGCGCTGGTAGCGGCGAAATTGCTGACTCGGGGACGAAGCAGATGGCCGAACCGAGAACGCTCGCAAGTTCCCGCCCAGGGTCCCCGTGGAGCGCTCTCGGTTCGGGCGGATGATCGCAGGGAACTGGAATCCAGGCAATACAGGAAAATATGTATTCGGATTCGTAAGCTAGCGAACGCAAAAGGCGGTGCCATTTCTACGGGCGAAGCCGCCGCCGTACGCAAACAGCTCTGAGTTTGGCGCTACCAGAATCTGAAACCGGGTGGTGGGAGAGAGTGCGCACGCGAATGCCTCCAGTTCGCATGCTCTCAAACGGGGCGTTGCTTCTCGCCAGAGATTTGTTCCAGGCTCGCAATCAAGTCAGTACCCAGATTTGATTTCGATGCGCAATATTCGATTTGAATCGAGTCCGCAACTGTCCGCATGAGCTTCGGGTCCTGCGCGCTGATGATCACAATCGTTGCAGAGGGAATGGCATCTCGCAATTTCGTTGCGACGACAGTTCCATGAACTTGAGGAAGCGAGAGATCCAATAAAATTACGTCGGGCATTGCCGCAGCGGCTCGCTCCACCGCTTCCTCGCCATCAACCGCTTCGCCGCACACTAGAAATTTGTTCGAATGGGAAGCCAGAAGCGACTTGATCGCTTCGCGCACACGGTCGGAATCATCCACGATGAAAATGCGAAGCGCCATAATTGGTTTTGTGCTGCGAAATTTGGTCAAGATGTTCGTCGAAAGACCATACCATAAAAACTGTATGCAATATTTCCTGCCGAAAGCTAAAAACCGGCCCCCTCAAGCGAGCAAACTGAAATATAATTTCGAGAGTCCGGGAACGAAAAAGTCCATTTCCTTTCGTTCCGTCGCAAAGGAACCCGTCAGTGTACTCATTGCGTCTTCTGTTGGTTGACGATCATGAACCCATCCGCAGAGGGATTCGCGAGCTTCTCGCCTCCCATGCCAATTGGAGTGTTTGCGGCGAAGCCGCGGACGGAATCGACGCAATCGAAAAAAACAGGCAACTGGGACCCGACATCGTTCTGATGGACATTTCCATGCCGCGCATGAATGGGTTGGAGGCGACGCGAAACATTTTGCGCGAGTTTCCGGATCGCAAAGTTGTGATCATTACTCAAAATGACCCCGCTGTCGCTCGAACTCAAGCTGCCGCGGTCGGCGCAAAGGCGGTTGTTCCGAAGAACCAGCTGTCGCGAGATTTACTAAGTACCGTGGAACGAGTGGCCGAAATTCCGAAATCTGAAATGGCTCAACCACCCCGTAAGCACGCTCCGGCCGACGCGACTGAACTCACCCAGGGCGGGGGAACGCTTGGTCAACTAATTCGCGACTTCGATTGGGCGAAGACGCCGCTAGGCGCAATCGAGGCGTGGCCGCAAAGTTTGAAAACTGTCGTTCGCATGCTGCTGACCTCTCGTTTTGCAATGTGGATGAGCTGGGGACCAGAACTCACCTTCTTTTACAACGACGCATATGCGCGAATGTCATTGGGCAAGAAGCATCCTTGGGCGTTGGGGAAACCATCTCAGCAAGTGTGGGCGGAAATCTGGAACGATATCGGGCCTCGAATCCAGAAAGTTCTGGATAGCGGCGAAGCAACGTGGGACGAGGCGCTGCTTCTCTTCCTGGAGAGAAGCGGGTATCGCGAAGAGACGTACCATACGTTTTCGTACAGTCCGTTGAGTGGCGACGATGGCAAAGTCGCCGGTCACCTCTGCGTGGTAACCGAAGAAACCGGGCGGATCATCGGCGAACGGCGCATTAGTACGCTCCGTTCGCTGGCTGCCGAGCTCAACAAGACGATTACAGAAGCGGAAGTGTGTGAATCCATCGTTCGCTCTCTCAGCGAAAATCAACAAGACCTTCCGTTCTCGCTCACATATCTTTTTAGTGACGATGGAAAGCAAGCCGACCTCGCCTGCCAAACAGGGGTCGAGCCGGGCCACCCTGCCGCACCTGGTTGCATTGCGGTGGACGCACAAGACAATCGGTGGCCAGTTAGCGAAGTGCTGAAAACAAAGAGTTCAGTCACCGTAGAGATGTCGCCCGAGAGGTTCGCGTCGCTTCCGTCTGGCTTCTGGGACCTGGCGCCGTCGAAGGCGCTTTTGGTTCCGATCACCAGCCCAGGCCAGGAGAATCCCGCCGGAGTTCTGATTGCCGCCCTCAATCCCTACCGGCAACTCGATGCCGGCTATAGAGGATTCATCGAGCTGGTGGCGGGCCAAATCGCGGCGAGCATCGCGAATGCGCGCGCGTATGACGAGGAACGAAAAAGGGCAGAAGCCCTCGCGGAAATTGATCGCGCGAAGACGGTTTTCTTCAGCAATGTCAGCCACGAATTTCGCACGCCGCTGACCTTGATGCTGGGGCCCCTTCAGGATCTGCTCGCCAGAAGCCAAACACACCTCTCGCCCACAGCCAAAGAACAGCTGGAACTTGCAAACCGTAATGGGGCGCGCCTCCTTCGGTTGGTAAATACGCTGCTGGATTTTTCTCGCATCGAAGCCGGTCGAGTCCACGCTGTTTACCAGGCCACCGATCTAGCGAGCTTCACCGCGGAGCTCGCGAGCGTCTTTCGCTCGGCGACTGAGAGGGCTGGTCTAACGCTACTGGTCGATTGCAAGGCAACCAGTGAACTCGCGTATGTCGATCGGGATATGTGGGAGAAGATCGTCCTTAATTTGGTCTCCAATGCTTTCAAGTTTACATTTGAAGGTGGGATTGAGGTCAGTCTGCGGCAGTTGGGACGCACAGCTGAACTCCGCATCCGTGATTCGGGCGTTGGAATTCCCGCCGATGAAATTCCGCGACTGTTCGATCGTTTCCACCGCGTATCCAACACTCGCAGCCGCACTCATGAAGGTAGCGGCATAGGTCTTGCGCTGGTCCACGAGCTTGTGAAGCTGCATGGCGGTTCCATCCGCGTCGAAAGCGTATTGGAGCAAGGCACTACGTTTATCGTCAGCATCCCGCTGGGACAAGATCATCTGGCATCCGGTCAGGTCGGCGGAGATCGCCCCCTTTCTTCGACCGCCACTGGTGCCGCGCCATTTGTCGAAGAAGCTCTGCGATGGTTGCCGCAGGCTGGACAAAGCGATTACGCCGCGCAGATAGCGCCTGATTACGAGCTGATGGCGGTGCCCGCGCCGGTATCCTCTGAGCACCGGGGCCGGCCGCGAGTGCTGATCGCCGACGACAATGCGGATATGCGCCTCTACCTAACGCGCCTGCTCGCGGAACGCTTTGAAGTGCAGGCCGTTGCGAACGGTCGCGCGGCGCTCGAAGCCATAAGCCAAAGAGTGCCCGACCTTGTCCTTTGCGACGTGATGATGCCCGAACTCGATGGTTTTGGTTTATTGCGGGCGCTGCGCGCGCAGGCCGCCACCAGAACCCTCCCATTCATTCTCCTCTCGGCCAGAGCAGGGGAGGAGTCGCGCGTCGAGGGTCTTAACGCTGGCGCGGACGACTATCTTGTAAAACCCTTCAGCGCCCGTGAATTAATTGCCCGCGTTCAAACACATCTGCAACTGGCGCAGGTTCGCAACGAAGCGGACAAGGCCATTCGCGAAAGCGAAAACAAACTTCAACTCTCTCTGAAGGCCTCGCAAATGGGAGCGTTCTCCTGGCATCCAGATGAGGATCGTTGTGAGGCCGACCGGAGAGTTCTGGATATTTTCGGACTGTCGTCCACCGAGGAATTAACGCTGGCGGCAGCTCTGGCCAGTCTGATCCTTCCCGAGGATCGCGAGCGATATACCGAAGGCGTCAAAAAGTCGCTGCTCCCCGATGGAGATGGCAGGCTTGAGGAACATATTCGTATTCGCCGCCCCGACGGGCAGGAACGTTGGATTTCCGTGACCGCTCAGATGCAATTCCCAGATGGCGATAAAGCCGAGCGCATGATCGGCCTGATCGGTGACATCACCGAACGAAAGCGCACAGAACTTGCCTTGCGTGAAAGTGAAGAAAGACAAGCCTTCCTGCTCACTCTGAGCGATGCGCTGCGCCCTCTGGCGGACGCGGTTGAGATTCAAGAAACTGCGGCCCGCATCGTCTGTGAGCACCTCAAGGCCAATCGTGTGGGATACGCCGAAGATCGCGGCGATGGCAAGACCGTGGCCGTTACACGGCAGTTCGCCGATCATGTCCCTCCCATCGAGGGTTCATATCGGAATCGCGACTACGGTGAAATGCTCTTGAACGAATTACGCGCCGGACACACCGTCATACGCAACGACCTCGCACACGATCTGACTCTGTCCGATGATAAGAAGGCCGCTGACGCCGCCTTGCAGTTGGGCGCTGCCGTTAAAATCCCAGTCGTGAAAACGGGTCGTTTAGTTGCCGTATTATTTGTGCATTACCGGCAGGCGCACAAATTTTCGGATAATGAAGTGGCGCTGCTTGTCGAAGTTGCCGAGCGGATTTGGGCCGCCATTGAACGAGCAAAGATCGAAGCCAAATTGCGGGACAGCGAAGACCGCTTCCGCAGGCTTGCCGAATCACTTGAGTCTGAAGTGCGGGCTCGCACAAAGGAGCTCGAAGAGCGCAACGCGGAAGTGTTGCTACAAGCCGAAACGGTTCAGACTCTTTCGAGCAGCCTGATGCACGTTCAGGACGACGAACGCCGGCACATTGCCAGGGAACTGCACGACAGCGCCGGCCAGACGCTCACCGTCCTGGGCATGAACCTAGCAGCGGTTTCGCAGCTTGCCGACGGGGCCGATCCGTGCTTGCGAGAACAGGTTTCCGAAGCACAAAAAGCCGTTGACCAGCTTACGCAGGAAATACGCACCACCTCCTACCTGCTGCATCCTCCCTTACTGGATGAGATCGGCGTGTCGGCGGTTCTCAAGTGGTACGTCGAAGGCCTGGCTGAACGGAGTGGGCTGAAAATAAGTTTGGATCTACCTCAAGATTTAGGGCGATTTTCTCGCGATGCGGAACTGGTCGTCTTTCGCGTGGTGCAGGAATGCCTGACCAACATACATCGGCACTCGGGAAGCAAGACCGCGGCCATTCGACTCCGGCTTACCGATGGCATCGTGTCGGTCGAGGTCCAGGATTCCGGCAAGGGAATGTCGATTGAAAAACTTACCGAGATTGAATCCAGTGCTTCGGGCGTCGGAGTTCGTGGCATGCGGGAACGTGTTCGACAATTAGGAGGGCGAATCCACATTCACTCGAACGATTGCGGTACGACGGTGTCGATAGCCCTGCCCGCTCCCGCAATTCCTGCGACCACCGTTCGGCAGCAAGCATTGGAAGCGAGGAGATCATCCGGCTCGTTCGCGGGCGATTAATTCCGCCGAACGAACCAAGCATTTGTTGCGCCGTGCCATCCTCTAACCACGGCTGATCCGGACCCAGTCCCGTGTAAAATACCAGTGCGTCGTAAGACCACCCTTTGGCAATGATCCTACAGGGCTATTTTCGGATCCTGAACTTCTTTGATATCGCGGAGGCGATTGAGCTCGATAAGCTACGCGCCCTGCTCGGACCAGAGGCAGGGCCGCTTACGGCTGCGTTCCGTCACCGCACGCCTGAGTATTCGCAAGCTCAGCAAGCCCCCATCGTCGAGTCAGTAGGCTCCGTCACGCTCCTAACCAACGATAAATTGGATGCTCGCATTAAATATTTTTGGTTTGGCGTCGCAGCCGTCGAGCTTACTGCGATGTTTGAATGTGACCTGGACGACGTGTGCGCGCGCTCATTTCGTTGGATGAATGCTCCGGAAGTCGAGGAAGCCGCGGAAAAGTTGCTGCGGGAACACTTGGATCGTTTCGGCCCGGCGCTCGTCAGGCCTTCGCCAAAATGGCTCGACGAAGACTATTTGATCATTGACGTCGAATCAGCAAAGCATCGTGACGGCCATTTGGCTACCGCCGCTGAGCTGCTTGATTCCTATTCCGATCAAATTGCCAAACTGGTCCGGGGAGAAGTTGTTTCGCTCTCGACTGCCGAACGTGATGAGATCGTGCGTTCAGCTCTCTCGTATTACCCCAATGACCTGGTCGTTGTCGGCTGGGCGGCGGCGCTGGTTTACGATAAACCTGAGGCCACGCCGGCCGTTATCGAAATCCTGGAGTACGCCAATACCCAATTGCTTGAGTTCCGGTATTACGACGATCTGCTGACCAACCTACTGTCGCAAGTTTACAGCTCTCTCGAAGGTCATGAGAGTTTTTGGTCCCGCTGGCGATTATCCCGGCGCGCAGGCCGCTTGAATCGCATCCGCTTGGACATCATGGACCTGGCGGAGAGGACTGAATACGCGGTGAAATTCATCAGCGACACGTATTACGCCAGAGTTTACAACGTGGGCGCGGCAAAAATTGGCGTCACCGATTATAAGACGCTCGTCAGTGAGAAATTGAAAACCGCGGGAGAGCTTTATGAGTTTATGGTGGATCAGTTCAACGAACGGCGCATGTTTGCGTTGGAGGTGGTCGTCGCCATCCTGGTGCTGCTCGACGTAATAGCCCTGCTGCGAGGCAGGTGAACTGACGCACACGCCAGTTTTCGTCAACGCCCTGGAACTTGCTCAAATAATTCCGGTGAAGATTCTCGTATGGAAGGGAAGCGATGAGTGGAACGGCTCTTTCTCGTCACCAAGTCCTATTCAAACAACACCGGAAGTTTGGCCGAACCGAGAACGCTCGCGAATTCCCAGCCCGAGTCCCCGCTGAGCGTTCTCGGTTCTGAACGCGATAATCCCGGCGAATACGCATTCAAGCAATACAGGGAAACATGTATCCGAATTCTTAGGGAAGCGAACAGAGGAAGTGGACGACTCATCATCAGTACAAACGGCGTATCGTTTTCTATTCCCGGTTCGGTTTCGCTTCCTTGCTCCATCTCTCCGACTGCAGCACTATCGCCGAGTAGCACTCGCATGCGGAGTCTTCCAGTTCTTTGCGGTCCAAAATTTTTACGCTGCCACGATTGTAGGCAATCAATCCTGCTTTTTGCAAAATCCCGGCGGCAATCGTCACGCTCGCCCGCCGCGTCCCGAGCATATGCGCCAGAAACTCTTGCGTCAAAGGCACGATGTCTCCACCCATCCTGTCTTGGCTCATTAGCAGCCAGCGCGCCAGCCGTTCGTGCACTTCGTGCAGTCGATTGCACGCCGCTACTTGGACCGCCTGCAGGGATAAGGTCTGTACGTAACGGTTTAAGGCTAGTTCCAATTGGCGAGAGCGGGACAGTGCGTCTTTGAAGTCTGCGGCTGTTATCCGAAACGCACTTCCTTTCACTTGCATAACCACCTGAGTTCCACTCGTGCTAAGTCCGATCACGAGTGGCAGACCGACGAATCCTTCCCTGCCGGCCAATCCAACCTCAACGCTCTTGCCGTCTTTCATAACGCTGAGGACTGAAGCTAGTCCATCGTTAATGAAGTAAGCATGCGTGATCGGCTCTCCCGGCTCGTGCAACATGAAGTGAGTCGGCAACTCGATGAATTCCAGCTTACTAAACAGCGTGTCCCTTTCAGCAGCCGGCAGCGCCAGCAGTATCTTGTTGCGGACGTCGCCGCGGTTTCCGTCACGTGTCGCTTGGGTCGTGGTTACGCTGCGGGGCGTTCTTGATCTTGCCATCCATGGCTCCTTGGCACACTTGTATCGTCTGATTTCGCGAGAGGCTGTGGTCTTTGAGGATGTTGCGGCAGGATGCTAATGCGGCTCGTTGGTGCACTCCTCAGATGCTGTAGAGAGGACCGCCGTCGATGCAGGCACACTGAATCTGGAAGCGTCCCAAATCCTTCGACGCAAACCAGCCCTCTGGGAGGCTCTCGCGCGGATACTAGTTAGGAATTTCGCCTCTGTCAGTACGGCAGCGTACCACTGTAACGGTCGTAACCCGGTTCGCACTGGTCTCTCGGCACCATACCGAGCGGGACCATTTTTCTTAAATCAGGATACGCGCCGTCGTACTCAAGCGGGTGTGTGTGCGTCCAAGCCCGCTCCCGTCGCAGGCATGAAAACCCAACAAGTTGCCGTCGCCTGTGGGTCGAGCCCAGTAGCATCCAATGCAATACAGGTTAAACCGTATGTTGCCGCCGGCACGGAGCCGCTAAATTGGACTGCGTGTCGGGAAGCCACCAGTTCTAATCCCCGGGAATTGGAGGAGATATGAAAAGCGTCGTCGGTATTTTTGGCACACGTCAAGAGGCGGAGCGCGCAGCAAGCACGCTGGACTCCGCCGGAATAGCAAAAAGTAGAATTGCGGTCCTTACGCCCCAGAGCACCGCGCAGGAAATCGCGGCTGTTCCCACCATGGATGCCGAGCAGCCAGGCATGGGCATGGCGCTCGGCGCGACTGTAGGCGGAGCGATGGGTCTCGCCGGCGGAGTTACGTTGGGAGCACTCGCGAGTGTATTGATTCCAGGCGTAGGGCCTGTCCTTGCGATCGGATTCGCGGCGAGCGCACTTGGTTTGGTGGGTGGCGGCGCACTGGGAGGCAAGCTGGATAATTCGTTATCCGATGGCATACCGCAGGAAGAATTGTACATTTATGAGGATGCGCTGCGTCAGGGTCGCTCGGTGGTAATCGCGTTTGCCGAAAACCATGCGCAAGTCGAAGCCGCTCATCACTCTTTGAAGCAGTCTGGAGCTGAAAGTGTGGACCGTGCGCGAGAAATGTGGTGGATCGGCCTGCGCGATGTTGAGAAGGAACATTACGATGCAGGCGGTGAGCAATTCGAGCAAAGCGAGAAGGAGTTCCGCGCGGGTTTTGAGGCCGCTCAGCGCCCCGCACATCGCGGTCACCCCTTTCAAGAATGCCGCGACCAGCTGAGTGAAAGCCATCCTGCGGCGAGCGATAGCGACGCTTTCCGTCAAGGATTTGAGCGCGGTCGCATCTACTACCAACAGACCAGCAAAGCTCGCGCGCGCTAAAGCATCTGCCAGAGCGGCAGATAACGGCATACTGAAGCCGCCAATAATGAGTTGGAAAATCTCAGTTGCGTCATCCGTAGCTTCGCCTCAATCCGTTGCCACATAATTAGCTGCCGCCGCGCTTACATCCGCCGCCTCTCGCCACGCCACGCAATACCAGTTTAATCCCAGCGCCTTACCCACTTAGCTGTATGGCGCATATTTCGCGGAACTTGTCTTATAGCAGGGTGCGAGTTCATGGAGTTCAACCAAATCGAATTCACTAAAGTGAAAGGAGATTCTGAATGCTCTTACTCATCATAATTTTGATTTTGTTGTTTGGTGGCGGCGGTGGCTACTACGGGTATTCGCGATGGGGCGCAGGCGGCGGCCTCGGTATCCTCGGGACCGTCCTCGTGATCGTGCTGGTGTTATACCTGCTTGGTGGGTTGCGTTGACGCTGTAATTCACTGAGCTGTGAAACATGACCAGCCGTACACCGGCAAGGCGCTGATTTGCGTGTCCTCGATGCGGGCTCCAGACCACGGACCACCGACGCAGGGCCGGAGGAAGTGTCGATGGATATATGCGAAGCTACGCAGACCTACGAGTCTTGGCTGCGCCACTGTACCGAAGCGGTGGAGTCTGAGTTGACGTGGAAGCACGCCCAAATGCGCAGCGACTTGTTCATGTTTTTTCGCGGGACCTATTATCGCTGGACGCAGCTCTGGCCTGAGATTTGCAATGATTTGCTGAACGCTCCGAAAGTTCTAGGCGCGGGTGATCTCCACGTCGGCAGCTTCGGCACGTGGCGAGACAGCGAAGGGCGGCTGTGCTGGGGCGTTGACGATTTCGATGACTCATATCCTCTGCCATTTACAAACGATTTAGCGCGCCTGGCAACCAGCGTGAAGTTGCTTACCGATTCCAGCGATCTCCATATTAAATACCGGCAGGGCTGCGCAGCGATTCTGGATGGATATGAAGAAGCGCTCCGAGAGGGTGGATGCCCGTTCGTACTTGCCGAGCACGATGTTGAGTTGGAACAGCTAGGCATTGAAGCGATCAAGCCTGCGCCTGACTTTTGGGAGAATCTGCTGCGCGATCCAGCGGTGAATGTTCATAGGGTGCCGCCGGATGCCCGCAAGGCTCTAGAGGAGACGCTGCCTCCAAGAGCTGCTTACAAAGTTGTGCGCCGAAAAGCAGGCATGGGAAGCCTCGGCCAGCGCCGGTTCGTAGCGATCACAATGCACGAAGGCGGATACCTCGGGCGGGAGGCAAAAGCTACTGTGCCGTCGGCGTCGGTGTGGAAAGACGGAAAGCTAGGCCATCGCGAACGTTACTACGAAAGAGCGATCGCCTCCGCCGTCAGGTCGCATGATCCTTTTCAACGCGTGGTCGGAGACTGGTTGATTCGGCGGCTGTCGCCAGATTCGAATCCCATCGAAATTGATGACCTGCCGAAGAAACGCGACGAGCATAAACTCCTGTACGCAATGGGAAAAGAGGTCGGCAACGTACATTTAGGTGAACCCAGGCAGCGAAAAAGAATCTTGCAGGATCTGCGCCGCAGACCAAAGAATTGGCTTCGTCAAGCCGGCAAGCGGATGGCACGGATCACTGAAAAAGAATGGAGGCAGTATAAGAAGGCGGGATAGAACGCCGATAATTCCGCGCCGCCAGAGGCTGCGAACTGCAGCTCACCGAATAGGATTTCCACAGCGACGTTTCGCACCGTACGGTAGCGTACGCAAACTTAAAGACTAACCCCCTGGACGCCGCCCGATTCTTGTGGTCACATCTCCAAGTCCACCCCCGGATGGAGCGTTTCTGTATGGTGCCTCCTTTTGACATCTTCAAAGTGGATTCGACCGACGCAGTAGTTTGGATTGAGGCGGCTAGCGCACTCGAAGCCGCCAAGGTCCGCGTGCAGCAGTTGATGGCTGTTTCCCCTTGCGAATATTTAATCTTCAGCCAGCAGACGGGGAGCAGGATTGCAATCAAACCCGTCAACGGCGACACTGATGCACTGGTTCACTCCGGCAAATCCGCTGGCAAGAACCCACGCACCTAGAAATCGAATCACTCCAAGCGTCTACCTCTAAAGAATACACTGAGACGGCAACGCGTCGGGCGGACGGGATTTTTCCCATCGCAAGCTTCTCCGATACTCACATCATTGTTCCTTAGCGTCAGGCCCACAGCTCGTTCAAGCGCGGACTTGATTGGGTTGCTTCAAGCCATCTCTTTTTCGATAATCTTCCTTAACGCGAAACGCGCCAGCTCTTCCGACACTCTTGACGACGAATGGCAGCCAGACTTTTGGATGTCGACCGCACAGGGCCAACTGGGGTATATCTACGAAACGATGTCAGTAGAATCCATGCCAAGCGCAAAGAGCCACGCTAATAGCGAATACTCCCAAAGAATCAATCGGGTTATCGACTATCTTCGCGGGAATCTGGATCGCCAGGTGAAACTAAAAGAATTGGCTAAAGTAGCCTGCTTGTCGGAATTTCACTTCCATCGGATCTTTGGTGCGGTTTCGGGCGAAACCTTAAACAATTTTACGAACCGGCTTCGTCTTGAAAAAGCCGCACGCCTCCTTCGTTATTCCAGCCAAAGCGTGACCGATATAGCCTTGGACTGCGGTTTTTCGTCATCGGCCACGTTTTCGCGCGCCTTCCGGTCCGGTTACGAGACTTCGCCCAGTCAGTTTCGAAAAAGCGGCGAGATCAAAAAAAGCAAGATTTGCAAAGAACTCTTCCCGCAAGACGAATATGGTCTCCTCATGAGCGCGGAAGAAAAGAGAGCCGCGTTTCCAGTGAGATTGCTCGACATTCCCGAAAGGCAAGTCGCCTATATTCGGGTCACGAATGCCTTCGACATGGACAGAGTGCTTGCCGCTGTGAAGACAATGATCGAATGGGCCAAATCCCAGGATATTTTTTCGCGAGGAATTCTTTTCGGGATGACGGTTGACGATCCACACGTGACCCCCCAGCATCTTTATAGATATGAGGTCTGTCTTGCGTCGTCTTTGCCCTTCAAGTGCAGCGAAGGAATGTCGAAATTGAAAATGCCAGCCATGCGATACGCCGTCATAACAGTTTCCGGCGACATCCATAAGGTAGCTACGGCTTGGGACTATCTTTACAGGGATTGGCTTGTTAACAGTGCCTACGAGCCCGAGCATGCGCCGGCACTTGAGGTTTTCTTGGACAAAGAAAGCGCGACGGATTGGTCGCATTTTGAACTGGAATTATGCCTGCCGGTTCGTAAACCTGCAGAGATGCAGAGCTAACATCAGCCATGTGATGGTCGCGCTTTCAGGGACTGCCTTGGTTTCGCAAGTAGATCGAAACAAGCGACAATAGCCGACTTAATGCGTAAGGGAGAAACCTATGATGATTGATGGAATTGGTGGCGCTTTTCTGTTTTCGAACGATACAAAGCGGCTGGCAGCTTGGTATCGCGATATCCTCGGAATAGTTCCTCAGGGCGAAGATGCTGGGTGCAATTCGATCTATACATCGTTCGAATATAGAGATCTTGCCAACCCGGAGATCAAGCGAACGATAGCCTGGGCGATTATGCCCGCTGATCAAGACATCAAAGGCACGCCGCGAACCGGTAAGATTAATTACACAGTGAAGAACATGGAAGAAGTCCTCAGCCATCTTAAGACTAAAGGCGTGGCGATCGAAAAGACCGAGGAATATCCCGGCATGGGGACCTTTGCGTGGCTTAAAGATCCAGATGGCAATCCCATCGAGCTTTGGCAGCCATCCGAGAGCGAATAGAGATCCCTAAATTGCGAAGGCCCAAGGGCCGTCTCTAAGGCCCTCATCCTCGCGCCAACATTGCCAAGCCTCGCCGCCGTAGAGCGATTCATTCGCTCGCCTTCGTCCCTGCTTCCCAAAGCGGCGCATTCTTCGCGGCATTCAGTGCTGGATGTTTCCACCCAAGTACCCGCTTCCGAACAGAGGGAAGCGCAACGCGCGGCGCCGTCGCTCGTATTTTCTGCGGATGCGACCGCGGTTGTTGAATTTAGCCTAGCTGTTTTGGAAAAAATGGCGGGGACGACGGGACTCTCATCGTCTTGAAAGGGAACGCGTGGTCGCTCATCCCCGGAATAATGCCGAGATGACTTTCGGCTCCACAGGCAATCACGAGATGGTCGTAGTTCGTCCGCTCCAGTTGGCCATGGTCGTTCTGAAATTCGATTTGACTAGTCGGAAGATCGATGCGTTCGACGGTTTCCGTACTACGCTCTACTCCGGGCAGCGTCTGTCGAATTGTTGCGGCTGTGGAATTAGGGTAGATCGAAGGTCCCGCGACATCAGCCAGGAGCGGGTGGAACACCATGTGATGCTCACGGCTGTAGACAACGAGCTGGCATTCCTCGCCCCGCAGTCTCGTCCGTAGAGTCCTCGCGCACTTAGCCGCTGCGAAGCCGCCACCAATAATTACAATTTTCGTGCGAGCCATTTCGAGTTCTCAGCCGCAACAGCTGTATGGAAAGTACGTACTGCTTCGTCCCTTCCTTAGGGTCAATGACAAATTGTCCGACGGTTCACGTAACGTCCGAAATCTTAAGGAGTCCGATGGCCTTCTGCTGCTTTCGAGATGCCTTAAGACACCATCAACACTTTTTGATTCATGGAGACGGTATGAACCATTGTCAATTTTGATAGACTCCGACGTCAATTCCGATCACTAATCGTGACGCTCGATTGTGCCCGCACGGAGTTTAGACGACTACACACTGGGCGGGGCATTTACGCGGCAAAAGGGAGAGTGCGTCGAACTTATTTGAACCGGTGAATAAACCTAATTGGATGGCCGCGAATTAGCGATATCCCAGCTTGCAGACGCGGGAAGACTTATGGCTGAAACTCAAATTCGCCGAGGTGTCTTTTCTTCCTCATTCCCTGCCAAGTACCCGCTGTTCGTCGTCATCTTCGTACAGTTGAAGATCTTTGGCGGGTAAGGCGCGGACTGCGATGGGGTCCCAAAAATGAGCATCGTGAGCAATGAGGTTGCTTAGGGCGCGACGGTGGTGTTTTTTTGTCTGTCAGCGTACAAAGCTTCTGGTCGAACACTGCAGTGGGAACCAAGCCCTGTCGTGATTCAACTCGGCTAGGGCCTGGGCGGCAATAATCTCAGCGAGACTGAAAATAGCTACCGAGACCGCACAGAATCGCGGAGGAGGTTGCACCTCTTTATCATGTTAGTTCGTCCGTGGAAGCGAGCCTCCGTTCCAAGAAAGTGATTGTCCCAATTCGACGTGCAGTTCTGTAACGTGGTTTCGCCTCAGAGTGGCGAGCTTTACCCAGTCGTGACGCCCCAATCGGAGAAGTGCAGTGCTTGTTCAAACGTCCGCGCCCTCGCGCATCTCGGGGGTATCGCACGTGGGGAAGGCTTGAGTGGCGGTAAGCTGTCAATTCTTGATCGGTCGGTACGCGACCGCGCTTCGCAGTTCGAGAAATTAGATTGGCAATTCTGACAGTTGACCGCACACGACTTGGCGGGTAGCTTCTACCCGAAATGCTTGCCCCTAACTCCGCTGGCCTGCCGTCGACTACCGAGGCTAGTGATTGGGACGACGTTTCATGTTAGTAGCAAGTGACTTTGTGCTGATCGTGCCACAAGCTCCCATCCAATTACGACTACGCGCCCCGTAGTGAGATGGCCCAGTGTCCGGAGAGGTGAAGCAGCCGCTTGCAGATTGTATTCTGAATAGCCGATCTCATGGGTGTAGGGCCTTCATTGGTTATTTTCACTGGGATCCGTTAAGAAGGAGCGCATCAATGCACACCCGACGTCAATTTCAGTTGTATGGCTCGTGCGCGGCAGAACCGAAACAAGCCAATCTGCGAAGTCCATTTTCGAGCTATATATGTTTGATGCTGCTCCCCATGGGAGCATTTTTGTTTACGGGGCTTGTCGGGTGTGCAGAAAAGGAAAAACCTGCGCCGCCAGCGCCCCCCGAAGTGACCGTGGCGACCGTGGTCCAGCAGGACGTGCCGATGTACGACGAATGGGTCGCGCAATTGAATGGCCCCGTGAACGCCGAGATCACCCCTAAGGTGCAGGGCTACCTGCTGAGGCAGGAGTACCAGAACGGTTACTTCGTCAAGAAGGGCCAGCGTCTGTTCGAGCTTGATCCACGGCAATATGAGGCAGCACTTGACGCAGCTAAAGCGTCGGTAGCGAGGGCGCAAGCAAACTTCGCGAAGTACCAGGCCGACGTCGCGCGCGACACTCCGTTGGCTGCACAAAACGCGATTCCGCTGAAGCAACTGGACAACGATACGGGTAACCGTGACGCCGCAGCCGCAGAAGTACTAGCAGAGAAGGCCAACGAGGAGAATGCGGAACTAAACCTGGCCTGGACCAACGTCAATTCACCAATTGACGGCATCGCCGGCGTATCGAACTCCCAGATTGGCGACCTGGTCGGTACCGGCACAAAAATGACGACAGTCTCCCAGGTCAACCCGATCTGGGCCTACTTCAATATCAGCGAGCGGACTTTCCTCGGAGCTGCCGCTAGGGTGCAGGGAATTATTTCCGGCCAGGTCAGCCGGAATTCGCTTGCTAGCACCTCGATCGAATTCATTCAGGCAAACGACGTCCGTTATCCGCAAAAGGGCCGATTCGTTTACGTCAACCGCCAGGTTGGCAGCCAGACCGGCACGATTCAAATGGCGGCCGAATTTCCGAACCCCGACGCTGCGCTACGTCCCGGCGGGTTCGGACGCGTGCGCATTCAGAGCGGCGTGAATAAGAACGCGCTGCTGGTTCCGCAGCGTGCCGTTATCGAGGTGCAGTCAAACTACATGGTTGTAGTGCTCGGGTCAGATCACAAAGCCACATTTCGGCCGGTGAAAATGGGAGCGCGTGTAGGTCCGAACTGGGTCGTTAGCGAGGGCTTGAAGCCGGGCGAGCAGGTAGTGGCTGAAGGAATTGAACGAATACAAATGGTCGCAGCTGCAATGCCGCAACTGGCAAAGAGCGGCATTCCAGTTGCTGCCAAGCCCTTCGTGCCAGCGTCGCCGGACGAAGGGAGCAACTGACCATGGCCAAATTCTTTATCAATCGGCCCATCGTAGCGATGGTCATTTCAATTCTGATGGTGCTGATCGGTGTGGTCACAATGCTCAGCCTCCCCACGGCGCAATTCCCGAACATTGCGGACCCCATGATTCAGGTCAAGGCCACATATCCAGGCGCGGATGCCCAGACGATCGCCGAGTCCGTTGCAACACCCCTTGAGCAGCAGATGTCAGGCGTTACTGGCATGAACTACATGTACTCATTAAGCGCCAGCTCCGGCGGGGGAATGACGCTGTACGTTGACTTTCAGTTGGGGACCGACATTAATACCGATCAGATTCTGGCACAGATGCGGAGCGGGCAGGCTAACTCGCAATTGCCGGCCGAGGTTACACAGCAGGGCGTTATCGTGCAGCCTGGGACGACTGCCCCTTTTATGCTGCTTGATCTCTATTCTCCCACCGGTATTTACGACAACATTTTCCTGGCCAACTACGCCAACATCAATTTGCAGTATGCGCTGACGCGTATTGAGGGTGTCGGCCAGGTTCAAGTATTCGGGGCTGGGCCTTACGCGATGCGCATCTGGGTGAATCCTGATCGGCTGGCAAGTCTGGGAGTGACCGTGTCCGATATCACGAATGCGGTCAAGGCTCAGAACAAGGTGAACCCGGCGGGTCAGATCGGAGGTGAGCCTGTCCCGCCAGGCCAGCAATTCACCTACAACGTTCGTGCTCCGGGTCGCCTGCCCACTGCTGAGGAGTTTGGCGAGATCGTCGTCCGCGCCCAGCCCGACGGATCAATTCTGCGCCTGAAAGACGTGGCGCGTGTCGGTCTCGGATCGCAATACTATTCGATACTCGCGCGGATGGGAACCGCAGGAGAGAATAAGCCCGCACAGCCCGCGGCGCTCGTTGCGCTCTATCTAACGCCCGGCAGCAACGCCCTGCAGACTCGAGCCGCAGTCCTGAAAATGATGGAGGAGGAAAGCCGACGATTCCCGAGCGGCCTGGAGTACACCGTCGCCCTGGACACGACACTCGCCGTCAGTGCAGGGATCCACGAAATCTACAAGACGCTATTTGAAGCACTGCTGCTGGTAATCATCGTCGTTTACATCTTTCTCCAAGGCTGGAGGGCAACGCTCATTCCGCTGCTCGCGGTTCCTGTCTCTCTGGTAGGAACGTTCATGGTGTTTCCGCTATTTGGGTTCTCCATTAATACGCTGTCGCTTTTCGGGCTCGTGCTTGCGATTGGACTGGTCGTTGATGATGCGATTGTTGTGGTGGAGGCAGTGGAACAACACATCGAGCATGGGCTGACACCTCACGATGCCGCCATCAAGGCTATGGAAGAGGTCTCGGGACCGGTAATTGCAATTGCACTGATTCTCGCTGCAGTGTTCATTCCCACTGCGTTCGTTCCCGGCATTACAGGACAGCTCTATAAGCAGTTCGCTCTTACCATCGCAATTTCGGTGCTCTTCTCGGCATTCAACGCGCTCACGCTCAGCCCGGCGCTTTCCGCCCTGATGCTGCGTCCCAAGAAGCCTACGCGCGGACCTCTCGGGGCTTTCTTCCGCGTTTTCAATAAGGGTTTCGGGCACGCTACCGACGGTTATGTGAACGTGTGCAGGCACCTCATCCACAAGGCTGGCTTTGCGTTCCTCATGCTGGCCTTGCTGGCTGTCGGCGCGGGATTATTCGGCAAGCAGATCCCACAAAGCTTTCTCCCAGATGAAGACCAGGGATATCTTTTTGGCGGGTTGCAGCTGCCTAACGCCGCATCGCTACAACTCTCGTCGGAGGCTTCGCGCGAAGTAGAAAAGATCATCATGGACACGCCCGGCGTGCAGTACGTCAGCTCAGTCATGGGATACAGCATGTTGAGTGGCGTGAACACCACGTATAGCTCATTCTTCTTTATTTCGCTGAAACCGTGGGAAGAGCGCAAGACTCCCGAGACTAGCTATCAAGGGATTAAGGCCCACCTACAACAGGCTCTCTCACGGGTTGCGTCGGGAATTGCATTCTCATTTCCCCCGCCGGCAATCCCGGGTGTAGGCACGTCGGGTGGCGCAACTTTCATTCTGGAAGACAGGTCGGGGAGTGGCATCGAGTTCCTCGCAAAGAATGCGCGGATATTTGCAGAAGCGGCCCGCAAGCGCCCAGAGCTGGCCGGAGTTCTAACAACTGCTCTGCTCAACGTGCCCCAGGTTGGGGTTAAGGTGGACAACGCCAAGGCGATGACCCAGCAGATACCGCTGAATGATCTCTACCAGACCGTGCAGACATTTATGGGCGGTTCGCTGATTAACTTCTTCAACCGTTTTGGTCTGCAATGGCAAGTGTATGTTCAGGCCGATGGTGACTACCGGACGAACGCGGAAAATCTGGGCAAGTTTCACGTCCGGAATGCAACCGGCGATATGGTTCCCTTGAGCACGCTTACCAGTACGTATCCTCGCAATGGCCCTGAGTTCCTCATGCGCTACAACCTCTTCAACTGTGTACAGATCAATGCCTCGGCGGCGCCGGGATACAGCTCTGCACAGGCGATGGCGGCGTTGGAAGACGTCTTCCACAAGACGATGCCTAGTCAGATGGGTTTCGACTACTCGGGTATGTCTTACCAAGAGCAACGGGCCGCGCAGGGAGTGTCGCCAGCCGTCATTTTTGGTCTGGCATTCTTCGTCGTCTTCCTCATCATGGCGGCTCAGTATGAAAGCTGGACGCTACCGTTCAGCGTGCTATTGGGCGTTCCGATCGCAGTCTTCGGGGCTTTCTTCGCGCTCTTCTTCCGCCACCTTGAAAATAACGTGTACGCTCAGATTGGTCTGGTAATGCTGATCGGTTTGTCGGCGAAGAATGCCATCCTCATCGTCGAATTTGCCAAGATCGAGTACGACAGCGGGAAGCCGCTGCTCGAAGCGACCTTAACTGGCGCAAGATTGAGACTGCGACCGATCCTGATGACAGCCTTCGCCTTTATTTTAGGTTGCGTGCCGCTATGGGTAGCCGCCGGCGCGGGCGCTATCTCGCGCCAGGTTCTGGGAACGGTGGTCATCGGCGGCATGCTGGCATCCTCAATCATTGCGATCTTTTTCGTGCCGGTGTCTTTTGACGTCGTGGAGCGCTTCGGCAACCTCTTCAGTAAAAAGAAAGAAGGGCCGCAGCAGCCGCCGGCGGTCGGCGCTGGCCACGAAGGAGGGCAGCCATGATGCGCAGGGAAACACCCATCGCCATTGTCATCGTGTTGCTGTTCTGCGTGTGTGGGTGCACGGTGGGGCCGAACTACAAGCGCCCCGACGTGAATGTCCCGAGCGACTATCGCGGACTCCCGCACGGGTCCGGCGGCCAATCTGGGGGTGAAGCGTTCGCGGAAATGAAGTTGGCGGCCGTTTTTCCGGACGAAGTGCTGCAGAGCCTTCTCAAGGAAGCTCTGGTCAACAACTACGACGTGCGCATCGCCGCGGCGCGGGTCTTGCAGGCTGGCGCCGATCTTGGGATTACTCGCGCCAATCAGCTTCCGACAGTGAATGTAGCCGGGGGGATCCAGAATCAACGCATGCAGCCATTCTCAGGGAACGTGACGGCCGGCGCGGTGGCGCTGCAGGCCTCCTGGATACTGGATTTCTGGGGCCAGTTTCGCCGAGCGACGGAAGCGGCGCGCGCAAATCTGCTGGCTACTCAATATGGAGCGGGCCTAGTTCGAATAACGCTAATTTCGGCCGTGGCGAACGCCTATTTTCAACTGCGCGCATTCGATTCTCAACTCGACACCTCGGAACGGACATTGGAGGCGGACAAGGAAATTGTAAGGATTAACACCATCAAGTTCAAAGGTGGCGAAAGTGCGATTACGGATGTGCTGCAGGCCCAGCTTTTGCAAGAACAGGCGGAAGCAGAGATCATTTCACTGAAGCAAGGAATCGAGCAGACCGAGAATCAGATCAGCATCCTGCTGGGAAGAAATCCTGGGCCGATTCTCCGCGGAGTCCCTCTCATTCAACAGCCGCACATGCCTGAGGTTCCGGCTGGATTGCCGTCCGCAATTCTCGAACGCAGGCCGGATGTCCTCCAGGCGGAACAGAGTCTCGTAGCCGCTAATGCGAACGTTGGAGTGGCGAAGGCGGCCTACTTCCCCCAGATCTCATTGACTGGCGCATTCGGCGTGCAAAGCACTGCCTTGGAGAGTTTCCTGGGAGGCGGACTCACCACGGCCGCCTGGACACTCGCGGGACAAGTTGCTCAGCCCATCTTTGAAGGCGGGCGAATTACGGCGAATTACCACCTTGCCTGGGCCCAGCGAGATGAAGCCGAACTGGTTTACAAGCAGACAGTGTTGCAGGCGTTGGGAGACGTCTCCAACGGTCTCGTTGGCTACAATCAATCCCAACAATTTCGAATGAAGCTCGAGGAACAAACGGCCACGTACAAGGAAACTGCGCGTCTCGCTGACGTTCGGTTTCTAGGCGGATATACCGCTTTCCTTGAGGTGCTGGTGACCCAGCAGCAATATTTCACCTCGGAGATCAGTCTAGATCAGGCGTGGCTCACGGAAATTCAGAACTACGTTCAGCTGTATCAGGCGCTCGGCGGCGGTTGGCAGCAGTAGGATCGCCTATGTTGTTGGAGATAGGCCAACCCTCGGGCCTAGTCACTTCGGTCATAAAATTCATCCTGCTCGTATTCGAAACAAACTGTTCCATCCCACTCGATGACGCGCTTCTCTGAATGTTCATATTCGATCGCTTCTGTCGAATACACTGTGAAATTGTCGTCTGCATATCTCAAGGGAAACCTGCTTGCTGAGGTTTTCGCGTCGCCGTCACTCTTTGCAAAAAAGATGACATTGACGCCGTCCTTCCTCTGAACCGATTTAAGTGGAATGCCGTCCAGCGGATACCTGCGAACTTGGGGAATTCTGCGGTGTCCGGTTGGACGCAGAAGATTGGCGGGAATTCCCACTGATCGGGTGGCCAGTTTGTCTGCGCCGATCGGATAAGATCATGCGCCACGAGCCAGGCCCCGACCTGCTTCCAGTGCAGGCTCAACTCCCTAACTCGGTGCGTTTCCTCATGATAAGCGATCACGTGGTTCAGCGCAGCGTGCACCGCCGACCTCAACCGGTCGCGCAAGGTCGCAGCGAGCTCCTCTTCAATAGGGCTGTCGAACTTTAGGCGCAGCATCTACTCGGACTCTACACCTGCACTTACACGAGCAATAAACGTGAACGACCCCGAGCAGATGGGACGTCTCATTATCCGAGACTTCAATCGGCTACGATCGATAGTTGCCGGAATCGCCGGCGGCCGAGTCGGGCTGGCTAACAACGGCCGATCCGAGGGCGCATGCTCGCATGAGCGCGGCCGCGAAGAAAGCGTGGGCCGATCCAGAAGTGCGCACGCCGACCTGCTGCGCTAAAAAGGCGCTGGGACTGGGAAGGGTACACAAAATGACGATTGAGGCGAGGGGCACTCTCGAACTGAGCGAGGCCAGCGGCGACCGCAATCATGCTGAGGGCTTACCGCAGACACAGGGAATCGTGCGCGCACCGTGACGAAGGGCGAGCGTGCTGGACCTGTCGGTGCCCGATCTGGGTGCAGAGATTTCTCGGCGATCGGGAGATCAGAAAATCGCTCGGCTCGCGAGATTGGCAGAAGGCCGATAAAAGGCTGCGCGACTGGGAGACGGCTGGCGTGCCAGCGGCGAAGGTAAACGAAGAGGCCGTTTGCATCGCAGCGGCTGAGAAAGAATTCCTCGCGAGGTGTGAAGCCGAAAAGCTGAAAAAATCGACCAGCGACCGCTACCGGATAATGTTTCGCGAGCTCGGCCGATTCGCGGCGCTGGAGGGTTTCCGCTTTCTGAAAGAGATCGACGCTCTCGCCCTCAATCGGTTCCGCGCCGCGTGGAAGGGAAGGAACGGGCAGGCGAGTAGCGGACTCACCGATCTCAAAAAGTTGGAGCGGCTGCGCGGATTTTTCAGGTTCGCGTTGGATAACGGACCCATCACGCAGAACCCCGCGGCGACGATCCGCAACCCGACGATTCGTCCGAACCCGACGCTTCCGTTTTCGCAAGAGGAAATGCTCCGCATCCTCGAAGCTGCGGAAAAGAAAATCGCGACTGCGAAGCCGGCCGCGAAAAGCAAAGCGCGGCGCCTGCGCGCGCTGATCCTGCCGCTGCGCTACTCGGGCCTGCGGATTGCCGACGCCATCGACTGCGCCGCCGACAACCTCCAAAACGGAAAGCTGTTTCGCCACACTCAAAAAACCGGGCAGCACGCCTACTGCCCGCTGCCGGCGTTCGTCGTTGCCGAGCGGGAGAGCATTCCTCGCGTGAGCTATCGCTACTGGTTTTGGACGGGAGGCAGCGCGGTCGAGAGCGCCAGAAAAAATAGAGCAAGGCGTTGGCTGACTTATTTTCTGAGGCTCAGGTGAGCAGAGGTCACGCGCATCGCTTCTGCGACACGATGGCCGTCGAGCTTCTGAAAGCCGGCACGCCGATCGAGCGCGTCTCGATTCTACTCGGACACTCCAGCGTGCGGATCACCGAGAAGCATTACAGTCCGTGGAATCGCGCGCACCAGGAGCAGGCCGAAGCGGACGTCGCGCGATCTTGGGCGACTGGCCCGATCGTGCTTCTTGAAGCAGAGCACAAAAAAAGTACACGACGGAGCTGACTGTTTTGGAAAAAATGGCGGGGACGACGGGACTCGAACCCGCGACCTCTGCCGTGACAGGGCAGCGTTCTAACCAACTGAAC
>Ga0210388_10000746_pt1 | contig 26037 bp, 20 predicted proteins | sample IncBWC19OmetaG_FD_155485 | JGI IMG/M metagenome (GOLD analysis project Ga0210388, IMG submission 155485) | Forest soil microbial communities from Barre Woods Harvard Forest LTER site, Petersham, Massachusetts, United States - Inc-BW-C-19-O ...
TGGAGAATAGGACGAACCGGCATGGAGGAATTCTCCGCCGCCGATTTTACATCAGAGATGGAAGGCCTCCCACTTCTCGGGCAAAGAACGCGCGAGAAACAGGGCACCCGCATAGGCTGGCCGGACGAATGCGTCCGTCCCTACGTGATCCCTTCGCTTATCGCGCGGCGGCGGCGTCGAACAGGCTTAACAGCTCCAGCTTTTTTTCCGCGGGGAGGAACGACGCTTCAAACGAATTGCGGGCCAGTTCGCGGAGATGTTCGTCGGTGAATCCGAAGGCTTCCTGGGCGATCTGGTATTCGCGCGAGAGCGTGGTACCGAACAGCGCCGGGTCGTCGGTGTTGAGTGTGATCATCACGCCCTGGTCGAAATAATTCTTAACCGGATGCTCGGCGATGGTCTTGCAAACTCCGGTGCGCAGGTTGCTGGTGATGCAGAGTTCGACGGGAATCTGGCGCTGGGCAAGCTCTTCGATCAAGTCGGCGTCCTGACTGGCGGTATAACCGTGGCCAATGCGCTCGGCGCGCAGGTTGAGCGCTCCCCAAATGGATTCCGGCGGTCCGGTCTCGCCAGCGTGGGCCGTAAGGCGCAGACCGTTGTCGGCGGCGTAGCCGTAGACGCTGCGGAAAAGTTCCGGCGGAGCCTTCTGTTCGTCGCCGCCAATGCCGACTCCGATCACGTGGCGATCCTGATATCGCACCGCTAGCTCGAAAACCTTCTGCGCCTCTTCGACTCCGAAGTGGCGGGTCGCGTCGAAAATCCAAAGCAGCGACACGCCGAAATCGCGGGCGCCGCGGGCGCGTCCGCGTTCCAGGCCCTCGAAGATCGCGGCGAAATCCTGCTTGCGGTACAGGCAGACACCGACCGCGACATAGACCTCCGCGTGCAGCACACTCTCGTCCTTGAGGCGCTGCATGAGGCGGTAAGTGATGAGTTCGTAGTCGTCGGGACCGCGCAGGTGCGCGCTCACCGCTTTGAACGCCATCAGAAAACTTTGAAAGTCGGTGTAGCTGTAAAGGGCGTCGACCTCGGCAAGAGTGGAGCGTTCGCCGTGCAGCTTGCGCAGTTCGAGCAAGGTGGCGGGCGCGACCGCACCTTCGAGGTGCAGGTGCAGCTCCGCTTTGGGCAATTGGCGGATAAAGGCGTTCGGCGGGCGGAGCGGCACTGAAGTCATCTTCTTGATTGTAGATTCTCGACGGCGGATTTGCGAGGGAGGGGAGTTGGGCTGGCCGGACGGGCCTGAGCCGCGGGCGGGGAGTGCATGGGTCCTTCACTGCTCAGGCCGATTCACTGCGCTCATCGGTCTGCTGCGTTCAGGATGACAGGGCGTTGCGAGATGTGCGCTTGAGATACGGGCGCTGGAGAAAGTTGTTTCCGTTACAATCCTCTGATTTGAATCGGGGAATGGGGAGCAATATGAAAACGAAGATCGTCCGGGGGTTGCTGGTAGTGGCAATGTTAGCGGTGCCGTTGGCATTGTTGAGCGCCTCGGGGCCGCGGGTGAAGACCGCGTCGGGCGTGGTCGAAGGCAAGAAAGATGGCAAGGCAACCGCATTTCTCGGCATCCCGTATGCTGCGCCGCCGGTGGGGAATCTGCGCTGGAAGCCGCCTGCACCCGCAGCGCAATGGACCGGCGTGCGCAAGGCCACAGGGTTTGGGGCGCATTGCCTCCAGGGGAATATTTATGGCGACATGACCTTTCGCGACTCCGGAGGCAGCGAAGACTGCCTGACTCTGAACGTTTGGGTTCCCACGAAAACGGCCCCCGAAGCAAAGCTGCCAGTGATGGTGTGGATTTATGGCGGCGGATTCGTCGCCGGCGGCACCTCCGAGACGCGGCAGGATGGCAGCAATCTCGTGCGGCAGGGCGTGATTGTGGTCAGCATGAATTACCGGCTCGGCATTTTCGGTTTCTTCGTGCATCCGGAGTTGGCGAAAGAATCCGCGCATAACGCGGCCGGAAATTATGGGTTGCTTGACCAGACCCTGGCGCTGCAGTGGGTGCATGACAACATCGCGGCGTTCGGTGGAGACCCGTCGAATGTGACCATCTTCGGCGAGAGCGCGGGATCGTTTTCGGTGAGCGCACAGATGGCGTCGCCGCTGGCCAAAGGCTTGTTCCAGAAGGCAATTGGTGAAAGCGGCGGGGCGTTCTTCAGCAGCGGAATGTCGTTTGACCCTCTCTCGGTACGGGAAGAAAAGGACGCGAAGGCGGCCACCACAAAACTCGGCGTAAGCACGCTGGCTGAGCTCCGCGCCGTTTCCGCCCACAAGCTTCTCGAAATTTTCGGCAAGCCCGGGCCCGACGCTTTCGACTTCGGTCCTGACGTTGACGGATATTTTCTGCCAGAGTCTGCGCCCGCGATATTTGCAGCGGGAAAGCAGAATGACGTGTCGCTGCTGGCGGGCTGGAACCGCGACGAAGGCAGCTTCGACGTAGTTTCTAATCCGCAGAAGCCGACTGCAAAAAACATGAAGGCCGACGCGCAAAAAGATTTTGGCTCTGCGGCAGAGCAGTTTCTCAAGCTCTATCCGACCGACACGCCGGAGCACGTGCTGCGTTCCGCGCAGGATTTCGCCGGTGACAAGTTCATCGCGTTCTCGACCTGGGCGTGGCTGGAAGCGGCGGCGAAAACCGGCAAGCAGCCCGTCTACCGATATCGTTTCGACCTGGGACCGCCGTCGGATCCGAAAGGGCCGCAGATGGGCGCGTACCATTCCGCAGAAATTGAATATGTGTTCGGACAACTCGATTCCAAGGCCGGCGTAACGTGGACTCCGGAGACTCGCGCCCTCAGCGCCCAGATGCAGAAATATTGGGCGAATTTCGCCCGCAGCGGCGATCCGAATGGTCCGGGGCTGCCGAAGTGGCCGGTGTATTCGCTGGGCGACGGTTGGCCGGTGATGTATCTGGATGCGACGTCGGCGGCGCGGAAGGATGATTTGCGGGAACGGTATTTGTTCCTGGCGGGAGCGTGGGAGAAGTAGAGCGACTCAGGTAGCGCCGGCATCCTGCCGCCTGTCGCGAGGGCGTCTCGCCCTCGTGGGTGGCGGGGGCGAGACGACGGCGGCGTTATTTTTCTGCACAGGGCGGAAAAAATCCGTTGACGCGGTGGTGGCCGATGGGAGTACAGAGGTCCTTCACTGCGCAGGCCGATTCGCATTCGCGAATCGGTCTGCTTCGTTCAGGATGACAAAGGGCAGGTTAGCTGACGGCTGAGAGCTGAGAGCTGACAGCTTCTTCTAGGTTTTCTTCGCGAACTCGCTGCGGTGGCGGCTATAGAAGACGTAGATCAGCAAGCCCAAAGCGAGCCAGATAACAAAGCGGAGCCAGGTGATCAGGGTGAGGCCTAACATCAGGCCGCCGCACAGCACGACGGAAATCAGCGGAAACCAGGGCACGAACGGGACGCGGAAGGCGCGCCTGCGATCCGGCTGCCGGCGGCGGAGAATGATCACTCCCAGCGAAACCAGGACGAAAGCAAACAGCGTGCCAATGTTGGCGAGGTCGGCGGCGTCGCCAATGTCGACCAGGCCGGCGGGAATGCCGACGGCGAAACAGGCAATCCAAGTCGACCAGTACGGCGTCTTATATTTCGGGTGCACGACGGAGAACAGCTTCGGGAGCAAGCCGTCGCGCGACATGGCGTACCAGATGCGCGCCTGGCCGTACTGAAACACGAGCAACGAAGAGATCATGCCCGTCAACGCCCCGATCACGATGACTGACCGGAAGAACGGGTGCACTCCCAGGTACTTCATGGCGTAGGCTACGGGCGCTTCGGCGGCGGCGCCGGAGACGAACGTCGTGTACTTCATCATGCCGAGCAGGACGACGGCGACACCGACATAGAGCAGGGTGCAGACCACCAGCGACATGATGATGCCGAAGGGCAAATCCTTCTGCGGATTACGCGATTCCTCGGCGGCGGTCGAGACCGAATCGAATCCGATGTAAGTAAAGAAAACGATGGCGCCTCCGGTGACGATTCCGGCGAAGCCCGAAGGCGCGAAGGGCACCCAGTTGGCGGGTTTCACCAGCATGCCGCCAACGACCAGGAAGGTCAGGATGGCGCCGATCTTGACCGTCACCATGATGTTGTTGGTCTCCGCCGACTCCTTGACTCCGCGCACCAGCAGCAGCGTGAGCAGGAAAACGATGAGGAAGCCGGGAAGATTGAAATAAGATCCCGTCCATACCCCGCCGGCCCAGACCGGGCTGGCCCATCTTTCCGGCAGGTTGAGTCCAAAGACCGCCAGTTGCGCTTTCGTATAACCGGCAAAGCCAACCGCGACCGCGACGTTCGAAACCACGTATTCGAGAATCAGGTCCCAGCCGATGATCCAGGCAAAAATTTCGCCGAGCGTGGCGTAGGAGTAGGTGTAGGCGCTGCCGGCGATGGGGATCATCGAGGCTAGTTCGGCATAGCACAAGCCGGCGAAGCTGCAGGCGATGGCGACCAGGAAGAACGAAATCGCAATCGATGGTCCGGCGGGCGGACGACCGTGCATGAGCGCTCCCGCGGTGCTGCCGGTGCGCAGGAAGTTCACAACCACGTCGAGCGCCTGCGCATGCAGGATGGACGGAGCCTGGAAGTATTCTCCAGCGGCCGCCGTGCCGGTGAGTACAAAAATACCCGAGCCGATGATGGCCCCGATCCCGAGCGCGGTCAGCGACCACGGGCCCAACGATTTGCTGAGCCGGTGCTCTGGATGGTCTGCGTCAGAGATCAGCTTGTCGATGGACTTGCAGCAAAAAACCTGTTTGTCGGAGGTACGGATGACGGCAGCGGGTTCCGTGGATTGTGACAAGCGGTTGTGGTCTCCTGGGTGCAGCTTTCGGCTGTCAGCTTTCAGCTACAAGAACCTGCGTCGCTTCGCGACGGAGCGGGCGAGGGCGCCCGCTCCTCCACGAGTCATCTTGCTGCTTTTACCGCTTGGCCTGGCCGCGGGCCAGTTTCTTGACCTTGGGCTTTTTCGATCCGCGAGCGTAGTCGCGGGGCTTCAGCGGATTTTCCGCTTTACGTTTCTTGCGGGCAGCGCGTTTGGATTTCTTGCGTTCGTCTTTGCTGAGCTTTGATGTGTTTGCCATGAATGCGGTGAACGTCCTCTTCTTCTATCGTACGGATGTCCGGGCGGGCTACGCCGCGGTTTCTTTCGCCCCTTCGGGGCTGAGATCTTTTTGGTACCTATCCCACGGCTTGCGCCGTGGGCTCAATCTTTCGCCGCTTGGCGGCTGGCGCCGGGCTTCAGACCTTTCATTGCCCCTTTAAGCGCGTTCGAGCTGGGCGTACTTCTCCACCAGCTTCTTTAATCCGAAGCGAGGGAATTGTACCGTAATCTTGGCTTCTTCGCCTTCTCCTTCGCGCTGATAGACCGTGCCTTCGCCGTATTTGGGATGCCGAACCTTCTGGCCGGGACGGAATCCGCGCTTGCCGGTGGGCTCCTCGACCGGAGTTTTGGGCACGGTGAACTTCTTGCCACGGCTGGCGAAGAATTCGGCAATGTTCTCGATGGAGTTGTAGGGACGGGCGGGAGTGGTGGGCTTGGTGGCTTGGGATTTGCTGCGGCCATCTCCGTGCCAGCTCGCGCTTTGGTCTTCGTCTTCGTAGGAGTAGTGAGTGCTTTCGGCGGCGGAGCTGCGCCCCGCTGGACGGGCAGGAGCGCCCGTCCCCACATAACCCGTCGCTGTGCGAGCTGTGCTTCCGCGGCGCGTGCCTAGTTCTTCGAACAGCGGGGCGGGGACTTCTTCCAGGAATCTTGAGGGGACACTGGCTTCGGGCAGGTCGGTACCGTATCTGCGGCGGTAAACGGCGCGGGTCAGAATTAACTGATCCATGGCGCGGGTCATGCCGACGTAGCAAAGGCGTCGCTCTTCTTCAATGTCTTCCGGGACAAGCATCGTGCGGGAGTGCGGAAAGAGTCCTTCTTCAAGGCCGCTGAGAAAGACCAGGGGAAACTCGAGGCCCTTGGCGGCGTGCAGGCTCATAAGCGTGATCTGGGCGCGGGCGTCGTAATCGTCAGCGTCAGCGACGAGGGCGGCGTGGTCGAGGAACTGATCGAGAGTTTCGGCGCGATCGCGCGAATCCATGGCGGCGTTGACCAGTTCGCGCAGGTTCTCGATGCGGGAAAAAGCTTCCGGCGTGTCCTCTTCTTCGAGCAACTTGATGTAGCCGGTGCGGTCAATGAGGAACTTCAGCAAGTCAGCGGTATTGACCGCAGGCGCGGGAAACTCGGCAGGTGTTATGCCGATCTCGGGCTCCGGCGGCCGAACGGCATCGGTAGCGCCGGTGTCCCGCCCGCTGTCGTGGCGGCGTCCCGCCGCCACATCGGAATCGATCTCAGATGTTTCCGGTTCGGGTTCCGCGGGGCCGAAGTCGAAAGAGAAATTTCCGAATTCGGTGGGATCGAAGGCGGTGGCGTCTGTGCTCTCGCCGGCTTCATCGGAGAGCGGCGGAGCTTCGCTCCGCAGGACAGCCGAGGGCGGCTGTCCCCACATGGATTCGGGTGTTTCCAGCTGCGCGGGCAAGAGTGGCCGCTCCACATTTTCTGTTTCCGTACTTGCAGCACTCTGGGTGAGTTGATCCGCGAAATTTCCACCGAGCATGGCCCGGCCGTCTTCGATCAACTGCTGAAAACTTTTCAGCGACGCGAGCGCGCGTTGAGGAAGCAACTGGCGGCGAAGGGCTTCTGCGATCGCACCCCACAACGACAATCCCGTTTCGAGCGCCAGATTTTCCAGCGTGTCGATGGTGCCTTTGCCGATGCCGCGGGTCGGCGTATTAATGACACGCAGCAACGATATGGTGTCGTCGGGATTCTGGATGACTTTCAGGTACGAGATCAGATCTTTGATCTCGGAGCGCTCGTAGAAAGAAAAGCCGCCGACCACGTGATACTTCAGTCCGTAGCGGCGCATGGCTTCTTCAAACAGTCGCGACTGCGAGTTGGTACGGTAAAGAACGGCGGCGCGAGGAGTCTCGCCATGCTCCGTCGCCGCACGCAGATATTTTGCGATGTGGTCGGCGGCGAACAGCGCCTCGTTCTCGCCGTCGGGAGCTTCGTAGTAGCCGATCTTGGTGCCACCCTGGCGAGCGGTCCAGAGATTTTTCCCTTTGCGGCGGATATTGTTCGCGACCACCGCCGACGCCGCCTGCAGGATGTTGGACGTGGAGCGGTAGTTCTCTTCCAGGCGGATGATCTTGGCCTCGGGAAAATCCTGCTCGAACTCGAGAATGTTGCGGATGTCGGCGCCACGCCAGGAATAGATCGACTGATCTTCGTCCCCAACTGCGCAAACGTTGTGGCGGTCGCCCGCCAGCATGCGCATGAGTTCGTACTGCGGACGGTTGGTGTCCTGATATTCGTCGATCAGCAGATACTGGAAACGGCGATTGTAATATTCGCGGACGCTGGCTACAGACTTGAGCAGGCGCACCGCTTCGAGCAGCAGGTCGTCGAAGTCGAGGGCGTTGGCCTTGCGCAGTTCCTTGCGATATTCCTCGTAGAGATGCGCGATCTTTTCCGTCTTAGGATCGGCCGACTGCAGGTAGAGTTCCTGCGGATCGAGCATGTGATTCTTGGCCCACGAGATTCTACTGAGCACAGTGCGCGGGGTGAGTTGCTTGTCGTCGAGGCCGAGGCGCTTCATTACGCTTTTGACCACAGCCTGCTGGTCGCTCTCGTCGTAGATGACAAAATTTTTCGTGTGACCGATGGCGGGCTGGCCCGGCGTGGCCGACGGAATCCGCATCGCCTCAATGTCGCGGCGCAGCACGCGCACGCAGAACGAATGGAATGTCGAGATGACCGGCTTGGCGACGCTCAGTCCGCCGACAATCTTGTCGACGCGCTCACCCATTTCCGCCGCCGCCTTGTTGGTGAACGTCATGGCCAGAATGGATTCCGGCATCACACCCTTGTGCTCGATCAGGTAGGCGATGCGGTAGGTGATGACACGCGTCTTGCCGCTGCCCGCCCCGGCGAGGATCAGCACTGGCCCGTCAGTAGTTTCGACGGCCTCGCGCTGCTGCGGGTTGAGTTGATCGAGAAAAGACAATGCGGAAGTGGCTCCGGTAGCGATGATTCAATTTTACAGGATGCGACAGCCGCGAAGTTTTAGCGAGAGTAGCGCCGCCGTCCCGGCGGCTGTCGAGGCGGCGTACTCGAAGCTCACAGCCAGGCGCCCATCAGGTGCCCCAGGCCGCCGCGGACGCGCAGGCCGTCGGTGCGGTCGTTGAAGTAGCGGGCGTTGAGTTGCTCGCGGTCGAGGAATTCGGTGCGGCGGAAGCCCAGGCCTTTCAGTTCTTCCTGCAATTTGGCGGGATCGAAGAAGAGTTGGAAAGGCTCGCCGGCCGCGGCCACGCGATTGGCGAGTACGTCGAGGGCGATGCGCTGGCCGAAATTCAGGAGCTTGCGGTCGATGGCGAAGTCAAAAACCACTCCGCTGCCCGCAGGCATTTTCGCGATGAAGCTCAGGGTTGCGGTGAAGGCTGCGTGCGTGAGGTACGGAGTCACGCCCAGCCAGGAGAAAAATGCCGGCTCGCTTTCTCTGAAACCCGCCTGGCGAAGTTCATCGGCCAGAATCTGTCGCTCGAAGTCCAGCGGCACGAAAGTCAGGCTTGCAGGAATCGAGATGCCGGCCGCCTCCAGTTGATTGCGCTTCCAGACCTGGGTGGCGGGATGATCCACCTCGAAGACGTGGAGCGCGGGATGCGGATTGCGGAAAGCAAATGTGTCGAGGCCGGCACCCAGGACGACGCATTGTTTCACGCCGTGCGCGACGGCCTGCGCGATTTGGTCTTCGGCGTAGCGGCTGCGCACCGCCATGAAGGCGCGAAAGGCGCGGGAAAACCCGTGGCTCTCCCGCCGCGAGGAGCGCAATTCTTCAGCCGCCTCGGTACCAATGATGCGCAGCGCCAAAGGATCGTCGAGCACCGTGGGATTGTCGTGAAGTTGATGCGCCGCCCGGCGAATCGCCACCTGATGCGCGGTACGGCTGAATTGACCTTCCTGCATCGTTGCGCGCCTCGGGTTAGGTTCCGGCGCCGGCCGACGCAGCTTTGCACTCGTCGCAGGGACAGAGTTCGCGCAGCAGGCTCCACGAATAGATACCGAGGTCATGGCCGTCGTTCCAGGAGAATTTGATGGCGTACTTGCCGATGCCCTCGGCCGAGACCGGTTTGGCGGCGGGCTTGAACATGGGCAGGGTGCCGGGAGCGGCTTTTGGAGGCTCGCCCGGGCGCCGGCCTGATTTGTCGCGCTCCTCATTGCACATGGCGCAGGGGCAAGCGTCGCGCAGGTACACGAAGTTATAGTGCGAGGCGTGGCCGTCGTTCCACGCGATATCCACGCCCGTGCCGGTGGTCAGGTTCACCTTCACCGACCTGGGATCGGTGGGCGCGCTGGGCGATTGAAGCGGGGACTGCATGAATTCAAGTATCGCACAGGGAAAACGGAAACCAAGGCTGCGCCGAGAACCTTGCGCCAGCGGAATTGCCGAAATCGGGCAAACTCCTGTAAAATCTAGGTTTGCCCTACAAGATCTGAATTTATTCGGGAGTCATCATGGCACAACAATGTGATATCTGCGGCAAGAAGCCGCAAGCGGGAAACCGCATCAGCCACGCCCACAACGTCACCAAGCGGCGCTGGAACATCAATCTGAAACCGGTGCACGCTAAGGTCGCCGGCCAGGGCAAGCGCATGCGCGTATGCACCTCCTGCATCCGCAGTGGCAAAGTCGCGAAGGCCTAATGACCTTTAACCGCAGAGTTTCACAGAGGCTTTTTATTCCCCTGTGTTACTCTGTGTCCCCCTGCGGTTGAGTTCTAGTCCACCTTCAGCAACTGGATATCGAAGATCAAAGTGGCGTTCGGCGGGATGGGGCCGCCGTCGGGCGTGCCGGTCGCACCGTAGCCGAGTTCGGGCGGAATCCGCAACTGCCGTTTGCCGCCGACTTTCATGCCCGTCACACCCTCGTCCCAGCCTTTGATCACGTCGCCCTTCCCGATAGTGAATTCGAAAGGCTGGTGTGCGTCGACGGAACTATCGAACTTCTTGCCGGTCGTGAGCCAGCCCGTGTAGTGCACTTTCACGTGACTGCCGTCGACGGCCGCCGCGCCGGTGCCGACCTTGATATCCCAGTACTGCAGCCCGGAATCGGTCTTCACCCCGTCGCCCGTGACCTTGGTGGGAGCCTTGGTGTTGGGCACAACCTGAACGTGTTTCTGCGCCGGCGCTTGCGCCAGTGCCGACGCCACCAGGATTAAAGCTACAACTACGCCTGCATACTTCGTCATGCTTCGCTCCTACGAACAAATCTTAACCACAGAGACGCAGAGGACACCAAGAAAACACGTTGTACATCCCGCAAATGCTTCATCCCGGAAACGCGCTGTCATCCTGAGCGAAGCGAAGGACCCATGGAATTGTTGGCAGTGCCAGTATCGCCGGCAAAGGGCACAGATCCTTCGGCCCGCAAAGAACGCGGTCCTCAGGATGACAAGGTGTTTCAATAGCGTTCTGTGCGTGGTCGAATCTCATGCCAGAGCGATCACGTCAATTTCCACCAGGACATCTTTCGGCAGACGCGCCACCTCGACCGTCGAGCGGGCCGGAGGCGCGGAACTGAAGTACTTGCCGTAAACGGTATTCATCGCGGCGAAGTCGCCCATGTTCTTCAAGAACACCGTGGAGCGGACAACTTTCCCCAGGCCGCTACCCGCCGCTTCCAGAATTTCCGAAAGATTTCGCAGCACGCGGTCCGTCTGCGCGGCTACATCGCCGCTGATGACCTGCTGCGTCGCAGGATCGATGGCCACCTGCCCGGAAACGAATACGAATCCGTTGCCCTTAACCGCCTGCGAGTAGGGGCCGATGGCCTGGGGAGCGTCTTTGGTGGAAATGACTTCGCGCATGAGAATCAGTTCTCGGTTCTCGGTTCTCAGTTCTCAGTTAAAAACCTTCGCCGCATGCAGCGCACTCTGGGTCCCGAAGGATTCAATCTATCACGCCGACCGTACTCTGGATGATCTTAGGCGTTCAACTGAGAACTGAGAACTGCTTCTAGATTTTCTGCAGCCTCTGCACTTCATGCACGCCGGGAATCTTTCTTAATCCGACGATAATCTGTTCGAGATGTTTCAGGTCGGAGATATCGAGGACGACTTCGACACTGGCCTGGCTGTTGGCGGTATGCGCCGTTATGTTCTTGATGTTGCTCTTGGCGTCGCCGATGACTCCGGTGATGTTCTTCAGCATGCCGAAACGATCGTCGCAGAAAACGGTGAGCTTGACGGGATACGCCGTGGGAGTACTCTCGTCGCGTGCCCACTCGACATCGATTTTCCGCTCCGGCTCATACAACAGATTCGTAACATTGGGACAGCTGATGGAATGCACGGCCACGCCCTTGCCGCGGGTGATGTAGCCGACGATGCTTTCACCGCGAATCGGATTACAACAGCGGGCGCGGTAGACCATCATGTCGTCCTGGCCGCGGACGGTGATGGCGTTGTGGTCGCCGAAAACGCGGCGGACCACGCTGGAAATGCCGCCGGGCTGAGAAGTCAAACCCTCGGCCTCAATGTCTCCGGCGATCGATGGCGTGGTGCCCGCGGGCAGCAGGCGCGCCAGCACTTGCCGCGCGGAATATTTTCCGTAGCCGATTCCCGACATAAGGTCGTCGATCTTGCCCAGACCATACGCGGAAGCGACCTTGACCAGTTCCTCGTCCTTGATTTCCTTGAGCGCGATGCGGTACTTGCGGGCTTCTTTTTCGATCAGCTTGCGCCCGATTTCGATGGCGCGCTCGCGCTGGTGAAGATTGAGCCAGTGCTTGATCTTGTTGCGTGAACGCGATGACTTGACCAGGCCGAGCCAGTCGCGGCTGGGCTTGTGGCCGGGTTGAGTCTGAATCTCGACGATATCTCCGGACTGCAGCTTGTGGCGCAGCGGCACCATCCGTCCATTGACCTTGGCGCCGACGCAGGTGTGGCCAACTTCGGTGTGCACGCTATAGGCAAAATCGACCGGCGTGGCATCGCGCGGCAGCACTACAACTTTCCCTTTCGGCGTGAAGGTGTAAACCTCTTCGGGATAAAGATCGACTTTGAGCGTGGAGAGAAATTCGTTGGGATCGCTGACGTCGCGCTGCCACTCGACCACCTGCCGCAGCCAGGCCAGGCGCTGTTCATCCTGGGCAGACACCGGGCCGTCTTTATATTTCCAGTGGGCGGCAATGCCTTCTTCCGCCATCTTATGCATTTCTTCGGTGCGGATCTGAATCTCGAACGGAGTACCGTCTTCGGTAATGACCGAGGTATGCAGGGATTGGTAAAAATTCGGCCGGGGCATGGCAATGAAATCCTTGATGCGTCCGGGCACCGGCCGCCACAGGTTGTGAATGATTCCCAGGACGGCGTAACAGTCCTGCAGCGAGCGGGTGATGACTCGCATGGCACAGAGATCGTAGACCTGATCCACCGCGATATGCTGCTTCTGCAATTTCTTGTGGATGCTGTAGAGCCGCTTGATGCGGCTTTCCACCCGCGCCTGGATGCCGGCCTCTTTCAGCTTGTCGGCAATGATCTGCTGCATCTTCGCCAGAAAAACTTCACCCTGCTTGCGGCGGGCGTTGACCGACTTTTCTACCTGCTCGTAGCCCAGAGGGTCGAGAAAGCGGAAACCCAGGTCTTCCAGCTCGCCGCGAATTTTGCCCATGCCCAGGCGGTGGGCGATGGGCGCGTAAATCTCTAGAGTCTCTTCGGCGATTTTCTGCTGGCGTTCGAGCGGAAGATGCTCGAGCGTGCGCATGTTGTGCAGTCGGTCCGCCAGCTTGATGAGCACCACGCGAATGTCATCGACCATGGCCAGCATCATCTTCCGCAGATTTTCAGCTTGCTGCTCTTCACGGGTGGCGAAATCAATCTTGCTGATCTTGGTGACGCCTTCAACAATGTGCGCCACCTGCTCGCCGAATTCCTTGCGGATGTCGACGATGGTCACTGATGTGTCTTCGACGGAGTCGTGCAGCAGTCCGGCAGCCACGGCGACCGGGTCCATCTTCATCTCAGAAAGGACAAGCGCGACTTCCAGCGGATGGACCAGGTAAGGTTCGCCCGAGGCGCGGGTCTGGCCCTCATGATGTTTCAGGGAATAATCGTAGGCTTTTTTGACGATGGTGAGATCGTCCTGCGGACGATTCTCCTGCATCCGCTTCATCAGATCGCGGAACTTGGTCAGGGTGAGGGCGGTAGTAGCTATCTGTTGGCGCAAGCTCGCCATATACGATTATATCCCGCTGGGCTTGCGGTTCAGCCTGTGGTTTAGCTTGTTGGAGCGGGCACTCCTGCCCGCTGCTTTTCGCAGTAACTACAGGCTGGCCTGTCAAGTTCTTTGGCAATGGTAGAGATGGAAGGAGAGCGGGCAAGAGTGCCCACTCCCACACAAGCTCTTCCACACAAGCTGCCCCACGCAGGCCTACGGTTTCGGGGACGACTCGCGGGAGGTCTTTGGGGTCAGTTTCCGCATCAGGAATTCTTCCACCAGGTTGGCCAGCGCAGTTGACCCAATTCCAATGGCTGCGTTTTCGAAAGTGAGGCCCGCGCCGTCACGATTTTGCGCCGGATAGTACAAATTTGAGAGCGCACCGGCAGCCAGGTTGCCCAGCATGTTCGAGTAATTCGCCTGCCAGCGTCCGTTGTCGCCTTTGCAGATCACCGAGTTGGCGATGGCATAGAGAACCCGCGCGTTGGTGCTGCCGCTTCCCTTGTAGAAATATCGCGGATCCTGCTTCAGAACTGACGGCAGGATGGCGCTCCCGATAAAAGTTCCGGTAGCCATGTCGGCATAGGCGGCGCCGAAGCGTTTGGCATAACCCTGCGACCCCTGCCCATATCCGCTGAACGTGTTCTGTGCCTGCTGAACTCCGGCGATGCCTCCGATGATGACGAAGGTCACCGGATCAATCGAAGTCTTCCAGGCCAGCTCGAATTTTTCCTTGGGCGTAAGCGGCAGCGGGTGCGGATCATAAGTGACGTAAAAATTCGGGATCACGCCGAGCACGCGTTGCTTCTCCTCGTCCTTGAGCTGCGCCTCCGCCACTTCAACCGGCGTAAGTGAGACCTGCACATCGGTGACATTGGCAGCAACCGCCAGCGCAATCTGCGGCACGATGTGAATCTCGCCGGGGAGCAATGTCCCTGAGGAAGTCTGAGCCGCGAATCCGTCCGCGGAAATGCTGAGCTGGAACGGGCCGGGAACGACGTTGGCAAAAGAGAACTGTCCATTGTCGCCGGAGAGAACTTCTTGCTTCGCGGTCTGATTCTGCGAAGTAAGCGTGATGCGGGCGCCGGCGAGCACGGCTCCACTCTGATCGACGACTGTCCCGTTGATGCTTCCCGGCGACGGCGGCTCAGGCGATTGTGCGAGGCAATTCGAGGCCCAGCCCGAAGTGAGAAATACCAGGACAATCAGCATCGCGCCAAATCGTAGGACCATCACTAAGCGTCTTTCCCCTCTGCCCCATTGTCACCCGTGATTTCAATTACACCAAGTATCCGCGCGGATTGCCAGAGTACGAACGATTTCCGAAATAACTTGGACGGCACTTCTCCCATTTCAGGCCCTTCATCAGTTTCAAATTCGTCTGCAGTTTGGTGGGACGCGCCGTCAACTGCTAAAGTTGCATCCGGAAGGTCATGATTTCTCGAATTCTCCTCAGCGGCAGTTCTGGCCTGGTTGGAACCGCGCTTCTTCCTTCCCTGAAAACCGCAGGATATGAAGTCACGCGACTGGTGCGCCGCGCGGCCGCGGGAAACGGCGAGATTTTCTGGGATCCGGCCCAACCGATTTCTCCCGATGCAGTTTCCGGATTTGATGCCGTCGTCCACTTGGCCGGGGAGAGCGTGGTCGGGCGCTGGACCGCGGCGAAAAAGGCCAGGATTGTTGCCAGCCGCATCCCCGCGACAGCTCACCTGGCTCAGTCGTTAGCCCAAGCCAAGCGCAAGCCGCGAGTATTCGTGAGCGCTTCCGCGATCGGTTACTACGGCAATCGTGGCGATGAAGTGTTGAACGAAGAGAGCGCCGGGGGATCCGGATTCGCCGCCGATCTGGCCCGCGACTGGGAATTGGCGACAGCTCCCTCCGCCGCAGCCGGCATTCGCACCGTGCGGATGCGCATCGGCATCGTGCTCGCCGCCAGTGGAGGAGCGCTGCACAGTATGCTGCCTCCGTTCAGGATCGGAGCGGGCGGCAGACTCGGAAACGGCCGCCAATGGATGAGCTGGATCGACCTGCAGGATGTGATCGGGGCCATTCATCACATCCTGAAGAACGATCTATTGCAGGGACCAGTCAACCTGGTCGCGCCGAAGCCGGTTACCAACGCGGAGTTCACCAAAACTCTGGCCGGCGTGTTGTCGCGGCCCGCGATCTTTCCCATGCCCGCCTTCACGGCCCGGCTGGCCTTCGGTCAAATGGCGGATGAGCTTCTTCTGGCCAGCCAGCGCGTCGAACCCGGCAAGCTGATCTCCAGCGGATATCCTTACCGATTCAGTGAGCTGAGAACATCGCTGGAGAGCCTGCTGAAAAAATAAGGCAGCGCCCGCGCTCGTTCCTCTTAATTTCTATTCCTCAATTTTGTCGCGGGCGGGAACCTTCATTTCCGCGTGCAGCTTCTGCAGCAGTTCCGTGCGCTGCTCGGTGCTCAATTCACGCTGCAACTCTTCAAGGGCCAGAGCGACGATGTGGTAGTGGTGCGCGCCGGCGAATTTCGGGTCGGCGGTGATGTTAAGCCAGAGCTTGTGCATGAGTTCCACATCCTGCGGGCGCATGCGCGGAGTGTGCGGCCCCAGGGCATATTCACGAATCGCGCCGTCGGGAGCGCAGACTTCCAGAGTCAGGCGCGGACGCGGCTCAGGCAGGCGCTCCCAGGCATCGCCGGAAAGCTTGGCCTGTTCGTCGGACGTGAGTTTGTTCGAAAGCCCGCAGACCACGCGGCTGGAATCGAGCCGCTGCGCCGTCACCATAATGGCCTCAAAGACATCGGTCGCCGGCACAACCAGCAGAGAGATCGGCTTGCCTTCTTTTTCCGCCACGGCCACGGCAGCGGTGAAAAGTTCCTGCTCGTAGTGGTCAAATACCTGGCTGGCTTCGAGCACGGCGCTGCCGCTGAAACTGTGTTCGCGATGGTAGAGGCGGGCGCTCATGACCACCACATCCTGTTTGCCGGTGTGAGTGTGGCCGAGCACATGCCGCAGATAGTAAAGGTTGCGGGGATCGCGCACCGCGACCAGCACGTTGCCCGGACGCACTCCCATGGCGCCGCTGCCCAGTTCCTGATTGCCATAGACTCGGAACTGGTCCAGTTGCTCGGGCTTGCCGTGGCGTTCTTTGGCGACGTGATGCTCTGAAATAGTGAAGATGGTGAAGAAGGCCACGCTGAAGACAACGCCCGCGATCGTGGCTTCATACTTGGTGAAAAGGTTCACAATGGCGGTCATGAAGAGCACCGCCGAGACGATGATCAGGCCGATCGGAACTTCCGTCTTTCCAATATGCAGATTGCCCGGAACCTTCCAGGCGCGGTTGCCGGGTTCGGTGAAACGCAGAACCAGCACCGCCAGCGACTTCATGGTGAAGCTCCAGATCACGCCGAAGGCATAGAGCGCAGCCAACTGGTAGACGTCGCCCCGGCTCAGCACGATGGTGAGCAACTGCATGCTGACGATCAGGTTGATGATGCGGTAGCTGGTGCCGTAGCGGTGATGCGGCCGCTGGAACCAACTGGTGAGCACGCCGTCTTCGGCGACGCGATTCAGCACCCCATTCGCGCCCACGATGGAAGTATTCTGCGCGCCCGCCAGAATCAGCACGCCGACCAGCACCACGAAGCCGTGAAACAGCAGTTTCAGAGTCGCCGGTCCCGCCAGATAGACCGCGATGCCGCCGATGAGGTTTGCGAAATAAGTCGGACGCACCGCGTCGGGAATGATCATCACCGCGAAGAACGACACCAGCGAAGTGAACAGCAGGCTGTAGACAAAAATTACCAACCCGGTTTTTTCCAGGTTCTTCAGCTTGGGATGTTCGATTTCGCGATTGACCTGGGCCAGAGTCTCTTCGCCGCTCATGGCCAGCACGGAATGCCCGAAGCCGACGAAGGCGATGATCCAGATCCAGTGGCTGAACCAGGTTTCGTTGAGCCAGCCCAGAGACTCTTTATTCAGCGGGACCACCCCGGCGTGCAACGGATTCGGAGGCAACTGCACCGGCGCCCGCAAGACCGTAATCGTGCACCACACGATCAGAATCACCACCATCACCGTGGTGATGGCCATAATCTGCAATGCCTTCTGGCTGGACTCGTGAATGCCCTGCGTGTTCTTCCACCAGAAATAGACGACGATGATAATGGCAAGTCCCGCCGCAAAGTGGTCGTCGGAAAAATTCAATGGCCGGTGAAAGACCATGCCCAGGTCCTTGATGAACCCGGCGAGGTATTGCCCGGCCGAAACCGCGCTGATCGGCCCGGTAAGCACGTAGTCAAACAGCAGGGCCGAGACCGAAAACTTGGCCAGCGTTCCACCCATGGCCTCTTTGACCACGCGGTACACGCCACCGCGCACGAACATGCTGCTGGACTCGATATAGAGCGCCCGCACGGCATAGCTGAACAGCATGACCGCCAGGATGAACCAGGGAGCGCTTTTGCCGATCACCTTCTCGGCGTCGCCGCCGGCGTAATACGCCGAGGAAGCCAGATCCGACAGAACGATGGCCGAGGCCCGCCAGAACGAGATGAAGGTCAACATCACCGTAGTGGCGACGAAGACCTTGACTACCGGTTTTGAACCCTCAGGGGCTGTGGCCATGCTTCAGATGGAGAGCGGAAACTGCAACTCAGGGTGAACCTATTAGGCTAAACCTATTGAAGATAGCACAGGCAAGGCCCGGGGCGTTCGCCCGGCGGCCTCCCCCAGCGCTGTCATCCTGAGCGAAGCGAAGGACCTGTGCACTCGCCGGCGGTGCACATGCTGCCGGCAACTCCACAGGTCCTTCACGTCGCTCAGGATGACCTGGGACCTTACTTGGCTTTTTGTTCCGCGATCCACTTCACCGTCCGGGCTTCGAGCATGTCGAGCGGCAGCGTGCCGCCGTCGAGCATCTCGTCGTGGAACTTGCGCAGATCGAACTTCGGTCCCAGCTCTTCCTGAGCACGCTCGCGGAGTTCGCGGAACTTGAGTTGCCCGAGTTTGTAGCTGAGCGCCTGCGCCGGCCACGAGATGTAACGGTCGGTCTCGGATTGAATCGTCGGTTCATCCACCGCGCCCGACTTGCGAAAGAAATCGACGACCTGGTCGCGGCTCCATCCCTTGGCGTGAATTCCGGTGTCGACGACCAACCGCACGGCCCGGAACAGCTCCGACGAAAGCCGCCCGTAGTCGGAAACCGGATCCTGATAGAAGCCGACCTCTTTGCCCAATTGTTCGGCGTAAAGAGCCCAGCCCTCGATGTAGGCGTTGAAGCCCAGACCGTGCAGGCGGAACCTGGGCAGGCCCTCAAGCTGTTGCTGAACCGAGAGTTGCATGTGATGTCCTGGGACACCTTCGTGGTACGCAGTGGCCTCGTCGTCAATCAGCGAGCGTTCGGCAAAGTTTGCGGTCGCGACCACCACACGGCCGGGCCGCTTACCATCCGGCGTGCCAGTGTTGTAGTGAGTCATGGCGCTGGCCTGAAATTCGGGAATGGCCTCTACCGTGACCGGCGATTTGGGCAGCAGCGTAAACAGCTGCGGCAGCTTGGGTTCCATCTGCGCAATGTAATGGCGGAAATCGTCAAGAATTTGCGCGGCCGACGTGGGCTTGTACTTGAGATTGGTTTTCAGCGAAGCGCGGAACGAGGCCAAGTCGGCAAAGCCCTCCTTCTTTGCGATGGCGGTCATCTCGGCTTCAATGCGATCGATCTCGCGCAGGCCAAGCTGGTGGATTTCATCCGCCGTCATGTGCGTCGTGGTGCGCCCGTAAATGTCGTTCTCGTAGCGCTTCTGGCCGTCAGGCAAAGAAGTAATGGCCAGCGTCGTGCGGCCTTGCGGCGCATATTCAGTGCGGGTGAACTCGGCGAATTTCTTATACGCCGGCAGCACGTCGGTATTGATTGCCTCGGTGATCTCTTTGGTGAGGCGGGTCTGGTCTCGTTCCGAAATGGAGGCGGGATATTTCTTCGTCGGCTGCAGAAACGGATCGGCAGCGATAATGCCCTCGCACTGGGCCGGAATTTTTTCCGCCAGGAATCGCACCGGCACCAGCTTGTCCTTCACCCCCGCTCTGAGAACCTCGGAGACCTGGCCGAGGACGCGGGGAATCTGATGCAGCCGCGAGACGTAATCCTCATAGTGCTTGACCGAGTCCAGAGGAACCGATAACGGCAGATCGGCAAGGTTGGTATGGATGCCGGACTGAGTGTTGATCGGCATTTCATACTCTTTCAAACCAAAGTCAGCGATGCGCTGCTCGAGAAGGCGAATCAGCAAGTCGTGCGAGAGCTGATCCTGATCGGAGAAGCCCGCAGTCGAGATGGCCTGCAGCCGCCTGAGGAAAGCTTCGTCGGTCTCGTGGCGTTTCGTGATGGCGTCGAGCGAATACTCGCCCAGCCGGTCGTTGTACCGATAATCGCCGAAGCTGGTCGCGCGTTCGGGAAAGTTACGCAGATCGGATTCGTACTGCTCATCGAAAAGCGCGTTCTGCACGGCCAGGCGTTCGGCCACCGGCTTGTCCTGGGCAAAAACCGAAACAGTAGCAAGCAGAACCAGAGAGCATAGGGGAAAGCGCATAGGACGTTTAGAGTAACCCAGCGGAATGAACGGGTAAACAGCTGTCGCATGCCCTCAGCGGAATCCAAGAGCTACTTGGCTTCTGAAATCCGCTTCTCAAGGCGGTCCAGAAATACAGTACCGTTCTTGCGAACCCCCGAATATGGGGAATTATCTGTCACCGTGCAGGTTCCCTCCGGGTCGGAGGTAAATTGCACGTCAATGTCAGCCGCTCCCGCCTTCCAGAACGATCCGGTCTCCACCCGCAGAATCATGTCAACCTTGCCATCGAGAAGCAGATGGTAGGGTTTCTCGCCCGACATTTTCTCGGCGATGGGGAACACGGTGGCGCATGGTTGGGGAAAGGTTCTTTGCTTTTCTTTTGCCCACACCGGCGAGGATACGAACAAAAGCAACGTGGCGATGCCGGCTTTCACGGTTCCCTCCAGCTTCCACGATTCGAACCGGCCATTTCGGCTCAGCAATCGCGACTTACTGATCGACTTACTGGTAAAGAGGCGCAGCGGCACGGGATATTACTGTGCCGACGGGAATTTATTTTCGAGAGGTGTGGGGTTGACCGCTAAGTAATACAGCGAACACTGTACTGGTTACGAATTTGGCTTCGGAGATAATACCCTGCTACTTGCGTTGGAAATCATGAACCCCAGCAGGCAGAAGGACCGGGAATGAGCGCTGTCCAATTTCTGATTGCCGATGATCATGAGTTGTTCAGGCGCACGGCGCGGTCTTTCATCGAATCCAATCCCAATTGGCAGGTTTGCGGCGAAGCCGGGGATGGAATCGAAGCCGTCGAAAAAGCGAAGCGGCTTCGGCCTCATGTCGTCCTGATGGACATCAACATGCCCCGCATGGACGGGCTGGAGGCGGCCCGAATCATTCGCCGCGACCTTCCCGATTGCAACGTAATCATCGTTACCCAGAATCACGAAACCATCGCCCGGCAACAGGCGGCGACCGTTGACGCGAAAGGGTCGGTAACCAAATCGGAGTTTACCCAGGAACTGCCCAACACGATCAAAAGGCTGTTCGAGAACCCCGGCCCGGAGGTTGTCGAAGACGTAACTGAGGAAACCGCCCTTACGCCAGGATGGGTGCGCGGCGGAGGAGCGTTGGGCAAACTGGTCCGTGAATTTGATTGGGCGACGACGCCTCTTGGCGCCATCGAAGAATGGCCGCAAAGCCTGAAAACGGTGGTCCGCACCTTGCTCACCTCCCGCTTCGCCATGTGGATGAGCTGGGGACCGGAACTCACCTTCCTCTACAACGATGACTATGCCCGGATGACGCTCGGGAAGAAACATCCGTGGGCGCTGGGAAAACCGTCTCGGGAAGTATGGCAGGAGATTTGGGGCGACATCGGCCCCCGCATTCACCGCGTCCTCGAGACCGGTCAGGCGACATGGGATGAAGCGTTGCTCCTGTTCCTGGAGCGGAGCGGATATCGCGAGGAAACGTATCACACTTTTTCCTATAGCCCTCTGTTTGGGGACGACGCTACGGTTGCCGGACATCTCTGCGTGGTAACCGAAGAAACTGACCGCGTGATCGGCGAACGCCGGCTCAAAACCCTGCGCGCCCTGGCCGGCGAATTGACCAAGACGATCACCGAGGAGGAAGTGGTCTCATCGATCGCACGGTGCCTGGGAGAGAATCAAAAGGACTTACCGTTTACCCTGCTGTACCTCTTCAGCGACGATGGCAGCGAAGCCCGTCTTGCCTGCCAAACTGGAATGCCAGAAGGCCACCCGGCCGCGCCACTGTCGATTCAGTTGAACCGGAAGAATCAACCGTGGCCCATCATCGACCTGCTCAGTGGAAAAGACTCCATCGTGGTGGAGAACTTGCCGGAACGGTTCGCGTCCATTCCCTGCGGCGGCTGGGACAAGTCACCGAACCGGGCGCTCCTGCTCCCCATCACCAGTCAGGGCCAGGGCAAACCTACCGGGGTGATTGTCACGGGCCTCAACCCGTTTCGTCCCCTGGATGTCAGCTACGCTGGCTTCATCAACCTCGTGGCCGGTCAGATCGCCGCCAGCATTGCCAATGCGCGCGCCTATTCGGCGGAAAAGAAACGGGCGGAGGCACTGTCGGAAATCGACCGCGCCAAGACCGCATTCTTCAGCAATGTGAGCCATGAGTTCCGCACACCCCTGACTTTGATGCTGGGTCCGCTGCAGGATCTGCTGGCCAGAAGCCAGACTCATCTTTCCCCCACCGCCAAGGAGCAGCTGGAGCTGGTCAGCCGGAACGGCGCCCGGTTGTTGCGGCTGGTCAATACCCTGCTGGACTTCTCGCGCCTTGAAGCGGGACGAGTGCAGGCCGTCTATCTGGCCACGGATTTAGCCCGCTTTACCTCGGAACTGGCGAGCGTCTTCCGTTCTGCCATGGATAAGGCTGGATTGCGGCTGGTAGTCGATTGCTCCGATCTTGGGGAGCCGGTCTACGTGGATCGCGATATGTGGGAGAAAGTTGTTCTGAACCTGATCTCCAATGCCTTCAAGTTCACCTTCGAGGGAGAAATTGCGGTCAGCGTACATCGCGTGGGCAACATGGCCGAGCTCCGCGTTCGGGACACGGGAGTAGGAATTCCAGCGGAAGCCATCCCAGGATTATTCGAGCGATTCAATCGCGTTCCCAATATGCCGAGCCGGACTCACGAGGGCAGCGGGATCGGTTTGGCTTTGGTGCATGAATTGGTCAAGCTGCACTGCGGGTCGGTCAGCGTCGAAAGCATCGTCGGGCAAGGCTCGACCTTCGTCGTCAGCGTTCCTTTTGGACAAAGTCACATCGAGGCCGGCCAGATGGGCGGCTCTCGCAGCCTGTCTTCTACCGCGGTGGGCGCGAAGCCGTTTGTCGAGGAAGCGCTCAGGTGGCTTCCTGACTCGGTGAGCAGCGAGATTTTTTCCGCGCAGGACGCCGTGCAAGACGAATTGCTGCCGATTCCGTGCCGTCCGGTCTCACAGGGCGCGGGCCGTCCTCGCGTGCTGGTCGCCGACGACAACTCCGACATGCGCCAGTACCTGGCCCGTTTATTGTCGGAGCAATACGAAGTGGAGACGGTGGCCGACGGTCAAGCGGTTCTTCAGGCTGCGCGCGTATACCCGCCGGACCTCATCGTCAGCGATGCGATGATGCCGAAGCTGGATGGGTTTGAACTTCTGAAGGCCATCCGCGAAGATGATCGGCTACGCACCATTCCAGTCGTCCTTCTTTCGGCCCGCGCGGGTGAAGAATCTCGGGTCGAAGGCATGCAGGCCGGCGCGGATGACTACCTGATCAAGCCCTTCTCGGCGCGGGAACTGCTGGCACGGGTCAGCGGCCGGCTCGAGATTGCTCGCCTGCAGCGGGACCGGGAAGCGCAACTCAGAATCAGCCAGGCGGAACTCGAGCAGAAAGTGCAGGAACGCACACAGGAACTTCTGAACGCGAGTCAGGAGCTCCGCGAATTGTCTGCCCGCATGCTGCAGGCTCAAGACGAAGAGAGACGACGCATCGCGAGGGAGCTGCATGACGGCGCCGGACAACTTCTTGCCGCGCTCGGCATGGAAGCCCGGTATGTCGCCGCGGAGCGCGACCGGTTGAGTTCGCGGGCCGCCTCGTCACTGAGCAACATCGAATCGTTCGTCACACAAATGACGAAGGATATCCGCACCATGTCTCACCTTCTGTATCCGCCACTGCTGGATGAAGTTGGGCTGCAATCTGCCCTCACGGAGTACGTCACCGGGTTTGCCGAGCGGAGTGGAGTTCAGGTATCGCTCGACCTCCCGGACGGGATCGAGCGCCTGGATCGCGACTGTGAACTTTCCTTGTTCCGCATCATCTAGGAATCCCTCACGAACATTCATCGCCACTCGGGAAGCAAGACCGCCAGCATCCGCATTGTTCGCCATGATGATGGCGAGCTCATCCTGGAGGTTCGGGATGAAGGCAAGGGTATGCCGGCCGAGCGATTATCGGCGATTCAGTCAACCGGCTCCGGAGTCGGGATCCGCGGCATGCGAGAACGCGCTCTTCAATTCTCGGGAAAAATGAGCATCGAGTCCGACGGTTCGGGAACTCGAATCCGGGTGACGATTCCACTGGCCAAAACTGCTTCGCCAGAAGAAATGGGAAATGATGAACCGGTGCAAGCGATCGCCTGAGGAATTCCCGGTGAGACTTAGTTCTTGAAGTATGACTTGTTGTCGAGAATAGTTGCCACGCCTTCGATGAGGCAGTCGATGTCAGCCTTCGGACAGATTCCCCGGACGCCGCTCCTACGGGCTGCATCGGCCAGCTGGGGCGAGTGGTGGAGCGTCACCATCAGGATGGGCGTACTCGGAGAACGCGATGTAATCTGTTTCGCCGCATCCAGTCCGTTCATGACCGGCATTTGAAAGTCGAGCACGATCACGTCGAACTTTTCTTTGTCAAATTTCGCAACGGCTTCCCGCCCGTCAGCCGCCTCATCGCACACTTTCCAGTCATCCTGGGACTCCAGAAGATTTCTCAATGTGCGACGCATTCCCGCATTGTCATCCACGACCAGGATGCGGGCCACGTGCGATCGAGGCTGAACGGTCGAGGTCACACATCTCTGATGCCACTTTGGACAGATTGGTAAGTCAAATTAGTAAAGTGACAATTCCGGTATGCCGCGCCTAAGGATGGATTCTCCCGAATAGCTGGTTCTCCTCATTGGGGATGCGGCCTTTACGAACCATGCGGTTAAAGGCTCTTCCGACAGAAAATCAAGGGATCTTAACCGCGAAGGACGCGAAGGAAAGGCCGCAAAGTTCGCGAAGAAAAGTCCAAAATCGAGTTCCGGGTCTATTCTTCAAGCTCGCTTTCCTCCGGCGCATCGGTGGGGCTCTCGAACTCTATGCGATAGCCGTCGGGATCGGTAACCGGCACAACCCACAGGCGATTTCCTACAAATGGACGTGTCCTCGTCTGAATTCCGCGCGATTTGAATTCGCGATACAGGGCTAGAGCGTCCTCGCACATGAAGCAGACCGAGGCTCCCGTCCCCAGCGTTTCCTTGGGACGCCGCTCCGGCAAGAATTCCTGAAGCATGATGGCGGCGGCGCCAAGCTCAAGCCAGCACCAGCGAATTCTCCCGTCGGGTTTGTCGTCGGCGCGGTCGGGAATCCACTGGTGCTTCATTTTGAAACCAAGCCCGTCAATATAGAACCGCAGCGAAGCTTCCATGTTGGTCACTCCGAAGAATGGCACCGCCTGTTTTACATTGACGCCGGCGTGGGTCGCGACGGTCATGGTTCACCTCATGGGGATCGCTGCTTATCGCAAGCAAGCAGAAGCTGCCGTGAGATCCCCAACACTCTAATCCGCAGCACTCATTGACAGTATGAATTTCTATTTCTCGGGCTCGAATCCGCGGCCGACCCGGAACACGTGGCCGTCGGGATGGCGAAGGTGCATTTCGCGAACGTTCCACGGCATATCGGTCGGCGGAAACGTGATCTCCAGTCCGGCGGCGACGCAGTGCTTGTGCATCGCGTCCACGTCGTCCACCCAGACCGACATCCAGACGCCCTTATCGCCCTCTTCGTCTCCGTCCTGCTGAAAGGTGGTGGTGTTGGCGCCGCGTCCCCGGCCACCCTGCGCCCCCTGACAAAGAAAGATGCACGCTTCTTTACCCGATCCAACCGCGCCAAACGTCGGAGGCGTTCCCCAGTCCCACAATTTCTTCCATCCCCACTTCTCAAACCACGCAAACGTGCCGGCGATGTCGGACACGTTCAATATCGGAGTCAAACCTTTGGCTTCCATAATTGAAGCAGGATAACATTCACCGGGCGGACCGAGGGATGCGGTTGCTCGCCTGGTAAGGTCAGTTGAAATCGCGGTCTGGTGATTGAGGCATTCCTGACGGATGCTCCGATCCGATAATATTCCGCGCATGGAACTCACGATCCTTTTCAGCGAAGATCCCGCAGTGGTCATACGGAAGGCTGACAAGTTCCTTGCGTCGGAGCCAGTTCTTCACAATCTGATTCTGTCGATTCTGCACGCGCGCGTCGCTCAGAGCGAGCCGGGCCGGTATTGGATCGCGTTGCACGGGGAGGAAGCGGTCGGCGTGGTCGTTCAGTCGCCTCTGGAATATCCGGCGACTCTGACGCCGATGGAACCGGGCACCGTGCTGGCAATGGTGGATGCAATTGCGGCAGACGGGGTGACCCTAGTCGGCATCAATG
>Ga0210388_10000747_pt1 | contig 26017 bp, 17 predicted proteins | sample IncBWC19OmetaG_FD_155485 | JGI IMG/M metagenome (GOLD analysis project Ga0210388, IMG submission 155485) | Forest soil microbial communities from Barre Woods Harvard Forest LTER site, Petersham, Massachusetts, United States - Inc-BW-C-19-O ...
CGCTGAGCTCGCACGGGCAAAGATCCCAACCGCCAACAGTCCCCACATCCCCGCGACGGCGTGCACCGAAATTGCGCCTCCGGGATCATCCACATAAAGGCGCAACTCGAATACTTCAACCAGATAGGTCGTCAGCGCTCCCGCAACCAGTCCGATAACGATGGCCGAGCTCGGCGAGACAAATGCGCATCCGGCACTCACCGCGACCAGGCCGGCAACCCATCCATTCGCGCTTAGCGAGGCATCCGGCTTGCCGTAGCGCACTCCAGTCATCGCCACCGCGGCAAGGCATGCGGCAGATGCAGACAGCATCGTGTTGATTACCACCAATGCAATGCGTGAAGGAGCAACGCCATAGAACAGGATCGACCCGGCGCTATTGAGCCCGATCCAGCCCACCAGCGCCAGCATGCAGCCAAAGAGAACCGAAACAATGTTATGTCCCGGAATTGCCGTCGCCATGCGGTCCTCGCTGTACTTGCCGCGCCGCGCTCCAAGAATCCATGCAACCGAGAGAGCGGTCAGGCCGCCAACCACCTGGATGGTGCCCGACCCACCCGCATCCACAAAGCCCGCACCCAGGCCGAAGTTCGAACCGAGCTGTGCCAGCCAGCCGCCACCCCAGACCCAGTGTGCAAAGAGTGGATAAGTGAACCCCGCCAACAGGGCGCTTGATACGCAGATCGGAGCCAACCTCCAGCGATCGGCTCCCGCACTGATTGGAATCATGCCCGCCAAGCCAACCGTGAACATCTGCAGGCACATTGCGAGCGACTCCACAGATCCGTCAAAACGAACGCCACGTGCAAACACGGGTTCTGCGCCGATCCAGTCCCAGTGCATGCCGTGAACGACGAAGGAGCGCGCCGCTCCACCCGCAAAGCCCGCCCAGGAAAATCCAAGCACAACAAAGACGATTGCAGTCACCGCAAGGACGCAGAGGCTCGCCAGCATGGCGTGAGCCGCGCTTCGCGAACGTCCCAGACCCTTGTGCATCATAGCCAGTCCTGCCGCCGCCAACGGCACGAGCATCACACACACGAGGCAAAGCACGAAGGTCATCCTTCATTCCTTTGAGCCGTTCGGTATCCCTGGATCAGCAGCCCAAGACCCAGCACCTCAACCGCGAACCCGGCTGCGACAAAGGCCATCCTCTTATCGAGCGCAGCCAGCATCGCCACGGCCGAGACCACGATCAGCCAGCCGGAGAGCAGCAGGAAGCACCCAACCAGTCTCAAGGAATCCTCCGCGAAGCCTGTTTGATGAATCGATTTCAGATGGCCTAAGTCTATCGAGAACTTCGATGGTTGGAGGCACTGATTTTGCGATTCACTCGCCTGATACCATCTGGACTATCTGCGACAAAATGAGTTCTCGTCCAGGAGGTACGCAATGAAGAGCGTTCTGAGCCAGATTGTGTCCGCTCCCTTAGGAGCATTTGCAGTCCTCGCCTTCGCCGCCTTCCTCGAAGTCTCCGGCGACGCCTGCTTCCAATCCGGGCTTTACCGCTCCTCCGGCGCAGCGCGCGCATCATGGTTTCTCGCCGGAACGCTGGTTCTCGCTGCCTATGGTCTCTTCGTGAATCTTCCGCAGTGGGATTTCGGCAAGCTGTTGGGCGTCTACGTGGTGCTGTTCTTCCTCGTTGCACAGGTCATAGCCAAAGTGAAATTTAATCAATCTCCCACAATGCCCATTCTGGTCGGCGGAACGTTAATCGTCGCAGGAGGCGCAGTCATCACCTTCTGGAAGGCATAGAAGCTTGCAGGGTAGCTGGTTTCACGCGCCACGTGCCTCGGTCTTCTAGATGACCTGCTTCGCCCATCTGCCCTGCCGAAAGAGAACAAGGCTGATCAGCACAATCACTGACTCCGCTATCACCACGGCGACGAAGGGTCCGTTCACGTGCATAAAGGTGTGCATCGCCAGCCACCACGCCAGCGGAATCTCCAGGATCCAGAAGCCAAACAGGTTAACGTAGGTAGGAGTCAGCGTATCCCCAGCTCCATTAAAGGCCTGCAACAGAACCATGCCGTAAGCAAAGGCGGCATTGCCGCAACTGAAAATGCGCAAGCTGTTTACCGCGATAGGGACCACTGTAGGATCATTCGTGAACAGTCCGATAATCCACGGAGCGAAGCAAATAAAGACGATACCCACCGAGCCCAGAAACACCATGTTCCACAGGCCCGTGCGCCACACGGCATTCCGGGCGCGATCCGGATGGCCGGCGCCAAGGTTTTGTCCCACCAGCGTCGCGGCGGCATTACTCAAACCCCACGATGGAAGAATGGCGAAGATCACAATTCGAATACTGATCGTGTAGCCCGCCAGCGCAGACGCGCCAAACAAGCTGACGATGCGGACCAGCCCAATCCAGCTTGCCTGCCCGATTAGAAATTGCACAATCCCCACAATGGAAACTCGCACCAGCCGCCACAGAACGGCGGCGTTCAGCCGCACATGACGCGCGAAGATGCGCAAACGTTCTGTTCCCTTGCCCAGGCGATAGAACTGGTAGAGAACGCCAATGCCGCGTCCGGTGAACGTGGCCAGCGCTGCGCCCGTCACGCCCATCTTCGGAAACGGCCCCAGCCCGAAGATAAGGCACGGATCCAGAACCAGGTTCAGGATGTTCGAGACCCATAGCAGCCGCATCGCAATGGCTGCGTCTCCCGCTCCGCGGAAGATGGCATTGTTCAGGAAAAGCATCAGCACCACGCCCGAGCCGCCCAGCGCGATGCGCGTGTAATTGGAACCAGTGGCGATGATTGCCGGCGTGGCGCCCATCAGCCTCAGCAGCCGCGGTGCAAGCAGCAGGAACGGCAAGCCGAGCAGGAATGAAGTTGTTAACCCGAGAAAGATGGCCTGCACCGCCGATATCGCTGCGCCGTCCGCGTCCTTCTCGCCGATGCGCCGTGCCACCATCGCAGTTGTCGACATGCTCAGCCCCAGCCCGACCGCAAAGACCAGCGTCAGCACGGATTCGGTCAGGCCGACTGTGGCAATCGCGTCCGCGCCCAGCCTGCTGACCCAGAACACATCCACCACGGCGAAGAGCGACTCCAGCACCATTTCCAGAACCATTGGGATGGCGAGCAGAAGAATCGACCGATTGAGGCTGCCAGCTGTGTAATCCTGATGGCTGCCGCGCAGGGCTTCTTTGATGGACTTCCAGAGACTGGACGCAGCCGTCGAGTTGGTTGTTGGCTGCATAGGAAGGCTCGACAATGGTACTTCGAAATGGAGCCGGATTCTAGGGTGACCACTCCCCGCGCGTTCGTTCGCAATCACATCTAGTGCGCCGGTCGAACTCGTCAGACCAATTCCAGAGCGGGCTCAGCCATTTAGCCGAGCTCGCTCCGGTGTCAACAAGTTAGTGCCTTATCGGCCCACCACCTCCACCAGCTGCCCCTCCGAGTCGCTCCAGGCCTGCGCGCCAGTGTGCGTCAGCTTCTGCGTCGCATCGTCCCAGTGCAGACGCGTGATCTGCGAATCACCCTTTTCGTACGCATACGTTTTACCGTCGTCCTGGTACAACGTGAAGTCCGCGTCCGCACCCGGATAGACCTTCAGCTTGGCAATTTTCTGTGTCTCGTTCGTGCTCTCGACCGGAACCCCCAGTGGCAGAATCGAGCCCGCGCGAACAAACAGGGGAATCGTATCGATTGGTGCGTTGACCGAAATCGTCTGCCCGCCATGCACACGCTCGTTCGTCCAGTAGTTGTACCAGTCAGCTCCCGCGGGTAGATAAACCTCGCGGCTGGTAGCGCCCTGGTCGGTCACTGGAGCCACCAGAAACGCCGGTCCCAGCATGTACTCATCGCCGATCTTCGCAACCTTCGCATCATTCGGAAAGTCCATGAACAATGCCCGCATGAATGGCGCACCCGTCTCATGTGTGAAGTAGCCGAGCGAGTACAGATACGGCATGAGTTCATAGCGCAGCTTTAGATACTTCTCCAGGATCGGCTCCGCCTGTTTGCCATAGCTCCAGACCTCGTTGTATCTGCGCGTCCCATGCGTCCGGAAGATGGGAAGAAACGAAGCATACTCAAACCACCGCGTATACAGCTCGGGATAGTCGTCGTAGCCGCCGACATTGTCGCGGGCGTCCGAGGGATCAATGAGCGGTGGATGCGCGGGCTGATGCACAGCCGGCAGATCCTGCCATCCGCCAGTGTCGTTGCTCCAATACGCCAGTCCGGAAGCCGTAACATCCAGTCCGGTCGGAACCTGCCGCTTGAAAGCGTCCCATGTCGGCGAGATATCCGACGACCACACGATCGTCCCGTTGTGCTGCACGCCGAGATAACCATCACGAGACAGGATCAGAGCGCGCGTCTTCTCATCCCGCCGATAACCGTCATACAAAGCCCCAGTATGGAACAGCGGATAAACATTGAAGTATTGCGTTCCCGGTCCGATGTGGAAGTAGCTGCCGTTCGGAGGCAGATCGGGCTCCGTCTCATCCGCCCACAGCGAATCAAAGCCTTTGCCGATGATGTCTTCGCGAACCACATCCCAGTACCACCGCGCAGCGTCAGGATTCGTCGTATCGATATCCGATCCTGCGCGATCGTAAGGCAGGCCGTTAGTTGGGGTGCCGTCGGCCAGATGTTCGAACCAGCCGTTCTTCACCACATGATCGTAATAGCGGGAATCGGCCGTAAATCGCGGCCACACGCTGATCATCGTCTGAATATCCATCGCATGCAGCTGCTTATTCATCGCCGCAGGATCAGGCCACTTCACTGGATCGAAGTCCATCTGCCCCATCTTCGTGTAATAGAACCAGTCGACGACGATCACATCCAGAGGCAGATGCCGCTCCCGATATCCATTCGCAACCGCCATCACCTCGGCCTGCGAACTATACCGCTGCTTGCACTGGATGAATCCATACGCCGCTTTGGGCAGCATGGGTGTCGCACCGGTCAGCAACCGGTAGCCGGCATAAATCTCATCGGTCGTTCTTCCCGCAATCACAAAATAGGACACGCGGTCTCCCACTTGCGAAGTCCAGCGCGTCTGTTCGTTGAATCCAGGCTCGATCGTGGTTTGCGAGGGGTTATCCCAGAGCACGCCGTAGCCATGGTTTGTAACGAGGAGCGGAACACAGAAGGTCGGTCCTGCCGGAGCCGTGTAATTGTTCCAGCAGTTGATCGCATGGCCGCGATGATCGAGATTGCCTTCCTGATTTTCCCCGAGGCCGTAATAGTGCTCATCATCCGGCGAATGAAAACTGGCGCCCACTTGGTAAAACGCCGGATCGGAAGGCCGCTTGTCATTCACAATCTGCGCGTTGCCATCTTTTGCGTTCGGCACTGACATCTGCCATCCCCGCATGTCCAGCAGTGTCGCGCCGCTGGGAGTCGTCACCGTTACTGGAGCCCACGGCGTCGACCCACTGAAGTACCTGGCTGTATCCGGCGGCGGCTTCAACGGCTTTCCGCCGGGATGGCGATTTACCGGCAGCGTGACCACCATCTGCGAGGAGCGGTACACGTCGGCATTCTCAGCCTTTTCGTAAGTCCAGCCTTCGTTCGAAGGTTTGGCGCTGATGCCATATCCCGGAGGCGCAAGCGCCGGATCTTTCAGCAGGCTCAGCGTCACCCGGATGATGTTCGGAGCGTAAGGCTCCAGCACCACCGTCGCGTTGCCGCGCTCAAGAACAATCTGCTGGGGAGACGTCTCGGCCATGCCGCGGCCAGTGCCAAGCAGTAAGGAAAGAATTCCAGAGGCCAGAAAAAGTTTTCGAATCATGGATGCTTGCCTGCGCTCCTTGGGTTTCGCTTCCGGTCAGGGAAAGGCCGGAACGCGCGCTAAATCATTTTACTTAAGGAAGAAACATCGCCTCGTCAAAAAATGACATACGCAAAATCATCTGCTGACGGAGGGGACTTGGCAAGGCCGCCTCCATAAAATCGCGTTGCAAAGTCGCCAGGCTCATCGCTCTCGGATCGTAAACGCCTACGCTAAACTGAGGCTTCAGCGTCGTGAGCACGCGGGCGCGGCGTTCCACGCGATCAATGAAGGAGATCAATGAAGCATCGCACTGGCGTAGAGAACTTTCTAAGCAATTTCGCTCTCGCCGCTCTTCTTGCAGCGCCCTTCGCTTCCGCCAGCGCGTTCGCCCAGTTCACCAGTCCCTTCGCTCCAACGACGAAGGCCCCCGAACTGACGGTGCTTCCGCGCGTCTACGGACCTTACAGCGGACACTTTCTCTCCGGTGGCCGAGCGCTGATCAAGCCGCTGCCTGAGAAAGACCCCATTCTCGCCCCCAGCGCAGTCTGGACGCTCTCCGCATGGGTTGAATTTTCTCAACCGGCGTCTCCATCCATGCTCATCGCCGGAGCCGGCGACCCGCGCGAAGAAGACTACCGCTTCTTCGCTCTCGTCGATGAAAAACCCGCGCTGCGTCTCGGCCAGAATGATCGGATCGAGTCCCCCGAAGCGCTGCCGGGAAAAGGCTGGCACCTGCTCGCCGCAACCTTCGATGGAAGCACCGCCCGCCTCTATGTTGACGGCAGGGAAGCGGGGCACGGCTCGGTCCACGCGGGTCCCATCAAGCCGGAGCTTGCCCTCGCCCCGGTAGATTCGTCCTGCGGTCACGCATCATGCCAGCATTTCGGCGGCCGCATCGCACAGTTCAGTCTCGAACGCGACCTGCTTTCGGCAGAGGAGATAGCATCGCTCGCAAAAGACGAACCGGACTTCAGCCTCATCGCCTTTGAAGAAGGCTCGAAGCCATGGGCGCTCCAGGTTGTTCAGTTCGCGGGCAACACCGCACCCCAGGATCCAGCGACGCTCCCGCACCGTAACGCACCCTTCAGCGAGCCGAGAACCGAACCACTGCCGCCCGCGCACACCACCCTCCAACCCGAGGGCGCAGGCGATTGGGTACTCGCCGGAGGATGGAAGCTCGTTGAGGCGCCAAAGGTTTCCGCGGCCGCGGAGCAGATCGCAACAACCGGATTCAACGCCAGCAATTGGATGCCCGCGAACGTTCCCGGCACAGTGCTCTCCACCATGATCGCGCGCGGCAAATACCCAGACCCCGACTACGGCCTCGACAATCTCGCCATCCCGGAAAGTCTCAACAAACAGGATTACTGGTATCGCGCCGAGTTCGCATCGCCGAATACGGAAGGCCGATCCCACGTCTCGCTCGTTCTCGACGGGATCAACTATCGCGCCGAGGTCTGGCTCAACGGGCAACACCTCGGCTCAATGACCGGAGCTTTCGACCGTGGCGTCTTCGATGTGAGCAAGCTGCTCCGCTCCGACGGCAGAAACGCCGTGGCAATTCTTGTCTCGCCCGCTCCTCATCCCGGCATCCCGAACGTGCAGTCAATCGCCTTCGGCGCCGGACTGAATGGAGGAGCAATGGCCATCGATGGGCCCACCTTCATGTCCACCGAAGGATGGGACTGGATGCCGCCCATCCGCGACCGTGACTCAGGTCTATGGCAGGACGTGCACCTCGTCGCCACCGGCGCGGTCGCGATTGAAGACCCGCAGGTCATCACCCATCTGCCGCTGCCCGACATTACGCACGCAGACATCAGTGTCAACGTTCCTCTCCAGAATTTTTCCAGCCAGCCCGTAAGCGGAACGCTTACCGCCTCCTTCGAGGGCGTCAGCATTCGTAAGCAAGTCAACGTCGCGCCGGGCGAGACCACAGTAAGTCTGTCTGCAAAGGATTTTCCTGAGCTGCGTCTCGATCATCCGCGGCTCTGGTGGCCGAACGGCTATGGCAAGCCCGAGCTCTATCACCTCGCAACCACCTTCACCACCGAAGGAAGCGCCTCCAGCGAAAAGAAGCTGCAATTCGGAGTGCGTGAAGTGACCTATGAGATAAGCCTGCTCGACAATACCGGCGCGCTGCGCCGAGTCGACTACGACCCGACTGTAGGCCGCGACGAGTCTAACCCGCAAGTGAACGTCACTCACAAGGGCATGCGCCAGGTGCCCGATGGCTGGGCTGCCTCCATCACGGAAGGCGATGACGACTCGCCGGCCTTTCACACCGTCGCTGATACTCGCGCCACACCTTATCTCGCCATCAAGGTCAACGGTGTCCGTATCGCCGTTCGTGGCGGCAGCTGGGGTATGGACGACTCGCGCAAACGCATCACCCGCGAACACCTCGAACCGTTCTTCCGCTTCGATCGCGATGCCAACCTCAACATCATTCGCAACTGGCAAGGACAGAACACCGAAGAGGCCTTCTACGACCTTGCCGACAAATACGGCATGCTCGTGTGGAACGACTTCTGGGAAGTCACCATGGACTCGAACGCCGAAGCGGAAGACCCGCAGCTCTTTCTAAAGAACGCGCAGGACACCATCCTTCGCTACCGCAATCACCCGTCCATCGTGATGTGGTGCGGCCGCAACGAGGGCGTGCCTCAGCCCATCATCAACAAGGGACTGATTCAGCTCACGCACTCGCTCGACGGAACCCGCTACTATTCACCGAGCTCCAACCAGATCAATTTGCAGAAGAGCGGCCCCTATTCCTACGAAGACCCCGCCGACTACTACACCACTCTCGACCCCGGTTTCGCCGTCGAAGTAGGTACCCCATCCCTGCCGACACTCGAATGGTTTTCACGCTGGATACCCAAAGTTGATCGCTGGCCCATCAGCGACGACTGGGCTTATCACAACTGGCATCCGCACGATCAATTCAACCAGCATCTCGAGGCGCAGTTTGGAGCGGCTGACAATCTCGAAGACTACGAACGCAAGGCGCAGATGATGAACTACGTCGACTATCGCGCCATCTTCGAAGGCTTCAACGCCCACCTCTGGGCTCCGAACAGCGGTCGGCTCCTCTGGATGACGCAACCAGCGTGGCCCAGCACCCTGTGGGGTATTCTCAGCTCCGACTACGACACACAGGCCTCGTACTATGCAACGAAAAAGGCCTGCGAGCCAATCCACGTGCAGCTCGACCTCTCCAGCAACGACGTCTCCGTCGTAAACACCACAACGGAAACGCTGCATGGCCTCGAGGTAAGCGCCGACGTCTACAGCCTCGACAACAAGCTCCTGCTGCATCGCAGTTCTATGCTCGACGCTGCTTCAGATGATGAAACACGCGCGCTGAATCTCGATCTCGCCCCGCTGATGGGCAACGGCGTCGTCCTCGTCCATCTCGCACTCCATGCACAGGACGGTCAACTGCTCTCCCAAAATCTCTACTGGCGCGCCGCCTCGGACGCAGGCTATCGCGCCCTGAATCAACTTCCTCCAGTCGCGGTCGCCATGACAGCGAGACTCGAGCCGGAAGCCGATAAGACCGGTGCTTCGGAACGCAGGATCGAGGTTCACCTGAAGAACACCGGACCTATCGCCGCTCTCAATACCAAGCTGGTGGCGGTCGACGCCTCCAATGGCGTGCAGGTACTTCCCGCCTACTACAGCGACAACTACATCTCCCTGCTCCCCGGCGAGGAGCGATCGATCACCATCGATCTGCCTGCCGACGCCGGAAAGCGGGCCCTCTCAGTCAAACTGCGCGGATGGAACGCCGTGCAGACGGGGGCCGACGTCACGCACGAGGAGTTTACGCGCCACTAGCCGGAGAAACGCAGCCACTTACGAACAGGATTCGTGTTCGCAAGCGGCAGACATTCTTGAGCCCAGCGGGGGAGACCCGTCACACACCGAGCAACACATTGGAAGCCTTCACAATTACGCTCACTTTGTCACCGTTCTGAAGCCCCAGCGCCCTGGCGCTCTGCTTCGTGATCGACGCAACCACCACGGTGCCGCCTGCCAGCCGTATCTCCACCTCACTATTCACAGCGCCGTCCTGCAGATTGGACACTTCGCCTGGCAGCACATTGCGGGCACTTAGCTTCGCCCCATCCACACCCTTGCCGATCATCACCTCCGAGGCCTTGATGACCGCATACGCGGACTTCCCCGCCTCTAGTTCCAGCTTGTCAACGCTGGAGTTGGTGATGATGGCAACGACAGTCTCTCCGCCCTGCAGCGAAAGAACGATTTCGGCGTTCACGGCTCCTTTGGTGACCTTTTGAACTCTGCCGGCAAGCACATTGCGCGCACTGATCTTCATTTGCACTGACCCTTTCCATTCCCCGCATCATCCGCGCAGATCCTGCGCTTCGGCGGAAGTATACAGACCGCGTATTAGGGATGCTTATGGGACATAACAATTAGGAAATTCTCAGCGCCTCTCATCCCGGATAGCTTGGAAACATGAGAACACAGAAAACAATCGCAATCGTCGGTGGAGGAGTCAGCGGAGCATTGACCGCATACCACCTGATTCGCAACGGGGCCCAGGCACGCGTGATTCTCATCGACCCGCGTCCTGAGCTAGGGTTGGGTCTCGCCTACTCCACGCCAAGCTATCAGCATTTGTTGAACGTGCCGGCAGGCAAGATCAGCGCCTTACCCGATCAACCTGATCATTTCCTCCACTGGCTTCATCAGAACTATGATCCGAAGTTCGCTGCTTCGGGCTTCGCGCCGCGAGCCGTCTTCGGACGCTACATCCAGTCTCTTGTAAAGGCGACTCTGCGCATCGAGCATCGCCAGACATTCGTGCAGAACGTCCGTATCGAAGGTGAGCGCGGGATGCTCGATCTCGCCGACGGAACCAGTCTCGTGGCCGACACCGTCGTTCTTGCCACCGGCAACTTCGATCCCGCGCCGCTGCCGGGCGTCTCCGCAGAGACGATCGCGGACGGCACCTATTGCCACTCCGCCTGGGAAAACGCGACCTACGCTAATCTGCCCCCCGACGCTCCTGTCGCCCTGATTGGCTCAGGCCTTACGACTGTCGACGTGATTCTGCGGCTTCGCGAGCTCGGGCACCGCGGCCCGATCACCGCCATCTCGCGGCATGGAGTCTTTCCTTATCGCCACGCGAGCTATCAGCCGTTGAAAAATTCTGTCGTCGCCGGACCCGCGCCTGTCAAGGCGCGTGATCTGCTTCACCAGGTACATCTGGCCATCAAAGCCGGCTACGAATGGCGTGCCGTCGTCGACAGTCTTCGCGTCAGAACGAACGAACTGTGGCTCACTCTGCCGCTTGTTGAGCAGCGCCGTTTTCGCCGCCACGTGCAGCGCCGCTGGGAAGTGGTGAGGCACCGCATGGCGCCACCCATCGCAGATCGCATCGATGCGGAGCTGGCCGCAGGTGCACTCATCACCCGCCGCGGAAGCCTCCACCGTGTCGTGCCTTCCGTGAAAGGCGCGCGCGTAGCGTTCAAAACGCCTCACGGGGAGATCTCCGAGGTCGCCGCCGCAAGGGTCATCAACTGCACCGGGCCGAACATGAACTATCGCCGCGTAGGCTCGCATTTGCTTGAAAGCCTCTTCACCCAGGGACTTGTCGTTCCCGGCCCGCTAGGCTCCGGCCTCTGGAGCGACCTCTCAGGCGCCCTCCGCAACCGCGATGGATCGTTCTCGCGTGTTCTCTTCAACGTCGGGCCAGGCCGGCAGGGCACACTGCTCGAATCCATTGCCGTGCCGGAGCTGCGTGAACAGGCAGCGCACCTCGCTGCGTTCCTTGCTGATCAGTTCCGCAGCACCGCGACAAGCGAACAACATGCGGTGTCAGGCTCGGAAGCTTCGGAAGCGCTGGCAGGTTATGACCTGGCGTCCTAAGTCGATCGGAGGAGTCGAAGCAACACAATATCTCCGGAGCCTCGCCTGGGCTGCCGTACTCGGTCTCGCCAGCAGCCTCGCCTGTGTCGTTGTGCGTCTGCTTTTCCGCCTGCTTCAATGGCTGTTCACCGGCCACGCGGGGCTGCTTTCGGACGCGGCAGAACACTTGCCCCTGTGGCGCCGGGCTATCACTCCAGCCATCGGTGCTCTCTTTGCCATGGTGGTTATAGCAACGGTAAAGCGTTTTGCAAAGGCAGGAGATTTCGAAGAGTATGTGGAAGCGGTTCGTCTCAGCGACGGCCGCATTTCCTTCGGGCCCACTCTATGGCGAACCATCGCCTCCGCATTTTCCGTTGCTACGGGCGCCGCCATCGGACGCGAAGGCTCCATGATTCAATTCGCGGCGGCCGCAACCTCGCTGCTGGGTCAGCGATTGAAGTTGATACGCCTGCCGCTTACAACCCAGGTAGCTTGCGGCGCGGCCGCCGCTGTGGCCACCGTGTATCAGGCTCCCATCGCTGGAATGTTCTTCGCCTTCGAGATCGTGCTCGGAAGGTTCGCGCTCATGGAAGCCCCTCTGTTACTCATTGCCGCAGTCGTCGGCAGCCTGACCGGTGGCTACCTCCTCAGCGGTGGACCGCTCTTCGCCGTGCACGTACGTCTTCGCGCCGATATGCCGCATCTTTTGTTGGCTCTCATTCTGGCCATCTTCCTCGGAGCTCTCGCTCCAGCCTACTCCTGGCTCATCCGAAGTCTTCGGTTCACATCTGCGTGGCCGCTGCCGCTTCTGTGGAGCGGAATCTTCGTCGGCCTGCTCTCGCTCAAATCCACCGAGGTATGGGGTAACGGAGATGCCGCGTTGCTCAACATCGTGCACTCGTCGCGGGCTTTCATGCCGTTGCTCGCGGTTCTCCTGCTCCGTCTCTGCGCCACCACATTTTGCGTTGGCACCGGAGCGGTAGGCGGTGTCTTCACCCCCACGCTCTTCGCCGGCAGCGCCCTGGGCCTGCTCACCATGCACTTCATCCATGTAGCGGACCCGCTGCTCTTCGCCATCGTCGGCATGGGATGCCTGCTTGCCGCCGTGACCCATGCTCCACTCATGGCAACACTGATGGCCGTTGAACTGACCGGCCAGTGGATGCTTCTGCCATTCGTATTGCTGTGCAACATTACGGCGTGGTCCGTAGCACGAAGCATTTCCCCGTACTCGCTCTATGCGTTGGCAACGCCCGAACCTGCAGGTGATCGGGCCGAGCCGAGGATGGGTGAGACCGAAGAGCGCGGCATCTCCCAGGCACCATCCATGCCATGATCGGAATCAAAAAATGCATTCCCTTCTGCGAGACAACGCAGCCTCGCCAGGCAATCCGTAATATTTAGAGGAAGAGATAGATCGATCGAGCAAAGGGAACGAAATGGAGAACTTTCGCCTCAAAGTCTTCCGCGTTGTCGCGACACACCTCAACTTCAGCCGTGCGGCGGAAGAGCTTCTGCTCACCCAGCCGGCCGTAACCCAGCAGATCAGGGCGCTCGAAGACGAATACGGCGTCCCGCTCTTTGACCGCAGCGGCGGCCGCATTACCCTCACTCCCGGAGGCCAGGCGCTCCTGCCCTTCGCCGAGAGGCTGAAGGCCATCTCCGGCGAGGCCTACGCGGCGGTCGCTACGGCTTCCGGGAAGCACGGCGGCCAACTGGCGCTTGGCGCCTCGCAGACCATCGGGCAGTACTTGCTGCCAAACCTCGTCGCCGGTTTTCTTCGCGAAAATCCAAAGGTCAGCATCACCGCCAGTAGCGGCAACAGTGACGCCATGCTCGAAGCGCTCATCGCTCATCGCATTCAGCTTGCGTTGATTGAAGGACCTGCGCTGCGCAAAGACATTCACGTAGAGCCTTTCATGGAAGACCAGATGGTCCTGGTCGTTCCCGCGAGCCACGAATGGGCCGATCATGAAATCGATATTTCGACGCTGAAGGCTGCTCCGCTGCTCATGCGAGAGTTCGGTTCCGGTTCGCGCCGCGTCGTCGAAAATGCACTCGTCCGCGCTGGTCTCAAAAAGAAGGAGATCAACACCCGCATGGAACTGGACTCGACCGAAGGACTTCTCAGCGCAGTCGAGGCTGGACTCGGCGTGACCTTCGTCTCGCGCTGGGCAGTGCGCAACCAGCTTTCTCTCGGAAGCTTGAAGCTCGCGCGTGTCCGTGACCTGAAGCTCTCCCGAATGTTTTCCCTCGCCTATCCGGCCGGACCCGAACCAGGTGGCAACGCCGGTGCCTTTTGCACATTTCTACTCTCCCACTCCGTGGAGTTGATGCCTCGAGTGACCGGAAGAGCCGCTAAAAAACATTAACCCGGTCGTTGCCCAGAACGTACGCAGTAGACTCGCAGCCCTCTTGATCGAGGAGCCATTTTCTGAATGGTCAGCACCAGTTCATGCCAAGTGGATATTGCCTCTCACCATTCTCCCGCCCATCATGGTTGTCATGTCCCGATATGGATCAATGCTGTCGCGTGAATTTCCCGGTGCAGTCTTCGAAACAGAAGTCAGGCGTGATGAGATAAAGCCCGCAAGCGAGCGCCAACGGAGTCCGACGCCGATTGTGTTTCGGCCATCACCCGCAGCCCTCGAATCTCTGCCGGACCTGCAGTCGCCGGCAGCCCAAAAGATTACCCGAATCGGGATCAAAGCGAACGGCCGGATAGTGCTCATCGATCCCACGGAAATTATCGTCGCTGAAGCACAAGGAAATTACGTGCTTCTTCAGCTCAGCAGGAGCGCCCACCTGTTGCGGGGTCAGATTTCAGGCTTGGCTGACAAATTGGAGCCGTATGGCCTGATTCGCATTCATCGTTCCGTCCTGGTGAATGCCGCGCACGTCGAGGACATGGAGCCGCTTTGCACCGGCGAGTATCTGCTGCGCATGAAAGGCGGAAAAGAATATAAAGTGACCCGCACCTACAGAAAAAATCTCCAGCTCTTCGCAGCGACGTGGATCGGCATGGGAGCATTTGCCTGCGATTAGCGGAGATCCTCGTCTGCAACGGAGTCGCGGCCGCTCACTTCGTGACGAGCAGTGCGCGCAGCTTGTGAACGGCATCGGGAATCTCCTCAACCTTGACACTGCCAAACCCAAGGATGAAGCCGGGTTGCGATGTCTCGCCAAGGTAGGCCAGGGAGAGCGGCCAGATCCATAGATTTTGTTGGGCCGCTCGCCGGGCAATCTCCACATCGCGGCTGCGGCGAGGCAGCACGATGGTCAAATGCATGCCGGCTTCGCTTCCGAGCACCTCCACCATCGAACCCAGCTCTTTTTCAATGCTTTCTACGAGGGAGATCCTCCGCTCGTGGTAGAGAACTCGCATCCTTCGTATGTGGCGTGCGAAATGTCCCTCGCGAATGAAATCGGCGAGCACCTCTTGATATAAGGTCACAGGCGAGAGGTCAATGATGCGGCGGAAGCCGAGAAATCGGTCTACCAGATCCGGCGGAACGACGACGTAACCAAGCCGCAGTGAAGGAAATACAACTTTACTGAATGTCCCGATATAAATGACGCGCGAATTGTTGTCGATTCCCTGAACAGAAGCGATCGGCAGACTCTCGTATCGATACTCGCTATCGTAGTCGTCTTCGATAATCCACGATCCCGACCTTTGCGCCCAGTCCAGCAGTTGCATGCGTCGTGAAGCGCTCATCGTATGTCCGAGAGGGAACTGATGAGACGGAGTTACATACGCAGCTCGAGCCTTTGGACAGAGCTTGATGCCGGCCGCAACGTCAAGACCTTCCTGGTCAACTGGAACAGGTATCAGTTGAGCGCCGGCCAGCGAGAAAACCTCGCGTGCCATAGGATAGCCGGGCTCCTCCATCCACAACTTGCTTCCCGGGTCGAGAAGCACGCGCGCCGAAATCTCGAGTGCCTGCTGCGAGCCGCTCACGATCATGATCTGTTCTGCTTCGCAGTGCAGCGACCGCGCCGTCTTTAGATAGCTGGCGATCGTTTGCCGAAGCGAGAGGGAACCCATCCCTTCACCGTAGTGAAAAGACTTGGTCTCCATTTTTCGGACATGTTGCGTAACCAGATTTGCCCAGAGATGAGTAGGGAATTGATCGACCGCTACCTGTCCCACGCCAAATGCCCCCCAACCCAGCAACCATGGAGAAACATGAAGCTTGGGAAGAAGCGCGCAGCGGCTCGCTACCGGCCGAGGACCGGAACTCGTGATCGTGGGTTTCGAACCGGTAGGAGCGCTCAATCCGAAGTGATCCGGAAGCGATTTGGAGACGACCGTTCCCGCCCCCACGCGGCTCGTGAAATAGCCCTCGGCGAGAAGTTGCGAATACGCATTCAGAACCGGAAATCGCGAAAGACCGAGCTCGGATGCAAGCACTCTGGTCGACGGAATTCTTTGTCCTGGCCGCAGGCGGCCGTCCACAATCGCTGCGCGATAGGCATCGTAGATCTGCCGATGCAAAGGCTTCCGAGTCTTCCGGTCAATCGCAAGAATTGGTGTAAGTCCTGAGGGAACTCTGCTCATTCGCGGACAGGAAAGCCAATGGCCATGATCAATTTGAGGCAAGTGGTTATTGCCTCCGACCATCTTATACCTGATAGTTGCCGGGGATGGATCCCATCCAGCGAGTCACTGTCATACTTGGCATCGCTGTTCACTTCACGGCGGCTTGATCAGGGAAAAGTTCTTATGGACAAAATAATCGCCCAGGGACGGATCATTTTCGCTCTAGCCATCACAGCCCTGGGGGGTCGAGCACTTTGTGGTGATCCGCTTTCACGGAGCGGTACTGCCCGTCATTCCGTGGGTTCCGGCCAATCCGATTTTGGTTGGACTGACAGGCCTGGGTCTTTATCGCCGCGGGTCTTAGCCTCGCTGTAAAAGCCGCATCGCGGCGCACTGCGATTCTGCTGGGAATTTTCTTTCTGATCTGTGCGCTGGTTCTTCAAGCACCCAAAGTGGTCGCACAGCCCATCGATATCGGCATCCGTACAATTTTCTTCGAACCACTGGCCATTGCTGCCGCAGCATTTACATTGGCTGTGAGCCTGCCTCCTCATCAGCGTCCTTCGAACTCCTCAAACCGCCTCCTCGAAAGACTCCTCGAATCCGGCCGCTACCTGTTTGCGGTTTCCTCCATCGTGTTTGGCATCGATCACTTCCTCATTCTCCGCTTTATCGCCAGCCTCATTCCGCGCTGGTTTCCGGGAGGCTTCTTCTGGGCGAACTTTACGGGCGCGCGGCCTTTATCGCAGCCGGACTCAGCATCGCTGTCAGATGGATGGACCGCTGGGCCGCAACTTTGCTGGGAGCGATGTTTCTGATCTGGTTCCTGTTTCTCCACATTCTCCGATTGATGAGCGCGTCGCGCTTCCATAATCCGGATGAGTGGTCCAGCGCATTCATTGCCTTGGCAATGTGTGGCGCCTGCTGGATAATCGCCTCTGATTCTCCGAGCAGCCATGCAGTCCTCTCGCTGGGACGCAAAGCAGACAGGCGCATGGAACCGGGCGATGTCATACATTCTGACGGCCGAGACCTCGCCCAGGGCTCTGCAAGGAGCGCCAGCTAAGCAACACTCCATGTTTCATTTCCAATCGCCGATCCTTCTCGCCGGATAGCTGCGAAAACATCGCACGCGCCGAAGTCAGTCTGGACCGCACCGCCATGAGCGGCTACACTAACCCCCAAACGCGGGGGACGGATTAAACTCCAACTCAATGCAAATTAGCGCCTCTCGACAAATTGTCCGGGCTTATCTCCTGTCGATTGGCGCGTGGTCAGCTCTCTCACTGCTGACCGGCTGGAACTACCTGATCTTTGATCGCTCGCTCAACATCCATTCGACGCCGGCCCAGATGATGCTCCTGGCCGAAGCGCGTGGCTTGTCCTTCGCCCTGCTCACTCCGCCCATCTTTTACATCGTCGGGCACTATTCCGCGGGGGCACGAAAGCGAGTGCGTTATGTGCTTGCCTATTGCCTTGGCGCGGGCCCGTTTATGGTAATGTGCACCTGCATCCGGTGGATCATTCTCCCTCCCTGGAGTCCCGCCCTGCAGCGCTTCGTGCCTCGTTCGACTGGCAGCCCTTTGGCCATCGTTCATGACGACTTTGCCGATCTCATCACGAATTACGCCTTGATCGTGATAGCGGCCCACGCCTACAACTACCTCGAGCGGGTGCGCAGGCAGGAGCTGGAGAGGTCCGAATACGAGCACGCCCTCGCTGCCAGCGAGCTGCAAGCGCTGAAGATGCAGCTTCATCCTCACTTTCTCTTCAACACTCTGCATGGAATCTCAACGCTCATCGACAGTGACGGGCCGAGCGCAAAGGAAATGATCGTGCGGCTTTCCAGCCTTCTGCGCACGGCGTTGGAGCACAGCGGTTCGGATCTGATCCCACTGCAGGAAGAGCTGAAGTTCATCGGTGAATATCTTGATCTCGAAGAGATGCGTTTCGGAACCAGGCTTGCCGTGACTCGGTCCATTGATCCGAAAACGCTCACCATGCTCGTGCCGCAATTGATCCTTCAGCCCCTGGTAGAGAACGCCATCCGCCACGGAATTGCAACTTCCCGCGAGAATGGCTGGATCGAAATTGTGTCGCGGTGTACGTCCGAAGGGCTTGAACTGCTCGTTCGCAACAGCGTTGGAGACGAAAAGCCAAGAGGAACAGGGGTTGGTCTCGCGAATACGGAAGCGCGCCTGCGGCACCTCTATTCGAACGAAGCGAAATTTCTCTTCAAAACAGAGGGCGATCGTACCGCGACGGCAACGCTCTTCCTGCCGGCCCTCGGCTCGCATCCGCAGCCGACGGAAGATCTCTCGTTGAGAGCATAATAAGGGTCAAGGTTGAAGATCATGCGTGTATTGATCGTCGATGATGAGCCGCTTGCGCAAGTCGCTTTGACAAATGTCCTCACGGGAAGAACCGACATTGAACGGCTCGACTCCGCTGGCGACTCGGTGCAGGCCATGGAGAGATTATCGAGGGAGCCCTACGATGTTCTTTTCCTGGACATCAACATGCCGGAGATTTCCGGAATCGAATTACTCGATCGCATGAAGTGGCGCGATCAACCTGTACCGTCCGTAGTATTTGTAACGGCGCACGCCGAGTACGCGATCACCGCTTTCAGGAAGCATGCGGTGGATTATGTGCTGAAGCCATTCTCCAGGGAGCGCATCGAAGAAGCATTGGACGTCGCCTTCCACCGAAGTACGGCCGAGAGAGCCGCGAAGCTGGTTGAAAGAATGCCGCAGCTGCAAAAGCTTTTTCAACGGCCCACGGAGAAGATCGCAATCAAGGCCAAGGGAAGAATCCTCTTCATCGATCCCAATAACGTCGTCGCCGTGCATGCCGAGGGAAATTATGTTTTGTTGCAGCGGGAAGCGGACTCGTACCTGCTCCGTGAATCCATCTCTGTCATGGCGGACAAGCTGAAGCCCTACGGCTTCATAAGAATTCATCGCTCTGTACTGGTCAACTCGTCGCTTGTTGAGGAAATCGAGCCGTGGCCCACAGGTGAGTATGGCCTCCGTGTGAGGGGCGGCAAGCAATACACGGTCACGCGCAGCTACAAGAAAAATCTTAAGGACATCGCCGCTTCGTGGATCGGCGTGGACAGCTTCGTGGAGCGTTAAGCTCTTACCGCAAGCCTTCGGTCACACTCGCGACGTTCACGCCCGATCCCAATATTGAAGATTCCCTTCACCCGGCGCTTTAACGGAATTCCGCCCGGCTTCCTGAATAACTACTACGCTCAGGGCGGAAGAGCCAGCTACGAGGCGGAGCGTTTGATGAGTGACCAGGGAACCGCAGCATACAATTGGGCGGCAAGGCGACCTTTCGAACTCACAGCAGAAGGAGGAGCATGCAAACGCTCCCCCTTTTGTTATCAACCCTCACGCAGGCCCTTGCTAGTCCAGATTCAGAGTCCAGATAAGCAAGCTCGATGTGTTGTCATCAACCGCGGCAAAGATAGCTGTATCCTCTCTCGTGCGCACGGCCAGACCGAAAGATCCACCACCGTTTGGATCGACCGAGAGCTGCTTCACGAACCTGCCATCCACCGTGAACTCGACAATTTCGCTCGGCTGATTCGGATCCGGATTGATGCCGTCGCTGTTTGACACCAACAGGTGGCCGTTGGGGGCCATCGTCATTGCCAGGGCCCCGTGCAGATGCACGTTGTCCTCATAAATGATGGTTCCAGGACCATCGCTGCTCTGACGATCGGCTGCATTCCACACGGCAAAGACAGCGTTGTCCCCGGAGGAAGCAACGTACAGCACGTCGTGCCGGCGGTCATACACCAGTCCGGTGGGCGACACAAACAGCGTCACCGGATCGCCACGATGGATGTATCCAGACGCAATCGTCTTCGTGCTCCGCAGTGTCAGACCGCTTGAACTCACCTTGAAATCCATCCGAATGACTGTTCCGGTCAGGGCATTGGAGACAAACGCAATCGCTGAGTCTCCACCGTCAATCAGCGCCATGTCCCACGGTCCCTGAATAGAAGCATTCGCGAACGTCTGTATCAGCTTGCCCTGATTGTTAATAACGAGCAGCGAACCAGGGCCCGCTGTTGCAGAGGTGCCGTCTGCCGTCGGCGCGTTTCCGACTACAACGAACCCATATTGCAGCGTACCCAGCGCCGTAGAAAGTCCCAATGGCGCCGTGCCTGCGAAAAACGTGGTCGCCGATCCACCCTTCGAGATGCTGACGATGGTTGTTCCCGTGCCCTGCAGGTTTTGAGAATTGTTGAAATTCGAAACAAGAATGTCGCCATGATGCAGCGGACCGGATCCCGTCTGAAAATTGTTCGGAACGAACGCGACACCGTACGGATTTACGTCACCATTCGTCGGGACAGTCGAGACATTTTGCACCGGGCTCGGCAGAAATGCGTCGTCCCTGTCGCGTTGTGCCAGGACGATTCCCGTCGCACAGGCCAACAGCGTAATGGCGGTGAGGGTCTTGCCCCAGCCGATCAGACCTCTCCTATGAAGGATCGGCGTATCTGTTGCAGGTTGAACGAAAATTTCGTGGGTTCGCATGTCTCGCTTCCTTAAGATGAGATTCCTGCCCAGGGTAGGCAGCGCAGAACTCATCCCTCAGCAGCGAGGCAAACATACTCTTGCAACATGGGAACGGAGTCTTTAACTTGTCATCGCTTTGTCACTCTTTTGTCACGGTGCAGTCTCTTGCTTCTCCCATGCCTGAGAATCTGCAACCGCCATTAGCCCTGCAGTTGCTATTGTTTCGGCGCGACTTCAAGGGCGGCCCGGTCCCAGTGAGCACAATTTGCAGCAGCTTCGTAGGTACTCTGAAGAAACTGGAGCAATGCGGAGTCCGGATTTGCTGACCGCCGCACATCTTCATAGGGCAGCACGAACTCGCCCAGCTTTGGGTCGAAAGATGCCTGAGCCGGTGCGATAGAGCTCTCCGCGTAGCCGGGCGGTTGCGGGTATGCGTAGCTGTAAAAGAGCGCCTCGAAGCCCGATCCGCCTGGCCAGAATCCGCAACTCGAAACCTCGTGGGAATAAGCATCGCGCGTGACGCGATCCGGCAGGCCGGCCATGCTCGGGTGTTCAGGCGCGGTACGCCCGGAGAAGCGCGTGCAAGCCAAATCCAGCGCGCCCCAGAACAGATGGATCGGGCTCACCTTGCCCATGAACCGCGCGCGAAAGATCGTGAAAACGCGCGTGGCCTGCAGCAGAGCGCGCCAGAAGCGCTGCGCATATTCGGCGTCATACGCACGATGGGTCTCGTCCTGCGCAAAGGGAATAGGCTCCGCAATCTCAACCGGCACCGGCCAGATATGGACAGGAGTGCCAATCTTGCCCAGTTCATCCATGACCTGTCGATAAAAAGCAGCGACGGGCATTGGTTTCAGGGAGACAGTGGTCCGGCCGCCTCCGCTGCTCTCGATCAGCAGCACATGATCGATGAAATCGAAGTCGATCTGTAGCATCTGCGCACCATAGGGCATCGGGGAAGTAGTGACCCCGCGAACCGTGGGGTAGAGCGTCACGTTCCACGTATGGTTGATTGGCGGCATGAGTGCGAGCCGTATCTTGCCCACGATCTGCATCCAGAGTTGCAAGGTGGTGCAGGTCTCACTCCACTCGGCCTGCGGCAGCGCCGGCCACCGGCCGCTGGGATCAGTTGACACGTCGCGTTGAGCTGGCTGCATAGCTTTCTCGTTGCGCTCATCATACGCGCATCCCTGTATGGCAATCTGGTCTGACCATTGAAAAGTGAATTTCTGCATGCGAGAATTCAAGACTGTCGCGCAATCCTCTATTCGCTGAATCCCACAGGCCGTTGTAACTTTGCAGTGTCAACTGAAACAGTTGGAGGAAGTGATCCTGATGAGGGCAACGTGCCGGGCTCGCCGTTTCGAGCACAAAGTCATTCTCTGTTTACTGAGTAGCCTGATGATGCCTTTCTGCTGCGCTCAGACCAATGTGTTGACACAGCACAATAATCTCGAACGCACCGGAGCTGACCTGAACGAAACCATCCTCACTCCATCGAACGTAAATCTGAAACAGTTTGGAATGCTCTTCAAGAGGGCCGTTGACGATCAGGTGTATGGACAGCCACTGCTCGTGACGAATGTAAAGATCAGCGGAGGCACGCATGATGTTGTCTACATCACGACCGTCAACAACAGCGTGTACGCATTTGATGCGAACGACCCGGTTGCCAGCCAACCATTCTGGCATGTCAACTTCGGTACGCCTGCGAACGTAGATGATTGGGATTTCGGCTGTACAGACATCAACGGAAACATGGGGATTATCGGAACGCCGGTAATCGACAGTGAGTCCGGCACGCTCTATGTCGTGGCCCTGACACGAGTCCGCGATACCTTTGTGCAGCGGCTGCATGCATTAGATCTATCCACCGGCGTCGATCTCCCAGGCAGCCCCGTCACTATAACCGCGCCTCAATTCAACCCGCTCCTCGAGAACCAGAGGCCGGCTCTCCTCAGGGCGAACGGGCAGATCTACGTCGGCTACTCCTCGCACTGCGATAAGGATCCATACCACGGATTCCTCCTGAGCTACGACGAGAAATCCCTCCGTCAAACCCGCGTTTTCAATACCTCGCCGAACGGAGAAGAAGCCAGCATCTGGCAGTCGGGGCAGGCACCCGCTGTTGATGCGCAGGGAAATATTTACTTTGTAACCGCCAACGGCAGCTGGGATGGAAAAACGAATTTCGGCGAGAGCTTCATCAAGCTCGATCCTCATCTCAGACTTCTCGACTGGTTCACCCCGACGAACCATGAGTACCTCGATCGCACTGACGCCGATCTCGATTCGTCAGGAGCGATGCTGGTCCCGGGGACCGCGCTGGTCATCGATGGTGGGAAACAAGGTGTTTTGTACACCGTGAATACCCGTCATATGGGTCATCTCGGAGATGAACACGCGGTTCAGCATTTTCAGGCCACGAGTTCGCATCTGCATAACATCGTCTTCTGGGACAGTGCGAGAAACAGCCGGATGATTTACATGTGGGGGCAGAATGATCATCTTCGAGCCTACCGATTCAACGGAGAAAAGCTGGCTGAGAAGCCGTTCGCGATGCGGCCGGAGGCGAACCATGGCCATCCCGGCGCCATGCTCGCGCTTTCAGCGGATGGCAAGAACGACGGAATCCTGTGGGCTGCAATCCATGCGACCGGAGACTCGTGGCATGAGTCCCGCCCCGGCATTCTGCATGCTTACGACGCCGACGACATCATGCGTGAGCTCTGGAATTCGCTCGAAAACACCTCGCGCGACGATTGCGGTAATTATTCCAAGATGGCGCCACCCACGGTCGCAAACGGCAAGGTATATCTCGCCAGTTTCGGCACGCAGAATACGAAGAGCGGCCAGTTCTGCGTCTATGGTCTGCTGCCCGACGGCCCTGCCCCACAGGCTCCCTCTGGACTCAAGGGGACAGCGGCGAATGGGCGAGCGTCAATCGCTTGGACACCCTCGAAGACAGCGAGGACGTATAAATTGAAGAGGTCGATCGAAGGTGGCGATTCGTTCCAGGTCATCGCCAGTGGTCTTACCACAGAGAACTTTCTCGATGTTGCCGTAGAGCCTGGAAAGAGATACCAATACAAGGTTAGCGCTGTGAATTCAAACGGTGAGGGCGGCGATTCCGCCGCGGTCAGGGTCGCGGTTCCCAAACCCTCAGCATCTCGCGAGATGCCGCACTAAATTCGACTCAGGGTCGCGATGGAAAATGATGTCAGATACTCAACCCCGCTTTAACCCGGTCAAAAGCCTGGATCGGAGAATTACTCCTGGAGGAGTTAAGACTATGGCGCTTCGCTGTTGGTCGAATTCAATCGTAGCTGGCCTCGTACTTGCCGCGTGTTTCATGCCGACGCATTCGGAGCGAGCCGGAGCACAAACCATCGCCAGCACCCCGCCGATGGGATGGAACAGCTGGAACCACTTTCATCGCACGATTGACGATAAGACTGTGCGCGCGCAAGCCGATGCGATGGTCTCCACGGGCATGCGGGACGCCGGATACATCTACGTAAATATCGATGACACCTGGGAAGGCGACCGGGATGCCCAGGGCAACATCCAGACCAACAGCAAGTTTCCTGATATGAAGGCGCTCGCTGACTACGTCCACAGCAAGGGTCTGAAGATCGGAATTTATTCCTCTCCTGGAGCAAAAACCTGCGCGGGCTTCGAAGGCAGCCTTGGGCATGAGGAGCAGGATGCGGCGTCCTATGCGAAATGGGGCATCGACTACCTCAAGTATGATCTCTGCGGATTACGCACCGAGATGAAAGCTGCGGCTAGCTCCGAAGCAGCAAACAAAATGATGCTCGATGCGTATACCAAAATGCGGGACGCACTCCAAAAAGCGAGAAGGCCGATTGTCTACAGCTTCTGCCAGTACGGCAACAACGCCGTGTGGAGATGGGGAGCGGATGCGGGCGCCAATTCATGGCGCACGACGGGAGACATCAACGATCACTACGCGCGCATGGAAGAGATCGGCTTTGGGCAGGCCGGACTGTCGCGCTTCGCCGGACCGGGACATTGGAATGACCCGGACATGCTGGAGGTAGGCAACGGTGGCATGACCGAAGATGAGTACCGGATGCATATCAGCCTGTGGGTCATTATCGCGGCGCCTCTGCTGGCGGGCAACGATTTGACCGCGATGTCGCCCGAGACAATTGCGCTCTTGACCAATCGCGAAGTGATCGCCGTGGACCAGGACCGGCTGGGCAAGCAGGGAGACCGCGTGAGCGCCGAAGGGCCGATCGAAATCTGGGCAAAGCCCCTGGCCGACGGATCGAAGGCGGTCGGGGTCTTCAATCGGCACCCCACAGCCCTTTCGGTCACCGTGGATTTCAAGCAACTCGGCTTCCGTCACCCCGTGCAGGTCAGGGATATCTGGCAGGCGAAGGATCTCGGCACAATGAAAGATCCGTACACAGTAACAGTGCCGGCTCACGGAGTGGTTTTCCTTCGGGTCAAGTAACACCACCGATTGCGGAACACACCGAAATTCCTACAGAGGATCGGAGACAAAGTGGAGACGAAGGCACGCAGGGATTTTCTGAAAATAGCGGGCGCGGGTGTAGCTGGCGCGATGACAGTTGCAGCGCCGGCTGCAATGGGCGTGGTCGCCGGCGGCGCGAAGCAAAGCTCCCCCGAAGAGCATCCGGCTGGGCATCGTATAGGCATCTTCGAAGTGCGTACATTTGGCGCGAAGGGCGACGGCACGACCATCGATACACCCGCTGTGAACCGCGCAATCGAAGCAGCGGCCGCCGCGGGCGGCGGCACGGTCCGCTTCTCAGCCGGACAGTACCTGTGCTATTCGATCCACCTCAAGAGCAGCGTCGCGCTATACCTGGGCCAGGGCGCGGTAATCGTGGCGGCGGATCCCTTGCCCCAAGGGCAGCCCGGCGGATATGACGAGCCGGAGCCCGTGCAGGCGTGGGAGGCTTATCAGGACTACGGACACAACCACTGGCACAACAGCCTCATCTGGGGCGAGGATCTCCACGACATCTCGATCTATGGCCCCGGACGCATCTGGGGCAAGGGATTGACGCGCAACAACGATCCTAAAAGTCACAACCCGCAAGAACAGAGGACAAGCGGTGTAGGAAATAAGTCGATCAGCCTCAAAAAGTGCCGCAATGTAATTTTGAGAGACTTCCAGATTCTGCAGGGTGGCTGGTTCGGAATTCTCGCGACCGGTGTGGACAATCTCCTGATCGACGGACTGACCATCGACACCAACCGCGACGGCATGGACATCGACTGCTGCCGCAACGTGCGGATCGCCAACTGCGCT
>Ga0210388_10000748_pt1 | contig 26006 bp, 21 predicted proteins | sample IncBWC19OmetaG_FD_155485 | JGI IMG/M metagenome (GOLD analysis project Ga0210388, IMG submission 155485) | Forest soil microbial communities from Barre Woods Harvard Forest LTER site, Petersham, Massachusetts, United States - Inc-BW-C-19-O ...
CATCGGCATTTCAGCAAAGCGCTTATTTACGCACCATCGCTCCAACTGCCCGCGGATGCGTCCAAAAAATCCGCTCATCAGCTGAGCAAGTCCGCCCCCAAAAATAAATACATCCGGTTCGAGCAAATCAATAACGTTGCCGGCCCAAATCGCCAGGAAGTCCGCGGTCTTTCGCAGCACCTCTGCGGCAACCGGATCGCCTTGGCGAAACGCTTCCTCCACAATCTCGGGGTTCACGGCATACCTATCACCGCCGGCCAGCGCGAGCAATTTCGATGTGGTCAGATCGGATCCAATCAGGAGCGATTCTACAAGGCGTTCTCTTGTGCGCCGCGCGATTGCTGGACCAGAGCACAATGCCTCGACGCAACCGAGTTTCCCACAGCCGCATTTCGGCCCATTACAATCGATGGTCACGTGACCGCCCTCAGCCGCGCTTCCTGTTCGGCCATGGTAAATCTGCCGGTCAAAAACGATGCCGGTGCCAATGCCTGTTCCCAGCGTGGCGTAGAAAACGTTTCGGTAACCCACTCCGGCGCCCCAAATGGCCTCGGCTAGCGCGGCGGCATTTCCGTCATTGTCCACGCGGGCGGAGAGCCCAAAAACACGCTGCACCTCCGCGGCGAGCGGAAAATTCCGCCAGCAAGGCACGTTGGGCGGATTAAGAATCACTCCAGTCGCAGGATCGAGCGGCCCCGGCGCGCAAATTCCAATTCCCGTTAAACGTTCCCGCGTCTCCGGACGCGCCGCAAAGACTGCTTCAATAGCGGATTGCACCGCGCCAAAACCTTCATCCGCGCTTCCATGTGCAGGCATCGCTACACGCGTCTGAAAAAGAATCGTCCCTTCGGCGTCCACAAGTCCTGCGGCCACTTTCGTTCCGCCGATGTCCACGCCGAGCGCAGATGTGTTAGCCGCGTCCAATCTCTAGACCCTGTAGTTCCTTTCGCGTGAACGACTCAATCAATCCCCAAACGATGCTGCATCTCTTCGAGAGAGTATCCCTTCGTCTCTGGATAGAAGCTCAACACAACAAAGAATTGCAGCACCATCATCGCTCCGAAAAATACAAAAGGATATGCGCCCGAGGATTTCGCCAGCTGCGGGAACGTAAAAGCAATGATGGCGTTCATGATCCAATGCGAAGAACTCCCCACGCTCTGTCCCTTCGCTCGCACGCGGTTGGGAAACACTTCGCTGATGTATACCCAAATCACCGCACCTTGCGAAATGGCGAAGAAAGCGATGTAGACGATGAGGAACACGAGAAGATAACTCTGGTGGCTGTTTGTAAAGAACACCCAGGAAACACCAAAGAGACACGCTGCTGTTCCGACGGATCCGATTAGTAGCAGCGTCTTGCGCCCAAGCTTGTCGATCAGGGACATGCCCAGCAGCGTCGCCGCAAGATTCATCCCGCCGACAGCCACGGCCTGCAAATCGCCGGACACCTTGCTGTAACCCGCCGCGGCAAAAATGTCATTCAAGTAATAAAGAATGGCATTGATCCCCGAAAGCTGGTTGAACATGCCAATGGTAATCGCCAGGAAAAGAGGGAAGCGGTATTTCCAGGAAAAAAGTGGCTCCGAGGTTTGTAATCGTTCGAGATGAATCGAATCCACGATCTCGCCGAGTTCGCCTTCGGGATTATCCGCGCCCATCATCTGCAGAACCGTACGCGCTTCGTCCACGCGCTTCCGCGTAACCAGCCACCGCGAGCTTGGCGGAATGCCGAACAGCAATACAAGAAATAGAAACGCCGGAATTGCGGCAATACCAAGCTGCCATCGCCATTCCATCGCGCCAAGCCCTAAGAGTCCAATGAGATAATTGGACAAATAGGCGAGTAGAATTCCAATCACAATATTTATTTGAAAAGTGCCGACCAGTCGGCCGCGCGTTTTTGCCGGCGCCAGTTCCGCGATGTAGACCGGCCCAAGCACGGACGACCCGCCGATTCCCAGCCCCCCGATGAATCGAGCAGCAAGAAGCGCGTGCCAGTTCCACGCAAGGGCGCAACCCAATGCCGAAATCACATAAAAAACTGCCAGGACGCGCAACGTCTCGCGGCCTCCCCATTTTTGTCCGGGGATTCCGGCCGTCATCGCGCCGATAATGGTCCCAACCAGAGCCATCGCCACGGTGACGCCCAGGGCCTTGGGGGATAATCCATATGTGGTTGTGAGGGCGTGCGTGGTCCCCGAAATAACCGCGGTATCGAAACCGAACAACAACCCACCGAGCGCACCGACAGCCGTTGCTTTGGCAAGATTGGCGTTCATCGCCGCGATCCCGCTAAGGAAAATGTCATTCGCGTTTCCCCAAAGAGTCGCGCCCTACGGCTGCATATAGAACACGCTCATCGTGCGATAAAAGTTCCAGTCGTCCGCTTTGGACGACATCTCATATGGCGAATGCATCGACAGCAGCGGCACGCCAAAATCAATCACTTCCATGTCTTCGCGAGACATGAATCCACCGATAGTACCGCCGCCCCCGACATCCACCTTATAAGTGTGCGTCTGCCAAGGAATACCGTTGCGGTCCAAGAGGCCTCGTATTTTCGCGGTAAACTCCGAAGGCGGGTCGAACCCTTCCCCGTAAAGCTTGATGGTCACGCCGTAACCGAGCCGCGCCGCGTTAGTGGCTTCCGAAGTGCCTGGAAAAATCGGATTCAAGCTGTCATTGGCGTCGGCAGAGATCACCAGCGAATTATGCAAAGCCCGTCGCAAATCCAAATCGTTGTACGCCGCGCCGCGTTGCCCGCCGATGAGCCGCGCAATCGTCGAGTTCAAAAATTCCGATCCTGCTCCTGTGTTATTCACAGACCCGACTTCTTCAAAATTGGAAAGATACGCGAGCGCGGTGAATTTAGGTGTGTCTTTCAGGTCGATGATGGCGCGCGCAGCGCAATAGGAAGAAACGCGATCGTCCTGTCCGTAGGACCCAATCAAGCCCCGGTCAAAGCCAACGTCCGCCGGATGCGACGCCGGGACCAGCGCAAGCTCCGACCTCACAAGATCTTCTTCTTTAATCTTGTAGGTGGATGTCAAAAGTTGCGTCACTTCCACCGCGACGGATTCTTTTTCTCCAGGAATGCTGCCGATCACCGGATCAAGCTCCTCACCTTGCAGCACGTTGGTGTAGGTGCGCGCGCGTAAATCCGCATCCGAGTGCGGCGCAGCGTCAGGAATAACAAAAACGGGATCCCCCGGATTCAAACCGATGGATACATCGATGGTGCGTCCATCGCTTGTGTCGATCCGTCCGACCAGCGCCAGCGGAATATTCGACCATTGATATTTCTTAATCCCGCCATAATATTTCGTTTTGAAAAGCGCAAAGCCCCCGGCGGGATAAATCGGCCGCCCCTTCAATTCAATATGCGGGCTGTCCTGATGCGTTCCGACGACGCGTGAACCATCTACGATAGGCTCGGAGCCAATCACAGCCAGAATAAGGCTGCGGTCGCGATTCGGAATGATCAAACGCGCTCCAGGTTTCACTTGTTCAGGCTTGCTGAAGTCCGTGAAGCCGGCAGCGCGCGCGCGCCGGATCACCTCGCGCGTCGAGCCTAGCGCCGATCTCGCGATGTTCAGATAATTTTTGTAGTCCTCGGAGAAATCTTGCACTTGTGTGCGTTCCGCTGGCGTGAGCAAGAGCCAGGAAGACTTTTTCTTTCCCCAAGCGTCACCTTCGTCCTGGGCAGAAAGCTTTTGAGAAAAGCTTGTTCCGAGAACGATCATAATCACCAACAGAAAAGACCATCGCTGCCAAATCTTCATCCCTCTTTCTCCTCGCCCCTCGCCGTTGCTCGCAGGGATTCGCACCCACGACCGCGCAGGGAAGGAGGATGGTACCTCAAAACCAGCAGAGGGTGTGCCACTGCACGGATTTGGGAAGTCGTCGGCGTTTCTGTATGATTTCATCCCGTGAACATTGTCCTGAGCGACGTTGAGGCGCGAGTGCTGGGCTGTCTTGTGGAGAAGGACATCACTACGCCGGAGTACTACCCTCTTTCGCTGAATGCCCTCGTTCACGCTTGCAACCAGAAATCCAATCGCGAACCGCTAATGAATCTAGAAGAAGACGTAGTGCGGCAAGCTTTGCGCGCGTTAGGGGACCAGGTGCTTGCCAGGTCGGCAAGCGGAGACAGTCGCGTGGCGAAGTACGAGCATCGCCTCGCGGACACTTTCAATTTCACACGGCCGGAAACCGCTATCCTCTGCGAACTACTGTTGCGCGGTCCACAAACACCCGGAGAATTGCGCAGCCGCGCCGAGCGCATGCATCCCTTCGAAGATTTGAGCGTAGTGCAGTCAACATTAAAGCATTTGATGGAGCGCGAACCGCCCCTCGTAAAGTTGCTGCCTCGTCAGCCAGGCAACAAAGAGGCTAGGTATGCGCATCTATTGTCGGGTGACGTAGAAGTGCGCGAAGCGCCGCAAGTAAAGGAAGCGGCGATATCCAGCAGCGCAACAGAAAACGCACGTATGACCGGGCTGGAAAGTGAAGTCGCAGGCTTGCAAAAAGATGTAGCGAATTTAAAGCGGCAGTTTGCCGAGTTCCGAAAACAGTTTGAGTAAGTTACCCAGGCAAACAGGGAGCCAGTGCGAACGGTCAAGTGGGAAGCTGTGTTTTTTGAAGCAAGGGTTGACACGAGCCCGTCTGAGTTCATAACATGAAGCTTCGCGCTTGAATAATTGAATCTGCTTGGGGCGATTCGAAAACGTTGTGCATCTCGCGTCAAGAAATAAAAATACATGATCACAGTTAACGGGCTTACGAAGAGGTACGCGCGCAACACGGCTGTCGACCACATCTCCTTTGAGATCCAAAAAGGCCAGATTGTCGGCTTTTTGGGGCCCAACGGAGCCGGCAAAACCACGACCATGCGCATGCTGACGTGTTTTATGCCGCCCACGGCAGGCACGGCGATAGTCGCGGGCTTCGACGTTCTCGAAGAGCCGATGGAAGTAAAAAAGCGCATCGGCTATTTGCCAGAAACTCCACCGCTTTATCCCGAGATGATGACCGGCGAATATCTTTCTTTCGTCGGGAGCCTAAAGGGCCTCCGCGGCGCTGAATTAAAGCAACGAATCGATTACGTTTCGGAACGATGTGCCGTCGCCGACGTTCGCAACAAGCAGCTTGGCAAGCTTTCGAAAGGCTACCGCCAGCGCGTTGGACTTGCGCAGTCGATCATTCACAATCCCGAGGTCCTGATTCTGGACGAGCCCACAGCCGGCCTCGATCCCAAACAAATCAATGAGACGCGCGATTTAATCAAGAGCCTCGCCGGCGATCACACAATTATTTTGAGCACGCACATTCTTCCGGAAGTTGAGCAGATCTGCGAGCAGGTAATCATCATCAGCAAAGGCAAGCTGGTGGCCACGGATACCGTCGACAACCTGCAAAGCCGAGCGCGCGGCGTTGAGTCCGTTCTCGTGGAAGTCGCCGGCCGCAATGGCGACCTAGATTCCAAGGTGGCCCAAGCACGCATTGAAAAGGTTTCGGGAGTTAGCCGCGTGATTTTCAAAGAAAAAAGGCAGACGCGCTCCACATTTGAAATCGAAACACAGAAAGATCATTTTGTTCGCGGAGATTTGGCACGCGCGGTTGTGGAAGCCGGTTGGGACCTCAACGAATTGCGGTCATCTGCAGCCAGCCTAGAGGAAATATTCCTGCAGCTTACCGGGACGCAAATCGCAGCTCCGAAGGACGAAGCGGTCGCGACGGGAGCGGGTGAATGAGAAACATTTGGCTCATCTGGCGCAAAGAAATGCGCAGCTATTTTGTTTCGCCGGTTGCTTACATTCTGCTCTTGATGTGCGCGCTGATTTTTGGCTTCTTCTTCTGGACACTGTTACAGGCGTACCTCCAATTCAGCATGGAAGCGCAAATGCGCGGCGAAATGCTTCCGATGAACATGCCGGAAGAAATCAGTCGCCGGCTGTTCGGAAACATACCCGTCACCGGGCTCTTTATAATTCCTCTCATCACGATGCGACTGTTTGCCGAAGAGAAGCGCACCGGCACGATAGAACTTCTAACTACCTCGCCCATCCGGGACGGGGAAGTGATTCTCGGAAAATGGCTGGCGGCCACAACGCTTTATTGCTGCCTTCTGGCCCTGAGCGCGTTGAACATTGCGTTTCTGTTCATCTACAGCCACCCGGACTGGAAACCGATTCTCGTCAGTTACCTGGGACTCTTGCTACAGGGTGCGGCGCTACTGGCAATCGGCACATTTATCTCCACGCTCACAAAAAACCAAATCATCGCCGGGGCCGGAACTTTTTGCGCTTGCCTCTTGTTGTTCGTTTGTGGATGGGTCGGTGAATACAACAGCGAGACCTGGGCAAGAGTTTTGTCGTACTTGTCGGTGTCGACGCACATGGAATCTTTCGCAAAAGGAACGCTGGACTCGAAAGATGCCATCTATTACCTGACGCTATCTTTCTTTGGACTATTTCTTACGGCGCGCTCGATGGAATCGCTGCGCTGGAGGTCGTAATTGAATACCGAGTTGTTGAAGGCCAGACAAACAAAGTACGTAGCTTACGCGACGCTGTACATCGTGGTGACGCTCGCGGTAGTTACCGTTGCCAACGTGCTCGCAGACCGCTACGACAAGTTTTACGACACAACAGCCAATAAGCGCTATAGCCTCTCGGACCAAACCATCAAGGTGGTCAAAGGCCTTAAGCAGGACGCCACGATCACTTATTTCGCGCAAGATTCGCAGTTCGGCTCAGCCAAAGACAAGCTGGATATGTACGCGAATCTTTCCCCGAGAGTTCATGTCGTGTATGTAGACCCTGACAAAAAGCCGCTAGTCGCGACGCAAGCGGGATTCAAGAATTTGAACACCGCCATCGTGCAAATCGGCGCGAATAAGAACGAAGCAAAGAGTCTCAGCGAAGAGGACCTCACCGGCGCGATTATCCGCGACTTGAAGAACACCGCGCGCACGGTGTGCTTCGTAACAGGAAGCGGAGAGCACCAAATTGATGATTCAGGCCGGAGCGGTTTTTCGCGATTGAAGGAATTGATCGCCAAGGATGATTATCAGGGAAGGTCGATCGACTTGCTGCAGAAAGCGGAAGTGCCTGGTGACTGCACGGTCTTGGTCGTCGGTGGGCCGCGCGGTGATTACCAGCAACCTGAGGTTGACGCGCTGAAAAAGTATGTAGAAGACGGCGGTCGAGCGCTGATTCTTCTTGATCCTCCCTTGAAAATTGGGCGCGAGGAAATTGGCGATAACGACGCGCTGACCAGCGCGCTGGAAAGCTGGGGCGTCACACCGAACAAAGATCTAATACTCGATTTCAACCCGGTTGGACAGCTTGCCGGCCTGGGGCCGCAAGTCGCGCTGGTAACGCATTATGACTCGCATCCGATCGTGAACGAAATGAAGGGCACCGCCACCGGGTTCCCGCTGTCCCGCTCACTGGACTCCAAAAACGGCGACAAAACGACGGTGGAGAAGCTGTTTGACAGTTCGGACAGCAGTCTTTCAACGACGAAATTGGATTCCGATAAGATCGATCCCAGCGACCCAAAAAACAAAAAAGGTCCGTTGACGATTGCAGTTGCGGGGACGTTCAAGACGGGCAAAGAGAATTCGCAGGGGCGATTCGTCGTGGTGGGCAGTTCGTTGTGGGCGGCTAACGGGTTCTTGCCGTTCAATGGAAATCGCGATCTCGCCTTAAACACCATCAACTGGTTGTCGTCGGACGAAGATCTCATTTCCATCCGTCCTAAAGAGCCGGAAGACCGCAAACTTACGATGACGAAAGCTCAAGTGCGATGGGTCGGTATCACCAGTTTGCTTTTGATCCCTCTCATCGTGATTGGCACGGGAATCTCGGTCTGGTGGCGAAGAAGGTAAGGCGCCGTCCGACCCGTAAAGAACACTTCGCAGAATGCCGGGGCAATTCCAATGAAAATAAATAGTCTGCTGATTGCGGCCATCGTTTTGGCGGCGCTCTCTGGGGTTCTGTATTGGTCGAATCATCGGAAGCCCGCAGAGCCGGCTATAAAGATTTCCGCGGACGCGTCGACAAAAATTCTTACGCTCTCCCAAGCGGACATTGCCAAAGTCGAAATCAAGAAAAGAAGCGGAGATGAAGTGACGCTCGCGAAAAACGACGCGGGAAAGTGGCAGATCATGGGCCCAAAGCCACTGCTTGCGGATCAGAATGAAGTATCGAGCATGCTTTCGACTTTGTCTTCGTTGAGCTCGGAGCGGCTCATTGAAGAAAAGGCCAGCAACTTGGAGGACTATGGCTTGGCGCAACCGGCGGTCGAAGTGGATGTAACGGAAAAAGACAATAAGATGCAAAAACTGTTGATCGGGGATAACACGCCGGCTGGAAATGCCGCATATGTCGCGCTGGCCGGCGATCCTCGCGTGTTCACGTTGGCGAATTTTAGCAAGACGGGCCTGGACAAAAGCGCCAAAGATTTGCGGGACAAGCGCCTGCTATTGTTTGAACAAGACAAGCTCAGGAAAGTGGAACTGACTGCTAAGAAGGTTGACATCGAGTTTGGCCGCAACAAAGACCAGTGGCAAATTGTGAAGCCGAAGCCGTTTCGCGCCGATGATTCTAAAGTGGAAGAACTGATTCGCAAGCTTGGTGAAGCGAAGATGGATTTGAGCGCGTCCGACGAAGATCAGAAGAAAGCAGCTGTAGCGTTTAGTTCCGGAACCGCCGTGGCCACCGCTAAAGTGACCGATGCGTCAGGCACGGAAGAGTTGCAATTCCGCAAGAATAAAGAAGACTATTACGCAAAGTCGAGCGCAGTCGAAGGCGTCTACAAAGTAGGAAGCGATTTGGGAACGGCCCTCGACAAATCAGTCGATGATTTTCGCAACAAAAAGCTCTTCGATTTGGGTTTCACTGATCCCGATAAGATCGAACTCCACGACGGAGCCAAGGCTTATTTTCTCACCAAAGGCGGGTCGGATTGGTTTTCGGCGGACGGCAAGAAAGTGGATGCCATTGGAGCCGAAGGATTTGTTGGGAAAGTACGCAATTTGGCGGCGAGCAAATTTGTGGAATCAGGATTCACGTCACCGTCGATGGAAGTGACAGTGACCTCGAACAGTGGCAAGACCGTCGAGAAGGTTTCGATTGCGAAGGACGGCGATCATTTTGTTGCCAAGCGCGATGGCGAACCAGCGCTATATCAGTTGGACCCAGTTGTGGTAACGGGTCTGGAGAAAGCCGCGGAAGACATGAAGCCCGCGACCGAACCCAAGCCTGAAGCACCAAAAAAGAAGTAAGTGTGCGTGAAAGTGACTGGCGCAGAGAGCGGCGGCGGCCCAAACCGTGATGACGCCAAGAGTAGCGGCCAGCCGCAGAAAGCCAGCCCGACAATCGCGGAATCACGCACCGCCTATTTAGTTATTTTCTTCATGGCACGATCTAGTATGATTTTTTCGTCCGCCGTCAGTCGACGGACAGCGCCTTTTGCCAGATCGCCGAGCGCAAGCGGCCCGATGGCCACGCGAATCAGTCGCAGAACTTCAATTTTCAAACTCTCCAGCATGCGTCGGATATGCCGGTTCTTCCCTTCGTCGAGAATAATTTCCAACCAGGAATTGCGCTCCCCTTGACGGAGCAGGTAAGCTCCCTTCACGTGGAGCGTGTCACCTTCTTTCGTTCGAACACCGTTCTTGAGAGCTTCGAGCATCGACGCGTCGGCGATTTGTGCAATTTGTACGTGGTACGTTTTGTCGAGATGTGTTTCCGGCGCGGTGACGCGAGCGGCCCATTCCGAATCGTTGGTGAGAAGCAGCAAACCTTCACTTGCCTTATCGAGCCGTCCAACGGGAGCGACCCACGGAAGGTCAGCGCCGAGAAGTGAGTAGACAGTGTCGCGGCCCTTCTCGTCTGACGCTGTCGTAACAATTCCGCGCGGCTTGTTCAGTGCCAGATAGGTTCTGGTGGCTGCTTTGATTTGTTGCCCGTCGACCTCGACGAGATCCTTGCCAAGTCTAACCGGAGTCTCCGGATCGCGACGCAGCGCGCCATTGACCCGAACTTTTCCCGACCGAATGAGCTGCACGGCCTGTGCCCTCGAGCAAAAGCCAAGTTTGGAGAGCGCGCGAGCTAAACCAGACATTTTGGTGGGCAGTCATGCGATTGGATATCAGTGGCCAAGAACCTGTGGAGAAGAATGAGGTTTGATGCTTCTAGCGATTTTGGAGGAGACATGGAATTATGGTGTCCAGGAGTTCGCCATGGCTGATCAAGAGAAGATTGACCGGTCACAATGCTCATTGGTGGAGGTTGACCCGCTCGTCCTAAGTGGCGCTCCGGTGCTGTGTGGCACTCGCATGCCAGCGAACGCGATTGTAGATAACTATGACTTCGGGATGAGTGTAGCCGAAATCTCGGAGCAATTCGAAGTGCCCGAGGAAAGCATCCTGGCGATTCTGACTTACGCAAAGAGCCATCGCGTTGCGCATCCTGTTTGATAAAAACGTTCCCATCGGTGTTCGCCAGTTTTTGTCGAAGCATGAAGTCCGCACTGTCGTGGAATTGAGTGGCCTCCGAAGCTCCAGAATGGAGAACTCCTTCGAGCCGCTGAGGCAGCGGCATTCGACGTTTTGGTTACCTGCGACCAAAACTTTGCATACCAGCAAAAACTGACAGATAGAAAGCTCGCCCTGGTTGTTTTGGGGTCGAATATCTGGCCCATCGTCAGCGCTTACCGCGACTCTATCGCGGCAGGAGTTGATAAAGCGCAGCCTGGTAGTTATGGCTTTATCGATATGCTACTTCCCGGCAAACCTTGGAAAAAATCGAACAATTGAAGTCGATCTAGTCTGTGCCGGGAGTCCGTTCCGTGGGCAGAAGCGCGCTTGTCGCGCTTGCCCCCGTCGGAGTTGGCGGCGGATCGTGTTTCACTTCGCCGTAGCGGCCCGCGAGCCAGCCGCGGACTTCGTCGGGATTGTAATGGAACGGGCCCATGCCGCCGCGATAGGCGATGCGGCCGGATTCGTCGATGATGTAGAAGCGTTCTGGCCAGGCGGAGTAGGCGTCGTTGGCGGCGTTATCGATATCGTCGATGCCGAAGGCAATAGGGTAGTTGAAGCGCTTGATGAAATCGTTAGCGATGGCTACCCGCTGCGCCAGAGTCTTCGGCTGGGCGTAGCAAACGTCTTCCTTCACGTTGGACTTCATTTGCCACTCGTCGGTCGGATGGGCTTCGCGCACGTAAACGGTCAGGAAGTCGGCGTGATCTTTGTAATCGTTGTAAATCTGCACCACGTCACCGACGTGGCGGCGGAACGGCGGTCAAGTGTAGCTGCCAAATATAACGACGAGCGGGCGAGCGCCGGTGCGTTCGCGAATGTGGAAATGATTTGCGCCATCGAGAGCGAGGAGCCGAGCGTCGGGAGCATCATCGCCGACCTTGAGCGTGCCGCGGTGCATGTGCGGCAGTGCATAACGGACCATGCCGTAAGCATCCTTGGGGCTGCCGGCCATCTTGCAGAGAAGCAGGAACACGGCCAGCAAAAGCACCAAGAAAATGCCAATCGCCCATTTCCAAAAGAGACTCATCGTTAGTAGTTCCATCTCCTTAGCAGTCGATCGGCTTGGACTCAATGTGGGGCATGGATTTTGTTCGTCTCAACAAGCGCGCCTTTTACGATGGCGAACCGTAACACCTGAGAGCGCCGCGATGAATAGTACTTTTGCATTAGCTAGTGCGCGCTGCGGGTCACTTGCGCGCATCCTTGGCCAGCAGGTGCTCGCGTTCGGCCTTGTAACGGGCCAGCGAGCGCTCGATGACGTTTAACGCGGCGTATGCAGGACGAATTTCATCGACTTCCACTTTTTTGCCTTCGAGCAGCTTGTAATCCTGAAAAAACCGGCGGAGAACCAGCAAACGGTGCGGCGGAAGATCGCGCGCCTCGATATAACTGCTGAATTCAGGGTCGCCTGTGGCCACCGCGATGATTTTGTCGTCGCTTGCGCCCGAATCGATCATGGACATGAGTCCGATGGCGCGCGCCTTGATAAGCGCAAGGGGTTGTACGGGCTCCTGACAAAGGACAAGCACATCAAGAGGATCGTTGTCCTCGGCATAAGTTTGCGGAATAAAACCGTAGTTCGCCGGGTAGAAAACGGCGGAGTGAATAATGCGGTCGACCTTTAGCAGTCCGCTCGGTTTGTCCAGCTCGTACTTCACATTGGACCCGAGCGGAATTTCGATCACCGCTTGAAAATCGCGGGGAAGTTCGTCTCCCGGAGAGACGTCATGCCAAGCATGGAGCATCAGAACACATCCTTCATTACGCGCTTATCGATTGCTACATACCATTATCGCCGGAAAGCGTCTGCCCTCCAAAAGAGTAAGACGCCGAAGCTCACTGATTGCACGTGGGGGCACGGCACGCCGTGCCCTCTTGCTAGGCCAGTTCGGCCGGTGGCAGTTCGCGGCGCTTGGCCCAGAAATAAATGGCGAAGACGATTGCAACGAGCGGAAGTACACAACCAAATTCATCGACGAACCACTTCGTCTTTCCTCTATCTCGCGTTATGGGAGTGAAAACACCCTGGATATACAGATTGTGGCTGGCGTGGAGAATCGCCGCGGTCCACACGCTGCCAGATTTGAGGCGCATCCACGCAAAAATAAAGCTTATGGAAATGACCATCACGGTGAAGCACGTAAGTCCGTACCAAGTGGGAGTCCCCGCGTTGTAATCGGCAAAAATGAGAATGGGATAGTGCCAGAGCGACCAAACGATCCCGCTGATGAGCGACGTCGCGGTAAAGGAAGTGGTTTTAGCAAGCTCGGGGACCAAAAATCCGCGCCAGCCGATTTCTTCGCCGAGGGCCGCGGAGACGCTGCGAACCATGCCGAACGTGCCGAGCAGAAAAATTCCCAAAACAACGGAAATCCACGGAGGACCGCCCAAGTGCATGGACTTGGTCATCCCATCGTAATACGCCGGATTGCCGAACGCGCCGAAATGAAAAATCCAAATAATGGCATAAGCGATGGAAGCGTACAGAATGGGAATATACCAACTGCGAAGCTGATACTTGGTTTCGCCCCACTTCCAACCGATATCCGCCATGCTGCGGCCATTCAAGCGCAGCGTGAGCATACCCGCTAGAGCGGGGCACCACATAAGACCGAAAACATACATGCCGCGTCCGTATCCGAGACTGCCGGAATGAATGATGAGGAAATAAAAAAACGAGCTGAACACGAGAAGAATAACCACATAGGTGAGGACCTGAACGCGAGAGCTAGCGGGTTGGGCCATGCATGCCTCCGGATTGAGGCAGGACGATATAACGGGGGGAGTTGGGTTACAAGTGCGATGCGGAGCTAAGCCCGTGCCTTCTCAATCATTTCGTCCCAGATGCCTTTTGATTTGAGTATGAGCTCGATCGCTTCGCGAATGGCGCCTCTTCCAGCCACTGCCTTGGTCACGTAATGCGCTGCCAGTTTCACTTCGAGGACCGCGTCGCCGACAGCCACGGCAAGCCCAACTCTGCGCATGACCGGCAAATCTGGAAGATCATCGCCGACGTAAGCGACCGCTGATTCAGGCACTCCGGTTTTTTTAAGGATTTCTTCGAGCGCGGGAATTTTTGTTGGTTGCTTTTGATAGATAAATTCCATTTTCATTTCATTTGCGCGCCGCAAGAGCGCGGGGCTTTCGCGTCCCGTGATGACACCCGTGCGGATGCCTGCGGTGTGCGCCAGAGTCAGACCCTGGCCGTCGTGAGCATCAAAAGATTTGATTTCAAGCGCGGAGCCATCAGGCTGAGAAAGCAGAATGACGGAACCGTCCGTCATTGTGCCGTCGACGTCCATCAGCAGGACTTGGATTTGTTTTGCGCGTTTCGCAAGGCGCGCGGGGATTTTGATCATGCCTTTTGCCAATGTTTGCTCCTGATAGAAGATCGCAAAAAACTACGGACCTAAAGGTCCGCCACTACAACATCTATATAAGCTCTAGCGTCCAGAGATCGTGGAGATGGACGACGCCGACAACTTTTTTTGATTCGTCGATGACAACTACGCTCGTGATTTTGCGTTTTTCCATTTGATTGAGTGCTTCGCTGGCCAGGACGTGCGGACCGATGGTTTGCGGGTTGCGTGTCATCGCGGCACCTGCGGACATTTCTAGCGTTGCGCCGCGATGTTTTTCCATCAAGCGGCGGAGGTCGCCGTCCGTGACTATGCCTGCGAGGCGGCCGTCGGGTTCGAGAACTGTCGTCATGCCGAGGCCCTTGCGGCTCATTTCGTGAATGACTTCGGGCATCGGGGTGTCCAGCGCGACCCGAGGCAAAGCGTCGCCTGAGTGCATGGTGTGCTCGACGCGAAGAAGCTTTTTGCCGAGGCGTCCGGAGGGGTGGAGATCGGCGAAATCCTGGGGCTGGAAGCCGCGGCGTTCCAGTAGAGAGACTGCTAGGGCATCGCCGACGGCCATGGCGACTGTGGTGCTTGCGGTCGGGGCGAGATTTAGCGAGCAGGCTTCTTCGCGGACACTCACGTCGATAGCGACGTCGCTGGCTTTGGCAAGAGTTGAAGAGACTTTGCCGGTTAGCGTAATCAGCGGCGCTTCGAGACGTTTCAGGGCTTCGAGGAGATGAATGATTTCTTCGGTTTCGCCGCCGTAAGAAACAGCTAGAACGGAGTCACCTCGCGCGAGCATCCCCAGATCGCCATGCAGGGCATCAGCTGGGTGGAGGAAGAAGGAAGGCGTGCCAGTACTCGAGAGGGTGGCTGAGATTTTGCGACCCACTAAACCGGATTTGCCCATGCCGGTGACCACTACTCGGCCTTTGCAGGCGAAGAGGATGTCGACAGCTTTTTCGAAGGAGGCATCGAGGCGGGCGAAGACGTCTTGGATGGCTTGGGCTTCGATTTTTAGGACGCGGCGGGCGGTGTCAAGACTCAACTAGCACCCCCCTTGTTTTTGTAAGCGTTGCGCTTAAAGGAGTTAGCGTCACTGTGGGGGTAGATTCGCTGCGCAGGTGAGAGGCGTCTGTTGGACATGGAAGTCTTGGAAGCCTGGGCGAAGTGGGCGCAATGAATTGCGCCCCTACAAAGGACGCTGACGGGCGGCGGGCGGTGTCAAGACTCAACGAGCACCCCCCGTGTTTTTGTAACCGTTGCGTATAAAGGAGTTAGCGTCACTGTGGAGGTAGACTCGCCCCGCGAGTGAGAGATGTGTATTGGGAACAGCAATGCTGGAGGCCTGCGCAGAGGGGACGCAATGAATTGCGCCCCTACAAAAGATGCCGACGCGCGGTGGGCGGTGTCAAGATTCAACGGGCACCCCTTGTTTTCGTAACCGTTGCGTATAAAGGGGTTAGGTTCACTGTGGGGATGGGCCCGCGGCGAGACTGGGCGTTTCTTGCGCGGAGCTGGATTGGGAGCTTGGGTGAAAAGGACGCAATGAATTGCGCCCCTACAAAAGAGACGGAGCGGCGTCCTAGAAGAACTGCTGGGAGGCGGGAGGTCATTGGACACTCCAGCGGCGGACTACCGTGGAGAGTTCTTTCAGGCGTTTGAGGAGGGCGGGGAGTTGGGAGAGCGGGAGGGCGTTGGCACCGTCGGAGAGGGCTTCGGCAGGGTTGTCGTGAGTTTCGAGGAAGATGCCGTCGACTCCTGCTGCTACGCCGGCGCGGGCTAGGGGCTCGATGAATTCGGGTTGGCCGCCACTGGCGTGGCCTTGGCCTCCGGGGAGTTGAATGGAGTGCGTGACATCGAAGACCACCGGATAGCCGAACTTCTGGAGAGTTGGAAATGAGCGCATGTCGACGACGAGATTCTGGTAGCCGAAGGAAGCGCCGCGTTCCGTAATGATGATATCGGTGTTGCCGGTGCTGGCGATTTTTTCGACGACGTTGGCCATGTCCCAGGGGGAAAGGAATTGGGCTTTCTTGACGTTGACGATGCGGCCGGTTTTGCCCGCGGCGAGCAACAGATCGGTTTGGCGCGCGAGAAAAGCCGGAATCTGCAACACATCGCAAACTTCGGCGGCGAGCTGGGCGTGGGAAGGTTCGTGAATGTCGGTCAAGATCGGCAGGTTCAAATCGGCTTTGATCTTGCCGAGAATGCGCAGGCCTTCCGCAAGTCCCGGTCCGCGAAAAGCCTTCACGGATGAGCGGTTGGCTTTGTCGTAGGAGGCTTTGAAAATGTAGGGGACGCCGCAATCGGCGGCAATTTTGGCAACTTTTTCAGCCATTTTTCGGGCGTGCGCTTCGTTTTCGATGACACAAGGTCCGGCTATTAGAAAGAGCGGGTTGCCGAGTCCAAGGCGCAGGGAGCCGAGAGCAATGTCGTGAGCAGGGATCATCGAAGTTATCGAAGATAGCATACGCAGCTTCGATTTGAAGAATGGCTCGATGGCCCGAGTGCGTCAGTTTGCGATTACGACTTCCCGAGAGTTATCACCTGACGCCATAGCACGGGACTGATTCGAACTGAAGTGAATCTGCACTGGATGCGACTGCGTGGCACTGATGATAAACATGACATCTGCATTCTCTTCGGAGTTTCTGCCAACCGTGAGTCTCAGGTTCGCCTGCTCTTTTCTATTCTCGATCGGTCATCACTTCACCGTAAGGCCCAAATTGATTGTGCGTGTCCCGCCCCCGTACGTGCCTGTCACCACGATGGTATAATTTCCGCTCGGTGTGCCTGGAATAGCTCCTCCGCCCGGAGGTGAACTGCCAACACTTCCTCCTCCACAGCTTGCCACGGTTGCGATCACACTCACCACTAGCAAAACCACAGATGCGCTTTTCCACACCCGGTTCATTCGCGCCTGGCGTCGTGTCATCCACACCAGGAGCAATGCCAACCACGCAAGGACGCCGTTCACGGGCCACCACTTTTGCCGTCCACCAAGCAACGGGACAACGCCCGAAGCTGCCGTTGTGGGTACCGTCACTTGTACCGATTGTGCTGCGGCCCCCGTCAGCGCAACGTCAGTAGGAGCCCACATGCAAGTTGCATACTGCGGCGCCCCAGAACAACTCAGCCCCACGGTGCCTTGCAGTTGATTCGGCTGCACGAGCAGGTTATAAACCGCGGATTGTCCCGCGCTGATCGTTGCGGAACTTTGAGATCCCGCGGCGAGCTGAAACGAAAAATCTACCGCCGTTGCCGACAGGCCGACCTGCTGTGGTGAGTTCCCGGCATTGTCTTTAATCTGCACAGTTCCACTTGTGCTCCCAACTGCCGTCGCATTATAGGAAATGGTAATAGTGCAGGAGCCGCTTGCCGCTACAATCGTTCCACAATTGTTCGTCTGTGAGAACGATCCATTTCCGCCGCTGTTCGTACTCGCCGCAATCCCCGACAGTGTAAGTGCAGCATTTCCCGTATTGTTTAGAGTTAGCGTCTGCGTTGCCATTCCCACCAACACCTGATTGAACGAAATGCTGCCTTGACTCAAAGACACCACTGGTTGCGATGAAACCTGAATCTGCACATTTGCCGAATGTGTGAGGCTGTTCCCGATTCCGGTTGCTACGATTGTGACCGTGTATGTCCCGTCGGCAACGTTGTTCAAATCGATAGGAAAATTTCCGTAGCTCGTTGATGGGCAAGTCATGCCGTTGGGCAAGTTGGTGCACGTGAAGGTGGCCAGTTCGTTGTACCCGTACAGTGAGGTCAAGTCTAAATTGAACAGCAGATTCGCTGTCCCCGGAGTCGAAACTGACGTCGGCGATGCAGTGAACGCAAAGTCGCCAACATTCAACGTTGGCGTTGACGTCAAGGTCACAAATCCGTCCGTGGCGCTCACGGAAAATGAGTATTGCCCCGGGGGCAGCGAAGTGGTCGTGTGAATCGTCAGTTTGCTTACGGACGAACCTTCAGCTGGCACCGCAGTACTCGACGGAGAAAATGTGTCACAGGTCGCTCCGGCCGGTAAGGCCGCACATGAAAATGTAAATGTGCTCGCTCCCACCCCGTTCGAGCCTAGCGTGACCGTCCACCACGCATCTTGGCCCGGTGCAGGGCTCGTAGCATAATTCGGTGGCACCGTCCCGCCCACTATTGTCAGAGTAAACGCGTCCGGTGCGCTTCCGGTAGTGGAGTAGTTGTAGGCAATCGCCGAATCCGTTCCCGCGGTTGCTGTCACGGAAAACCACTGGTTCTTCGCCATGCCACTGGCCAACGTGAACGGCACATTCACAGATATTTGCCCAGCCGGAATCTGCACGGAAGGCGAGATCTGGACGTTTGGGTCACTCGCGGCCAGCGACACTGTCGTCGCTGCCGCGGAAGGCACATTTAAAAAAATCTGAAATGTGTCGGCGGTTGTGAATATCGGTGTCTCCGCAAACTGTACCTGAAATCCCACCGCCGCCGCACTGGCTAGGATCTGATACGAAGACGTAAACGACGGCGTCTGTACCAGAGCCGCTCGATTGTCTCCAAGCAAGTTATAGACGGCCAGGCTGGGAGTTTGAGGGATTTTGAATTCGAAGATGTCATTTGTGGGAGTGAAACTGCCATCGCCATTCCCATATAAGAATTGAGCGTACGCCGGAAGCGGCGAGGCGTTTCCTGTTTGATACAGCGCAATGTCAATCTTCCCGTCTCCGTTAAAATCGCCGAGAAACGGAGCCAGCGGCCCTCCCACCGGAAACGTCCCGCCCCCTCCCGTTAAAGTAGCGAGTGTCCCAATATACGGAGAATTGGTGATCGGACTGGCAAAAGTCCCATCGCTCTTGCCCAGATATACAGAGACTTGCGGAGTCGCATTGCCATAGATGCCCAAAGGTCCGTTGTCGTCAATGTTGATTACGTCAAGCCGTCCGTCTTGATTCAGATCCAGCATCGTCATGCGCGCTAGATTTGGGAGAACATCGATCGGCGCCTGGAATGTGCCATCCCCCTTTCCCAAAAACTCGTACAAATCCGTCCCGGATAATCCGCCAAAGATTCCTGCCCAAACGAAAATGTCCGGAATCCCGTCACCATTAGCGTCTCCCACGAACATACCCAGTGGAAGTGTAGTGTTGCCGGCGGGCCCGAAATTCACTTGATACGGTGTCGACTTAAAGGTTCCGTCTCCGTTTCCAAGAAACACGGCTAATTGGAATGAAGCGCTCGCAGGGCCGCCCGCGGTGGCAACCGCAAAGTCCAAATTTCCATCCTTATTGAAATCGCCCAAGGCTAAAGTCCCAAACGCAAAGACTCCGCCACTCACAGGTAGGGAAAGCTGCTGTGGAGCGCCAAACTGGCCATTGCCCTGATTCTGCATGTATACAAGTTGGGGCTGCGGCACGCTGGTGCTGGATTGCAGGATCGCCAGTCCCAGAAAATCGGGCAATGAGCTGCTCTTGCGAAATGTGCCGAACACAAAATCCTGCGTGACCGATAGGTAGGCAAACGCCGGAGAACGTACGGGAGCCGAAAAACTCCCATTCCCCTGGTTTAGGATGACCCCCAGCACCATATCCGTATTGCTACTATAGCCGTCAGCATATTCGATCACCGCCAGGTCCGGTTTTCCGTCCCCATTTAAATCGGTGGCGATGTAATCGGAGCTGGGTTCGTTGGTCGGAGAGTCCGCCGTGCCTTCCAGTAACCCGTCGTAGCCGCCAATGGGTGGTCCGAAATTGCCGGTTCCGTCGTTGGCGTAAATCGTCACGGAGTTCGAGCCCTGATTCGCAGTTACAATGTACGGCAAGCTACCACTCTTCAGTGCAGCCACCACCAGGCCCACGGGGCTTGGATCTCCGCGAAAATCCTGTGCAGGTCCGAATTTTCCCGTGCCATCGTTGAGCCGTACAGCAATTGTGTCTCCGGCCGAGTACTCAGTGGAAGTAAACGTGAACGACAAGCCCCCCGTGATGATGTCTGGAAATCCATCTCCGTTTAAGTCTGCCACCGCCAGTGCGTACGCACCGTCGCCCATACCGTACTCGTGCGAAGGCGATTGTGGGAAATGTCCTTTGCAATCATTAAAGAACAGATCCACCCAGCCAAAGTTCAGGGTCACCGCGATGTCCGGACAACCATCCCCATTAAGGTCGGCGAAAGCGGCAATACCAATGTCACTAGGGAAGGGTCCGCCATTCGATCCCCAAACCTGCGGTCCCGTCGCAAATGTCCCATCTCCGTTCCCGTAGAACAATTGCAGCGTCGTTCCCAGTGCATTGGTACCACTGACCAGGACATCCAGTTTCCCATCGGCATTGGCATCGGCAAACGCGAACGTCCGGCCCTCCACAACATACACAGGGGTCGGATTTGGCGCGTACACGGCTGGGGCAAAATTCCCCGTGCCGTCGTTTAGCATTACTCCAAAAAACGAATTCAATATCACTCCATCGCTCTGCGTTCCCACTAGTAAATCCAAGTAGCCGTCATGGTTTACATCTGCCAGCGCTACTCCCAGCGGTGGAACCGGTATCGCGATCTGCTTTTCCATCTGAAATGTGCCGTCTCCATTTCCATACAGTATCCCCACTGTATTCGAGTCGCTCTCTGCTACCACCAAGTCCAGTTTGTGATCACCATTCAAATCTCCGGCCGCCACGGCTAGCGGTGATTGACCCGCCAGTGGGATGATCACGGGCAGCTGCGCCGTTCCGTCGCCATTGCCCAAATACAAAGTCAGGGTATTGTCACCGGCGTTTGCAACCACCCAATCGAGGTTTCCGTCACCGTTGAAATCCCCGGTCGCAATAGCCGAGGGCAGCGCCCCTGCCGGCAATGATGGACGCAAATAAATCCCTGGCAGTGCCGAGGGTCCGCTCCCATTTGGCGACGAGAAAGCCCGCGCGCCAACCGGCGTCTGCGCATTCGTTCCCCGCGCAACATGTAGCTTGGAGCGCCCCACACGCGCCAGATTCTGGAAATATTGGAAGGTCGCCGGGCCAGCCTGGGCCGCGTTGCGCCATCCCATAAATGGACGCGCACTTTTTGGCACCACGGGCGACGACAGTTCGCTCTTCTCGCTTTCTGAAACAGCAGGCGGGGACGGTCGGCGAAAATTCGATTGTGTGCGAAACGAATCCTGCGCATACAAGATTTTGGGAAGCGTGAATAAGCCTCCCGAAACCATCAACATACACAAGGCTCTAAGGAAAGCCCGAGTAGGGCGAGGGCGGACGCGCATAGTTGAATCACCAAAAAAGGGAAGATTAGACTTCCGACAGTATAAGCTTGCGATCGATGATATAGAAGTGCTATTTGACCGTCGATGGGACCTCCGCATGCACGTCCACAGGTCAGCCGTCGGTTGAAACCTGTCGAACCCATCCTGGCCAGACCCACTCCGAAGATACAGCTCGCAAAATCCTGGCTAACGCCATGATCGGAAGCTGAGCTGCTATATCGAATAGTTGCTCGTGTGCGGGAATGACGACCGATGACGATGACGTCCGCAGGCGCTCAGGTCGGGAGCTTGGTTCCTGCTTGCTCTGCGACGATGTATTCGGCGTACCAGTCGGGCCAATTGGGATCTGCGGCGCCGATGCGCTTCTCGTGTTGGCCGTGGGCGGCAGAGGCACGGCGAAGCGCGCTGGCCACATCGCTTGCGGAGACAAACGAAGTCGGGGCAGGGTCGACGCGTCCAGGAAGCCTCGTCGTGACTTCCTGCAGCAGCCAAGTGTTGCCATCTGGGTCGCTGAACGTGGCGAAGGAGCTGTAGGTGGCGTGATCGGGCGCTGGCCCTTTGACTCGACCGCTCGTGGCGTCGGGTTGGAACTGAGCGCCGGGCGTTACGGAGTGGAACACGTCGCTGATCGCTACACCGCGGGCGGCGATCTCGTCGCGCGCGGCGGCGATGTCGGAGACGATCAAGTAGAGGCCCTGGGCTGAACCGGGTGCGGCTGATGTGATCTTCGTGCCGAATTGGATCGAGCAGCCGGAGCCGGGCGGCGTGAACTGGACGATGCGGAAGCCGTTATCGAAGGGGAAGTCAGCGTCGAGGCGCCAGCCGAGCTTCTTGTAAAATTCCTTCGCGCGGTCGACATCCGAGACGGGAATGACGACGACCTCGAGCTTCGTGGCGACCCTCGCGACGCCCGCGTCGCTGGTTGGGTCATTCGTACGAACTGGCTTGGTGCTCATAGTTGTCTCCTGCGTTGTGTTGTTTTTTTATTTCTTTGCGATCGAGTAGAGCAGTCGATAGTTTAATTCCTCGAAGTCTCTAGCCAAACGTGAAGTCAAGAGCATGAACGCCAGGATCGAGGAATTCAATCTCGAAGGTGTGGTCTACGATTGGACCTTTTTGCCGGATGAGCTGATAAAGCCGGGGCTCGCGAATTTGGCCCGAGCCGTCCGGGGCTGTGTCACCGCCGCTGTTTTCGCCGGGAGCGGCGCCGTCCAATCTTACGACGAAGCGTACTGGCTTGGCGTCCTTGCAAGGAGCTAGCACCAAGTGCAGGTCGCGGCTGTGGAACCGGAACACGATCCTTCCAGGCACTGATTGGAGCACGGCGCTCTCGGCATTGACGTTCCACGACCCGCTCAAACCCCAATGGTTCAATGAGAGTTTCGCGGGCGCACTGAAGAGCTGGGCTGAATCTTTATGGAGTTTTTCGGGCGAGGCGAAATTCTGGGCCTGGCGATAGCCGATATAGGTTTCGGGAGATCGCTCATCCGTCCAGTCGGGAGGGGCCTCGATACCGTCGGCGGATACGCTCGTCACGTCAGAAGGGAGGCCAGTTGCTCCGTTTTCCTTCAGGAGTTCCTGGATGACGCGCTCGATCTCGCCGTACTCACCCTCACCGAAGTGATGGTAGCGAATTCGTCCTTTTCCATCGATGAGATATTGGGCAGGCCAAGCCTCGTTATTGAACGCCCGCCAAATCTCGTAGTTGGTGTCTATGGCGATCGGGTAGGTGATCTTCAAATCACGCACGGCTGTTTCGACGTTCTCGCGTTCTTTCTCGAACGAGAATTCCGGCGTATGCGCTCCGATCACAACCAAGCCTGCGTCGCTGTACTTTGCCACCCAAGCCTTGATGTACGGCTGAGGCCGGATAGAGTTGATACAGGTATAGGTCCAGAAATTGACCAACACAACTTTTCCGCGGAGCGACTTCCGATTCAAAGGAGGGGAATTGAGCCAGCCGACGGCTCCATCCAAGCTCGGCATGGGACCTTCGTCGACGAGAGCGGCGCTCGCTGTCAAGACCATGGATTTTTGTGAAGGCAACATCACGATGACGACTCCTATTATCCCCGCCACTCCCAGCGTGAGACGGATCCAAACCCGAAACGGCAGAGAAAACCTCATGACCGAGAACTCCTTTGGTTTCGATTCAATGTTTCGAGCCGGTCCCCGGGGACGTAAATTTCATTCATTCACCGTTCAGGGCGCGTAATGAGTGAAGACATAGTCATGATCTTTAGCAGGTATGTGGCAGGAGAAGCATGGTTCGTGTAGCGCCTTGTCGCCGGGCTTTCCGTCCTTGAAGTCCGCGAACCCCCAGCCGCCCGATGCGGCGTACTTCTTTGAGTCCTTGACCATGAACTGAACATTCACGGGGGAGCCGACAAGGAAAGATTGAGCGCCGGGGAATTTAGCGGCCAGGGCTTTGTTGTTGTCTTCCGACAAGACACGGGTCCAATGAATCGCGGCAATGATGCTACCGTCTGGGAACGGCAGCGTGCCATCCTTGAAGGCCTTGATCGCTATATCATTGCCGAGTTGGGCGCGCAACTGATCGGTCTTGCCAGGTACTAGAAGTTGGTCAACGGCGATTATTTTCCAATCGCGGTATCCGGCGGGGATTTTGACTCCGTAGATCGGTGAGGCGTCTCCCTCGGACTGTCCCGATGCGCGCGGCATGTAGGCGACAATTGCGCCCAGAGTTGCAACTGCAAGCAGTAAAAAAGCTAACCGTTTCATAAGCTCCTCCCATGGATTTGATTAAGGTTAAAGAACTCTTGCTAACTTCGCCTCGCCTGAGCGTAGTTGCCTGAAAACGGCAGGGAGCTCGGCGTGATTAGAAAATCCAGTTAAGGGGCCCGCGCTAAGAATCGATGCTTAGGAAATTTTACTTGCTCGATCCGCACCAGATAGATGAATTGGTTTTAAATTGAGATGCAGATTTTTTGCGATGGTGAAAGAAGCGTGGTGGTCGGCAGCTTGGAAACTCGACGGGGTTTACATCCACCGGTACCTAGCGAAGCGAGTTCAACGTCGAGTTGTCACAAAAAAAGTGGGCAGTTGCGTTGAAGCTTCCTCTGTTTCAGAGGGGCAAGCACGGGTGAAGGTGCTGTACAAGCGGGCACGATGAATCGTGCCCCTACAAATGCTCGACATTAGGCGTTGGCGTGGGGGGCTATGGCTGCGGCTTGGACGCGCGGGGCTTCTGTGGCTGGACGCGAGCGAGCCTTCTTGTGTTCGACTGCGGCGCCTATGAAGGCGGCGAAGAGCGGGTGCGGTTCGAGGGGCTTGGATTTGAATTCGGGGTGGAATTGGCAGCCGAGGAACCAGGGATGATCGGGAGCTTCGATGATTTCCACGTAATTCTCGTCGGGAGTGCGGCCGGTGATGAGCAGGCCAGCGTTTGTCAGAGTTTTTTCGTAGTCGCGATTGAATTCGTAGCGATGGCGGTGGCGTTCGCTGATTTCGGTTTTGCCGTACGCGCGATTGGCGAGAGAGCCTGGCTCGAGTTTGCAGGGCCATGCGCCTAAGCGCATGGTGCCGCCCATTTCGTCGACGCCTAGGAGTTCGCGCAACTTATAAATCACGCGATGCGGGGCTTGGGGGTCGCACTCTGTGGTGTCAGCCTGCTTCAGGCCGGCTACGTCGCGGGCGTATTCGACTGTGGCGCACTGCATGCCGAGGCAAATCCCGAAATAGGGGATTTTGCTTTCGCGGGCGAATTGAATCGTGTTGATCATGCCCTGGATCCCGCGCTTGCCAAAACCACCGGGTACAAGAATTCCATCGTAGCCGCGCAGGCGCGCTGCGGCTATCTCCGGCGAAGTAATCTCCTCGGCTTCGATCCATTCGAGAACCGTTTTTTGATTGTGAGCGAGGCCGCCGTGGAGGAGGGCTTCGCGCAAACTTTTATAGGCGTCTTCGAGCTGGACGTATTTGCCGACGACTGCGATGCGAATTTCGCCGGCGGGATTGTGCATGCGGTAGACGAGGTCGAGCCAGGGGCGCATGTCGGACGGGCGGTCTTCCAACTTCATGTGACGCAGGATTTGTGCGTCAAGGCCTTCGCGACTGAGTTCTACCGGGACGGCGTAAATTGTGTCGACGTCTTCCATGGAGATGACGCAGGCTTCGGCGACGTTGCAGAAAAGGGCGATTTTTTTCTTGAGGTCGGCGGGAATGTGGCGATCGCTGCGGCAAAGCAAAATGTCCGGTTGGATACCGATCCCTAGCATTTCTTTCACGCTGTGCTGCGTGGGCTTGGTTTTTAGTTCGCCGGCGGCGGCGATGAAGGGAACCAGCGTCACGTGAACGAAAAGGGTGTTCTCTACGCCTAGTTCGAGGCGCATCTGGCGAATGGCTTCGAGGAAAGGAAGCGATTCGATGTCGCCGACTGTGCCGCCAATTTCGACGATGACTACGTCTACGTCATCGGAAACTTTTTTGATGGTGGCTTTGATTTCGTCGGTGACGTGCGGAATAACTTGGACGGTTTTGCCGAGATAATCGCCGCGGCGTTCTTTGGTGAGAATGGTTTCGTAGATGCGGCCGGTGGTCCAGTTGTTGTCGCGAGAAAGCTTGGCGTGGGTGAAGCGCTCGTAGTGGCCGAGGTCGAGGTCGGTTTCCGCGCCGTCTTCGGTGACAAAGACTTCACCGTGCTGAAATGGGCTCATCGTACCGGGATCGACGTTCAGGTACGGATCGCATTTCTGAAGGGTGACTTTGAAACCGCGACTTTCGAGGAGACAACCGATAGAGGAAGCTGCAACTCCCTTTCCAAGTGAGGAAACAACACCGCCGGTAACAAAAATATATTTTGGCGCCATCCATGCAGCCCGCGTCCGGGATTTCCCAGTGCGCCGAGCTT
>Ga0210388_10000749_pt1 | contig 25993 bp, 16 predicted proteins | sample IncBWC19OmetaG_FD_155485 | JGI IMG/M metagenome (GOLD analysis project Ga0210388, IMG submission 155485) | Forest soil microbial communities from Barre Woods Harvard Forest LTER site, Petersham, Massachusetts, United States - Inc-BW-C-19-O ...
GTGCCGCCGACATCGTTACCGTTGACCTTGGTGGCACGACGACGCTTGGCGCAGGTACTTATACATTGCTCACTTATGGCGGCACGTTGACCGGCACGTTCAACGCCACCCCCGTGCTGGTGAACGGATCGCTGGCCGGTGGAAACATCGCCACCATTGATACTTCCACGCCGAACGAGGTGAACCTCGTAGTTGCGACCGGCAGCCTCACGCCGCCGGCGTTCCCGGCGGGTGCGCTCACCAAATTGTCCAGCGGCAACATCTCCCTCGTTTCCACCGGCGCGCTTGGCGCGTCATACCGCCTTTGGGCCTCGACGAATCTCATCGCATCACCTGTGACAAGCACCTGGACGCTCTTGAGCAGCGGCACGGTCACCGCGAGTCCCTTCACGAACTTTGACCTGACCGCCACGAATTATCCGCAGCGCTTCTATCTGTTCACCACGCCGTGAACGGCGGCAAGTCCGCTTAATAAGTTTCAAACGTGCCAACCCTGCGACTTCGCCGGAAACAATTCCAACCCGCCCTGCGGGCCGGAATTTTTCTGACGTTGGTGTGCGGTCTGAAATTCACCACTTTCGCCCAACCCGACGTTCCCAATGTCGCGTATTTTGACCGCAGCAATTACGTCGAATATGTCGCCGGCGATCTGCCCGTGATCATCTCCGCCCCGCACGGCGGCGAGCTCACGCCGAGTGAAATCCCCGACCGGCAGGATGACGGCTCCGATCCCGATTTCACCACCGTCACGGACTCGTACACCGAGGAAACTGCCTTTGCGATGCAGGGCGTATTCGCGAGCTGCTTCGGGCACATCCCGCACGTCATCGTTTGCCAGTTGAAACGCACCAAGATCGATTGCAACCGGAGTCTGTATCAGGGCGTTTACCAGTCGAACGTCTGGGCCACGATCGCGTGGAACGATTTTCAAAATTGGATCAACACCGCCAGCAACACCGTCGTCGTACAAAACGGCCTGGGATTTTATATCGACCAGCACGGGCAAGGTCACGACATCCAGCGGCTTGAACTCGGCTACCTGCTCACCGCCGACCAGCTCACAAACACGGATACAAAGTTGAATTCCTCCCTCACCTACCCGCAGGACAGCAGTATCCGCACGCTGGCGACGATCGTGAGCCGCAAATTTTCCATGCCGTTCGCGCAGCTTCTGCGCGGCACGAACAGTTTTGGCGGTCTGATGGAATCGTATGGCTATCCGAGCGTGCCCGATCCTGACATGCCGAACCCGGGCAACGGCACCAACCCCATCGTTTATCCCGGCGACGAAAACCCCTATTTCGATGGCGGCTACAATACTGCCGTCCATGGCTCACAAACCGGCGGTGGCCCCCTGGATGCCTTGCAGATCGAGGCCAACATGACCGGCGTGCGCGACAACGCCACCGACCGCACCAACTACGCCCTGGCCGTCGCGCAGACGCTCGATTATTTCTTCACGAATTATTACGGGCTGGACCTGCGCATCAGCGCGCCGAGCATCTGGACCGGCGGCAAGGGAAAATTTTCCGCGGCGGCGAACTGGTCGAACAACATCACGCCCGTCGCTGGAAATTTTGTCCTGTTCGCCGGGGTGGCGGGTGCGGTTACTAACAATCTGCCCGCGTTCACGACCGGCACCGGGAAAATGTATTCGCTGCTTTTTGATCCCTCTGCGAACGGCACTTTCACCAACTATGGAAACCCGATCAGCCTTGTCGCCGGCATCACAAATTTTTCCGCCTTCACCCAGATCATCAGCAACCATCTCACCCTGCTCGCGCCGCAGACGTTCGCCGCCGGTTCCGGTGCGCTGAATTTCTTCGGTAACATCACGAACACCGGGTTTAACTTGTCCCTGTACTCTGCCACGAATCTGAACGTGAACGGCGTCATCAGCGGTGCGGGTGGTTTGCGCAAACTTGGCAACGGCACTTTGACATTGAATTCTGCGAGCACGTTTTCCGGCGCCACGACCAATTTTTCCGGCACGCTGCTTGCCAATAACACCACCGGCAGTGCGAATGGTACCGGTGCATTATTTGTGAATCCCGGCGCGACGCTCGGTGGCACGGGCATTGTCAGCGGACCGGTTTCGATCTCCGGCAACGTTTCTCCGGGCGGTACCGCGGGCACGCTGACGGTCACCAACGGTTTGATTTTCACCAACGGTGGAGGCTACATCTGGACGCTTGCCGCGAACAGCACGGCCTCGCCCGGGGTAAATTTTGACCAGATCATTTTATCCGGCGGTGGATTGATCCTGAATTCCAATTCGCCGCTCGTCATCAACTTCACCAATCTCGCCACCGCGCCCGCGACCAACAACGCCTTCTGGCAATCCCCTCGTTCTTGGAAAATTATTTCGCTCGGCGCGGTGGCAACCAATTTCGGCCTGGCCGGTTTCAGCGTGGTCTCCAGCAACAATTTTACCGCCGGGAAATTCATCAGCACCGCCGACGCCGCCGGGAATGTTTACCTCAATTTTCAGCCTACGCCGCCGCCGCTTATCGTGCCGTTTGTAGGCGCGGGCGTGACGAACATCAACATTTCTTGGGGCAGCGCCACGAATGTGCTGTATCAGGTGCAGTTCAGCACCAACCTCGCGCCGGTAAACTGGCAGCCGCTCGTCAACATTGTAGCGACAAACTCCAATACCACCTGGTCCGATACCTCGCCCGCCGCGCCACAACGCTTCTATCGCGTCGTCATCCCGTAAGGTTTACTGCGCGAGCAGGCGATAAAACCGGCGGGTGGAAACCGTATCCTGCAACACCTGGCTGAGGTAAAAATTGGTCGAGTTGTTGGAATTGGTAAAACTAGTCAGCACGGTCCAATTCACGAGGTTGGAACTCCATTGCACTTGATATTTTCGACCGGTGAGGGTGTTGAAACCCACTTTGAAGAGCTGATTGGAGATTCCCTTGGACGTCAAAACCGGATTGACCGGGCTGACGGGATAATTCACGACGTGTCCGTAATAAAGTATCCCGCCGGGAAATGCGCCCGGGTGTTGGTTGAATCCGGTGCTGATGTTGGTATCGGCAAAATTATAAGTGCCGGACTGACATTCCTCGGGGCCGAGCGCGTTGATGGTGGTGTCCGACCAGTTGCCGGGCCGCAAAATGGCGATGTGCCCGGAACCGCTGGAGGCCTTGTAGGAAGCGACGACGAGCAGGCCGGTGTTCACCATATGCTGGGCGTTGGTCATGGCGCTGATGGGAAACCAGCCGGCCGTATTCGTCGCCAACCAGTCAGCCTGGTGATTTGCCAGGTTCAAGTCGGACGCATCCGGCTGGCGCAGCAGGTAAACCCCCAGCAGATAAGTCACCGCCCCGGCAAAAGCGCTGCAATGGCTGGCGGTGCCAAGCGTCTTGTTATAGCCGCTGCTCCCGCCGATGGCCCCGGTCAGCCAGTTCACGCTATAGCCGTCCAGCCAGTATTTATCCACTTGCAGCGAATCCAAGAACGCCCCGAGCATGGCGCCATTGGTATCGATACCGGAGATGGCGTTGGTGGCCACGGTGTTGGTGCTTGGATTATTTGTCACGATTCCAGTGACCGGGGTGACGTCTTCCCAGGTGGAGCCGACCCGCAAAGGTCCGGTGGCAAATGTCCCGGCCGAGCTGCTGCCCGAGCGCAGATAGACATTGCTCAAGTCCGAGGCAACGGTCGCCGAGGTGCTGGTGGCGTCGGGTGCATCCGGCTCCCCGACGCCCAACGGCGGGTTGATGAACAACGAGGCGCTGCCGTCGGAAAAATCGTATTTAAAAACCAAAAAATAGGTGGTGTTGAGCGTCAGCGGCAGCAGCGAATTGGTGGCGTAAAAAGTCGTGCCGCCCTGCGCGCGAATGCCAAATTTAAAACCCGATCCGTAAATGTTATCGATCAGGTCGATCGGATCATTGGCCGTCCCGGTCGGCGGCGTATTGGTGCTTTGGGTCAGGCCGGCGATGTAATAGCTGCCCGGCAGTTTCGAAAAATTGATGAGCGTTGAAAAATAAACCAGACCGCCGGTGGCCGCCGAGGTCAACGGGCAGTAACTGGCCGCCGTGCTGCCCGGGGAAACAACCACGGCATTGGCTGGCGGTGAAAAGTTGGTGAGATTCGGCCAGCTCAATCCGTAATTGGTGACGTTGATCAGACTGGTCGCACCCGACCAGGGCGCATTGGTGCCGAGGATGCCCGGGGCGTAGTTGAATCCTTCCTGAAAATATAAAACCCCGTTTGCCCGTGAGCCGGCCAGCAGTAAAACAGCCAGCACCGCCGGACAAATAATTTTGTCCGCCGCGCCTTTCAGCCGGTGAATCAACATCAAAAGATTGTTTTTCAACTTTGTAAATAAACCACGGATCGGCCCTTGTCGCCATAGCACAAACTACTTATGGCGTGACCGGCGGCATGTTTTTAACCTTTGGGATGCTCGTCTATTTTTGCGGACGGTTTGTGGATAAATCGCAGGCGCTCTTCTCGCCGGACGAACGCGGATTGGTCTTTGGCGACGGCATATACGAAGTGGTGCGCGCGTATAACGGGCGTTGGCTGCGCTGGGATGAACATATGCGACGGCTCGGCGGCGGGCTGGAACAACTGCGTATCACCGGCGCGGATATTTCTTCGTTTCGCGAAATCGCCAGCCGGCTGTTGCGGGAAAATTCCCTGGAACAAGGCGAGGCGACCGTGTATCTGCAAATCACCCGCGGGGTCGCGCCGCGCGCGCATCAGTTCCCGCCCGCCGGCACGCCGCCAACCATTTATCTGGAGGCGAAATCTTTTGCCCCAACCACCGCTGCACAACGCGATGGCGGCGCGGTGGTGGTGGTGCCCGATCAGCGTTGGGCGCGCTGCGATCTGAAGACCACCAATCTTTTGCCCAACATCCTGGCGTTCCAAACCGCGCGGGAGGCCGGGGCGCTCGAGGCGCTCTTTTCGCGCGACGGCGTGCTGATGGAAGGCTCGCGTTCCAGCATGTTGTTCGTGAAGAACGGCACGGTGTTCGCGCCGCCGTTGAACAATTACATCCTCGGCGGCATCACCCGCGAACTGGTGCTGGAACTGGCCGCCGCCGAAAAGATTCCCGTCGCACTACAACCCACGTTTCAAAGCGAACTGCTCAGGCTGGAAGAGATGATGATCATCGGGACCACTACGGAAATCACACCGGTAATTTCCGTTGATGGCCGTCCGGTCGCCGATGGCAAGCCGGGTCCCGTCACGCGCCGATTGCAAACGGCGCTTCGCAAGTTTATCGAATCGATGTGAGATTATTGGGGTGCGAACGGAGCTTCCTCGGCTTCTTTTGCCTTCAGCATGTCACCGCGCATTTGAGAGACCATCTCATTGCTTGTGGCCGAAAAGCTGGATGTCCGAGGTGCCGTCGGAAAGCAGGAAGCCGCGATACATCGAGGCGGTGTTGAAATCGATGAACACATGACCTTCGCGGTCGATCGCGATGCCGCCGCCATGACCACCGAGCGCTTGAAGCTGGCGCAATGCCTCCGTACCGGCGGCTTCAAGCGAGAGGCCTTTGTATTCCATCAAGTCTGAAAGATTTTTTCCGAAATCCGTGCGGACATAATATTCGCCGATGCCCGTGCCGCTCACCGCGCAGGTGGCGTTGTTCGCGTAATTGCCCGCACCGGCCTGCGGCGTATCGCCGATGCGCCCCGGTAGCTTGAATGCCGTGCCGCCGGTGGAGGTGGCGGCGGCAAGGTTGCCCTGCTGGTCAAGCGCCACGCAACCGACCGTGCCCATCATCTCCGGCGTGTGCCAGTCGAGCATGCTGGTTCCGCTGGTGTTGGATTTTTGCTTGGCGCGCAAATCTTCCCATTGCTTCAACCGGCGCGCGGTCAGGAAATAGGAACCCGGCATCAGCTCAAAGCCTTGTTGCAGCGCGAATTCTTCCGCGCCCGGGCCGGCGAGCAGGACATGCGGGGATTTTTCCATGACGGCCCGCGCGAGATCAATGGGATTTTTGATGTGTTGCACGTTGCCGACATTGCCGGTGGCCAGCGTGCGTCCGTCCATGATACCCGCGTCCATCTCGCAATAGCCTGCCTGGTTCAAGACGGCGCCCTTGCCCGCGTCGAACATGCCGGCGTTTTCCATGACATTGATGGCGGCATTGACGGCGTCCAGCGCCGTGCCGTTCGTGGCGAGCCGCGCGTAACCGGCGTTAAGCGCCTCCTGTAGTTTGTCATGGTACCGTTTGGCGTCTTCCGGAGTCAGGTCCTTGTCCGCATGCGAGCCCGCGCCACCGTGGATGGCGAGGCCGAAGACTTTCGGCGGCGGATTAGTGAAGATCGCCTGGCCTTGGGTGGTGACGGCGGCGAGCACAATGAAAACGAAGAACGGCGCGATCCAAAATTTCCGGCGGGTGGTCTGGTTTGATTTCACAAGTCCTTTCAATTCTGCGCGAATCCTCGCATTTCAAATTTTTACCGTCCATAGCACAAAGTAATTATGGCGTTGCTCCACCAGCCCGTTAGCATGGATTCAAAGGCATGATTGCGCTATTCAAGAAGATTTCGCTTACACAGTGGATCATGATCTCCATCGCTGTCGGCGTGCTGATCGGCTGGCAGTTTCCGGTGTGGTCGCAAAACCTGCAGGTCGTCTCGGACATCTTTCTGAAGCTGATAAAATGCATCATCGTGCCGCTCATTTTCAGCACGCTGGTCATCGGCATCGCCGCCCATAGCGACGACCTCAAGGCGGTCGGGCGGCTCGCGCTCAAATCTCTCATCTATTTTGAAATCGTTACCACCGTCGCGCTCGCAATCGGGCTGGTGATAGTGAATACGCTGCAGCCTGGCGTTGGCGTCACGTTGCCGATTTCAACCGACAAACCCGCGACCGCCGCGACCGCCGCGCCGAATGCAAAGGACATCATCGAACACATCTTCCCCGAGAGCTTTTTTGAAAGTGCGACGAACAACAACGTATTACAGGTTGTTGTATTTGCGATGCTGTTCGCCGTCGCACTCACGCAGGTCAAAGGCAAACCGAAGGAGACGATGCTGAATTTTTTTGAAGGCGTGTCCGAGGTCATGTTCAAATTTACGGGCATGGTCATGTTGCTGGCCCCGTTTGGTGTCGGGGCGGCCATCGCCGTGACCGTTGGTCATTCGGGGTTACACATTTTGAAAATTCTCGGCGAGCTTGTCGGCACGCTTTACGGGGCGCTGCTGGTTTTCATCCTTATCGTGCTGCTGCCGGTTGCCTTGCTCGCGAAAATTCCGGTCCGGCGGTTTTTCAGCCACGTCAAGGATCCGGCATTGATCGCTTTTTCCACGGCCTCATCCGCCGCCGCGTTGCCATTGGCCCTGGAAAACATGCAAAAATTTGGCGTGCCCAAACGCATCGTCGCGTTCGTGCTGCCCGCCGGCTATTCGTTCAACCTGGACGGCTCAACGCTTTATCTCGCGGTCGCGTCCATGTTTGTCGCGCAGGCTGCATGCGTTCATATGACGCTCGGCCAACAATTGGTGATGATGCTCACGCTCATGCTCGCCAGCAAAGGCATCGCCGCCGTGCCGCGTGCCACGCTGGTGGTCTTGTCCGGCACGCTGGTCACCTTCAATCTGCCGCTGGAGGCCATTGGGCTCATCCTCAGTGTGGATACGCTTATGGACATGGGGCGCACCATGGTCAATGTCATTGGTAATTGCCTCGCCTCGGCCATCATGGCCCGCTGGGAAGGTGAACTGAAAATCCCCGCCGCCGAAGAAAATATCGCGGCCGTCCCGAACGATTCTGTTGCATGAAAAAGATTTTCTTAACCCTGTCAGTTATCGCAGCTTGCGCGCAGATAAATATCTTCGCGGACGGGCCGACCAATGGCATCGCCGCGTCCGTGCACCCGCTCGCGACGCAGGCAGGAATCAATGCGATGAAATCCGGCGGCAATGCGATTGATGCCGCCGTCGCCATCGGCCTCACGCTCGGCGTCGTGGACACGCACAACTCCGGCATCGGTGGCGGTTGTTTCATGCTCATCCATCTGGCGAACGGAAAAAACTACTGCCTCGACGGGCGCGAAATGGCCGGCGCGGCGGCCACGCGCGACATGTTCGTGCGCGACGGCAAGGGCGACACGACCTTGAGCCAGACCGGGCCGCTGGCGAGCGGCGTGCCCGGTGAAGTCGCCGTGTTCGATTACGTGGAGAAACACTTCGGTAAAAAATCTTTGCACGACCTGTTGCTGCCCGCTGCCGATATCGCCGAGCACGGTTTTCCGCTGCCTGAAAATTACGCGAAGCTAATTGTGTCGGAAAAGGAGAATATTGAAAAATATCCCGCGACCGCCGCGTTGCTGTTGCCGGACGGCAAGCCGCTCCAGGCCGGCGACATCCTGAAACAGCCCGACCTCGCGAAAACGTACCGCAGCATCGCCGCACAGGGCAGCGACTGGTATTACCGCGGTCCGTTCGCGGCAGCGGTCGGCAAATGGATGGCAGCGAACGGCGGCATCCTCACTTCGAACGATTACGCGAATTACCACATCGAACTACGCGAGCCGATTTCCACGACGTATCGCGGTTATGAAATTGTTTCCTTCCCGCCGCCCAGCTCGGGCGGCGTCCACGTCCTGGAGATGCTGAACATCCTGGAGAATTTTGACCTGAAAAAAATGGATGAAGCAACCCGGCTCCATGTCATCGCCGAGGCGATGAAACTGGCCTTTGCCGACCGCGCCTACTGGCTCGGTGATCCGGCGTTTGTGGACGTGCCGCGCGGGCTGATCTCCAAAACCTACGCCGCCGGCCTTGCCAAAAAAATCAGCCTCACCACCACGATGCCGCTGCCGGAGCATGGCCTGCCGCCGGACTGGCAGACGGACTTGTTCAAGAAGCACACAACGCATTTTTGTACGGCCGACGCGGAGGGCAACTGGGTCACCTGCACCGCCACCATCAACACGAGCTTCGGGTCGAAGGTTGTGATTCCGGGCACCGGCGTGACCATGAACAACCAGATGGATGATTTCTCCATCCAGCCCGGGGTCGCGAATCATTTCGGGCTGGTTGGTGCGGAAGCAAACGCCGTCGCGCCCGGCAAACGGCCGCTGTCCTCGATGAGCCCGGCGATCGTCTTCAAGGATGGCCAGCCAATTATCGGGCTCGGCGCGGCGGGGGGACCGAAAATCATCACCGCCGTGCTCCAGGAAATTGTGGACATGATCGACCTGGGCGAAACACCGACGCAGGCCGTGAGAGCGCCGCGCATCCATGAGCAATGGTCCCCGGATGAATTATACGTGGAAAAAAGGCTGCCGGAAGACCTGAAGAAACAGCTCGCCGCCCGCGGACACAAAATCACCGAGCTTCCCGCATCCGCCGTTTCGCAGATTGTGGCACGCGCGCCCGACGGCAAAAGTTTTGTTGGCGCGGCGGATCCGCGTTCCAACGGCACGGCGGAAGGCTGGTGAGCCATGAATTTTGTCACGCATCTGGAGTGTGCCAATTGCGGCGAACAATATGACGCGGGACGACCGCACGGGTTGTGCGTGAAATGCCAGCGACCGCTCTGGGTCAAATACAACCTGGCTGCCGTCGGTAAAAATTTTTCCAAAAAAGATCTGGCGGGTCGTGCCTCTTCACTCTGGCGCTATCGCGAACTGTTGCCGGTAATGGATCCCGCCAAAATCGTTTCGCTGGCCGAGACGATGACGCCGTTGGTGGCGGTGAACCGGATCGCCGGGCAAATGGGCGTGAAAAATCTTCTGGTGAAGGACGAGAGCCGGCTGCCCACCGGCAGTTTCAAGGCGCGCGGGATGGCCATGGCGGTGACCATGGCGAATGAATTCGGCATCCGTCGCCTCGCTGCGCCGACGGCAGGCAATGCCGGTGGTGCGATGGCGGCCTACGCGGCGCGCGCAGGCATGGAGGCCTATGTTTTCATGCCGCAGGACACGCCGGTCATCAACGCGAAGGAATGCTGGCTCGCGGGTGCAAAAACTTTTTACGTCAACGGACTGATCAACGACTGTGGTCGCATCGTCGGCGAGGGCAAGACCAAGAAGGGCTGGTTTGATCTTTCGACCTTGAAGGAGCCCTACCGCATCGAAGGCAAAAAAACGATGGGACTGGAACTGGCGGAGCAATTGGATTGGGAATTGCCGGATGTGATCCTGTATCCAACCGGCGGCGGCACGGGCCTGATCGGCATGTGGAAGGCGTTTGCGGAATTAGAGCAGCTCGGCTGGCTTGTGTCTTCGCGCAAACCGCGGATGATTTCCTGCCAGAGTGACGGTTGCGCGCCGATTGCGACGGCTTTTGCGAAGGGCGAAAGATTTGCAGTGAAGTTTGAAAACGCGGCGACCATCGCCAGCGGCGTGCGCGTGCCGGTGGCGGTCGGAGATTTTATGATTTTGGACGCGGTGCGCGCGAGCGGCGGCACGGCGGTTGCGGTTCCGGAAAATACCATTGCTCCGTGGATGAAGAAATCAATTTCGCTGGAAGGCCTGGCGATCTGCCCGGAGACGGCGGTCTGTTTCAGCGCGCTGGAGATGTTGCTGGCGCGCGGGGAGATCAAGCCGGACGAACGCATTGTGGTTTTCAATACCGGCGCGGCGCAAAAATATCCCGAGGCGGTGAAGGAACAATTGCCGTTGATCGACCTCTCATATCCAGTGGACTGGAGTAAAATCTGACCCGAATCAACTTATGGACGCCTACGAACATCCCACGTTCCAAATGGCTTGCCGCCAGTTCGACCTGGTGGCGGACCGTCTGGAGATCTCAGAATCCGAACGCAATCGCCTGAAATTGCCGAAGCGGGCGATGATCGTCTCGCTGCCGGTGAACTGCGAGGACGGCTCGACCAAGGTATATACCGGTTTTCGCGTGCAACATCATCTCACGCTCGGCCCGACGAAGGGCGGGCTGCGGTTCCATCCCGAAGTCACGCTGGGCGAAGTCGCCGCGCTGGCGATGTGGATGAGCTGGAAATGTGCGCTGACCGGCCTGCCCTATGGCGGCGCCAAGGGCGGCATCGCCTGCGACCCGCACCGAATGCCGCGCCGGGAGGTCGAGCGGCTCACGCGGCGTTATACGCAGGAGATGCTGCCATTCATCGGACCGCAGATTGACGTGATGGCACCGGACATGGGCACGGACGAGCAGGTCATGGCGTGGATCATGGACTCGTATTCGATGCACGCGGGCTACTCCGTGCCGAGCATCGTCACCGGCAAGCCGGTCTCCCTCGGCGGCTCGCTCGGCCGCCGCGAAGCAACGGGCCGCGGCGTGGCGCACATGGTGCAGCGCGCGGCGGAAACGCTTAAATTGAATCTGCAAGGCGCCAGGGTCGTCGTGCAAGGGTTCGGCAACGTCGGTTCCGTCGCGGCGCAGACGCTGGCGGGTTTCGGCGCAAAAATCATCGCCGTCAGCGATGTTTCCGGCGGCATCCATAATCCGCGCGGAATCGATCTGGCGAAGCTTTCGGAATACGTCGCCAAAAACCGGATGGTGAAAGGTTTTAGCGAAGGCGAACCGGTTTCCAACGAGGAAATCCTGTTGTTGCCGTGCGAAGTGCTGGTGCCGGCGGCGATGGAGCGGCAGATCACCGAAAAGAATGCCGCGAAGATCCAGTGCCGGATCCTGGCCGAGGGTGCGAACGGTCCGACAACCCCCGAGGCCGACGCAATCCTGGAAAAACGGGAGGAGATATTTTTGCTGCCGGACATCCTGTGCAACGCCGGCGGCGTGGTGGTCTCGTATTTCGAATGGGTGCAGGATCTGCAAAGCTTTTTCTGGAGCGAGGCCGAGGTGATGCAGAAACTTTATCACATCCTGGATCCGGCCTATGACCGTGTGCTGTTGAACAGCCGGGTGCAAAAAGTCTCCATGCGCACGGCGGCGCTGGCCGTGGGCATCCAGCGCGTGCGCGAGGCGAAGCAAATCCGCGGATTGTTTCCGTGAAATCCGCCCGCGGTTAGTCTAAAGTCATTGCATGTCATCGCCGGATGCCATCCCGAAAATCTTGCGGACGGCGGTCTTCTTTTTACTCGTCATTTTTTCCCGCGCGGCGTTTGCCGAGAATGGCGACGACTGGTCGCGACGCGTGTGGCAGCTGGACGAAGGGTTGCCGTCGGCCAACGTCACGGGCATCGCCCAGACGCGCGACGGTTACCTGTGGCTGGCGACGCAGACGGGCCTGACCCGTTTTGACGGCATGGAGTTCGATGTGATCCCGGTCCCGGTGGGCCGGCCGCGTCCGTTCATTTTGACGATGCTGCTCGACCATGCGGAAAACTTCTGGGTGGCGGAGCGCGAAGGCAGCAGCCTGATCGCGCGATTCGGTCACGGCGCACCGCATCTGTTCACGGCGGCGGAGGGTTTGCCGGATGCGCAGCCGGTGCAGTTGATCGAAGCCGGTGACCACGCGGTCTGGATCTGTTACGGCGACGGCTCGGTCTGCCGTATCACGCCGGACGATCGCGTCACCCGCCTCACCGCCAGGGATGGATTACCGGATGACGGCACCTGTTCGCTGACGCTGGATGCGCAGGGCATGTTATGGTTTGCGAAAGGCTCGCAGTACGGATATTGGCGGGAGAATCATTTTGAAAAGGCCGGCGATTTGAAGGACCACAATCCGCTGATCCTCGGCGCGCGGAACGGCGGTCTCTGGTTTTGCACCTCCACGCAGATCCTGCGTGCCGTTTCCAACCTGCCGCCGGTCGCGGTTGCCGCCTTTGAGGAGCACACCGACCATTCACGTCCATCGGCGATGTTCGAGGATTTCAACGGCCGGTTGTGGGTCGGAACGGTTTCGGAAGGATTGTTCCAGCTCGAACACACGAATTTTTTCAAGGTGGAGACCTCGCAGAACCGCATCCGCACGATCTTTCGCGACCATGAGGGCAGCCTGTGGGTCGGCACGGACGGCGGCGGCCTGGACCGCATTTTTCCGAAGGCGGTGGAGTTACGCGGGCGCGACGAGGGCCTGCCGTTTGAGACGGTGCGTTCGTTGTCGGAGGATCGTGACGGCGACTTGTGGGTGGTCACGCAAGACGGCGCGCTGACGCGGCTGCCCGACGGCGACTGGTCCAGCGCCCAGCCGGTCGCGGACTGGCCCGGCGGCATCGCGCACAACGTCGTGACGGATCAGCAGGGCGTGATGTGGATCGGCACTTATCGCCGCGGATTGCTGCGGTGGCATGATGGAAAATTTTCGCGCCTCGGCCCGCTGGCCGGACTCGCGGGCACGACCATCCGTTCAATGCTGGTGGACCACCGTGACGATCTGTGGATCGGCCTGGAAAACGAGCAGACGGTCCAACGGTTGCATGCCGGGCAATTGGAATCTTTTGCCCAGCCGACGAACAGCCGGGCCGTGCGCGCGATGGCCGAGGACGTGAACGGCCAGATCTGGTTCGGCACGCTGGATGGACGTTTGTTGCACGTGACGGGCGACCGGCTGGAGGAGATCACCGCCGCCACGACCGAGCCGGAGCACCCCATCCGCTGCCTGAGCGCAACGCCGGACGGCAATTTGTGGGTCGGTTATGCGGCCTACGGCGTGTGCCGTTTGAAGAACGGGAAAATTTCCCATGTCAGCATGGACGACGGATTGTTCGACGGCAACATCTGCTCGATGATGCCCGACGCCTACGGGCGGATGTGGTTCGCCTCCGACCGCGGCATTTTTTTCGTGACCCTCGACCAGCTGAACAAATTTGCCGACGGGAAAATTCCGCACGTACAAAGCATTTTTTACGGACGCGACGCCGGTCTGCCGAGCGTGCAGGCTTATTACGGTTACTGGCCGGGCGCGTTGACGACCAAGGATGGCGACATCTTTTTCCCGACACACTCGGGCATCGCCATCGTTCATCCCAACCACGTGCGCAGCAACGGCACGCCGCCGAATGTGCTGATCCAGAACATCGCGGTGGACGGCAAGGAAATAGCGTGGCAGACGAATTCGACCGCCGAACTGCCGCCGAATCATCGCAAGATTGAAGTCACGTTCACGGCGCCCAGTTTCATTGCGCCGGAACAGGTGCGCTTTCGACATCGCGTGCTGGGCTGGAGCGACGACTGGAGCGACGAGGAACGCAACCGCACGGCGGTCTTTCCGCGCCTGCCGCCCGGCGACTACACGTTTCAAGTCACCGCGTGCAACAACAACGGGGTGTGGAACGAGAACGGGGCGAGTTTCAAGTTCACCGTCACGCCGTTTTTCTGGCAGAGCTGGATTTTTCGCACGGTGGTCATGCTGCTGCTGCTGGCGGTCATCGTCGGCGTGGTGCGGCACCTGATGCTGCAGCCGGTCCGCGAACTCGTCGCGCGGGTCGAGCAGGAGGCGGCGCTGCAAAAGGAGCGCACGCGTATCGCGCAGGACATGCACGACGAGCTGGGCGCGCGATTCACGCAAATCTCCCTGCTGGGCGAACTTTCCGCCGGTGTGCTCGCCGAACCGGACAAGGCGCGCGATTTTCTCGGCCAGATCAGCGGCGTGGCGCGCAGCGGCGTGAAGTCGCTTGACGAGATCGTCTGGGCCGTGAACCCGCGCAACGACACGCTGTCCGACCTGCTGGACTACACCGGCCAGTTCGCGCGCGATTTTCTCGCGGCGGCAGGCATCGAATGCCGGCTGGATTTTCCCGATCCGCTGCCGGAGGTGAAGGTTTCCGGCGAGATCCGCCACAGCGTTTTTCTCATCATCAAGGAAACGCTCAACAACACCGTCAAACACGCGCAAGCCGCCCGGGTAAAGATCATATTTGAACTGCACGCCGGGGTGATGCACTGGCGCATCGAGGATGATGGCAAGGGCTTTGTCTCCGCGCCGGACAACGCGCTGGCCGACGGCCTGCGCAACATCCGCCAGCGCGCCGCCGCGCTCGCCGGCAGCGCGGACATCCAAAGTTTTCCCGGCAAGGGCACGCGAGTGACGATGGAGATTCCATTGCCCAAAGCATAGGCAGTGTCTTAATTCCAAGAAACCCCGGTGGGGCGAGCGTCCTCGCGAGCCGCTTAAACCAAAGGCTCACGCCGGCTCGCGAGGACGCTCGCCCCACCAATTTAAGGCGTTGCCAATCATAATGCCCTTGATTTCAAATTTTTTCCCTGCACGATGACATCGCTGAATCCTTAAGATGCCGCCGCCCAAAATCAAAGTTTCCATCGTGGAGGACAACGCGGGGATGCGCGAGAGCCTGATGAAGGTCCTGCAGAACGCGCCGGAGTTGAGTTGTCTGTATGCCTATCCCGACGGCGAATCCGCGTTGCGCGAGATTCCGCGCGATACGCCGGACGTGGTGCTCATGGACATCCGGCTGCCCGGCATGAGCGGCATCGAATGTGTCGGGAAGCTCAAGGAAAAGCTGCCGAACCTGGCCGTGCTGATGTTCACAACCTACGAGGAGAGCGACCTGATCCTCGACTCGCTGCGCGCGGGGGCGGCGGGCTATCTGTTGAAGAACATGCCGCCGGCGGAATTGATCAACGGCGTGGTGCAGGCGCGCACGGGCGGTTCGCCGCTTTCGATGCGCATCGCGCGAAAAATCGTCGGCTATTTTCAGGAACAAAAGGCGCCCAAACCGGACGAGACGCTGACGAAGCGCGAACTGGAAATCCTGTCGCTGCTCGCCAAGGGTTTTCTGTACAAGGAGATCGCCGACCAGTTGCAGATCAGCATCAACACCGTGCGGGTCCACGTGCAGAAGGTTTATGAAAAACTGCACGTCCACTCGCGCAGCCAGGCGATCATGCGGTTTCTGGGGAAATAAAAAGCAAGCGTCTGGTTGTGTTTTGGACCGGTGGGGCGAGCGTCCTCGCGAGCCGTCGTGAGCCTTCGGTTTAAGCGGCTCGCGAGGACGCTCGCCCCACCAGTTTGCTGTTGAATGTTACTGCGGATTGGCGGTGACGACGACAAAACCGCGGTGTTTTGCGGAAACACTGTCCCCGGTATTCATGGCATCCCAGAGCAGTTTGGCATCCACCCAGAATGCCGGATATTTGAACTGCGCCACATCCATGACCAAAAATTTATTTTCCTTTTCGTTATAGGCACCGACGGGCGAGAAATGGCCGGTCCGCCCGGTCTGACCCAGTGATTTCCGGAGAAAGTTGACGACCAGATACTCGTTGGTACTGGTCAGCGCGGCTGTGGCTTTTGCCAGAAAGGCCGCGTAGTTCGCCTCGCCATCAGCGTCACCGCAATGCCATTTTTCAATTTTAACGTCGTAAGTGCTCATGGCCGCGGCCCATTGGTCCAGGCTGAAACCGTGTTGCTGTACCGTGCTTTGCGGAATGACCTGTTCGACCGCCTTCGAGAAAAAATTTACCTGGTCGAACCAGGCAAATTTGCCGTTGAGCGAATCAGAAACCGGCGTATTGGAAGGGCGCACCGTGTTCAACACCGTGACCGCCGAGGCCACACCGCAATAGGTCGGCCGCTGCTGCGTGGTCAGATGCTGGATGAGGGCGTAAAAGTTTGCGCGTGCCCCGCTGGTCTCCAGCAACCGGATCCCTTCGGGCGATTGCAGCGAAATCATGCCGGCCGGCAACGGCCGGGCATCATCCGCGAAAGACATCATGGCCATGGCCGTCAATACCGCGGTGACGGCCAGGATTTTTGGAATGGTTTTCATTTTTGATTTTTATTTGAGCGGAATGTAGCAGACGTTGCCGGTGAGCATCATCATGATGAAAACCGGGCAGGTCACCAGCGGGCCGAGATAACAGGTGCCGGTGAGGCGGAAGAAAAGGCGGTTAAAAAGCGGCAGCACGAACATCATCGGCGTCACGCCCAAAAGGAGGTTGGTGTAGAGCCACTCCTGCGTCCAGTAAACCTGGCCGAACGCCGCGAGGTGAACGTATTGGATGACGAGAATCAGCATCAGGCCCACGGAATTGCCCAAAGCACTGATAATCATCCCGGCCCGCCCGCTCTGGCCTGCAAAACGGTTCGCCCCGTTCACGCGCAGGGAGTTGGCGAAATAAAAGATGAAGAATGGCGGCAGATATTCCAGCGCCACGATCCACATCTTTGCCGGGAAGGCGGCGGCGGCGGAGATGAAGGTGAAACGAAAGTCGGTGTGGAAAATTTTATACGAGGCGAACAGGAGCGAGTAAAACGACGCGAACAAGATCAACGCCAGCAAAAAGATCTTCAGCAAGTCCGCAATTTTGATCTTCAAACCCCACATCGCCGGCGTGACGCCGTTTTTGCGGCCAAAGAAAAACCAGGTGGCGAAGAAAATCAGCAACCCGAGCACTCCATTGGCAACGGCCCACAAGAGAATCGCGTTATTGATACGTTGCGGAAAAAACCACGTGGGATCGCCGGCGCCGGCCTGCGGGAACCAGGCCGCCGTCTGGCGGACGCACGGGATGAAGAGAAAACACGCGATCAGGGCGGAGAAAGCAAACGTGGACCAGAAAATGACCCGGCCGGCCCGTTTGGGCGCGGGCAAGGGCGGCGGGACCGGCTGCCGTAGCGTATGGAAAAACGGCAACCGCAATAGCAGCCGTGTGAACGGAACCAGAAATAAAAATCCACCAACAAGCGACAGCAGGGTGCAAAGTTCCTTCAACGGCCAGATCTGGTTTGAGGCGGCGATGGCCGGATTCAGGCCGAACGCCGTGGTGAAAAAATCGACCATATTGGCGATGTGCGCCGGCGCGTAGGGCATCAGCGGATGGATGCTGCGGGTGTTGTGGATGACGCGCAGCGTGCGGTTCGTCGCGGTGCCATAATATTTGCCAATCCCGACCCCAGAAATATTCTGGTCGTCGGCAAAGATCGTGTTCACCAGCCGGAGCGATTCGGGCGCAGTGCGCAAATCAGCGGTACCGCTTTCCGAACGGAACGCGCCTTCGTCGTAGCGGGCATAATCGAGGCCGACGCTGGCATCCACGGACTCAAGCACCTTGCCGGTGAGCGTGAGGATGTAGCCGCCGATGAAGACGGCGGAGATCTTGTTTTCCGGCACGGGATCTTTTCCATGCCGCGCGGCCTTTGCCGCCTGTGCGCCGAAACGCGACGCGGATTGCAGCACGGCATTGCCGCCGGCGGAATAACCCGCTGCGCCGATGCGCGTGCGATCCACGAAATCGAAATCGGTCGAGTTGTAAATGTGCTCAACCATCGGCACGACGCCATAGCCTTCGACGGAGGCGGAGCGTTTTTGAAGCGTGGTGCTGGACGCACCCTGGTTGTAGGGGTCGATGATGACGACGGCGATGCCGCGACGGGCCAGTTCGATGGAATAGCTGGTCATCGTCTCCTTGCTGCGCTCGAAGCCAGGGCAGACCACGACGAGCGGGACGGGATTTTGCGCGGTCGCATTTCCGGGGCGGAACAGATCGGCCGTGATCCATTGATCGTTATCAGTCGGCAAGGTGAAACCAGTGACCTGAATTTTACCGCCGTCCGTTTGCACGAGCCACGCGCCGACGTCGCCGGTCAAAACGAAGGCGAGAGCAAGCCAGAGGAAAAAGTTTCCGTGCGATTTATTGTTTTCGTCTGGCAGTGCGTGGCTCATTCACGATGCCTTACGGAGTTTTTCCGAATAACGCATCGCCGGCCTCGGGCGCGTCAAACATGGCCTTGGCGTCGTGCGCGATGTCGGGCACCTCGACCTTGCGCCAGTTGAATTTCCAGCCGTGGTCTTCGGCGAGTTTTTGCGCGAAGGCAAAGCAGTTCCGGCCGCGTTCGAGCCGGAATTTCCCCTCGCGCTCGCCGTCAGCGGTGCGGTCAAGTTCCGGGTGGTGCGGGTCAATGTCGGCGAGACCGAGATAAAGCGTGAGCGGGGCGGCCAGATAGCGTTGCAGCGCGGCGTCATCGCTCAACTCCGGGGGCAACCCGCCGAAGCCGTAGCCGAATTCCCAGTCGCGGCGCGGAAACAGGTCGGAGCCGGGGTTGGCGGCGACAATGCGGATGGCACCGGGCGGCATCAAGCCGGCGTAGCGCATGGCGAACTGTCCGCCGGCGGAATGACCGATGAGGTAATAGGGCAGGTCTTTGCCTTCGCGGTCGCGCACGGCGGCGATGGTCTTCAAGACGTATTGATACGTCCATTTTTCCGGCGGCTGGGCGGTGCCATGGCGGAGCACGCCACCGCGCTGATATTCGTCGTTGGAAAAATGATTCGTATCAAAATTGGGCGCGGCAACGATGAAGCCATAGCGCTTGGCGAGCGGCGCGGCGTTGGTGCAATACAGGTCGCCGTTGCGCAACATCCCGTGGAACACCACGAGCAGCGGGCCGCCGTGGTAATTTTTCGGCTTGTAGGTGAATACGGTGATGGCGTTGGTGCCGTCGCCGACGAGCATTTTGCCAAAGCCGGTCGGAATCGGTTCGGCGCCGGCGGTTGCGAACAGCGTGACAACGAGGGTGGCTTGGAGCAGGAGGAGGATTTTTTTCATGGAGTTATGGCCAGATTTTTTTGGAGCGTTTTCGCGGAGACTTCATTTTCCCAACGGCTGATGACGACGGTGGCGACGCCATTGCCGACGAGGTTGGTGAAGGAACGGCACTGGCTCATCAAGCGGTCGATGCCCACGAGGAGCGCGAGCGAGGCGACCGGCACGGCCGGCACGGTGGCCAGCGTCGCGGCGAGGCAGATGAAACCCGCGCCGGTCACGCCGCTGGCGCCCTTCGAGGTGATCATGGCCACGAGCAACAGGCTGAGCTGGTGCGGCAGGTCGAGCGGCGTGTTGGTGGCCTGCGCGAGAAAAACCGCGGCCATCGCCATATAGATATTCGTGCCATCGAGGTTGAAGCTGTAGCCGGTGGGGATGACGAGGCCGACGGTGGATTCCGCGCAGCCGAGGCGTTTCATTTTCTGGATCAGGCCGGGCAGCGCGGTTTCCGACGAGCTGGTGCCGAGGACGAGGACCAGTTCCTCGCGGATGAAATTCAAAAAACGGAAAATGGAAAATCCGCTGAACCAGGCGATCGCGCCGAGCACGAAAACGATGAAGATCAAGGCCGTGAGATAAAAGCCGGCGATCAGCCCGGTCAAATAAACGAGCGAGCGGGCACCGCTGCTGCCCACGGTGAACGCCATGGCACCGAAGACGCCGAAGGGCGCGAACATGACCACGATGCGCATGATGCCGAAAAAGATCTGGGCGGCGAGGTCGATGGCCCGCAGCACCGGCTGGCCACGTTCACCGAGGCCCTGGAGCGCAAAGGCGGTCAGGGCAGCCACGACGAGCACCTGCAACAGATCGCCGGACACGAAAGCGCCGAAAAAAGTTTTCGGGATGAGATTCATCAGGAAATCCACGGTGTTCAACGCGTGCGCGCCGGCGGTGTAATTTTTTACGGCGTCCGGGTCGAGGGTGGCCGGGTCGATGTTGAAGCCGGCACCGGGTTTGAACACGTTCACGACGACGAGGCCGATGACGAGGGCGAGCGTGGAAACGGCTTCAAAATAGAGCAGCGTCTTGCCGCCGACGCGCCCGAGTTTTTTGAGGCTGCCCATCGCGGCCATGCCGTGGACGACGGTGCAAAAGATGATGGGGGCGATGAGCAGCTTCACCAGGTTGATGAAGGCGTCGCCCAGCGGCTTCATTTTTACCGCCGTGCCGGGCGAGAGAATTCCAAACGCAACGCCGGCCAGCAGCGCGCCAATGACCAGGACATAGGGCTGTCGCAGATGACGTTGGAAATTCATGCGCGACAAAGGCTAGAGGCGGGCGACGAGCAGTTCACGCTGGAAAATCAATTCCTTCGGGAGGTGCGAATAAATTTTCATGAACAGTTCGTCCTGTTGCAGGAGTTCGCGCCGCCAGTCGTCGTAATTGATGCTCTGCACGCGGTCGAATTTTTCCGGCGGATAATTTTCGAGTCCGCTCAGGTCAAAATCCTTCGCGTACGGCACCCAGCCCAGCTGGGTTTCGACGGCGTTGGCGCGGCCGTTGCAGCGGTCCACGATCCACTTCAGCACGCGCATGTTTTCACCGAAGCCGGGCCAGAGGAAATTTCCCTGCTCGTCCTTGCGGAACCAGTTTACGTGGAATATGCGCGGCGGAAACTTGATGAGCTTGCGCATCACGATCCAGTGGCGGAAATAATCGCCCATGTCATAGCCGCAAAACGGCAGCATGGCCATCGGGTCGCGGCGCACCTGGCCGTGACCGCCGACCGCGGCGGCGGTCATCTCCGAACCCATGGTCGCGCCGATATAGACGCCGTGGATCCAGTTGAACGCCTGGTACACCAGCGGCATGGTGTCCGCGCGGCGTCCGCCGAAGATGATCGCACTGATGGGCACGCCCTCAGGTGAATTTGCCAGCGGGTCGAGCGACGGATTATTCACCATCGGCGCGGCGAAACGCGAGTTCGGGTGCGCGGCTTTTTCCTTGGATGCGGGCGTCCATTTATTGCCGCGCCAGTCGAGGCATTCCTTGGGGACCTCGCCGTCCTTGCCTTCCCACCAGACGTCGCCGTCGGGCGTGAGCGCGACATTGGTGAAGATGGTGTCGCGCTGGATGGTCTTCACCGCGATGGGGTTGGACTTGGAGTTGGTGCCCGGCACCACGCCGAAATAGCCGGCCTCGGGATTGATGGCGTAGAGGCGTCCGTCCGGGCCGGGCTTCATCCAGGCGATGTCATCGCCGACGGTCCAGATTTTCCAGCCCTTGAAATGCGCGGGCGGCACCATCATGGCGAAATTGGTCTTGCCGCAGGCGCTGGGAAAGGCGGCGGCGACGTAGGTTTTCTCGCCGGCCGGTGATTCGACACCGAGGATGAGCATGTGTTCGGCCATCCAGCCTTCGTTACGGCCCAAGTAGGAGCCGATGCGCAGCGCGAGACATTTTTTGCCGAGCAGCACGTTGCCGCCGTAATTCGAACCGACGGAGATGACGGTGTTGTCCTGCGGAAAATGCGCGATGTAACGGCGCTCGGGATTGAGGTCGAGCATGCAGTGCAGGCCGCGGTTGAAATCATCGCAGTCGCCGAGTTGTTGCCACGCGGCTTCGCCCATGCGCGTCATGATGCGCATGGACAGGACGACGTAGATGGAATCGGTCAGTTCCACGCCGACCTTCGTGAGCGGCGATCCGGGCGGCCCCATGAGATAAGGCACCACATACATCGTGCGTCCGCGCATGGCGCCCTGGCAAAGCCCGCGCAGTTTCGCATACATGTCGCGCGGGGCCATCCAGTTGTTCGTGGGGCCGGCTTCCTCCTGCATGGGCGTGCAGATGAAGGTGCATTGTTCGACGCGCGCCACGTCATTCGGATTTGAGCGATGGTAGTAGCAACCGGGCAGTTTGTTCTGGTCGAGTTTGACGAGGATGCCTTTCGCGACGGCCTCGGCGGTGAGCGATTCTTTTTCGGCTTCCGACCCGTCGCACCAGTGGATTTTATCGGGCTGGCAAAGCTTCACCTGTTCCTCCACCCACCGGCGGACGTGCGAGTTGGGCGGATTTTTTTGATCAGAGGGTGTGTTCATTCAATAAAAAATATTTTCGGTTCTTTCCGGACATGTCGATAAAAGCTTCAAGCCTTAAAATGGTACGCTGCAACCGGCGGTTCGATAATAGTGTTTTTGTGCTATAGAGTTAACGAATGTTTTGGAGGAGGGCTGATGGCACAAACAGACCAGAGAGTTTTCATGAATGTTGCAGCCCTGCACTTTGAACGAAAGCGAGGCCTTTTTTGAGCTTTAGAGCATTTTCAAAAATACTGTAGCCATTCGGTTGGGGAAAAAGTAAGGGCGGTCTTTTTGAATTTTGGCTTCGTTTCGGCTCAGTTACAGGGTTTTCCAAACCTGCGCCTTCGCCAAAGCCTCGCCAAAACTCAAAAATCCTCGCTCCGAATGGCTACAGTATTTCTTCAAACGCTCTAGCTTCGTTTTGCAGAATTCGACAGTCGCGGTTGGCAGGCGGTTTCGGGCGGGACGCCCGAAACAACCCGCGGGACGCGGGTGCTACCAATCAAATTATTGGCGCAGGCGGAAGAAGCACTGGGGGCCGACGGACGGCGGATTGGTGTAGGGGTCCGGCGCGCCGGGCACGTCCTGAAAGGAGCCGGTGAGATTCGTGGAAGATTGCAGCACGAAATTTTTATTCCATTGCAGCACAAGATTGTTCCCGGCGGAGGGCGGGTTCAAAACGGGGCCGTAAACGGTGAATTTGGAAACGTCATTGGTGGCAAGCCAGGGGCGCGCGTCCGCCGGGGTCACCGCGGAGTAGCAATTCGTGAAGACCACGTTGGTCGCGTGGCGGACGTAGTACCCGTACGCCGGCAAGTTGGTCCAGATCGTGTTTTCGGGATACTGGCCGCTGTATTCCACCGGCGGATTCGTGGGAATAAAATTCAACGCGCCCTCATACGCGATATTCACATCGTTGAACGTGATGTTCTGGATCTTGTAGTCCACGCCGTTGGTGAAACAGCCGGTGATGGGACAGCCGCGGGTGTCGGTCATGTTCGCGCCGTAGATGTTGCTGAAGGTGATACCGTTGATGCTGCCCACCGTCGCGCCGCTGCGGCTGCCGAGCACGACGAAGATGGCGTTCTGACAGCCGGAAAAATTGATCCGCTGGTAGGTGACGTCGGTGATCTTGCCGCCATCCACCGATTCGACCGCCATCGCCGAGTGGACAGTGTTCATCACGGTGCAATCCTGGAAGGTGATATTTGTGAATGTGCCGGTGCTGGCGGTGCCGAACTTCAGCCCGTTGGATTGCGAACGCGTGATGGTGCAATTTTTCACCAGCACATCATTACAACCGCGGGTGTTGCCGCTCTTGAGGCAGATGGAATCATCGCCGGAATCGATGGTGCAATTGGCGATGACAACATGCCAGCAATCCACCACGTCCGTGCCGTCGCGGTTGCCGTTCAAGCCGTCGTCATTGACGTTGACGTTGCTGATGGTCAGGAAATCTGAATTCATGTTCACCAGGGTCCAGCAACCCGCGTCCACGATGTTGATATTCTGGATCTTCACCGTGTTGCACAGCGCCGTCCAGATGGCCAGCGGCCGCGTGGACTCGACGCCGGACTGGAAATTATTCCGGCCGTTGCCGTTGACCGTGCCGCCGCCATCAATGGTCACATTCGTCGAGCCTTGCGCATAGACCAACGCCAGGTCGCAATTACCTTGCTGGCTGTTGTTTGCCGGCGGATTAAGAACCGGATAATCACTGCTGCTGCCACTGCCGAGCAGCGTCGCCGTCGGGTCAATGTACAGGGTCATGTTGTTCGTCAGGATGATTGTGCCGGACAAGAAGGTGCCGTTGTGCAGCCAGACATAACCGCCGGACGGACAATGGCTGATGGCTAATTGGATCGCCGCGGTGTCCTTGGTCGTGCCATTTCCCGTCGCGCCGTAATTTTTTGCGTCCACCCAGAGGGAATTGGTCTGGACGGTATTGAAGCCGGAAAAGTTGGTCGTGCTGTTGCCGTTGGCGTCGGTCGCAATGATGGTTGCGACATAGGTCATATTGGTGGCCATCGGCGTGGTGTTGGTGGCGAGCAGTTTTTGCGTGGCGCCGGCGGTGTTGAAGACGAGCGTTTGCGGAACGCCGTTGAGCAAAAGCGAAACGTTCGCCCCGGTGACCGTGGACGCCAGTGAATCCACTTCAAACGACATTTTGTTTGTCGGGTTCACGAAATACGCGCTGTTGGTGGGCGTGATATTGAAAATGACCGGTGGAACCAGCGCGGTCGAAACGATCTGCAGGCGGTTGAAATTCTGGTCGCCGTCCTGGCATTGGATGTCGTAGCCGGCGACGCTGTCGATGGTGCCGGAGCCGGTGAGCGACCGGCCGTCGGTGATGTAAAGGACGCTGTTGTCCAGTGCGCTGTGGACGACGAAATGATAGGTGTTGCCCGGTTCGAGCGTGAACTCGCAATTGAAGCCGTTGGTCGTGAACGGAATGCCCGTCGCCAGCGTGCCGCCACCGTCGAGGATCAAAAAGCTGCTGCCGCCCGCCTCATAGCAAAAATCAAAACGCGAGCCGGTGTCGTAATCCAGATAACTGTTCGTGGTCATCCCATTGCGGAGCGCGAAGCCGCCGCGATTGGCCGAGGTGCCGCCGGAAGCGACGCCTTTGCATTGCCATTGGATTTTGAAGGTCTGGCCGGTGGTCAGCGAGGGAAATTGCCGGGCGGCAAATGCCTTGTTCGTGCCCCCGACGCCGTTGCCGTTGGCAAACATGCCCCACGAACTGTTGTTGGTGGTGGCGATAGTGCTGCCGTTGTGGTCATAAAAGCCGGCATAATTTCCCTGCGCATTGTTCCGGACGGTTTGCAGCAGCACCCACGGCGACAACCAGCCGTAGCCGGTGTTCATGCCATTGGTCCAAGTTTGAGAGGCGACGCCCAGCGGATTGTTGGTCCAGATAATCCCGTTGCCGGCATCGTCGTACGCGTAGATCTGTGCTGACGCGGAAACGCAGCCGGCCAAAATTATAGCGGCGAACGAAACCAGCGATGCAAGTCGTGCAAAAATCATATCTAGATCGATTTAAGATAAGTTGTAGCCGTTGGTTTCTGATAATTTTCTCCCTCACCCCGGCCCTCTCCCGCTGGGAGAGGGAGAAACGCTCCCTGCTTTAAACAAAAACGAGCGGCTGGATTGGAGCATACCGTGCTCAATAAAAGAAAGGCAAACATGGCTGTTCCCTCTCCCAGCGGGAGAGGGTCAGGGTGAGGGAGATAGTATGGATACATCTTATTTTAAAATGCTCTAAAAAATCATGGCCCGATCAAAGCGGGGCCGGTGAAATAACGGGACTCGAAGGCGGCGTATAAAGTTTTGCCGGACTTCGCACCGCGTGCCGTGTCGCCGATGCGCACCGAAACCAGCGGGTGCCGCAGAAAGACCGGGGAGGCGGGCGTGAAGGTCAGCTCATCCCCGGCCGGCGACCAGGAAAATTTCCCATCCATGACGGGTGTCGTTGCAAATGACTTTTCCACGCTGGCAACATCCATCGGCTCGCTGAAATGGATCTTGATGGGCGTGGCAGACGGGATGGCTTTCGCGTCGTGCGCCGGAGAAACGGCGGTG
>Ga0210388_10000750_pt1 | contig 25958 bp, 22 predicted proteins | sample IncBWC19OmetaG_FD_155485 | JGI IMG/M metagenome (GOLD analysis project Ga0210388, IMG submission 155485) | Forest soil microbial communities from Barre Woods Harvard Forest LTER site, Petersham, Massachusetts, United States - Inc-BW-C-19-O ...
CCGGCGGCGAATCGGGGAGCGCCTGTTTCGTAGCTCAGGTGGTCGGAGAGACGACATACGCCGACATTGGCCTCGCCGCTGGATTGGGCGGGGTCACCCAGCCGATCTTCGCTCTTTACTTCAACGGCTGGTATGCGCCGTATGAGACCTACACGAACCCCGCTAGCGGGCCTCAGGGCGCTTACCCTCCCTCTACCCCTCCCGTGGCTCCGGGACCGGGAGCAAGCCGCTGGTTCACTCTAAACCCCGCCGCCGTCGTAGCGGCTACAGCCACGGTCAACATCAACACGGCCAGCCCCGGAACAGCAACGTTCGGAGGCGTCACCGTGACCTCCGGACAGTACGTGCGTCTGGCCTTCCAGACATCATCGGATCAAGACGGTATCTGGATCTTCAATGGGCCGTCCAGCCCCATGACGGTAGCCCCCGCCATCTACGCGGATTGCTTCACGGTAGCCGACTACATGAACGCCCTGCCAAGTGTCGGTGACGGAAACCTATCTGTGACAGGCGGAGCCTCTGTCGTTGGCGGAGTCACGGTCATTGAGCCGTGGGTGTTCACCTTCACAAATACGCTGGCCAACGATAGCACAATCAACCAGATCAGTGTCATCTCGCCGTACTTCACGGATGAGGCGTTCGAGATCACCACCGGGACGGGACTTGTCAATGGCGACCAAGAGATCGTAGCTATCGCTCCCGCAGACCTTTACTCACTTCAGATTGCACTAGATCGAATTCGCTCAGTCACAACGATTCCCACCGTCCATCCATTCACTTCGATTCGTCAGAACCAGCCATGGGGCAACATCTACGCCACCACCCAGCAGAATCAGGTGCTCCGCTATGTGTCTGGGCTCTCCAGCGTCAATTGGCCGCCCGTCGATCAGTACCACTGGATCGTAGCGGGAGTGGAGGAACAGGCACCCCGCCTAGCGAACGATCCGCAGCACGACTATCAGGGCTTCCACAATCCTGTCACCACTACGGCATCCACCACTCTGGTTGGTCAGTTCAACCAGATGGAGAGCGCACTGTTCCCGTTCCTTGGGCAGCAGACCGACCCGACCGAGGTATGGGCTGCTTCGCAGGCGCTAGCTCCGAACGCGAGCGGGTCGGTGGACCTCTATATCCAGCAAGTCGCACTACCCGATAGCGGGTCCCCGGTGGCAATGATCGACGGTATCTATCCGTTCGACTACGTAACAGCGGTTGGAGGCGTTCAGGCGGTGAACCCGCCCTCCAACTTCTGGTCCTCGATGGCGGCCACGGAGGGCGCGGAGACACTACTCATCGACTTCGGATCTCCCCAGGCGATCAACTACATCGACTTCGAGATCGCACGTAAGCCGTTCGGTATCACCATCCAGTATGACACGATGGACCAGGCGGGATACTTCGACTGGCAGGCGGTTACCCCGAACCCGCTTCTGACGTATGATGACTTCATCTCCTACACCACCGATCAGCAGTCACTTTGGTACACATCGGAGTTCAACTTCGCAGACGGTATCAACGACGTGATCTATACGCGATACGTGCTGATAACGTTCACCCGGGGACTTGCGCCACCGCAGTTCGGTGGGCTCCCGTGGACATGCAACGTCCAGAACCTTCGTCTGGGCCGGATTGTAGGGTAGTCAGATGTCAGTAACCACCAAATATAGCGGCCTCGTCATCAACCAGAACGCGCTTTCATCGGGGTCAATTGTGCCGGGTTCCTCGTTGCTCAATTACGACGGCGGAGACGCATCAAGCTCAGGACTTCTTATTCTTGACGGTGACGGCGGAACCGTACTCGACGGAGGCAACGCTGAGATTGCGGACTTTGGGACGATTTACGCGGAAGCAATCTACCAGGACTTCTTTCTACCAGTGGATTACGAGCGCGGTCCCGATTCAACCCCCGAGATCCCGGCTCTGTCAGGTATCCAATTGATGATGCAGGCCACCGATCTGAATGTCACGGCGCTGTGGGGTATTGACCACCTAAATAGCCAGGGGTCCTGGGACAACTTGACGCAGAATACACTTGAGCAGGTACCCTATGTCGGATCATTTATTTGGGCGCAGATGACGGCTCCTACTCCTATCACGATTGATCCCGCTTGGTTGAATGATCGGTTTCGCCTTTGGACTGTTTTCTCCGCCGGGATCAGCGCTCTCTTCTATGTTGCTCCTAACCCCCTTGCAAGCTTCAATGTCTGTGCGTATGCCAACTCCGATGGAACCGGAATCTTCACCGACGACGGCAACGAGGTCAGTATGAATTTTCGGGTATCCGCTCTCTCCGCTGACAGCGGAACGGATATCCTGGGCAACCAGTTCCGTGCCGTCGTCATCCCAAAGGCAGTCGAAGCGGTCAACCCGGTAGATGGAGACCCGAACATCCAGTGGATGTCACGCCCAAACCCCTCCAAGTTCGCCATAGAGGCACTGTACGCTGACATGTCACAGGATGGAGAGCCGGTAGTGGTGGACTCGATTCTGCTCGACCCAATCACGCCGAACATGACCTTCAATGTGTACTACTCGTCGGACGGAGATCCCGCCATCGATGCCAGCGATTGGGATAGCAAGCTCTGGACCCGCGTGCCTATGGTGTACACCGCCAGGAAGCGTGACACCTACTATCTTCCACGGCCCGCCACTGCCAAGTTCTTCAAGATCGAGATGACCAACCTCCAGTCACAGCAGTACCGGACTAAGGTGGTTCAGCCGGTACAGTATCAGCGCTTCCCTTCGTGGGTGCTGACCTACTTCCTGGCTCAGTACGAGGCTAGCAGGATCTCAGAAGACTACTTGATTAGTCCGGCGACCAACGTTGTCTTCGATCTCCTGGATTACGCCTATTCGTACACCCTAGACGGCATTGACACTGGTCCCGAGCTTCCAGTGTCGATCCAGGTTCAGCAACAGCTTGAGTTTCAGGAGCAGCTTACCCAGGATCTATCCCAGGTTGACCAGACCACTCTTCAGAACATCTCAACCGCCCTCCTACCCTTCTCACTACAGCCCACGGACCTCTCGAACAACAACTCGCTGCTAGGTCAAATCGCATCGCAGGCGACAGCGGCTCTATCCACCCTGCAAGCCTACCCGCAGGAGCGCATCCGGCCAAGTTACATTCCCCTGGCTCCCTATACGTCTTCCCGACTGCGAGACCCGCTCATGCAGCAGAAGCAGCAGCCCGACATGTACTTCTTCGCGACGTGCCGCCACACCTATCGTAAGGCAACGGCTAAGTTCACCAATGACCGGGCTTACTTCGCTGGCGTTCGCGAGCTTGCCTTCTTGCGCGACAACTACAACATTCCACGAGATACCCCCGTCTATTGGGAGGTCTTTGGCGACGGGTTCAACCAGATCACGTAAGACAGCGGTCAAATAACCAATGATGCTTCAGCCCGCCGATTCACTGATCGAAAGCTTCCTGACTCCGGACGGGAGCTATCAGCCCTCAACCTGCCAGGACGTAAACCAGCAGGCACAGATTCCCTTTCAGCGCCACGTAGATCTACGGACGTTCATGCAGGACGATCTCACTACAGGGGCGACGATGTACGATCTTGATCTCTTCTCGGTGAGCGGGCTCGACTCGTACACAATGATGGAGCTTGATAGCGACTTCACCACTGTCTATGAGGGCGAACACTGGACAGAGGGTACGGTCGGGCCTCAGTCGGATCGTCAGAACCAGTCTGGTATCCAGCTTACCTGCACATCCGGCACCACTACGACCGTCTCGGTGTCGTCTCCGGTAGACATCCTAACGGGCTTTGACAACTCAGCCTTCGTATCCCTAGCGTGCCCTGCACTCCCTCTCGGGGATCTCACGCTCGCTAGTTGCTTCATTGATCTCACGTCCGACCCGGCGGGTAGCTTCGGCGGCACAATTGCCTCCGTTCCGTTCTCAGACAGCCTCACGAGCCCGGTGGCGGGAAACTCTGAGATCCGGCTTCCTCGTACGAGCTTCACCGGAATCGATTTGACGAACGTCACGGGTGTCCGGCTCCGTATCGCGGCAACCGCAAGCTGCACATTCCGTTGCATGGCAATCAGGGTCTTTTCGGCAACGTGGAAGGTTGCTCCTGTAGATCTCGACACACGTCGCAACATGCTCAAGCGTACAGTCACACGAGACGGCTCCCTCAATACGTCCGGTCCCAGCGTGGACTTCCCCACTTCTACAACGCCACCCTCGGACGAGACCGATTTCCCGATCCTGTTTCGGACCCTTCCGGGCACAAGCAACCCTATCGACATACGTCACACTACGTTCTTCTACACGGGCTCGATGACACAGGGCACTAACACGATCAACATGTACTACAGGGCTACCGCGTCCAGTGCGTCCACTATGGCCGACCTAGACGGTACCGCAATGTCCGTGCTCGATGGGAACGTACAACCAGACTTCTCGTCGTCTTCCATGCTCTTGGGTCCTGAGACCGTGGGCGGACTAGACGTTGATTCGATGATGACCCTGGACGGGCGCACGATGGCGCAAATGGACTCGCGACCCGTCTCAAACTCTGAAGACTACTTCGAGATCGAGGTAACTTGGGGAACAAGTCCCGCATCGCTGACGATGCAGAACAAAGGCGGCGACTTCTATTCCTTCGCCCCGACATTGAACTCCGACACCTACTATGTCGTCTTCACAGAGCTTGTCGGTACCTCCGTCCGGTGCATCATCTACCCGTCAGACGGATTCGGGAACATCGATTTCGACACCGTTGTCTTCGATACAACCGAGATTGACGATCCCGCCCTCCTACACAATCGCCGTGGACGGATCGGATGGTACGCTCAGCTAGTAGACGGTGACGCGAGCCTCGTGAGTATCAACAGCCGGTACGCGAACTACGGCGAGTACCTCTCGACCGCGATGCAGTCGATGACACCCGTTGTCGGCGCTCAGCTATTTGTGGAGTCGAGTCCGGACGTGGTAGAGGCCGCCCAGGTGGTCGATGGTCCGTTCGGCGGATCTGTCACTCTTCAGCCTAACGGGTTCCAGGTTGCAAGCGTCAGTTCGCAGCCCCACAGCGGAGCACAGACAACTCCCTTCTGGGTCTACGATTGGGACAACCTTGTTATCGAATTCGATCTTCTATACCCGACAGGTACGTCCGCCCTCCAAATCTTCTTGCTGAGTGATACCCACAACATCGTGCCGCTCCCGCTCCCCCTGATCAACGCCGGTCACTGGCAGCACTACCGTCTACAGGTGGCTACATCGCTCGCTCTCCCGTACCAAGATCGTGGCGACATCACAGGGTTCTACAATCTCCTGTTCCTCCAGCCGGGATCGCACTCGAACGTCTGGGTCATCAACAACCTTACAGTGACCGCTCGTGCCTTCCGTTGGAAGATGCGTAGTGACGGTCCGGATCTCTGGGATGATGACGGTCTCGATTGGGTTCCGTTTGACTTCATCAACGGGGTCTACGATGGAACCGTCGCGAACACACGCGGCACGAGTCTTCAGGTATCGGGCGTGCAGATGTTCCCGGAAGCCGAGATCAATGCCCTTCAGATCATTCCTAAGTACGCCTCTCCGGGTCGTTTCGTGTGGTCTGATGAAGCCCTACTGGACGGGGAGGGTCCGACAGCCGCATTCACGGTTGAAAGCTAATGCCCACAACTTGGTCCGATACATTCACGCATGACTACTTCAGCGATTCCACATACACCATACAGGCAGGCGTGGAGGGAACGGACTTCTCGGTCTCTGCAAATGATCTAGCGATCCTCTCGACTAGCACCACGGGGGCATTGCAGTGGACCGATCAACGGATCAGTCAGAATCCCCCGTTTACAGTGAACCTAGGATGGACTCCGGGAGGTTACGCCTACGGCATCTATGTGGCCACGATCTCGGACTCTACATTCACGTACGGTCTGTTCGCGTCGTTCTCGGCCCAGGAACCCAATAACCTTCAGGTGTTCGGATACGCTCCGGGTGGCCTAAACTTCTTTGACTCGTTGACTGTTACCGCACCCGTTGATCCTACCGAGATCACTATGACTTTTGACGCAGACAGCGGGGTGGTTACAAGTACCTTTGGGGCCACTTCACTTCCACACACTCTGGCCGCCGGATTCTGGACAGCACTTTCGGCCGAAGATCTCTACCCCGGGGCGATTCTATCTGATGGCAACGTTCCTTACGGGAATACATCGGCATACAACTGGTCTTACGATTGTGGGGTCCCCAGCAACCCCATTTTCACATGCAATGCAGAAACGTCCTCCGGACCGGCTCGTATTGCCTCTTATAGCTGGGCCTTTGATGACGGGACTTACGGGTATGGTCCTATCATCGAGAAATCGTTTGTATACGGCTCAGGAGACCACGACATCACGCTCACCGTAACCGATCAAAATGGTCGTCGCGGTTCAGTAACTCATACGGTGACAGCGTAATGACCATATACCAAGCCGATCCGCTCCCTATTCACGCCTTCTCGTCCGCCCAGGCCAGCGAGATAGGAGATACGATCAACAAACCCGGCCCCGGGATTCCCCCGATGACGTTGGACTTCTCGTGGACTCCTTTTACAGCGACACCCATCACTATAGGTGAAACTACAGTCACAGTCAATGAGACCGCCATCAGCACTGTTATCACCTTCACGGCGGCTGTAACCCTGGCACCCAATCGATCAGTCGTGAACTACGAGTGGGCAATGGGGGACGGGACAGTGTATCAGACTGGAACAGATACGGTAACTCACACCTATCTCGTAGCGAACTATCAGGCCCGCGCTAGCCTCGTGATCACCGATGACCTAGGCAACACGTATAGCGTCGGCCACCAGTTGTACCTAGTCTCTTGAGTCACGCGCCCAAGTAATCCTTGATGACCCTGGTCACCTTTCAAATCCGCCGGGATACGGCTGCCAACTGGACATCTGATGACCCCGTTCTAGCCCTTGGCGAACCCGCCCTCGAAACCGATACGGGGAAACAAAAGATCGGGGACGGCGCGACGGCCTGGAGTTCGTTGAAGTACGCCACCGACATTGCTAACCTGCCGAATTCGGTGGTAAGCGGGGCTCAGGACGAACTGGTCCAGGCGAAGGGCGACATGATCGTGGGCGCGTCGAACGGCGTCCGCGCGAGGCTGCCGGTCGGCACGGATGGCTATGTGCTCACGGCGCGCTCGTCGGCCACGGATGGCGTGGACTGGGAGGTTGGCGGGCCACCGTCCGGCGCTGCTGGCGGGAAGCTATCGGGCTCATACCCGAACCCGGGCTTGAACGCGGCCAGCACCGATCTGTCTGATTCGGCTACGCTGGCGCGGCTCGCCTCGCCAGCGTTCACGGGGACGCCGACAGCGCCGACAGCGGCGGCGCTCGATGACTCCACGAAGATCGCGACCACTGGCTACGCGGACTCTGCGGTGGCTGTCGAGAGGACGCGAGCGCTCGCTGCTGAGGCTACGCTGATCCCGCTGACACAGAGGGCCGCCGCAAGCGGCGTCGCGACGCTCGATGCGACCGCCCGCCTCCCGGCCGCTCAGAACACGTCGCTCACTTGGGCCTCTGGCGTGAACTACCTGAAGGGTCAGTTCGTTCTCGTCAACGGGCTCCTGTACGCGGCGCAGTCCGCCTTCACCTCCGGCTCGACTTTCGGGGCGGATGGGACGAACTGGGCGCTTGTCGCGCGTGGATCCACACTGACCCCGGACCAGTTCGGGGCGGTGGGTGACGGGGTGATGTTCTCCGACGGCGCGATCCAGGCCGGATCGAACGTGTTGACCACCTCGAAGGCGTCGCAGGCGAAGATCGGCCAGTACATCTATGTTCGTGGGGCGGGTGCGTCCACGTCGCTCGGGACGACGAGCGCGCAGATCACCTCGGGTACGAACCCGACCACGATCTCGCGCACTTCTGGCGCCGCGATCCCGCTTTCGGGCGCGTGGGTAATCGTGTCCAGTGGAGCGAACGGCATCCCGTTCGCTCTGGTATCGGCAGCGGCGTCAAACGGCAACATCACCGTCAACCATTTGGGGAACGTGCCGGTCACGCTGCCGTCCGGATCGGCTGTCACGACGATGGGCGCGGGACTGTTCGCGCAGATCACCGGGGTCCCTGGCAATGGTGCGTCGGCTGGAACGGTCACGCTGTCGGTGAACGCTTCAACGACGATCTCGACGAACTGTAATGGCTGGTTCTCGACCGACGATGCTGCGGCACTCTTGAACCTGAGCGCAGCGTGCGGCGCTGGCTATAAGGCGCAGTTCGCGAACAAGCTCTACGGCGTTGGTGCCAACGGTGGCACGTTCTCGACGTCTCAGGGGGGCTATGCGCTGATCCCGCTCCCCGAGAGCCCGAATATCGCCCTTGACTGGGACATGCCCCCGGGCGCTGGCATTCTGGCGCTCTGCCCGGGGCCGGGGTACAGCAGTAGCTTCGGTGTCCCGTCGGTGATTGGCGGCGCGACGATGCCGTACCCGTCCGACCTCTCGGCGTTCCCGATCTCGTGTGCGTTCCACTTCAACAACCTCACCGTGTGGATGCCCGAGAACGCGAATATGGGCGGCGTCGATCTGGCTCTCTGTGTCGAGGCGGTCCCGAGCGGCCACAACAATGTTCACACGGCAGGGTTGGCGTCTGGCGGCACCTACGGTACCGAGGGCATCCTGCCGACGAACAACTGCAACTTCGCGTGGCGGATGCCATACGGCGACAACAACGGCACCTCGCGTGCGTACAACGTCGATTTCGATGGAACCGTCGTCGGCATCGTACTCGGAGCGAACTGCACCTGGACGGGTAACGCCTTCGGCGTCGGGGCGATCTATAGCTTCCAGGACCCGAACGGCGGTGCGGGTCAGGTGGGCATCACGATCCCGTACATCACCGCGAACTCTTACCAGTACGTCTACTCCGGCTGGGATCCGGTGAATGGCCTGAAGTCGTTTGCGAGCATCGGGTCTAATCCTCCGATTAGCGTGCGTGGCACGCATTTCCTTGAGGACGGGTTCTGGGCGTGGGCACCGGTTACGAATCCGGTACTCGACGCGAACAACACGATCGGCGGAGAGCTGATCATCGAGCGCCTCGGTGGCCTTGGGTACATCACGGCGATCAATATCACCGGCGGGTCAAAGATGCGTATTCGTGCAGCCGACCCGACCGTGAACACGAACGGCCTTGAGTACCAGGTGCTCACCTCGAACGGCACGATCACGAAGCCCGGGGGCGCGAAGTCGGCCTACGTGTACGAGATCGGCTCGGGATGCGGGGGCACGTCTGGTTCTTGCGCAGCCACGAGCACCGCCGCATCCGGCGGCGCGGGTGGTGGCGCGGGTGGCTATTCAGTGGGCGAGTTCCTGGCGTCTGATCTCACCGCGACGATCGCGGGAACGGTCGGGACGAGCGGCACGGGTGGCGCGAGCGTTACGAGCGGCGCGGGGAACGCACCGAAGTACGGCAACCCCACGAGCTTCGGCTCGTATCTGACGGCCGCCGGGGGTTCGGGCACGACCTCGCAGGGCGGTGGCACCACGATGTTCGGTCCCGCCGGTCAAGCCGCTGGTGCGGCCGGTGCGTCCCCGACCGCGTTCCAGGCGGAGTGGAGCATGACCGGTGCGGGCGCTGCAGGGGGCGGATGCACGTCAGCGAACGCTGCGACAGCGGGCGGAAATGGCGGCTCGGGCTCGGGTGGCGCGCTCGCGCAGGCATCCGGCGGCTCGGGCGCGGTGGGGGCCGGTGGCGCGTCCACGGCCGCTACGAACTCTGCGATGGGCGGCTCCGGTGGTGGCGGCGGCGGTGGTGGCCTAACAGGCGGCTTCGCTGGCGGTTCTGGCGGCTCCTACGGCGGCGGCGGCGGGGGTGGTGGTGGCACGCGCACGGGCCAGAGTTCGGGCGTGGGCGGCAATGGTGGCAACGGAGTCCTGGTGGTGATATGGACGTTCTAAAGCGTCAGAGCACTAAGCAGGATGCATGGGCGATCCGCGCGCAGCTCATCGCAGAGGCCGCGAAGCAGGAACTCCTCGCACGAGGCGACGCGGGCATCCTGGACATCGACACGGACGGCCTCTTGGAGGTGGTCGGTGCGGCGTCGATCGAGCATGACGACCGCCCTCCGTTCCGGTTCTACCGTCTCCACTGGGAGAACGGCGACTGGTGCGAGATCGTCCGCAACGGCGACTGGCTGGAGTTCAAGTGGCTCCAGTCGAACGACGGCGGCCTGCTTACAAAGCTCGTCTCAACGCTTCCCGGTTACTTCCGCGAGCGGGGGATCGCGACGTTTGTCACGGTCCCGCACGCTCCGTCCGACGACGCGATGCGGAAGGTCGGGTTCGTCCACGGCACAGAGCATGCGTCCGGCTATCTGATCTGCGACACCTCTGAGGGCGGCCGGATGGACCAGTACGCCGCTTTCAAACGCGGCGAGGCGCCCGAGCCCGAATGGCGCAAGCCTCTAACGGAGGAAGAGAAATGACTAGGAAGATCCTGACCGTTCTGCTCATCGGCACGCTGCCGATGCTGGCCGGGTGCGGCGCCACCGGCGCGTGGAATGCGGGGGCGTACTGATGCTTCCGGAGGCCGCGCCGTGACCGTCCCCGCTGGACGACGGTGCTCGCGTCCGGGCTCGTCAGCACCTACCTGGGCGGCGTTCACCTTCCCCAGCGCCTACCGATTCCTCCCGTGACCACGCGACCCTGACTCCCGCTATTGCGCGAGAAGTGCATGTCAGCCTAGGATATCAAGCAAGTCCTGCCTGCTCATTCGCGAAGACCTGGACTCCGCGCTGGCACGACCCGTCAGTCCCTCGTGATAGCCCTTCTTGGTTCCGATGAGCTTCTGACGCCGCATCTCAACACTGTGAGTCATAAGTAGGTCGTACCAGTACACGGTGTCAAAATTGGATGTGGCTCGCTCGTTACGTCCTATCCTCTGCATGTACCGGGAGTAGTTCCAGGGGAGATCGTAGTTGATCCCGACTGATGCCACTTCGAGGTTTAGCGAGTCCGATCCGGCGTCAGATGAAAGGAAGACGCGAATAGAGGGGTCAGACTTGAAAACATCCTCCGCATACTGTTTCTGAGCGTTTGTTCCGGAGTACACTACGTGACTGACACCCCACAAGTCCAGCCAGTCCGACATCATCGGCAGCAGCGCTTGGTTGTAGATCGTGTAGACAAGGCACTTTTCAGTCGGGTGTCGCTCTGTGAGAAGCTCTCTAAGGGTCTGGATCTTAGTGTGGCGGGAGTTCGTCAGCTTGTACCCCGCAAGGGCTCTACAGAGCGCCAGGGCCGTCGCAGACCCCTCCGGAGGCACATCCGGCCCTAGAGCTTCCCACGTCTCGCGGACGGCGGCAGAGTTGAGCACCATCTCGGGAGCGTCACAGAGCATTTGTCCGATGGCGATGGCGGCCAGCACCGTGATATTCTGCTCTTCCGCTTCCTCAAGCTCCTTGCGTAGCTCCTTCATGACCTTCTTGTATGCCAGGTAGTCGTTCCACTCCCAATCGATCTCAACGATCTCCTGCACGACCTTGGGGAACTGAGCAGCGATGTCGGGGTGACTCTTGTCCACTCGGTGAACGATCCCGGAGGCCCGGAGAGCGATGTCATCGAGATCCTTCCACAAGATGACTTTGTTCTCATTGAAGTAGTCATAGGCCGCAGCGTAACGGTCTCGGAAGGCGGTCACAGTGCCGTATGTTCTACCCCCGTTGATGAGCCGCTCGACGTTGAACCAATCCTCCGGGTCGATCTCGATGGGAGTGGCCGTCAAAACAAGCTGTCTGAGGCCGGGAGAGCGCCGCTTAGTCCAATCCACGGCCGGGGCGTTTGTCTCATAGAGCGAACGGCAGACGCCCTTGTAGAGCTTGCTGTCGCGGCTCTTGAGCTTCGTGGGAGCCTCATCCCAGATCAAGAACAGGTTTGAGTCGAAGATCGGCTCGCACCACTCATGCAGCCGGGGCAGCCAAATGTCCTTCTTGCTCTTCTCGAACCAGCAGAAGTCGTCACGGAACTTCTCGTAGTTCGTGATGGCAATAGGGTGGCGTCCATCATCGAGTGCGTCGTAGAATTCGAGGTATCGCTTCTCGCGTTGTGGCTTCGTACCCTCGATCACAATGGAGTCAAGGTCCCCTAGCTGCTTGAGCCATCGCTGAGTGTTGATCTTGTTGTTGGCCTTGACTAGAAAGAAACAGGCGTCCGAGTGACCCTTCATGAAGTGGTACATGATCAGGGCGGTTGCCAGAACGGTCTTCCCGGAGCCGGTCGTCCAGAGGGCCGCTGCACCTTCTACGTCCTTGAGCGCGTTGTAGCCCTGTACCTGGTAGGGCAGCAATCCGTTGACGGTATTCTCGAAGTGACTGTTGATAGTCACTTCCGGAGGATCGTTTAGGTGCTCATACGAGGATAGGATTCCGAGAGGGTCCTCTCCGAACGCAACCTCGTAACCGCTTCTACTTGCAAGCTCAAGCAGATCTGGGAGTTCTGCCGGGGATATGACCCGATGGGGACCGATAAGGTCCGAGAACACAAGTAGGTAGTCGGGACTGACACATTGAACCTTCCAGTATCCCGGATAAGACTTGTGTTGATCAAGGACCAACCATCGGTCCTCAGCGGCATTCGCTGATATTTCCTCAACAAGCTCAGGGGTGAGGACATTATGCGCCATCCTGCCCCTCGGTAATCTGCTTCAGCTTAGCCATCATGCCACTTGTCTTGTAGATCTCTTCCGTGCGTGCAACGATAGCGTACCACGCATCCGCAGGTACGATCTCTTTCATCGCCTGCTGGAAGGCGTCAAACTGGTCCTGAAGCTCCGCCATCTGTGCCACGGTCTCGGACTCTTCGTACTGAGTGAGCATGTTGATCGCCGCCATTGCCTCCTTACCCGATAGAGGCAATTCGTTGTTCAGGAGAGCCTCCATTGTGCGTTGGATGTACGACGAGAGGAAGACACGGCGTGCCAGGATACCTCTAACACCATCCTCGACGTTCTCCTGGGTGGCGGATGCCTCTGCTTCGATGACACGACGAATGGACGCCTCGGCGTAGTCAAGGTGATTCTTCCCGTGGTTCACCACAGAGGCTCGACTGACCCCAAACATACGGGCGATCTCTGTTGGTGAGATGTTGGAGGTCACGCAGAGCTTGTCGATGGTCTTCCGGTACTCGTGTATGCAACAGTGACAGCGGCCGTCGAAGTAGAGCGACGGCGGCTCGACACTGGCTGTGCCAGCGGCAATCACTCGACTCTTACGTCGGCTGTTCTTCTTGCGGGCGGACTCGTCCTCCCCGTCAGAGTACCCGTCTACCTCGATCTCTTCGTTCATCTCGAAGTCCTAGGAGTAGAAGCTCGCGCCATGGGTTTCTCGCGATTCTTGACTGTTCACCCGGCGACCATCAGGGTGAGTCTTGTTGTACATCCCTGCCACGATGTTCGGGTCTGGAGTGCCGTTCTCACACATAATCTCGCGCCGCTTGCGGGCGATGATGTGCTCTTCTAGGAGGACCGGGTTCTCACCCTTGAATCCCTTGGCCTTGCCTTCGCCCTCAAACCAAGTGTGTCCGTTCGAGCACATAAGCTCGTAGAAGACGACACCAAGCTGGTGACCCTCGCCGTCCAGGAGAGGACCGAGAACGATTCCATCCTCGTCGTACATGAACTGTGGCCCGATCTTCTTCTCGCCGGTCTTCTCGCCCTGCCCTGCACACTGACGACACATCTCTCGCTTGGAGTCAGCCTTGAGGATTGCGTCGGCCATTAGCTCGATCTGATGGGCCGTATATGACTGACCCTCGATATACTCGGGAGCGTCTTCCTTCTTCCAGAATCGTCTACGCATAGTGGACATTACTTGGTCCTCCCGTAGTCGTACTGGCTCGTTGCCATGTCCTCTTCGGTGAAGTAGAGCTTGGCTAGCTGACGGAGCGCAAGATCGGCGTACTGACCGACCGATACCGGGGTAATTCCCATCTTCGCGGCGACATCCTTCTGCTTCCAGTCGAAGACGATGTTGTAGAGAAGGGCCTCTCGCTTGCGCTCAGACAGCACACCGCCCTTGGACTGCGGTAGTAGGCAGTTCTGGAGGTCAGAGAACGAGATCGACAGGGTGACCTTACGGATGCCCGGAGGGTCGGTTGAGTTGTCAGCGACGAAGTAACTGTGTTCGATCACGTCATCCTGGAACCCCCTGGATGCCAGATGGTCACGCCAACTGATGTAGTTCCTCAGGATCTCCTTGAGGACCCGGTGAGGCGGGGTTTCCTCTGTAGGGAGGGTATAGTTTTCCTTGAAGAGACGGATACCTCGTTCCATCACCCTCGCGTATTGGTCTTGCGCTGTGGTCGTCAATGTACTTCCTGTCGTTCCGGCGTCCATTAGCGTGGGCATCTGGCTCCCAGCGCTACTAGCCCGACCGCAATGGCATCGGGCTCATCGAACTTGTCGGCTTTCGTCCAATCGGACTTGCGACGGGCCAGTTCGGGCAGGAGGGAGATTACACCGTCACGGACCTTTGGTTTCGTGGCGGATCGTCCCCCTCCTATCCGTGCCTTCACAGACACGGCGGCTACTTGTGTAATCGGAATCTCGTGGATGTTCACCACGGTTTGCATGGACGCCAGAGCCGCGTTAGCAAGCACTGATTGGGCGGATGCCTTCCCGACGCCGATGACGGGCATCGTTTCGTTGGCGAATCGGGTTGGCGAGTAGGTTCTGAGTAGTTGGTCGCCCTCAATCGACCAGTAACGAATCAGTCGCAGGCGATAATCCTGCCAAGGCTCGTCCTCGGGCTTATCGAGCCCCATGACACCAGAGGCAATGTACCCGATCTCAGTGAAATCCTCATAGGCGTCGAGAACACTCCAGCCCATTCTCTTGGCACCCGTATCCATCGCTAGGAGGCGCATACGATTCCCTGTAGAGGTAGATCAATCCAGAGGTCAGCGTCTTCCTCATCCGGCGTGATCCCCTCATCGATCAGAAACGTTACCAACTGCCACTTCTCGTAGATGGCTTCCACTAGCGGAGGGTTGGGCTTGAAGACCCACTCCTTGAATCCATGCGGATTCTCCTTGCTGACGCCAAAGAAGATAGCCTCTTCGCACTCCGGGAACCAGTCCAGGTAAATGCACGCCTGACATTCCCACTTGTCCACATAGCGGGCAGGAGGGGTGTCAAACTTAGCGTCACTACCACTTATTGACTTGATGTCGAACAATAAATTGGTCGCATCAGGCAAGACAAGTGGCGCGATATCGGCCGATCCGGTTGACCAGTGGAACGGAGAGGGCTTGAAATACCCCTCCAGACGGTCATCACACATCTTCCCCGGCCAAAGCCCCCAGGCGTTCTCCGGAGCCGGTGTCGGGTTGTCGTAGTCGGCGTGTTCAAGGAACTCTCGCTCGCCCCACCATGAGCCCCCACGACGTTCCACGTCCTCGGGCTTGCACCACTGAAGTTCGTCCCTGAGAATCCACTGAATCCACTGATGGTAGTAATGGCCCACCCCAAACGTCTTCTTGAGCCCAACCGAGAGGGGTTTCCTGACAGCGGCTCCGGTGGCCTTCAACCAGAGATCGTAAACGCTAGGCGTGCAATCCCCAGAAGGGTGCCAAGCGTCATCAGGGATCTTGGGCTCAAAGTGAAAGCCCCACTCCTTCTCCGGATTATTGTCCAGCCAGTTGTCGATGGCCGGTGCGACTCGATACCCCAGGTTGAGGGACTGCATCAGCGTTCGATTAGTGGCGGCGACCTTGAAGTTACCCATGGGCAAGATCGTATTCCACGGTTCGGACGACTAGATTGACCCAGCCCTCATCGTTTGCTAGGAAATTGTCGGGATCGAAGTATTGGAGTGCTACAGCCGGTTCGAGACCGGCGGCGTATGCCTCGTCCGCGACCTTGGTGAAGACGTGTAGTAGGGGTGCAGTAGAAGGGTGGCCGGGAAACCCGGTGGTCTTGCATTCAAAGAGGTCGTTTGGACACCGAACATCTCCCGGATCGAGGTCCGACGCCCCGGAATTACTCGTACGGTGACCGCCGTAGCGCCGAGCAATCCATTCCTCATGAACAAGTGACCTATCCTTGTTTTCACCCCTAGCCCTCGCCATCTACGTCGTCGCTCTCTACAGGTCTTGATCCTTTTGCTTCGAGCCGCGCACGCATGACTGTCATCATCTCGTTGCGGATGGTCTCCACGGCCCGGGGATTGTCCTTGAAGAACTGCTCTACACCATCCTTGCCGTCTACCTGATTCTCCCCACTCTTGGCGAGAGGAAAGAGCGGGTGACGATACTTGGCTCCCGCTCGTGCAATAACTCCTGCACGAAGAGCCGTAGCGAGGATGTCGGCCGTTGTGTCAATCCCGAACGGTCGGCCTTCGACCTCTTCATAGAAGTAGTCGAACTGAGCACGTTTGCCAGTGCCCTCGGACATCTTGTTTCGCTTGATGGCAACCACGATGTTCTGGCCATTGGTGTAGCTGTACGACTCGTCGCCGTCATGGTCCTTACCGTACCACCGTTCCTTGCCGAACTTCACTTGGAGCCGAATAGGGCACGAGTGCTTGAGAGCGTGACCGCCCGGTGAATCGAGTAGCCCGGAGATCTTGCTCTTCTGATCGTCACGAACCTGGTTGATTAGGAGAAGACACTTGTTCTTCTTCCAGAGCGGCATGACACATCGCTTCAGACCCCAGGTAATGAGTCCCGCTTGGCCCATAGCGGCGGGTCCGGTGGCCTTCTCGTCGGTCTCTGATTCGCGCAGGACCGCCCCAATTGAATCGAACAAGATGAAGTCCACCGTGTCCCCGATAACCCAATCGTAAAGCATCGCGAAGGCGGCGTGGCCGTCGTCTGGCCGACCGATCAGGAGCCCGTCCGTGTCAAGGCCATGGCGCTCCGCCCAATCCGCGTCGAACCCTGGTTCGAGAGCGATGATGCCCGGTGTCATCCCCTCATTCTGAGCATTCACCATGGCGGTGATCCCCAGGATACTGCTCTTCCCTACGTCCGGCGGCCCAAAGATCTCCGTCATGTACCGTCGAGGGTAGCCGCCGATTCCTAGGGCGTAGTCGAGAGCTTGAATGCCCGTCGAAACCACATTCTGCTTGACACGGGTCGATCCGATGTCGGCAGACTTGTGACCGTACTTCTTCTCCATTCGGGCGCGCTCTGCTTCGAGTGCCTCTCTTACATCTTTGTTCATTTCAACAGCTTTACCTTCTCGACCGATTGTCCACGGTCGTTCTTACGTACATCGAAGATTCCTGTCTGATACTCCGACAGGAGGGCCTTGTACGACGGCCACTTTTGCGAGAAGATCGCAAACTCCGACGCCCAGCCACCGTATTCCAGTGTCAGGATCGCCATTGCCTTGCCAGTCTTTCTCACCTTCGTCTCACGTATACCTGTGATAGTAGCAGGAAGTCGAGATCTGTCAATGTCAGGGTCCTCGATAAACTGCTCCCAATCGTCACAGGCATCTAGTAAGTCGGCGTTCCGAGCGTAAATCGGACCGGAAGTGTCAGTTAGGACCACTCCCAGAAGTTCACGTTCAGCGATTTGCCGCTGTGCGTCTGTGAGTACACTCTGCTCGTACTGAGTGAAGCAACCCACTTGGTACAACAGGGCATCCTTGCCCGAATTGAGTCTAGAGCGGGGTGACTTCATGTTGAAGTCCAGGCCCTCCTTCTTCGACTCTTTCTTCTCGGTCTCCCACGAAAGCTGCAACTCGTCCATCGTGTCCGCATAGCCTCCGGGGGTCCTGATGACCTCTCCTACCTCATCACGGAGCGCGATGATCTGTTTAGCTGTCTTAGCCGCAATCCCCTTGATGTTGGTGAACCCGAAATAGATCCTACCGTCTGTACCAACCTCGATATCGGCCTGACTCATCATGATGTCCGGAGGAAGAATCTCAATCCCCTTGCGTCGGGCCTCACCAATCAACATGGCGGTCTTCTCCACCGCCTTGGGGTCCTTAGAGCCCTCGGTAGTGTCATTGATCGTCTTGATACAGGAGATGTAGAACTCGGCAGGAGCGTAATACTTCGCGAACAGGGTACGGAAGAGCATCGTCCCGTAGGCCATGGAGTGAGCCTTATTGAACGAGTATAGAGCGAACAGGTTGATCTTCGCGATCAGTGACTCCGCTGTCGCCCTCGGTACGCCCGCCTCGTCCGTGGCCTTGAAGTACCCCTTCCCCTTCCACGCGCCCTCTCCACGCTGGAAGTCACGCATCGCCTGCGGGTCCTTCTTACCGAGCATCTTCCGGATGGCGTCCGCGTCACCCGGTGAGTAACCGAGCTTCTGGGCGAACTTGATAATCTGCTCCTGGTAGATGATGACGCCGAGCGTCTCAGCCAGAATGTCGTCCAGGATGGGATGCTCAGCCGCCGGATCTTCGAGGCCGTTACGACGCCGCACGTAGGCTTCTGCGGCTCCTGAGCGCTGCGGCCCAGGGTTGTTCAGCCCGACGATGAGCGAGCAGTCTTCAACGCACCGGGGCTTGATGTCCTTGCAGAGCTTGCGAGCACCGAAATGGTCCTCAACCTGGAAGAGCCCCATTGTGTAGCCACGCTCCATGAGCTTCCACATGTCCTCGGGGTACTCTTCGCGCTCCAATCCGGACCAGTTGACCTTGATGCCCTCCTTGGCTACCCGGCGTTCCCACTCTTCAAGGGTGTCAAGGTTGCGAAGCCCTAGATAGTCGTTCTTGAGGAACATCAGCTTGTCAACCTGATCCATAGGGAACTGTGTCACCTTGATCTTGCCGTTGCTGTTCCACATTGCCGGAAGTCGGTCGGCCAGTACACAATCGGAGAGCACCACGCCTGACGGGTGAACGCCGTACCCTGACACTCGGGAGCAGAGATTGCTCACAGCATCAAGCCACGCCCAGAGGATGTCCTGGCGGTTCTCTGGCTGCTTGTTGATCCACTCTACGATCTCGTCCCCAACATGCTCCATGACATAGTGTTCCTTCGTCTGGAAGCGCAGGGTGCCATCGTCGTTGATCCCCTGAAATACGCCGGGGTCAGTCTCTTGGTCCCAACCGATAGAGTCAACGTCAAGGATGTTGATGTCTGGTACCTGATCAACGATCCGCTTCATCCCGTCAATCTCTGAGTTCTTGATCGCGTACGCCTTAGCGGTCCGTTCGAGAGCCGTCTTAGGCTTGAGCCGGGTGACCGTCCCGATGGAGTACACCCTGTCGATTCCCAGGCGTTCCTCGGAGTATTTACGGACCTTCGAGCGGTTCGCACGAGCGTAGTCAGAGTCGATGTCGGGGAACCCCTTGGCTCGTCCAGGGTTCCAGAAACGCTCGAAGTACAGATCGTAGTGAATCGGATCAATGTCGGTGATACCGAGCGCATAGGAGGTAACAGCACCCGGTGCAGAGCCTCGTCCGGGACCCCGGAGAATTCCCTTGTCATCGCACATCTCAGCGATGTCCCAATTGTAGAGGAAGTAGTGCTCTAGACCCGCATCCAAGAAGACACCGGCCTCATAGGCAGCACGGTCCCAGATTTCCGGAGAGGCATCTTCGCCATAGCGGTACACGATGCCTCGGGCGATCAACTCAACGAAAAGCTCCTGTGTGGTGAGACCTTTATCCTTTTCCTGTACGTATGGGCACGATGCGGGGATGAAGACAGGAAGGTGGGGCTCTGTGCCGGGAAGCGTAGCGTTGCAGTCGTTGGCGATCAGGGCGCTGTTCGCCAGACACTCATCAACGACGCTCTCAGGTAGGTAGTTGAGTGACTCCCGGATCTGTGCCTCATCCTGGATGTAGAGCGAGAGCGGATGCCACATCTTCCGGTCATTCGGGTCCATCCAAATGACATCCCCGGTCTGCATACAAACGTACAAGTCGTGTAGGTCGTACTGATTGGGGAAGGCGAAGTGGGCATCTGTAGCGTACACGAGCCCGATCCCTCGCTCCGTCGCCACATTGACTAGGTTCCAGTTTAGTTCCTCGTGCTCTTCGCCAGGATAGACGTGGATCTCAATGAAGAACCTATCGCCGTAGCAGTCGAGGTACTGATTGATGGCATCGTAGGGGTCGTAGTCGATCTTACCCCGAATCGAAGCGGAGAGAACGCCCTGGATGCACGACGAAGTAGCGTAGACGCCCTCCGAGTAAGTCTTCATCGTCTCCCATGTCATTCGGGGAACGAAGTGACTGTTCTCGGCCGCCTTGTCAGAGAGCCGCCAGATGTTCTTCAGACCCTCGTCATTCTGGGCCAGGACGATAAAGTGGTTCTGGTCGCGAACCGCCTTCTTGTTGACCGAGGCGGGCTTACCGGGGATGAGACCATGGTAAGCCTCCATACCGAGGACGGGAGTGAGACCGTTGAGCCTCATTACCCGGTCGAACTCGATATGACCCGCCACTACTCCGTGGTCGGTGATACCGGCCCTTCCGACACCGATCTCCTGGCAGCGCTGGACGATCTCAAGGGGTGTTGAGATACCGTCCAATGCACTATAATGTGTATGATTGTGAAGCGGGCAGAAGTCCATTACCCGTCAATATCCTTCTCGGTCAATCGGTGAAGCCATTTACCCATTTGGGAGCCTTACTAGAAGATTGGAGCCGCCGGGGCGGCTCAGGTACTACTTGGGAGACGAGACCAGTCGGTACTCGTACTGGCCCGGATCGGTGGCGTCGGGACGCCGCTTGATCTCGTAGCCGTCCGCACGAAGCTCTCGGACACGACGGAGGCCGTCGAGCCCGCCGACACCCTGAATGTCGAACGAAGAGGTCCAGCGGCGCGGCTTCAGGAGTGCGAGCACTCGCTGCTTGTAGGTGGTCGGCTTAGAAGCCATGATCACCCTTTCTTTGGTTGGACTTGACTGTCCACTATGACCTTCCTTGCGGCCACAGCAGCTTTATCGGCACAGTTGTTCCAGTAGCCTTCTACACCCTTCTGATGGCCATGGATGTGCTCAAACTCGATTACACGGAACGTGGCGGCGGCTGTTTCCAGGTAACCCCAGAGGTCACCATTCTTGTTCCGTGCGCGGGTCTTATCGTTGAACCCGTCTACTACGTACGCTGAGTCACTTACGACCAGCACGTCCTCGACGCCCTCCATCTCCGCTAGAGACTCAAGCGCCATCACGACAGCCGTAAGTTCCATGCGACCGATGGTGGTGTCTTCCTCGCCGCCCCGCTCATCAATTCGTCCGTCCCCGCTATCGAGGGCTATCCATGCCCACCCACCTGTACGGTTCTTGACGCTGGCACTTCCGTCTGTGAAGACGATTACACCGTGACTAGGGTCGAAAGTGTCTGTTTCAGTTCTCAAGGGAGTCGTATGCGTAGAGGATGACAAGCGCGCCATACATAGCCTGACCGTAACCATACGGTGTCAGGCCGATCTTGTCAAAAGTGACAAGTAGTTCGTCTTTCAGCGCTTGGGAAAGACCCAGGTGATCAAGAACGATTGTGATGGCCTCCGTTCGTTCCTCGTGAGAGGAACTCTTGTGGACCTTCATAAACGTCTTGATCCGAACCTGGGCTTCCCTGATGGCCTCGGGAGTCAGTTGGGCCATTACTCCTGAGTGGCACGAGCAGCCCGCGAACGCGCACGCTCACGGAGTGACTTGAACCCATCGGACTCGGCTCCGGAATCCGTCTCCGGAGCGTCAACCTCTGCGGGGGTCGCATCATCTGCGGCGGCCTCCGGTTCGGCGTCCGACCTCTTGGACCGTGAGGATGACCGTGCCGTGCTCCGTGTGGCTCGTGACGGCTTGTCCTCGCTCTTGCGAGCGGACCGACCACCCTTTGCCTTGCCACCTTTGCCCTTGCCCCAGCGGGACTCAAGCTCAGTGATGGTCGGAACAACGGCGTGATACCGCTCACCGTCGCTCAACTCCGCGATGCGAGTCGAGAGAAGGTAATCGGCAATGATGGCTGCGCCATCCGCCGGGTCCTCTGCGCTCTCAGCCTCGCCCATGACATCATCGAAGTCATCGGTCTCGCGGATGTAGCTAAGACCCTCAGCTAGCTCCACAATGGCTGACAGGTCCACTTCCTGACCCGTGAGAGGGATGAAGTCGTAACGAGTGTCCTTGTCGCCGCCCTGACGGGTAACTGACATGACGGTCTCGGTGACCTCTGCCTTCTCCTGGAAGTTGCCGAGCCAGCCCCAGAAGTTGGAGCTAGACAGTGAGATGATCCCGATACACGGGTACTCAACCTCGACCTCTTCCTCGTCCTCATCCTTGGCGGTGTACGTGTCGGTCGCGACTTCCCAGCCGACGATAGTGGACTTTCCACCACGGCCTGCCTCGGTAATCGGGACCAACTCAACGCCGACGCCAACGAAGCGAAGGCGCGGCTGGCTACCCAGACGGCTCTCGATCTCGTCGTACGCCTCACCGATGGAGGGGTCCTTGCGCGACAGGAAGAAGTCGTAATCCGGCTTCACTTCCCCGTCGTTGTTGGTGTGAGAACCAACCTTGATCCACTCGTGGATCGCGTACTCCTGAAGCTCCGAGAGGTCAGTAAGGACGAGAATGTTCTTCTCTTCCCCGCTGCTCCAACGAAGTTCGGGGCAGAACGGCTTGAAGTCTCCGCCGCCCTTGCGCTCTGCGGCCTCTTTGATGGCGGAAAGGCCCTTCCGCACTTCTGGCTTTACAGCCATGGTGTTACTCCTGGTTTCATAGCCCCTGGTAGGGCTTGTTTCACGAGTCTAGTAGACTCAACGTGGTTACTGTACCACTTATTTCACTGGCTTGTCAAGTGCCTTTGTTGCAGCGACCTTACGTGCCTCATCAGCCTCTTTCGGCTTGAGGGGTGTAACAGTCTCTACCTTCTGGAACTTGGTGAACGCCATTGCGGGTTATCTGAGCGGTTAGACCCGGAACATTGTGTCAAGGTGACGACTCAGTGCGTCCATATTAGGAGCCAGATCCCCTAGGTCACACCCGTCGTTGATTCCCTTGATTTGAACCGGATCACACTGGTACACGGGCACAAACGGCTCCAGATACTCACTGATCAGAGTGGCGAAATTCCTGCCCGGTCCATCGTTGTCGGGAGCGATCACTACTCCCTGCTGAAAACGCCTGAGTAGGCGCATTTGGGCCGGGGTGATCTTTGCTCCAAAGCTAGCCACCGCCGGAACATCACAGCTTGCGAGCCAGAGTACGGTAGACGGCGATTCGACAATGAAGATCGGGATATCCTCTCCGCAGGCCCGGTCGTAGTTGAACAGGGTGTCATAGCGCGGGATATCTGCTGTGCTCTTGTACTTTCCGACCCCCTCGGGGCGGTCGTCCGAGAGCCACCGCTGCTGCCACCCCACGAGCTTGTCCCGCCAGAAGTGCGGGATGATGATTGCCTCACCTATCCAGGGCTCTTTAGCGTCTGTCATCGTCCGGATGCGCCCGAACCGCAGCTTGAACTTGTCTGCAACTTCCGCCGACACCCCCTTGTTCTCCGCCCAAACCTCGGCAATCTCAGGCCATTCGTTATAGGGCTGATACCTGTCTAGGATCTGTGGGGCGAAGCGGGGCTGAATCACCTTCTTAGGTGTCCGATCCTTCAGGATGTCATCGATCTCGTTCAGGAACGACTCGTCTGTCTGCTCTACGTCGTCAGCGAATTGGTATAGCCAGCGTGTTGCCTGATCTTCGTCATAGTCGAACATCGACTCCACGAACGAGAGCAAGGTGCAACTCCCGCATACGTAACAACTCACCAACCCGCTTTCCCGGTAGAAGACGAACTTCCCGGTGCGATCTCCATTCTTGTGGAGCCCTAGTAGATCGAAGCACTGACCGATGTCGTTGTCGTCGCCGTCCTGACGAAGCGGCTCAAAGTCTAGGGCGTCGTATAGCCGCTCGTAGTCGATGTCGTGAACGAAGTCCTCATACTCAATCATCTTCGTCCTCTTCGTCGTCCACTACCCCGCGCATATCAAACGAGCACCCATTGCTCAGGTTCACATCCAGATGCCACTCTAGGTGGTCATAGTTACGGGACGCCAGAGTGCCCACCTGGAGCACATTCGAGGCTCGTAGCTCTTTGTTAGCCCAAAGACCAAGCTCCAGAGTGGCTGTTTCTTCAATGGCGCTCGAACCCTTCCCCTGCTGAGCCTCGGGCATGCCGTCCTTGTTGTTCATGACGGAACGGTTGAACTGGTGAACGATCCAGAGTGGCACCTTGTCGGAGAAGTCCCGGAAATCATCACAGACCTCCCAATAGTCACCCGTGTTGTTGAGTGACCCGATAGACCGTCCCGCCTGCGTCTCACAATACTGAAGCTGATCGATGAAGATGACATCGGCACCGCCTGACGCGGCCTTCTCGGTCATAGCTTCGACCGAGCGTTCGCCCACCGGAGGCTTCTCTGTGCTGAACGTGCCCATCTCCATCAGTTCACCCTCGATGGCGTGGAGATGGTCAAGCTCCGCTGGCATAAGCACTGACTTTAGGTACTTCCAGTACGGCACGTTGGCCGCCATACACATGACACGCCAGTATGCCTCAACCGCCGGTAGCTCCAGCGAGTAGAGCCAACAGTGACGCCCCTGGAGTACGTTCTGGATAAGGGCGTTAGTGGTGATCCAGCTATTGTGAGTTGGGATCATTCCCTCACCAGCTAGATACAGGTGGCTAAGCGAGTCAACCTCAATACATTTGACCGGAGTACTTGGGACGCTCACTACGTTTGTAATCTGCCGTGTCTGAGATCTGGTTTGCCTGTTTGGCGGATCATCCTGGTTTTGAAGCTTCCGCTGAAGTCGGAAGACTGGAGTATCCGAATATGCCTTGAATCGCACATGCCACTTAGGTCCACAGTCTTCACCGTAGAGAGTGGCCCGATACTCATTAGCCACAGGTTTGAATCCAAGCGACCTAACCAACTCAAGAATCCCGTCTCGGAGGGCGGGCTTCGTGGTCACAAAGACACACTCTCCCTTGCCGGTGCATGACCCGTCAGTATCCATTAGACCCTGTAAAAGTTCTAGACGCTGAGAGTAATTGCCTCTCAGATATGCGGTGGGTATATGCTTGTTTCCAAGTACCCCAAGCTCACGCAAGCGCACTCTTAGCCCTAGTACTCCATAGGTGAGTTTCGCAGACTTCCATTTTCGGATTTGAAAGTGATCCATGATTTCACAGAGAATGTCGGGGTCGCCGGTGGTGATCGCTCCATCTTCTGATGTTCCATCTCCTAACCAGGCTCCTAGTACGTAGGGAGAAACCTTGAACTGTGATTCGGAACATGTAATCGCCCCCGATACAGGAATCGAGTGGTTCGATCCTATATCGGGTCTCCGAAGAGTCTGAATAATCTCTTCGGTTGTAGAAATAGAAGACCGACCCCTTTTCGATTTCTGAAAAGTCACCCATTCGTGATCCTTGTCCGCGATGACATGGGTCCCATCCGAAAACTCGACTCTGTAACACGGTCGTCCAGTGAATACTTCTGTTTGGGCAGTAACCCGACATACATTCCCGGTTTCATCAAATACAGAATCTCCGACTCTAAGATCTCCCATTAGAGTCCACCCTGTCGGTGTCGGGATAGGGGTATCAAGAGCCAGAGCCTTGTAGGTCTTAGGAGCGCCGACTAGGAATGTGAGCCCCTTCATGCCGTAAAAGTGCTCGTCAAGCTCCGCGTATCCAAGTGATGGTCCCGCCCCGGCGAGCTTGTCCTTCTCGTAGATGTTCAGGGCTCGTGTGAAGTCTCCTGAGCCAAACCGCTCCCCGCGCCGAGCGATCAGTTCACCTAGGCGCTTGCCCTCGCTCACCATGACCCGTGCAACCTCTAGAGGGGCCTCTACGACCGTGTTGGAGATCCGCTTGGCGGACGCCTTACCTTCGTTGCGTACATGGCGCTCACGGAGTCTCGTGATCAGGTCTCCAATGGCCGTCTCGGGTCTGAGGATCTGTAGAGCCGGTAGATCCTCCTGAGAGCCGTCGAACTCGTCTTCGAGTACGAGAGCAGTC
>Ga0210388_10000751_pt1 | contig 25935 bp, 19 predicted proteins | sample IncBWC19OmetaG_FD_155485 | JGI IMG/M metagenome (GOLD analysis project Ga0210388, IMG submission 155485) | Forest soil microbial communities from Barre Woods Harvard Forest LTER site, Petersham, Massachusetts, United States - Inc-BW-C-19-O ...
TTAACCACGCACCTAAGCGTAAGGACATACTTTCTAAGGAAGAAAAAAGATTAGCAGTGCGTAATGCCTTGCGTTATTTCCCTGTTAAACATCATGCTAAGCTTGCCAAAGAATTTGCAGAGGAGTTAAAAAAATATGGGCGCATATATATGCATCGCTTGCGCCCTGCTTATAAAATGCATGCCCGTCCAATCAATGAATATCCTCATCGTTCTAAAAAGGCGGCTGCCATAATGATGATGATACAAAACAACCTCGATGAGGCTGTTGCACAGCACCCTCATGAGTTGATAACTTATGGTGGCAATGGTGCAGTTTTTCAGAATTGGGCACAGTACAGAATTACCATGAAGTACCTGGCAGAAATGACAGATGAACAGACATTGGTAATGTATTCAGGCCATCCGTTGGGCTTATTTCCATCATCGGCTAATGCACCAAGAGTTATAGTTACCAACGGTATGATGATACCTAATTATTCTAAACCAGATGATTGGGAAAGATTCAATGCCTTGGGTGTAACTCAATACGGACAAATGACTGCTGGTTCATATATGTATATAGGTTCGCAAGGTATTGTGCATGGTACTACCATAACTTTATTAAATGCAGGAAGAAAAATAAAGGCAAAAGGACTAGGGGGAAAAATATTCGTTTCATCGGGCTTAGGAGGAATGAGCGGGGCTCAACCTAAGGCTGCTGTTATTGCTGGCGCTATTGGAATAATAGCAGAGATAAATCCTAAGGTAACAGAGAAACGACACAAGCAAGGTTGGGTAAATGAAGTATATACCGACTTGAATAAGTTATTGCAGCGCACCAAACTGGCAGTTAAGAATAAAGAAGCAATTTCATTGGCTTACCAAGGCAATGTAGTTGACCTTTGGGAGAAACTAGCCAAAGAAAATTTCAAAATTGAACTGGGTTCTGACCAGACTTCTTTGCATAACCCTTTTGCAGGAGGCTATTACCCTGTTGGTTTATCGCTTGAAGAATCAAATAAGTTAATGGTTTCTAATCCTGAGCTTTTCAAAAAGAAGATTTATGAAACTCTGAAAAGGCATGTGAATGCTATTCGTAAACTTACCGATAAGGGCATGTACTTCTTCGATTATGGAAATGCATTCTTATTGGAAGCAGGAAGAGCAGGAGCAAATATTTTTAAGAAAGATGGCACATTTATCTACCCATCGTATGTAGAAGATATAATGGGCCCAATGTGTTTCGATTATGGTTTTGGTCCATTCCGCTGGGTGTGCACATCATGCAATCCGAAGGACCTTGCTATAACAGATGCTATTGCAGCAAAAGTGCTCGAAGGACTCAATAAAAAAGCTCCTGCTGAAATAAAACTGCAACTTGCAGACAACATACATTGGATAAAAGAAGCACAGAAAAATAAATTAGTAGTCGGTTCACAAGCACGCATTCTTTATGCTGATAGTGAAGGTAGAATTGAAATTGCACGTGCATTCAATAAAGCCATAAAAGAGAAAAAGATTTCTGCTCCTATTGTACTAGGTCGCGATCACCACGATGTATCGGGTACTGATTCACCTTACCGTGAAACTGCAAATATTTACGATGGCTCACGCTTTACTGCCGATATGGCAGTTCAGAATGTGATTGGTGATTCGTTCCGTGGCGCTACTTGGGTATCATTACATAATGGCGGCGGTGTAGGCTGGGGAGAAGTAATAAACGGTGGCTTTGGAATGGTGCTAGATGGTTCTGCCGATGCTGATAAAAATCTGCAGTCGATGTTATTTTGGGATGTGAATAATGGAATAGCACGCCGTGCATGGGCTAGAAATGACGGAGCTATTTTTGCAACCAAACGAGAAATGAAAAGAGCAAAAAGTTTACAGGTTACATTGCCTAATATAGTTGCAGATAACTTGCTTGAAAAGCTTTTTTAATAAACGTATTACCCCTATATAAAACAGGTTGAAGTCATTTCCACTAAGTAAACAGATTGTATATGCCCTTGGAATGATGGGCTGGTCTATGATGGTAAACCTGATAGGGGTTATGCTGGTTTATTTCTACTTGCCTCCTTCCAATTCAGGGCTTAACATGCTTATATCACAACGCACTTTCCTGGTTGTGTTTAACCTTATGGCCATCATCACTGCAAGTGGAAGATTATTAGATGCATTTTATGATCCTTTTATTGCCCGCAAGAGCGATATGGCTACAAGCAAAAGAGGCAGGCGCATACCTTTTATGATCTATAGTGTGTTGCCTGCTATGCTATTCTGCATCCTAATATTTTATCCGCCGGTTGCAATTGCAAGCCGCTCAAATGCAATATGGCTGATAGTAGTTCTCTCATTATTTTTTGTAGCTACTACAACTTATGTAATCCCGTATAATGCCTTATTACCTGAGCTAGCAGCAACTACAGCAGAAAAGATAAGACTATCCTCTTTTCAGCAGGTCGGTTTTGTGGTAGGTATTATTATCTCATCGCGCGTAAATAATATTGCCGACTGGGTTGGCCCAACTATGGGCTTGCATACAAGGGTAGCAGCAGTTCAATATGCTGTAATCTTTCTTTCCATTATAGCTGCTATAGCTATGCTTATTCCTGCCTTTGCTATCGATGAAAAAAAATATTGCCACTCCACTCCTTCCTCTACTCCATTAATGCTTGCTATTAAAGAAAGCTTTCAGAATCGCAATTTCAAGTACTTCCTTTTTGCAAGTTTTTCCTACTTCACAGCATTGAATCTTATCACTAATGGCATACTCTATTATGTAACAGTGCTGTGCGGTATACCCGAATCGGAGGGTGCTAATTTTATGGGCTTTATGGTAATTATTTCACTCATGTTTTATCCCTTGGTGAATATTCTAGTAAAAAAAACCGGACAAAAAAAGATGATGATATTTTCATTTTTTGTTCTTTCCATATCGTTTGTATGTATCACATTACTTGGCAAACTTCCATTCTCTTCAAAAGCACAGTTATATATTCTATTATGCATTGCTGCCTTCCCGCTAGCTTCATTGGGAATATTGCCTAATGCAATTTTGGCTGAAATTGCTGCCGATGATGTTGCGGAATCGGGTGATAACAGGGAAGGAATGTATTTTGCCGTAAGTTATTTCTCGGCTAAAATGGGGCAGACAATAGGGATAGCTCTTTTTGCTATGCTAACCATTTATGGTAAAGATCCTGGCCATGATTTAGGCCTCAGGATGGGTGGTATTTGCGGATTTGTGCTCTGTATCGTAGCAGGAATTATCTTCAGAGGATTTAAGGAGAAGAAAGTATCTACATAGGATACCTCGCCAAAGGAACAACATCTATTCCTGCAAATTCCTTTTTCAAGAATTTATAATAACCCGTTATTGCAATCATTGCTGCATTATCGGTACAATATTCCATTCTGGGAATATACACCTTCCAGCCACGTTTCTTTTCACTCTCCCTAAGCGTTTCTCTTAATCCTGAATTAGCAGAAACCCCACCTGCAATGGCTATCTGGTTAATTCCGGTGCTATCTGCCGCTAATTGAAGTTTATCCATTAGTATCGTAATAACACACTTCTGGAATGAAGCGCACAGATCATTTTGATTCTTAGAAACAAATTGAGGATCCTTGGCAACCTCATCTCGTATGAGGTATAAGAAGGAGGTCTTTAAGCCGCTAAAACTAAAATCAAGCCCGGGCATTTTGGGCATCGGGAATTTAAAGGCATCAGCATTGCCTTCCTTTGCATACTTATCTACTAATGGCCCACCCGGGTAAGGCAATCCCATGATCTTGGCCGCTTTATCAAATGCTTCACCTGCTGCATCATCAAGTGTTTGTCCTAATATTTCCATTTGCAAATGATCTTTTACCATTACAATTTGGGTATGCCCACCAGACACTGTAAGACATAGGAATGGAAAGGTTGGTGGGTTATATTCTTCTCCTTGAGTTTTGATGAAATGGGCAAGTATATGAGCCTGAAGGTGGTTCACTTCAATAAGTGGAACATTCAATGCCATACTCATGGCTTTTGCAAAGGAAGAACCAACCAATAATGACCCCATTAATCCGGGGCCACGGGTAAAGGCAATAGCACTAAGTTCATCTTTTGAAATGCCTGCCTTTTTTAAGGCGCTATCTACCACAGGCACAATATTCTGCTGGTGTGCCCTCGATGCTAGTTCGGGTACCACTCCACCATACTCCTTATGGACCAGTTGGCCCGCAATCATATTCGATAAGACTGATTCATTAGCAAACACAGCCGCCCCCGTATCATCGCAGGATGACTCGATAGCCAAAATCTTCACATTTCCCTCATACATATTTTCTAGCTTTGTATGTTACCAATAAATCAAAGGTATTAAAAAGGTAAAGAAAATATTGTTTTATGTGCTTTCGACAATAGCTTTGCTATTGCTCTTTCTTAATCTTTTGCTCAATTTTCCTGCACTTCAGACTTGGGCGAGCCATCGTATAGCAAGTTATTACTCAGCCAAATTACATACCAAGGTTACCATTGGAAAAGTAGACTTTGAGTTTTTCAAAAAGGTTGTTTTACGAAACGTATATGTACAGGATAGAAATTCAGACACCTTATTTTATGCCGATGCCCTTAAATTTGATATTGGCACCCTTGATTTTAAGGCACATAAGCTTTACCTGAGCTCTATAGACATAAATAAAACCAAAGTCCACTTGATAACCCATAAGCATGCCAATGAATTGAATCTACAGTTCATTATCGATGAATTTGCTTCCAAGGACACCACAAAATCAACTTCCCCTAAATGGGATGTTTCCTTTGGTACACTTAACCTTGACGATGTTGACTTTTTATTACAGAACCAAAACGATACCAGCACAAATTTTGGAAAGAGCATCAACTTTGCAAACCTAAGGGTGCATCACATTAACAGTACTATCAGCGATATTAAGTTCCAGGGCGATACGGTACGTGCATTTATTGAAAATCTATCCTCACACGAGCAAACCGGCTTCGATCTAAAGAAATTCACCTGTTATGTAAAGCTTCACCCTCATGGCTTTGAACTGGATGCTCTTAAAATCGAAACACCAAGAACAAAACTCTCAACTGATCTTGTATTTCGTTACAAAAAATTCTCAGACTTTGATGATTTTGTAAACAAGGTATATATACAGGCAAGCTTTAAAAAGACTATAGTTTGTTTTGATGATGTAAGCTATTTTGCCCACGGGTTAAGCGAAGCACATACTACATTTACCATATCAGGCAATTATAGCGGTACCATTAGCCATCTTAAAGGCAGAAATATGAGTATAGGATGGGGCAATGCTTCCGTGTTGGAATGTGATGCATCTATGGATGGATTAACTGATATTGATAATACCCTTATAAAAGCTAATATCTCAAATCTAGTTACTTCCCGATACGATATTGAACAACTCCCTACTCCTCCATTTGATCAGCCCGGCCATATTAAACTGCCTAAGAATATTGACTTACTTAAAACAATATACCTAACAGGTAGTTTCAATGGGTATATTTCCGATTTTCAGGCTACAGGTAACATAAATACTGCCATTGGCAATATAACCTCATCATTGCATTTAAGGCAGGATACGGTTAACCATCAAACCTATTATAAAGGTTCTATTCAAACCCAGGGATTCAATATTGGCACCTTCTGGAATTTGAAAGATTTTGGATCTATAACAGCATCTGTTAACATTGAAGGTAAAGGACTAAGAAAAGATAATGCCGATGCCAATTTGAATGGTAGTATGCAGAGCCTGACTTTCAAAAAGTATACTTACCAAAGTACTACTTTAACTGGGGAGTTAAAAAAAGGTTTCTTTTCTGGTGTAGTGAATGTAAACGATCCTCACTTGCAATTAGGCTTTAATGGCGAGGTTAATATTGCAGCAAAAAAACATGGCTTTCAGTTTAATTCAAATATTACAAAAGCTGATCTGGCTATATTACACCTAATACCAGATAGTACAGGTACAGCAACCCTTTCAGGAAAAATACAAGTTAACCTTGAGGGTAATGCCCTTGATGAATTTACAGGCAGGGTAATAATAGACAGCGCAAAATATTTTGTCCATAAGAACTCCTATCACCTGAACCACCTGGTTCTTACTTCTTCACTTGAAGATGATTACCGCACGTTGAATATTGCATCGGACTATATTGACGCCGACATTACGGGCCACTATTCGCTTTCAGAAAGCCCTGAATGTTTTGAGGGTTTGATAGCTTTTTATATCCCATCTCGTTTCAAGAAAGAAAAATATGCGATTGCCGGAAAAGGATTCCATGATTACAATTACGACATACACTTTAAACAAAACACAGGCTTAACAGATCTATTCATTCCCACCTTAAAAATTGCAAAGGGTACTCATTTAAAAGGCCATTACAAGGAAGCAGTAAAAGATTTTGTGTTAACAGGCCAGTCGGACCAGATAGAATTGGGAGGCAGAAAAATGAATCACTGGCAGGTGAATGCTTCAGGTAATCACAGCACACTGAATATTAAAATGGGTAGTGATACTTTATTTGTAAGCGATAGTTTATACGCTTCAAACTTTAAAGTTGTAAGTAACATACAAAATGATAGCATCAGCTATAACATTAACTGGAATAATGATAGTGCCAATTATGCAAAGATTCCAGGCTATATAGCTTTTACAAAAAATATGCAAACGGTTCTCAAACTTGTTAACCCGGTAATAACTATCTCCGATTCTACATGGCTGGCAAACAACCAGAATATGATAACCCTTGACTCTACGGGGAAATCGGCACAGAGCCTAATCTTCACTCATGGCTTCCAATCCATTGCTCTGCAAGGTAAGCTCTCAAACCTAAAAAGCGATGCACTTCTAATAACCTTCAGGAAATTTAACCTGGAAGATTTTAAAATCAATAATCCATCGATTAAAGGAACCGTTGATGGTACGGCTTCCATTTCAAGTGCATACAGCCACCTGTTTTTTGTGAGCGCATTAAACATCACCGATCTGTTTTTCAATAATGAATCGCTGGGAGATGCAAACGTTAATAGCTACTGGGATAATGAGTCGCAGTCTATTGCTCTGAATGGACAAATAAACTATGCCGAGGATAATAAACTTCTATCATTCATTGGCAATTATTATCCTGACAGGGATACGGAGAACATAAGCCTTGATGCCAACATGCATGCATTACCACTTAGGTTATTCAGATCATACGCCGTAGGTTATTGCTCCGATATGAATGGTAGTGTTGCAGGTAACTTACATGTATCAGGTAATTTAAATAAACCTGTATTAAATGGGAATTTGGTGGCTGATATTAGAAGAGTACGTTTAGATTATTTGAACACCTTTTATCATTCCTCAGAAATAAACATTTCAATAGTACCCGATACTTTTCGTATTACCCCTTCTCCTTTATATGATGACTATGGAGATACAGCAATAGTGAGTGGTATATTATCACACAATCACTTCAAAAATCTGTATATGGATTATGATGTACGTACCAACAATTTTCTATGCCTGAATACTACCGAAGAATTGAACAATCTTTACTATGGTAAAGCATTTGCTTCAGGCGATGTGAAAATATATGGGTACATGAACAACATACATATTGATGCTGATGTTACTACGCAAAAAGGAACTGACTTTAATATTCCGTTGTCGAATGCATCGGAAGTTGAGGAAAGTGATTATATACATTTTATAAGCAAGAAAGATACGTTAAAGAACAAGAAGAAAGTTGCTTACCAGGTATCACTCAACGGCCTGGTTATGGACTTTAACATTCACGTTACACCTGTTGCAACAGCCCATGTAATTTTTGCAGCTAAGGTTGGTGATATTCTTACCAGCCATGGCAGAGGTGATCTTGAATTAAGTATGAACACTGCAGGTGATTTTAATATGCGCGGCATTTATAGCATAACCGATGGTAACTATCTATTTACCATGCAGAATGTAATAAGTAAGAAGTTTGACCTGGAGCCTGATGGAACAATACAATGGAACGGGAATCCTTACAATGCAGATATAAATATTGATGCCATATACAAACTACGTTCATCACTTCAGCCATTCTTCCCATATGATACCACGCATGTTTATCAGAAGCTTTTCCCTGTTAACGTGGACCTTGAACTCACAGGAAGACTTTTGACACCCCAAATTAAATTCGATATTGACCTTCCAACTATTGATGAAGATGCACGACAAACGGTGAAAAGTTACGTTTCCAATATTGATGAAATGAACCGCCAGGTATTTTCGTTACTTGTACTTAAAAGCTTTATGCCGGTGCAGGAAGGTGGCAATGCTTCATCAGCAACATCTCCAAGCGCAAGTCTTGGTGCGGCAATAAACGGCACAGAATTCCTATCAAGCCAGTTTAGTAATTGGCTAAGCAGTATAAATAAGAACTTTAACATTGGTGTGAATTACCAGCCGGGAACACCTGTAAATCCACAGGAATTGCAGGTTGCCGTCTCAACAGAACTATTAAATGGGCGAGTACTTGTTAACAGCGACCTAGGTACAATGGGCAGCCCCACGGCCGGTAGCACACAGGCGGAAAATACGAACAACATTGTAGGTGAGGTTACCGTACAATACAAAGTGAGCAAAGACGGGAAGTTGCGTGTAAAAGCATACAATAAAGCTAACGACAATACTGCGGTAACATTACAGAACTCCCCTTATACACAAGGTGCTGGTATCACCTACAGTGAAGGCTTTAATACCTGGGGTGAGCTTTTAGAAAAGATCAAGAGTAAGTTCAAAAAGAATTCTAAAAAAGAGCAGGCACCCGCTAAAGCAAACTAGTTTAAACTCAGTAATTGCTTTTCCAACGCACCAATTTTTGCTTCGGCATCAGCTTTTTTATTTCTCTCATTTTGAATTACCTCCGGCTTTGCATTCGCGGCAAATTTTTGATTATTCAACTTTGCTTCTACCGATTTTAAAAAGCCTTTATGGTATTCAATTTCTTTGGTAATCCTTTCTTTTTCTTGTCCTTTATCCATCTCCATTCCTTCAGGCATTAGGAATACGTACTTTTTATCTTTTAAAACGAAACTCAATGTAGCTGTGGAAGCACTACTATTAGCCTTTGCATAAACAGTTCCCGATAACTTCATAATACCTGAAGTAAAACCAACAGAGTCTGGTGAAGGTTCAACTTGTGTAAGTTCTATCTTAGGAGATATGTTGTTCTTCTGCCTTATACCTCGCACTAACCTCAAATACTCCTTTTGCAATTCAAAGTTTGCGAGCAGAGCAGCATCATACTTTCCTGCCTTAGGATAAGGTGCAGCAATTATACAATTTGTGTCCTTACGTTCATGGGTACTATGCCATATTTCTTCTGTAATAAATGGCATAAAAGGGTGCGCTATCTTCAATAATGTTTCAAGATAACCGATTGTAATATCGTATACTTTCTTCGGTGGATTCTTTACATAAAGGCTCTTAATCACCTCTAAATAAAAGCCACAATAATCATCATATATCAATTTGTAGATAGACATCAATGCTTCTGAAATACGGTAAGAAGCAAAGTCCTTTTCAATTAATTCTATCTGTTCGCTCAATTTATTTTCGAACCATTTGGTATAAATAGCTGCATCGCCAATATCACCATCTACAGGTTCCCACGATTGTATAAGCCTGAATGAGTTCCACAATTTATTGGCAAAATTTCTGCCTTGCTCACAGAGTGATTCATCAAAAGGAAGATCGTTACCGGCAGGTGAACACAATAATATTCCTACACGAACGCCATCTGCACCGTGCTTAGCAATAAGGTCTAATGGGTCAGGAGAATTACCCAATGATTTACTCATTTTCCTGCCTTGCTTATCGCGTACAATACCTGTAAGGTAAACATTACTGAATGGTTCCTTACCCATATACTCGTACCCCGCAATTATCATACGTGCTACCCAGAAGAATAATATTTCGGGTGCGGTAACAAGATCGTTAGTAGGATAATAATAATTTATGTCTTTATTGCCGGGTTCTTTAAATCCGTCGAATACGCTAATAGGCCACAACCACGAAGAGAACCATGTATCCAATACATCTTCGTCTTGTTTCAAACTTTTACTCTTACAATGCGGACAAGCATCGGGAGTTTTTTCCGAAACAATAGTCTCTTTACAACCATCGCAATAATAAGCAGGTATACGTTGGCCCCACCACAACTGGCGCGATATACACCAATCGTGAACATTCTCCATCCAATGGCGGTAAGTATTAATGAACTTATCCGGTATCAGTTTCACCGTTCCATTCATTACACTATCCAATGCAGGTTTCGATACCTTGTCCATTTTCAAGAACCATTGCAGGGAAAGCTTGGGCTCAATAACTGCATTGGTACGTTCAGAATAACCAAGCTTGTTCTTGATATTTTCAATCTTAACTATTTGTCCAATTTTTTCTAAGTCAACTGCAATCTTCTCACGTACTTTAAACCTGTCTTCTCCCACATAAAACTGAGCTTCTTTGCTCATGGTTCCATCCGGATTCAGAATATCTATTACATCAAGTTTATGCTTAATGCCCAGGTTGTAGTCATTAATATCGTGAGCAGGCGTAACCTTCAATGCACCGGTTCCAAATTCCATAGTTACATACTCATCGAATATAATAGGAACAGAACGGTTAACCATGGGTATAATAACCTTTTTCCCTTTTAAATGTGCGTAGCGTTTATCATCAGGATGAACACAGACAGCACTATCTCCCAGAATAGTTTCAGGGCGGGTAGTGGCAATTGTTATCCATTCATCTGTACTGCCTTCTATTTTGTATCGAACATAATAGAGCTTTGAATCTATCTCTTTGTAAATAACCTCTTCGTCAGATACTGCGGTTAACCCTCTGGGGTCCCAGTTAACCATTCGTACACCACGATATATGTATCCCTTCTTATGTAGGTCGACAAATACATGTATTACCGCAGCACTCAGGTCTTCATCCATGGTAAACCGCAGGCGGTCCCAATCACATGAACAACCAAGATGCTTTATCTGATCAACTATTATTCCACCATATTTCTCTTTCCATTCCCATGCATATTTTAAAAACTCATCACGGGTTAAGTCCTTTTTTGAAATACCCTTCTCTTTTAGCAATGCCACAACTTTTGCCTCAGTAGCTATAGATGCATGGTCGGTACCCGGTACCCAGCAGGCATTTTTACCCTGCATACGTGCACGGCGAACCAATACATCTTGTATTGTATTATTCAACACATGCCCCATGTGCAATACCCCTGTTACGTTTGGCGGTGGTATTACAATAGTATACGGCTCCCTTTCATCAGGTTCCGAATGGAAAAATCCTTTCTCCATCCAATACTTGTACCACTTTTCCTCAGCGGCCTTCGGCTCATATATTTTCGATATCTCCATAATCTCTGCCCCACTTAATCTCCCCTAAAGGGGAGAAAACATATTGAATTGTTTAATCTTCAAAGATAATAAAACCTCTTTTGCCCTCTAATTCCCTCGCCCTATGGGAGAGGGTCAGGGTGAGGGCGGTTTTTGTCATTCTGAGTGTAACGAAGAATCTATTCCAATTTTGGGCGTGCCCCTGCGGGTCGGGCTGTTCGCTGCAAGTCCGGTTGGGCTTTCCACTGCCATCCCTCACGCAAAGTGTCAAAAACCTGTCTGTTTTGGCAATATTTGCGACACTTAAATTGCTAATTTTCTGATTATCAGCACATACAGCAATTTCATAAAATGGCATTGCCAAATTGCCTGTTTGCCCCTCTATGGTCTCCCCAATGCGGGGAGACAAAAGAAAGCGTTTCGAGAAAGTAACGCCTCTCCCGCTTGGGAGAGGAAGGGTAAGGGCGGCTGTTTTCATGCAAATAAAAACTGACGTTTTTTAGGGTAACTATACAAATATCTAAGGGCATCAATGGCATGGTCAAACTCTTTCACAGGGCGGCGTACAAAGTTTCCGGCAAGATTCGTGTCCCACATATATTCTCTTAATTCTTTTATCAGGTTAAGGCTGTCGGCGGTAACGTTTATTTTCCTGTCTAGCAACAGATCAATACCATGCTCAACGCTGTCAGGACCTTTTATGGCTGCTTTAATTCCTTTCCAGCCTTTGCTGTACAAATACCAGATTGTCTTAGGCTCCGCACTGTCGGCAATTGCTTTTGCGTTCAAGTCGAGATGCTTTGCAGCAAAAGCAAATAATTCATCATTGTGCATACCCGTTTTGTAAAGCAACTCTTTTACAAAAAGCTCCCCGTTACATTCATTTACCTGTACAATTACGGTTGGTGAATGCGTAAACCCAAAATCAATGCCGTACCCCAGCAAATTGCCCGGAAGTCTTTCTCCCTCCCCTCCTGGAGGGAGGGCTGGGGTGGGGGTAATGCTCCAATTACTAAATACTAGCCCCTCTGCTATTCCAATTTCCCCTTCACCGTAAACCTTCCACCAATTCGTGTTTGAGCGTCTGCGCTCAATGTTCCTAATCTCTTCAGCCGTAAGGCTGGGATTATCGAGGTAGGTGCTTTGTACGAACTGGTATTCGTGCTCATGCAAGGATGGCATAAGCTTTTCGTGCACCCAAAAGCGGCGAACGGGGTTAAAATCTAAAATGGTGCGTTTGCGGGTGCGCACGTCAAGCTGCTGAAAACTCTCGTAATCAAGGTTATTACATTCGTTTATAAACAACACATCGCGCCTTGCACCACGCAGCTTGGCTGCGCTATCCGCCGGAAAGAACTCGATTATGCTTTTTAATATTTTAAAATAAAAGCCGCTTTTGTTCTCTAAAATTGTTTTGTCCCAGCCCTCTTGTTCTATTATGTGCCTCATGTCGCGCAAGGCACCGCGTTTCAGGTGCGGCATGGTTTCTGCAACTACCGAAATTACACTGTCTTGGTACTTGGCTGCGTAAGTTAAAAGGTATTGCAGGGTAGAAAATGTTTTGCCCGCACCTGTGCCGCCCTGGTGTATTACATACCGCTTACCGGACATATTGGCGCTGTATATTTTGTCGTTGAAAATCATAACCTCACCCTTGGTCACTCTCCTTGCACAATGAGAGGGAAATTAGATTATCTCCCTTTGGAGGGGGCGGCCGCAAGGCGGGGGAGGAATTCCCATTATTGCAAGCGTAGCGCGGTATCCGTCGTCTTTTATCCATCATTCCTAATTGCTAATTACTAATTACTTATTGAAACGCAGTTTCGTGTCACAAAATTAAATAAACAAAATATTACATAGTTGAAAATTTGCAGAATTTATAAACAAGCTCGTTTCACTTGTCCCAAAATTGCATTTACTGTCATGCGTATTGTGATATAAATAACTGATTTACAAAATAAAATGTAAAATTTGTGTCGCTCTCTTTACTTTCTTTTGTGGAAAGGGATAGAGAGCTGGGGATAATAAAGGGGGATTATAAGGGGGAAAAAGAAGGGGCAGAGGAAAGGGAAACCTATTTTCTTTCTTTCTCTGTTTGTAAATAGCGGCTAGAGGCTAGTGATTAGTGGTTAGTTGCGATAGGGCTTGTTGATAATTTAATTAATAAAATATTAATTTATATAAAAATTACGCCGAACTTTGCAGTATGAAAAACACAGAGGATAAAGTACAGAGCATTTACGAATGGCTTGAAAAGGGAGAATCGAGTAAGACCATACTACGTGAGTTTACACTACGCTGGAACATTAGCGAGCGCAGCATACACCGGTATATAGTTCAGGCAAAAATAAAACTGGACCAGCAGAACAAAGCCAAACAAAACATAATTGATGAGGTACGCAAGAATGAGATTGAAAAGGCTGCACGGGAAAAGATTATGAGCGATTTGGAAGTAGAAGCTGTGCTTTGCGCCATAATAAGGGGTGAGTATGAAATTGAGGAATTGAGGTACATAGATGGTGAGCCAGTGACGGTTAAACATAAGCCCACTCACCACGATATTGTGTTGGCAGCCGACAGGCTATTTAAAAAGCGGGGCAGTTACCCGAAAGAAGATTTAAAGCCTCAAAACCAAACCTTGGTGCTGCAATACAATTTGCAAAAGCCGGAAGATGCAAGATACATTGAGGGGGTGTAGTATTCTGTGTAAAATACACAGTTCCCTATATATTTGGACAATGGGTCTTCTTTTTTTAGTAATTTATCAGGCTAAAATTTATCTCATGGCACATGACCCTAAGCTAGAAATTTACAAATTGCAACTAATCAATAAAGATGATGGACGTGCGGCTACATTTAGGCAGTTATTTCGAAAAAAATTTAATAGCTACGGAAATACTACTGGCACAATAACTAATGAAGATATATTTCGAGCCTACTATAAGAGCTTTGTTAGCAGTATTGACTTAAAGGGATATAATGTTGACAGAGGGAAACGAAAAGGCTTTACTCTAGCATATGAATTAAATGGTGGCCCAACAGCTAAGTCACTTATAAGTTCACCAACAGCAACTAATTGGATTATTTGTGGCATACTTGAAGGAGGAAAACATGGTATAAAAAGATCGTTAGGGGAAGTATCCGATAAAAAAAAGCAAACACCAATTCATACTACAAATCTTGTTGCCGATAGGTATTTCTTTTTATTATACACACCGCTTGAACACTCAGAGGCTGTATTAATGATTCAAGGCTATACTGAGGCAAAGATTTCTGATGTTCTAAGAGGGCATTTGGGAGGCTATTTTAAGCATAAAGGAGAGATAACAAACAAAACCGAGATTTTTGTACCCCAGTATTTAAAAGAGAAATACTTAAATGGGGCAAAATTTAAGAGCATTCAGTTTACATCAGGTTGGGCTGTACCACCTGATAATAGTGGAACTATTAGGCAGAAAGGATATGAACTAGAAGTTAGGATAGAAATTAAAGATAAAAGTCAAAAAAAATCTGACTACAGGGAGTTTTCAGATTTATTAAAGATATTTAGCAAGGGGATTTTCCAACAAGGTAATAAGAAAAAAGAACTAGAAGCATTTGAAGGCAAGAAGGCCAAAATGGTGAATGGTTCAAAAGAAGCTCCAATCCAATTTGATAATCATGACGAAGTTATTCCAGTAATTTTGCTAAAAGATGAAGGTATAGATGTTGGAGATGATGCGGTACCTAATTTTGACCAAATCAATCAATATTGCCATAAATTATTAGGTGACGTAATTAAAGAAGTAATGCCAGAGTATGCAATTGATGACCTTTAAAATATTTGTTGAGAAAGTAATTAAAGAAGGCAATAGGCTTCAAAAATTTAATATCAACGGTAAGCCACTTACTAAAAGTCGGTTTACTACTTCCCAGGTAATTGGCTTTATTATTGCTGTTACTTCAGTATTTACTTTACCTAGTGGGTTTTCAAAAGATTTTGCAGGTGATATTATTGTATTTCTCGGTATTTTTATTGGACTCTTTGCTAGTATTATTATTGCAATGTTCGATAGTAGTAAACGTATGTTTGAAAAATTTGATACTGCAACGGAAGTTGAAAAAACCTTAATACGGCAAAAGCGAAATTATGCTGTTCAATTTACTGGCCTAACCTCTTATTCAATTTTATTTGCCCTTATAGTTATAGGATTACTAGCAATAACATTGCTAAGCGAAAAATTTAACACCAACATTTACAATTATGAATTTATTACTACACTTAAGACTATTGACGCGCACGCATTTATCCTCTTTTGTAAAGTTGCAATTCTAATGGTTATAAGATTTTTTATAATTTACCTTTTGTTTAGCTTTTTTATCATTACCATATTTGCTATTACTAGCTACTCAACTTATTTACTTTCTGAATATAAAAGACTACTTGAAAAATGATTAATTTAAAAGATACTATACTTACCAATTGTATAATCCATAAGGTTGGCAATAAAGTAAAAGCCGAAAGCATTAAGCTATCAAAAAATGAACTTTCCCTAAATGAGGATATGGAAAGGCAGTTAAGGGATTATTTTTTGAAACCATTTGCAACCCCAGGTGATACTTTTCATTTCCATCATGATATTAAATTGAAAATGAACGAAGTGTATACCTGTTCTGATGATATTTTTGAAGATGAAGATTTCGTTAAAACATCTATGGATATCGCGAACCATCTATATCAACAAACCCGCCATCCCGCTATTAAATCAGGAGAGTTATTCATAGCCCTATTTGATGAAATTATGATTGACAATGCTATTTGTAGTGGGCTTGGCATCTTTAAATCAGAAAGAAAAGAAAATTTCTTTAAAACTACCGAATCAGATAAGGGAATTGGGCTCGTAATGGATAGTGGATTGAGCCAGCAAAAACTAGACAAAGGGTGTTTAATATTAAATGATGCAGCTCACGAGGGATTTAAGGTGTTCAGCTATGAACACAATAATGCAGACACTGAATATTGGCGGAATGATTTCCTTGGTATTACCTTGAAACATGATACTTATTTTCAAACAAAGGAATTTTTATCAATATGTAAGGATTTTGTCAAGGAAAGATTACCCGGTGAATTTGAAGTAACCAAAGCAGATCAGATTGATTTATTAAATAAATCGGTAGATTATTTCAAGAATACAAAGGAATTTAAAACAAATGATTTTGCTAATGCTGTGCTCGGAGAGCCCGAATTAATTAAATCATTCAAGAAGTATAAAGGTGAGTATGAAAAGGAAAATGACTTGGATATAGATGATTCCTTCAGTATATCTAATCAAGCCGTTAAAACACAGGCGAAGACCTTTAAGAGCATTCTTAAACTTGATAAAAATTTTCATATATACATACATGGCAATAAAAACATGATTCAGCACGGGGTAGAAAAAGACGGGCGTAAATTTTATAAGATATATTATAACGAGGAAAAGTAATTAAAACTTTCTATATCGGCTAGTGAACTTATCTATTTGTTCTTTAAATGCACCACCACATTTAATTGTTTCAAACTGTACGAACTCACTACTAGTATAATCCAGAAAATATTTGCAATTAAAGCAATCATTAGTAATAATAGCGTAGCTTTCGCCATTGGTTCCCTTTCGTTTGGGACAATCTTGCACTCTTGATTCAAATACGTGGCTATTAACTTTTAATTCAGTTGCATTTTGCAAAACATTTTTTCTGAATGCTTCTGTTTTGATATTATACTTCCACTTTTTGCAATCTAATCCATTCAATAATGCGCGCTCAATTTCTTGAATTGTAATAGGTGGTCCGCCTTTTAAATAACTCAGATCAATTTCAAGTGTCGAAATATTAAGTTTTTGTATTTTCTTTAGTTTCACTTCATCAATAAAATGAGTCACAGCTATTTCAACAAGCAATTTTCGACCCTCGACTTCAAGTATTATATCTGGTACAATATCATCTAGTTTTTTTTCAAGGTATACCTTATCAAAGTGAATATAACGCTCTCTATGTATTTCATAAAGACTATGAACATCCCAACCAATACCTATAGAGGAAATTACTGCAGGAAGGCGTATTTTTTTATGCTTTTCTAATATTTCTTTTGCAGCTATATGTAGCATAGTTTCATATGCTCCTTTGCATTCAGCACTTTTGTCATGGGCAAAGTGGTGAATTGTTTTTCCTCCTTTTCTTGCTATTAAAGGTGTGCCGCAGCAAGGGCAATTACACCCACATGCTAATCCTCTCTCTACTTGCGATATTTCTACAAGCTTACCTTCTTTAAAACCAAATGGTAATTTTAGTTCCATCATTAAGGACAAGAATTATACATTAAATATAATAATAACGCTTTTAATAATTTGACGTGAGGGTTTATTAGCTGATTAGCTAATTGTTATATGCGTGAGGGATAGCAGCGGTTACCCCGCAAGGCTGCCTTGAAGAAGAGATTGCCACACCGCCAAGGCGGCCGTCGCAATGACGGCAGCCTGAGGAGTAAAAGCGTATAGCCCGACCTGAATGAAATGAGGGGCACGCCCATACTTCGACAGGCTCAGTATGACAATACATTCCTCCCCCGTCTTTCAGACACCCCCTCCGAAGGGGGACACAGTAACGCCTCTTCCCGCGTGGGAGAGGGAAGGGAGAGGGCAAAACGCTCACATCCAATAAATATCGTATCTTTGCACCGTTTTACTAATCGATATTCTTATCGAAGCGTGTTTTTTCGGTCGTAGCTTATGGTTACAAACACACCTCAATAAGCTATCAAACATAACATACAATGAATACATTTGAATCCTTTGGATTACCAAAGCCTGTGCTACAAGCTATTAGCGAACTTGGCTTCGAAAACCCTACCCCAATACAAGAAAAAGTAATACCCGTGCTGCTGGCAGGCCCGCGTGACCTAGTTGCCTTAGCGCAAACAGGCACCGGAAAAACTGCAGGTTTCGGCTTACCCATGGTATCACTGATTGATTTTCAACTTAAATATCCGCAAGCACTTATACTTGCTCCTACACGTGAGCTTTGCATGCAGATTACGTCTGACTTAAAGAAGTTCTCAGGCCAAATGAAAGGAGCTAACGTTGTAGCCGTTTATGGCGGTGCAAGCATTATGAACCAGATATATGACCTGAAGAAAGGTGCTCAGATAATTGTAGCTACTCCCGGCCGTATGGTTGATATTATTAACCGTAACAAGGTTGATTTGAGCCATTTGAGCATAGTAGTACTTGATGAAGCTGATGAAATGTTAAACATGGGCTTCCAGGAAGACCTTGATGCTATACTTTCTACCACACCTGATGAAAAAAACACATGGTTATTCTCTGCAACCATGCCTGACGAAGTATTGCGTATTTCGCGCAAATACATGCACGAGCCTATGGAAATTACCGTTGGTAATAAGAACCAGGGTAACGACAATATTGAACACGTATACTATGTTACACATGAACGTGACAGGTATGCTGTATTAAAGCGTATTGCCGATTACCACCCCGATATTTTCGGGTTGGTTTTCTGCCGTACAAAAATTGAAACACAGCGAGTTGCCGATTCACTTATAAAAGACGGATATAATGCCGATGCATTGCATGGCGATCTTTCTCAGGCACAACGTGACCATGTAATGAAACGTTTCCGCAACCGTACCCTGCAAATGCTTGTAGCTACCGACGTAGCTGCAAGGGGTATTGATGTAAATGACATTACACACGTTATTCATTATAACCTGCCCGATGAAATTGAGAACTATACCCACCGTAGCGGACGTACAGCCCGTGCAGGTAAAAAGGGTATCTCAATTGCTATTATAAACACCAGGGATTTGGGCAAGATCCGTTCCCTTGAGCACATCATTAAAAAGAAATTCACCAAAGCTCTTATCCCGTCGGGGTATGATATTTGCGAGAAGCAACTTTTCTGGTTGGTGCAACGCTTGCATGATACAGAAGTAAAAGAAGAAGGTATTGAAAGCTATTTACCTAAGGTATATGAAGAATTAAAGGACCTGAGCAAGGAAGAAATTATAAAACGTTTTGTTTCTATTGAGTTCAACAGGTTCTTAGACTATTATAAGAATGCAGCTGACCTTAATGCTAATGCAGCAGGTAGCGGTGAAAGATCACCTGAAAGAAAAGGTGTTGTAAGATTATTTGTTAGCCTTGGAATGATGGACGACCTGAACAGGGTTACCATGAAGGAATTCCTGGTAAAATCATCGGGCATTGATGAAAGTAACCTTACCTGGGTTGACGTAAAGAACAGTTTCTCATTTATAGAAGTAAAAACCGAAGTACACGATGCATTTATTAATGCATTTAAAAATATAGAATTCAAAGGACGTCCGGTTCGCATAGAATCTCGTGGCAACAGAGAAGAAGGTATTCCGCGCGAACGTAACAGAGGTGGATTTAAGAAAGATTTTGGCGGCGGCGGAGGCCGCAGACGTGATGGTGGTGGCGGAGGCGACAGAGGTGGATTCAGCAGGAGAGGTTCATCATCATCGAGAGGTGGAGGAGGTGACCGTGGTGGCGATAGAGGCGGATTTAGAAAAGACCGTGGTGGCGACAGAGGTGGCAGCGGAGGAGGATTTAAACGTTTCGGCGGTAGTGGAGGTGGTACCAGTGGCGGCGGCGGAGAACGTAAAGGTGGCGGTGGCTTTTCAAAAAGGAAAGGCGACTTCTAATCTTAATATTGACAATGCGTTAAAATCTGATTATCAATAATATATAACGCATTATATCCCATTAACAACTCATTAACAATTATCAAATTAATTGTAGTGTATGTTTGTAATGTAAAGCCAATAAAGCCCTCAAGCATAAATTCATATATTTGTGTCTGTAAAAAAATAAGCAACATGTTACGCAAAGGAATAATAACACTACTTCTGGCATTACCTGCAGCAATTTGCTTCGGTCAAATGCCTGCTACTACAGGTACTAATACTACACCCGTTCCTGCAGATCCTAATGCACCGGTTATGACCTTCGAAAAGACTGATCATGACTTTGGTACAATAGAGCAGAACGATAATGGCACAACCTACTTTTTATTTACCAATACCGGTAAAGAACCATTGGTAATAAAAGAAGCTCATGGTTCATGCGGATGTACAGTTCCTAAATGGCCGAAGACACCTATTGGTCCTGGCCAAAAAGATACTATTAAGGTTACCTACGATACCCACCGTGTAGGCATATTTGTAAAAACAGTAACCATTACTTCTAATGCTAAAGTTTCACCCATTGTATTGAACATTAAAGGCAAGGTTTTAGGCGCTGATGCAGTACCTGCTTTCCCTGCTAATGGTACAAATACCAATACTGGTGTTCCTTATAATTCCAACACATCGGATAATTAAACAGTCTTATATAAATCACAATCAAACCAAAAAATCAACAACAAGTCATGAGAAAACTCGCATTATCACTGGCTCTTATCGCTGGATTAGCTTTTGCAGCAACCACCGTTAAAGCTCAGGAAGCTCCACAAGCACCAGATCCTAACGCAGCAGTTATGAATTTTGAAAAGGATACCATTAACTATGGTACCATTGCTCACAATTCTGATGGCTACCGTTATTTCAAATTTGTAAACACAGGCAAAGAGCCTTTGATCATAAAAGAAGCTCACGGTTCATGCGGATGTACTATCCCAACATGGCCTAAGGAGCCTATTCAACCAGGCCAATCTTCTGAGATCAAGGTTCACTATGCTACCGACAGAGTTGGTGGTTTCATCAAGACAGTTACAGTTACCAGCAATGCAAACCCTTCTAGCAAGGTATTGTATATAAAGGGTAACGTATTGCCTGATCCTACCCCTGCTCCTGGTACAACACCAGCTGCAGGAACTCCGACTCCGGCTGTTACAGCTCCTGTAAAATAAGGACTTAACATTCTGATGGATTAAAATTGCCCCTGGCTTTAAACGGTCAGGGGTTTTTTATTAGATAGAATTTATGTTGAGGAAAATCGTTTTGATAGTATTTCTGTTTGCATGCATCATTAACCTGCATGCGCAACCTGCTATTACATTCGATAAAACTACTCAGCATCTTGGTTTTGTGCACCAAGGCGATACTTTGCATTTTGAATACACTTTTACCAATTCGGGCACTGAGCCCTTAGTAATAAGTGACACAAAAGTAGAATGCGGATGTACTACAGTGGAAAAACCAGAGGAGCCCGTTGCACCTCACAAGCAGGGAGTAATTAAAGTCACCTTCACAACAAATAGCGCTATCGACAGGCAGGACAGGACAGTTATCGTTATCTCTAATGTACCCGGCCCTCCTGCAATTCTGCGGTTTAAATGTATCGTATTAAAAGCCAAAAAGAAAAGCTGATAAAAATCCTTCTTTTCTTCGCTTAAGCTTGTTACTTTTGCATTCCCAAAACACATACACTCTTAATCTTACAGGAATGAGAACCGTAGATGATTTTAACTTTAAGAATACAAAAGCGCTGGTTCGTGTAGATTTTAATGTACCGCTCGATGCCAGCTTCCATATTACCGACGATACCCGCATTCGTGCAGCTATCCCTACCCTTAAAAAAATATTAAATGATGGTGGTTCTCTCATCATCATGTCGCACTTCGGCAGGCCTAAAAACTTACCGGAAGAAAAATTCTCATTAAAGCATTGCGTTCCTCTTGTTAGTCAATTGCTGGGTGTTCCTGTAGCATTCGCTAAAGATTGTATTGGTGCTGCAACCAGGGCACTGGCACAAAACCTTAAACCGGGTGAAGTGCTTTTACTTGAAAACGTTCGCTTCCACTCAGAAGAAACTAAAGGCTCAGAAAGTTTTGCAAAAGAACTGGCGTCTTTAGGCGATGTATATGTAAACGATGCTTTCGGAACTGCGCACAGGGCGCATGCATCTACAACTGTGGTTGCTAAATTCTTCCCGGGTAAAAAAATGTTTGGCTACCTGATGGCTCATGAAATTGAAAGCATTCATAAACTGCTTAACCAAAGTAAAAAGCCTTTCACTGCTATTTTGGGCGGAGCTAAAGTATCTGGTAAGATTGCAATTATTGAAAACCTGATGAGCAAGGTAGATAACCTTATTATTGGAGGCGGAATGGCGTACACCTTCATTAAAGCAATGGGTGGGAATGTAGGCAGTTCATTGGTTGAAGAAGAAAGAATTGAAACGGCATTACGTGTAATAGAAGCCGCCAAAAAACAAGGTATAAAATTGTGCCTGCCTACCGATACCATAATTGCAGATGCATTTTCAAATGATGCAGATACCAGAATATGCGATATAAAGGATATTCCTGAAGGCTGGCTTGGACTTGACATTGGGCCTGAAACTGAAAAGCAATATGCGCAGGTAATAGAATCATCGAATACTATCCTTTGGAATGGACCTATGGGTGTATTTGAAATGAGCAAATTTGAACATGGCACCAAGGCGATTGCCGACGCTGTTGTAAATGCAACTAAAAAGGGAGCATACTCACTTATTGGTGGTGGCGACTCGGTTGCAGCTATCAATAAATACAAAATGACAGACCAGGTAAGCTGCGTATCTACTGGCGGAGGAGCTATGTTAGAGTGTTTAGAAGGACAGGTATTACCCGGGGTAGCAGCTGTGGAAGAAACTGTTGAAAAGATTGCCCAATAGATATTCCGTAAGGGATTTTTTAGGTATAATTTTGTATCGTTCACTGCTTAAGTGATAAATAAGACATGCATCCAACATTAAGAAAGATATTAGGTTACCTGCGTAATAAATATATTACAGCATCACTGCTGTTCTTTGTATGGATATGTTTCTTCGACAGGAACGACCTTATTTCTGAAATGAAACTGGTGTATAAGATCAACCACCTGAAAACAGAACGGACTTACTACGCACAACAAACTGACCTTGCAAGGGAAAACCTGAAAGAACTGCAGACCAACCCTGAAAATCTTGAAAAATTTGCCCGCGAAAAATACCTGATGAAAAAGGACAACGAAGATGTTTACGTCATTGTTGACCAGAATAGCCACTTGCTCGATACCCTTAATGTAGTGGTGAAATAAAGCCCTACTTACCCTGATTAATTATGCTTATTAGACCTTATGTCCCTGCTGATGCTGTTAAATGCCGTGAAGTGCTTATCAGCAATATACCCAAGTATTTTGTAAACGATGATATGAAGGGACTTGATAATTGGTTCAATGCATTGGATACCGATACTATGCCGCACGATGGTGCAGAGGCTATTTACTTTTATGTACTGGAGCTTAAGGGGGAAATTATTGGCTGTGCAGGATTTTACCTGATGAAAGGGGAGAAAAAAGCTCAATTGAGTTGGGGCATGGTACATGCCGATTATCATAATAAGGGCTATGGCAAACTGCTCTTCGATTATAGGGTAAACAAAATAAAAGAGATTGCGCCTGATAGGCAGGTAACCTTATGGACTAGCCAGTACACTGTAAAGTACTATGAAAAACTAGGCATGGTAATTGACTCAATTACTGTTAACGGACTGAAAAATAATTACGATAAGTACGTAATGCACTTAGAGGCTTAAGAAGAATGTAATTTCATTCTCCATTTTCAATTCTCAACTCTCAATTAACTCTTATACGTCCCGAATACCTTCCTGAAAGTATCTGATATCTCACCAAGAGAAACATAATTCTCGCAAGCCTCAACTATAGCAGGCATAAGGTTGGTGTCTTCCTTGGCGCATTTTTCTAGGCGTGCTATTGATGCTTTTGCTTTCTCGGCATTCCGTTCCGCTTTCACCTTTTTCAGTTTGTCAATCTGGTATTGCCTTATAGAATCATCCACCCTGAAAAGATTCTCAGGCATTTTTTCTTCTACTGCAAACTTATTTACACCCAATACTATCTTCTTTCCTTTCTCAATATTATCTTGGTATTCAAATGCCGATGCAGCTATTTCATTTTGCATATAGCTCTTTTCAATGGCTTTAACCGCACCACCCATTTTTTCAATAGTATGCAAATATTCCCAGGCTGCTTTTTCTACTTCGGTAGTGAGTGTCTCTACAAAGTAGGAACCAGCCAATGGGTCTACTGTTTGAGGAACTCCGCTTTCATACGCGATAAGTTGCTGCGTACGCACTGCTATACGGGCAGCTTCTTCAGTAGGCAATGAAAGAGCTTCATCGTAACCATTGGTATGCAACGACTGCGTTCCACCCATAACCGCTGCCAGTGATTGTATTGTTACACGCATAATATTATTCATGGGCTGTTGCGCAGTAAGCGTAGAGCCTGCCGTTTGTGTATGGAAACGCAGCATTTGTGCTTGTGCATCGGTAGCTCCTAATTCTTTAGTAATATGTGCCCACATTCTTCTTGCAGCACGGAACTTGGCAACCTCTTCAAACAAGTTATTATGCGCATTGAAGAAGAAAGAGATACGCTTGGCAAATACATTTATATCTAACCCTTTCTTTATAGCTGCCTGGCAATATTCACGTGCATTGGCAAGGGTAAAAGCAAGTTCCTGCACGGCAGTAGCACCCGCTTCACGCATATGGTAACCAGATATAGAAATAGTATTCCACTTTGGTACTTCCTTACTACAATACTCAAAAATATCGGTAATGATGCGCATTGAAGGTGTAGGTGGATAAATATAAGTTCCCCTTGCAGCATACTCTTTCAAAATATCGTTCTGTATAGTTCCTGATATCTTCTTTATATCTGCTCCCTGCTTTTTAGCCAAAGCAATGTACATGCCCAATAATATAGATGCAGTAGAATTGATGGTCATAGAGGTGGTTATATCCTCCAGTTTTATTCCATCAAACAATATCTCCATATCCCTAAGGGTATCAATAGCCACACCCGATTTACCTACTTCCCCTTCCGAAAGGTCATGGTCGGAATCATAACCCATTTGGGTAGGAAGGTCAAATGCAACGGATAAACCTGTAGTACCATTTTTAAGCAGGTAGTGATACCTTTTATTTGATTCTTCAGCCGTAGAAAACCCTGCATACTGGCGCATGGTCCATAACTTGCTGCGGTACATATCTGGGTGTACACCACGGGTGTAAGGATATTCTCCCGGTTGCTCTTCAGCAAAATCCTGTTTAGGATAGACACGTTTTATCTCTATCCCTGAATCGGTAACAAACTTCTGCTCTTCTGTTGATTTACTCATAGCTTAACCTTATTGATAACGCCAACAAATATAGGGATTACACACAATGATACTAAAACGAGTCACTCAACCAAAAAATACCCTATTTTTGCCCCCTCTTATGGCAAAACAACAAAACATACGCAACTTCTGTATCATCGCCCATATCGACCATGGTAAAAGCACCCTGGCCGACAGGCTGTTGGAAATTACCAAGACCATCAATAAGCGCGATATGCAGGCGCAGGTGCTTGATGATATGGATTTGGAGCGTGAGCGTGGCATTACTATTAAGAGCCATGCCATACAAATGAACATTATACATAAGGGCGAAGAATTCACCCTTAACCTTATCGATACTCCCGGCCACGTTGACTTTTCATACGAAGTTTCCCGCTC
>Ga0210388_10000752_pt1 | contig 25926 bp, 25 predicted proteins | sample IncBWC19OmetaG_FD_155485 | JGI IMG/M metagenome (GOLD analysis project Ga0210388, IMG submission 155485) | Forest soil microbial communities from Barre Woods Harvard Forest LTER site, Petersham, Massachusetts, United States - Inc-BW-C-19-O ...
AATCAGGTGGGATACCTCTTCGGCGGTCTCGGGGAACTCTTCAATTGCCAGCACCGACCGGTACGTCCGCGAATCGCCCTGAACGCCGACGGACCTTACGGGGATCATATATCCGTCGGCGGTTTTTTCCAAACCCGCGCTGGTATCGGAGCAGAGGCATCGGATGGCCAGGCCGGGGCCTGGGAACGGATGGCGGTTGAGCAGGTCCGGCGCGATCCCAAGCTGGCGGCCGATGGCGCGAACTTCATCCTTATAAAAGGACGAGAGCGGCTCGATGATGCGGCCTTCGGCGATCAGACGCTGAATTCCGGCGACGCGGTTGTGATGCGTCTTGATCAGCTCGGCTTTGGCGGTGCCTCCGGATTCGATGGTGTCCGGGTAAATCGTGCCCTGGCCGAGAATCCAGTTGGTGTCCAGAAAATGATCGCCGGCAAGAATATGCTGCTGGACATCGACGAACTTTTCACCGATGATGTGGCGCTTTTGCTCGGGATCGGTGACGGTGGCGAGCGGCTTGAGAAATTCTGTCTTTGCGTCCGCCACTTCAAAAGAGCGTGCGCCGATGGCTTCGAAATTCTTGCGAACGAACTCCGTTTCTCCTTCGCGCATCAGGCCGGTGTCGACGTAGGTTCCGTGAACGCGGTCCGGTCCCAACGCCTGAAGGCATAAGGTGTAGGCCACGGTGGAATCGACGCCTCCGCTGACGAAGAAAAACACCTTTCGGTCGCCGACCTCGGCGCGGATCTTTTCTTCGAGCGACTGAATCTGGCCGACCGGGTCCCAATCCCGAACGCAATGGCAGACGTCGAACAGGAAATTCTTGAGGATGGTCATGCCGCAGGGCGTATGAGCGACTTCCGGATGAAACTGGACGGCGAACAGGCGCCGGGCGGGAGCCGACATGGCCGCAATCGCGCAGGTTTCCGTGCTGGCCAGCACCTCAAAATCCTCGGGTACGGAAGTGACCAGATCGCGATGGCTCATCCACACTTGCTGACGCCCCTCGATGCCCTTGAGGATGGTATCGGCATGGGTAATATCGAGTTGCGCAAGGCCGTACTCGCCTCGATCCCCCTTCTCGACGTGGCCCCCCAGAACGTGCGCCATCAATTGCTGGCCGTAGCAGATGCCGAGAACCGGCAGGCCGGACGTTAGCAGAGCCGGATCGATAGTGGGGCTTGACGGATCGTAGACGCTGGCCGGTCCGCCCGAAATAATGATCGCTTTCCGGCCCCGCAGCTCCGAGACCGGAGTTTCGCTAGGCGCGACCTCCGCGTAAATTCCCAGATCGCGGACTTTACGTGCGATCAGATGACAATATTGCCCGCCTGCGTCGAGGACGGTTACTTGTGCATTCAAAATGTCTTAGTCCCACGCTACAGCCAACACAGACTAAAGTCCGTGCCACCTGCCAAACACATGGCGTCAGCCCGTGAATCTATTTATGGGCCTGAGCCGCATGCTCCGCGGCGACGGCCTGTTCCTGACCGTTCATTCGCTGCACCATCTGTTTTTTCGCGCTATCGAGCAGAGCCTTGGCCTTCGGCAGGGCTTCGATGCCTTTCTGCACGGTCGGATCCTGCTCGATCGCTACTCGCTGCGATTCCTCATAGCTGAACGCGGTGATGTACATCTCGCGCTTCAACTGATCCTTGATCCATTGGCGATTCTCGGTGAACTCCGCTTCGGTGAACTGCACGTTATTCTTCTGAAGAAAATCGTGGAATTCGTTAATCAGCTTGTCGTCGGGAGACCAGCCCGAAGGCAGCTTGGTGTCGTGAGTACTGAACCACTTCGACGAGAAGTTGAAGACCGCGTACTTACGGAACAACACGTCGATCTGGAACTTATTCAGCTTGGGCGGCTGGTATTTTTCGTCGGGCGTGATGCCTCCGCCGCCATAGACCGTGCGGCCGCTATCGGTCATCTTCACGTCGGCCGTATTCTTCTGGTCCAGGTTGTTGTGATAGTAGTAATCCAGGAACGAAATGTTCGCGTACGGACGCTGAATGAAGCGGCCGCTCGGCGTATAGTATTGCATCGTGGTCAGCGCGAGGCCGGTGTTATCGCTCAACTGGAACACGGTCTGGACCAGTCCCTTGCCGAACGTGTTTTCGCCCACGATCCACGCGCGGTCATGATCCTGAAGGGCTCCGCTCACGATCTCAGCCGCGGATGCCGAATAGCGGTTCACCAGAACCACCACCGGATAATCGACCCCCTTGCCTTCGTGGCGGACGGTCAGATTCTTGTTAGGAGACATGCGGCCGTGATGGCTAACCACCACTTCACCGCGCTTCAGGAAGTGGCCTGCCACATCGACGGCTTCGGGCAGCAATCCGCCCGGATTCTGCCGCAGGTCGAGAATCAGTCCCTTAACCTCTTTTTCCGGCAGCTTGGCCAACTTCTCTTCCATTTCCTTGCTGGTGGTTTCGCCGAACTGAGTAATATCCATATAGGCGATACCAGGGCGGATGAAGAAGCAATCCGGCACAGTGGAGCGCTCAATGTCGGCGCGGACAATATTAAAAGTGATGGGCAGATCGCTGCCTTCGCGCTGGACCTTGATCTGGACCTTGGTGCCCTTCATGCCTTTGAGGCGCTCTGCGATCTCGGTGGTCGTCAAACCGTCGGTCTTCTTATCGTCGATTTCCAGCAGGATATCGCCCGCCCGAAGACCAGCTTTATAAGCGGGATAGCCGGCGAAAGGAGCCAGCACGATCGTTTTATCGTTGCGCGGACCCACCATCATTCCGACGCCGGAATAGTGGCCGCTCATGTCCGTCCTCTGGTCCTTATAATCCTTGGGATCGAAGAAGTTGGAGTGCGGATCGAGGGTGCGGAGCATCCCCGGAATGGCGCCCTTATAGATGGCCTTCTCCGGCTTCACGCTGTCGGCGAAATTCGCTTCCACCACGTCGTAAACCTTGGTGAAGGCGCGGAGGCTCTGTTTGAGCTGATCCTCGTCGGTCGTGGTGGCGGCACTAACATGCCCTCCGCCGACAAACAATCCGGCAGAGAGCGAACAAAGAGCTATAAAGGCAGGTACGGCAAGAAGACTACGGCGGCTAGATGGCATCCTCAAGATGGCCTCCGATTTCAGTATATCGCGCGAAAGGCGCCTACGGGTTTGACGCTGGCCGGGACCTTTCGGTCACTTATAAAACAGACGGGTCGGGAACCCGTCCTACCCCACCCGCGCGGCTCGGCGGGTCGCGGAGCCCGGTTCCATGCGCGCTGGTTTGCGCTCCGTTTCAGTCAACCGGCGTGCCTGATCGCTCACCGAAACCAGAAACATCGGCTGGCGGGCGTTCTTTAATATGTCGATGATCCGGTCGTGCTGATCTTCTAAATAGATCGATTTGCCGTCCGTGACCAGGTGCAGGTCGGAGTTCGCAGCCAGCACCTCCGCCAGGCGCTTGCCCATTTCCTTTTGCAGGAAACGCAGTACGCGGCGGATCTTCTGGAGCGAAAACCCTTTGCGGCGCAGCTCGGCAATCACCGTAATTTCGATCACCTCCGCGGCGTAGTACACGCGCCGATGCCCCTCATGCCGCGGCGAAACCACCTTCCGCTCGTCCCACCATTGCAGTTGCCGGAGGCTGACCTGCGCCACCTCTGCAACCTCGATGGACGAATACGTCCGTTCTTCAATCTGAGCCTTGTCAGTCTGGGCCTTAACGACAGACGCGGCGGCGGCGGGGCGGGGCTTGCGGGCTTTAAACATAACGGGGGTTTTCCGTTTCGGTCGAAATCAGACTGCTTAACGATTGTACTCGACTGGACGGGCGTGTCAATAGGGTGTCGATCCAGATTACCGGTAGACCCCGCAGCCCACCAATTGGCCTCCACATTTCCAACCGAGCCCCGACCGTCAGGAAGGGGATTGTACGGCGCAAAGAGGACAGCTTCTGTGGGCGGATCCGCCTGAACATAAGCGTTAGATGTTACCGGTCTATCCCGGTTAGGTAACGCTCTCTCTTCCCTGAAATCTGAAGTCCATAGGGAGCGGTCAGCTCCGACGCCGTCGAATTTCCGCTAGGCTAGACTTTAACTTGGCCGCCTCTCTCCACGAACGCGTCGAAAAACTCCTCGGTCCCCGCGGCTATCTCTACAAACCCGAAGACCTCGCCCTTTACGAATACGACGGAGGAGTCGACAAATCGCGGCCTGACCTGGTGGTGTTTCCTCGATCCACTGCGGACGTAGTCGCGGTCGTCAAACTGGCGGCCGAATTCAGCCTTCCGATCGTCGGACGTGGCGCGGGCACCGGCCTTTCCGGCGGAGCCATCGCTCGCGCCGGCGGGATGGTCATTTCCTTCGCGCGCATGAATCGTATTTTAGAAATCGATCTGGCCAACGAATGCGCCGTGGTCGAGCCCGGTGTCGTAAATCTCGACATCACCATGGCCGTCGAAGGCGACGGCTACTTCTACGCGCCCGACCCCTCGAGCCAGCGCGCCTGCACCATCGGCGGCAACGTGAGCGAAAACGCGGGCGGTCCGCATACCCTTTGCTACGGCGTGACCACCAACCACGTGCTGGGCATCGAGGCCGTGCTGCCGGACGGGACCGTCATCGAAACGTCCACTGAAGGCGAGGGCTACGATCTCACCGGTCTTCTGGTAGGCTCCGAAGGAACCATGGCTCTGGCGACCAAGGTCGTTGTGCGTTTGATGCGCAAGCCGGAGATGGTGAAAACCATCCTTGCGATCTACGATCGCGCCGAGGATGCCGGCGAGACCGTGGAAAAAATCACCGCGCATGCGATTACTCCCGCGGCGATAGAAATGATGGATGGCGTCATGCTCCGCATGATCGAGGAAGCCACGCACGCCGGATATCCCATGGACGCGGCGGCCGTTCTGTTGATCGAGCTCGAAGGTTTGCGCGAGATCGTGGAGGAGCAGGTCGAGCAGATTCGCGAGGTCTGCCTGACGTGCAATGCGCGCGAGTTCCGTGTCGCCAGAAATTCGCTGGAGCGCGAGCTGTTGTGGAAAGGACGCAAAAACGCCTTCGGCGCGGTGGGTCGCGCCAGTCCTTCTTACTATGTGCAGGATGGAGTGGTGCCGCGCACGCAAATCGCACCGGCGCTAAAATTCATGCATGAACTGGGCGAGCGCTACGGGCTCACCATCAGCAATATTTTTCACGCCGGCGACGGCAATCTGCATCCCCTTATTCTGTTCAACCCCCGTGTGCCCGGCGAATTTGACAAAGTGAAGCAGGCAAGCGATGAGATTCTCGATTACTGCATCGCCGTCGGCGGATCGATCACCGGCGAGCACGGGGTCGGGATGGAGAAAATGGAGATGATGGGCCACCAGTTCGCACCGGATACACTGGAGATGATCGGGCGGTTTAAGAAACTGTTCGATCCGGGCTGCCGTCTAAACCCTGGAAAAGTGCTGCCGACCGGGCGAGGCTGCATGGAGATCCGTCAACGAGTAGGAGATTTGAGCCTATGAAGCAATTTATTTTTGTGGGCGTAATCGGCGCGCTGCTGTGTCTGGGCGGCGAACGCAAGCAACTTCCCGGACAGGCCGGCAATAACGACGTCGATCTCGAAGGCAGCGTCATCATTGCCCACGACGAAGTGACCGAAGCGATCGGCAGCGATATCGGCGAGGGATACGTTGTGGTGCGGATGAAGGTGATGCCGAAAGGCGAGGCGCCTCTGCGTGTAGGCCCCGACGATTTCACCATCATCTGCCGAAAGGATGGACAGCGGTCCCAGGCGCTCGCTCCATCGGAAATCGCGGGAAAAGGCGCGATGGTGGTCAAACACGGCACCGCCGATGGCGGGAAATCGAGCTGGGGAGTGGGTGGAATGGGCGCTGGCGTAGGATCGAGCCCGGGAACGGTTCAAAGGGACGTCATCAAGAATACGCAGATCGACGACACGGCAAAAGAAGGACCTGGACTGGCGGCGCTGACCGCGAAGATTCTGCCGGACAAGGAAACCAAGACGCCTGTCGAAGGATTGCTCTATTTCTCGGTCAACGGCAAGTTGAAACCCAAGGACCTAGCCCTGGTGTACAACGGCGCTGCCGGGAAACTGGTGATGGAGTTTCAGGCGGGCAAGAAATAAGAATGGCGCGGCTGGTTAAGGCCGCGCCATCCCAAAATTACATTTTAATAGAATCGACTTTGAGGGTGTCGCCCTCGACCTTACCGGTTACTGTGACCTTGTGACCATAATGCGGGGTCACCTTGTCCATGGAGTCCTTGTCGATTTTAAGGACCTTGTTATCCGCGGTTACGAACACCGGATCGGCGCCGCCCTTGATGCACTTTGCGGTGCAGGCGACGTGCGCTTCAGTTCCGTCAGTGTGCTTGCACTTGGAATCGGCAATATAGCCGGTCCATTCGCCGGCAAAAGCCGACAGGGATCCAATCGCCATTAAGGCAGACGCGGCGAGAAATTTCTTCATGGGGTAGCCTCCTACCAGTCCTAACAATACGACATACGTAAGCCCGCCCGCAATCGGATTTACAGTGCGACGGTCTTGGCATCGCGCCAGAGCCGTTCCAGGTCGTAATACTGGCGGGCTTTCTCCGTGAAAACATGGATCAGGTAGTCGCCGTAATCGAGCAGCACCCACTCGGCATTCTGATACCCCTCAACACTATGCGGGTATTCGCCGAGCTGTTTTAGCTGAATTTCGATCTCGTCGGCAATGGCCTGGATCTGGCGGGCGTTGGAGCCGGTGGCAATCAGGAAAAAATCGGCAAAGGAGGTAATTTCGCGGAGGTCGAGAACCCGTAAATCCTTGGCCTGCTTCGATTCGGCAGCTTCAACCGCGGCCAGCCACAACTGTTCGGGCGCTAATGGCGCCTTCTTCTGCAAAAGCCCCAGGTACGTTCTCCTACCCCAAGCATACTATAATTAAGGCAGTAGAAGATGAAGTTGACGCTCTTATTTGTCGTTTTATGGTCAATTAAGGCCGAGGAATCGCAAGGCGTAATCGCCGCGCGCCAGGAAATGGAGCGGGTCCAGCGGTTGATCAACACCGGAGCCCTGCCTGCGGCCAAAATCGCGGACGCGCAGTTAATTTTGGATGACGCCCTGGACGAAGAGGTGCTCGAACGGACTCTCTATGGCCATATCGAGGAAACCGACGAGCAACAAGCCGCCGATATGCTGCGGGCGGCGCAAAGCCGGGTCGATCGGCAGCAGACAAAAGTCACTAGAATCAACGATTTGATCGCAAGAGACTTGGCGTCCCCTGTAGACCGTGTGGATCTCGAAAGGGAGCTTTCAAATCGCGAAGACGCGCTCCAGCAAGCGACAGTGCGGGCGGCTCTGCTGCGCGAAGTGGCGGGGATGGCGCATGCCGAACAAGCTCGATTACCGGGCTTGGCGGAAGAAAAAACCAGCGGCGATCATCTGATCGAACCGAAGGAGTTGAAAGCGCTAACTCTAGCATTCGAAAAGCAGTTCTCGGAGCCATTTCCGATCAGCGCCAAGGGGATGACGGCAGTTCACCGGGCCTTGGGCCTCGACCACACTGGCCGGGTGGATGTCGCGGTCAATCCGGATTCGCCCGAGGGAATCTGGCTGCGGGAATATCTGGACCAGAAGGGAATTCCGTATTACGCTTTTCGGGTCGCGATGGTGGGTAAGGCGACGGCTCCGCATATTCACATAGGTCCTGGCAGCACAAGACTTTAGTACAATCAGCGAATGTCTTCGCTCCGTGTGCTGATTAGCGCCGAACAGATTCAGACTCGAATTCGCGAATTGGGCGCCCAGATCGACCGCGATTTGCCGGGTGGGCCGGTTTACCTCATTGCGATTCTGAAGGGCGCCTGCTTTTTTCTTGCCGACCTGGCGCGGGCGATGAAAACGCCGGCGCGGATCGAGTTTATCGGCATATCCAGTTATGGGAAGGGCAAGACCAGCTCGGGTGAAGTGAAGCTGACCAAGGATCTGGATGTCTCGATTGAAGGCTTCGACGTGATCGTAATAGAGGATATCGTCGATAGCGGGATTACGTTGAGTTACCTGATGCAGTTGCTGGCGCAGAGGAAGCCGAAGTCGCTGCGGGTGGCGTCGCTGCTCGATAAACCGGAACGTCGGCAGAGGCCGGTGGAGGTGACTTACCGGGGGTTTCAGATTCCGGATGAGTTCGTGGTGGGGTACGGGCTCGATTATGCGGAGGATTACCGGAATCTGCCTGATATTTGCGTGCTTAGCGATATAGGATAAAAATTTCACGCCAAGGCGCTAAGCTCGCCAAGCTTCTAGTTGCTCTTTCAATTGACGCGCTGCGTCCATTACCCAGTCGCCTTTTCGTCCATCCTGCATTGAAAACCAACACCTCTTTTGGGAGGGCCACAGGGTTATTTCGAGCGTTCCGCGCTCGCGCCCCTTTTTCAGATGCCAGTGAATCGAGCCGGGGAATTTGGCCGCGGTTGTTTTCATCGTGATTGAAAGGCCTAGGGCCTGGCTTCGATCTTCGATGGTTTTTTCCAGCTTGTTGGTGCTGGAAATGTTGACCTCGATGTTGGTCATTTTATGCCGACGTGAAACGGGTTGAAGTCGCTGTGGTAGTCGAAGGCGTCCAGGCCTTCGCTGCGTTTCAGGAAGCCGACTACTGCGTAGGTCAGCGGGGTTGCCACCACTTCATAGATTACTTTGCCCAGGTAGGCGGACAAAGCCAGCGTCGCCAGGGTCATGGGCGGTGCGGTGCCTCCGAATCCGATGACGACCAGGACGATGGTGTCTACGAATTGACCTACTACAGTCGAGCCGACCGTTCTGGTCCACAGCATTCTTCCGTTGGTCCACAATTTCATCCTTGCCAGCGTGTAGGAGTTAGCGAATTCTCCGCACCAGAAGGCGATCAGGCTCGCGACGATCAGCCGGGGGATTTGATAGAAGACTGTCGCGAAAGCTTCCTGGTTATGCCAGCCGGGAGCGGGCGGGAGCCAGACGGTGATCAGGCCCATGATCGCTAAAAGGGCGTTGGCTATGAAGCCTAGCCAGATGGCTCGGCGGGATGCGGCGTAGCCGTAGACTTCGGTGAAGACGTCGCCGAAGATATAGGTCAGAGGGAACAGGAGCTGTCCGCCGCTGATGACGAACGGTCCGATGGCGCACAGTTTTTGTCCCACCAGGTTGGAGATCAGCAGGACTACGATGAAGATGGCCAGCAGCAGATCGAAATGCTTGTAGGTGCGGAGGTCGCGGGCTTCGACTGCGGCGGGCTTGGGAGACATGAGGTTGTTATTTTAGCAGTGCGCGCAAGAAAAGAACCGCACACGAAGCGACCCGGTATATAATCCTGCCATGTACCTTCTTCTGCTTGCTTCCACGTTGATCGCGCAGACTCCGCCGGCTGGGCGAGGAAACGCTCCGCCTCCAATTGTTTCCTGCGACGTGAAGCAGGATCGCACGGTCATGTTTCGACTGCGCGCGCCGGATGCTACCGACGTGAAGGTCGGTGGGGATTTCGTTCAGGGGCCGCAACAGATGGCCAAAGGGGACGACGGCATTTGGACCGTCACGCTGGGTCCTCTGAATCCCGCGATTTACAGCTACACGTTCCGGGTGAACGGCGTCAGCGTTCTGGATCCGATGAACCCGATGATCAAGCTGGGGGAGCGCTCCGGTGAGAGCATGTTCGAAGTTCCGGGCGACAAACCCGCGCCATACGATTACGCGAAGGTGCCTCATGGGACGGTGCATGTGCAGTATTACGATTCGAAAACGCTGGAGGCGCCGCGGCGGATCGATGTTTATACGCCTCCGGGGTATGAGTCGGGGAAGGGCACGTATCCGGTGCTGTACCTGCTGCACGGTTCGGGCGACACCGAGGCGGGATGGACTACCATCGGGCGCGCGAACGTGATCCTGGACAATTTAATCGCCGAGGGGAAAGCGAAACCGATGATCGTGGTGATGCCTTACGGACGGGCGCGTCCGGATGTGTATCTGGCTCCGTTCGCGACGGCGAGTACGCAGACGGATGGTTTCGCGAACGATCTTCTGAACGACGTTGTTCCGATGGTGGAGAAGTTTTACAGGATCTCCGGCAAACCGGATCAGCGAGCGATTGCCGGGCTATCGATGGGCGGCGGGCAGGCGCTGCAAATCGGATTGCATCACCTGGATCAGTTCCACTCGATCGGCGCGTTCAGCGCGGCTCTACGGGCCCAGAATATCGAAGAGCAGTATAAAGAGGTCCTGAACGATGCTGCGGGGACCAACAAGAAGCTGAAGGTGTTTTATATTGCGTGCGGCAAGGCGGATAGCCTGTTCGCTCCCGCGCAGGCGTTCGATGAGACGCTGACGAAGCACGACATCCATCATGCGTTCGCGCCTTCCGAAGAAGGGCATGTGTGGAGGAATTGGCGGAATTATCTGGCGGACTTTGCGCCGCAGTTGTTCCGGTAGTGGATTACCTGGGATCTGACCGCTCCCGGTGGTCGCGGCTCTGTAAGGGCGAAAATGGCGCGGCCAATTTTGGCGGCAGCCGCCTTTCGCCAGGATGCTGAAAAAGTCATTCGCAGGGCATGGCCCCGCGCCACGTGGTGCGCATCTTGTTGATGCCCTGATGTACAATCTAGCCGGTGAACCACTCGCATCCGATGCTTCGGGCCGTGCTGAAAAGCCAGTATCACGCGTCGCTGGCGATGCTCCGCGAAGCCATCGAGCGCTGCCCTGCCGAGGAGTGGTTGAGGGCCAACCACAAGAATGCGTTCTGGCAGGTGTCGTATCACGCGCTGTTCTTTGCACACCTGTATCTTCAGCGCGACGAAGCTGCGTTTAGCCTGTGGGAACAGCATCGCGGCGAGGGCGACGGCATCGCGGGTGAGCCGTACACGCAAGCGCAGGTGCTCGCGTACTGCGACTTCTGCGATCGGATGGTCGATGACGCGGTAGACGCGTTGGATCTCGACGCTACCGAAAGCGGCTTCAGTTGGTATCGCATGTCCAAGCTGGAGCACCAGTTCGTCAATATCCGCCATATCCAACATCATGCCGCGCAACTGATCGACCGCGTCCGCTCCGCCGCCGACGTCGGGATTCGCTGGGTAGCCGCGCGCTAGCGCGTTAGCGTTGGCGGCGGGCGTAGACTTCGATGGTTTCGTACGGGCTCACGATGTTGGGCTCGCCGATACGCTCATAAGCTCCGGTCGCGAGCAGGCGGGTTTTTAGCTCGCGGGTTTTGACGTTCATTAAATTGCGGGCGATATTTACTTCGAGCCAGGTGAGCGTCGGGTCGTCCGGCAGGACCAGGTAGTCGGCAGACTTCTGGGCCATGGTAACCAGATTGTCCATTTTTTCCTGATCGGTCGCGCCGGGGACGTTTATTTTCCAGAGCAGATCGTCGGTCGCGGTGAACGCGAAATTGTGGTGGAACTGGAGGGTCACGCCGGATGGCAGGACTCGCGGATCGCCGCATCCGCCTTCGCCATGGCTTCTGACGGTTGCAGTGGGACACATGGCTCCATCTTCGTAAATCATGACGTTGTCGAGGGCCATGCAATTGAAATCGCCGGTAGTGGGCAGGATGTAGCCGGCGTCATGTAATCCGCGCGCAGCCGCATCCTGGCTCATCAGGTCGACGACAGCTTTGAAGCCCGCCATGTGAGTGGTGTCCGGTCCTCGATAGGTGCGCGGCAAGCCGTTGGGCGTCAGTGCGTAATAGATCGATGGCGCTAGCGCCAGAGCGCCAATCAGCGCGCAGGCCCAGGCCCGGCTGAAAAACGGCTGGACGCCTCGAAACGGAAAATAGGCGAACAAGAGACAGCCGAAAATCGCGGGCATGGACACGAACGGATTCATCGCTGCGCTGGTCAAAAACAGAAATAAGGGACCCGCGAGCGCGAGCCAGAGAATTTTCCAATCGATCTCGCGAAGTCTCGCCGAGCCCATCGCCAAGTTGATCGCGAACGCAACCAGCGCGCAAGCGACCATTTCAGAGCCGATGTGCCACAGAGCCATGGTAAGGTGCGGGTAGCTCTGAATCATGGAACGGTGCGTGAAGGTGTGCGGGCTCCAGGTGACGTAATAGAAATATAAATTGTGGAAGTTGTGGAGGAGGAAAAATACGAGCGAGAGAAGCACCGGAGCGACCATCACCAGAGTTTTCAAAGCAAGATCCAGACGGCGGCCGCGCCCATACCAGAAGCGGATCGCGAGGAGCGGACCTACCATGAGAATCATGTAGACCGGTGCCGTCGCGCGCGCCAGACATCCTAGCATCGCGGCAATTCCGGCGAGCAGCCACGGGATTTTCGAATCGGTTTCGTAGGTGACCAAGTACCAGACGGCGACCAGAGACGTGAAAATATACAACGACAGGTCCATGCGGAAATCGATCAATCCGCCGTTCCAGTAATACATTTGCGAAAAGGAAATGAACGGCAGCGTCACTGAGAAACCGACCCAAGCTGGGGCCGCGCGATACCGCACGAGATACCAATAAATCGACACGGCCAGCAGAGCCAGCCAGAACGCCTGCAACCAGACGCCGAGCGCCCGTGAGGGCGAGACGATTTTCGCGAGCGCGGTCATTTCGAGGAAAGGCAACGCGACGTTGCCGTTCAGACTCTGCCTGACGCCCGATTGATAACCTTCCCGCTGGACCAGGCAGGAAATGGTGGCGAGCTGGTGCGTATAACTACAGGAATCGAAGAACGGAGCGTGGAGCCGATAAAAATCCGCGTTCAGCTTCACCACGTACAGCCCTTGCAGCAACATGACGACAATGATCGCCGCCAACCCGACAACTTTGCTTTTTGAGATGGACATTACGTATTGGAGGTTCCGCTTTGGGCGATCGGCCGCTTTGAGTCCGATGCCAAAAGTCCGGGCAATCGCCCATGTTAACATTCCAGGAGCCGACTTACCGGGTGGTAAACTGGAGAATTCGTTTTATGGTTCCTCGCCAACAACACACACAAAGGCCCCACGCATAGGATGTCCGCATCGGCGCAAAATGCGACCGTAAGCCCGGTTCAGGTTCGACGTGCGATTCTCACGCAGTCCAGGCGCGCCAACGTCGGCCATATCGGCTCGGGTTTATCGGTGGTCGAGATTTTGTGCGCCCTGCACGGCGGCGTGCTGCGGATCTCTCGTCCGGACGATCCGGATCGCGACCGGTTCGTGCTCTCGAAGGGCCACGCGGCGCTGGCGCTGTACGCGGTGCTCGCGCTTAAAGGCTGGATCGAGGCCGCGCAGCTCGATTCGTATTGCGGCGAGGACAGCGTGCTCGGCGTGCATCCGGAATCGGTATTGCCGGGCGTCGATTTTTCCACGGGATCGCTGGGCCACGGCTTGAGCATCGCGGTGGGATCGGCACTGGCGGCGCGCTTGCAAGGGTCGAACCGGCATATCTATTGTCTGATCAGCGACGGCGAGTGCAATGAAGGCTCCATTTGGGAGGCCGCGATGTTCGCCGCGCATCACAAGCTGTCGAATCTTACGGTGATCTTGGATAAGAACGGCCAGCAGGCGATGGGCTGGACGCGCGACGTATGTTGTCTCGACAATCTGGCGGAGCGCTGGAGCGCCTTCGGCTGGGACACGGCGGAGGCGGACGGCCACTCGGTCGGCGACCTGACGGCGGCGTTGAACGCACCGCGCGGCGAGCGTCCGCGCATCGTGATCGCGAACACCAGGTTCGGGCGAGGCGTCTGGTACATGGAGCAGGGAATCGCGATTACGCAGAAGCATCTGCCGCAGCGCCCGGTGAATTGGCACTACCTTCCGATGAGCGAGGAAGAGTTCGGGATCGCGATGAGCGGCCTGGAGGAAGCGTAGCCGGTGCGCAGGGCGTTTATCGACACTCTGTGCAGTCTGGCCGCGGTGGATGAGCGGATCCTGCTGCTGACAGGCGACCTCGGCTACATGGCGATGGAGCCTTTCCAGGAACGATTCGCCTCGCGCTTTTTCAACGCGGGGATCGCCGAACAGAATATGATCGGGCTCGCGACGGGCCTGGCGGAAGCGGGCATGATTCCGTACGCGTACTCGATCGCGACGTTCGCGGCTCTGCGTCCGTTCGAATTTATCCGCAACGGTCCGGTGCTGCATCATCTGCCGGTGCGGGTGGTCGGCATGGGCGCGGGTTTCGAATACGGCACGGCGGGTCCGACGCATCACGCGCTCGAAGATATCGGGGTGATGCGGACGCTGCCGGGATTGACGGTGGTGATTCCGGCCGATTCTCATCAGGCCGCGACGGCGATCCGCAGCACGTATGAGCTGCCGGGTCCGATTTATTACAGCCTGGCGAAGGACGATTCGAAGATTCCCGAACTTGAAGGGCGTTTCGAGCTTGGCCGTATTCAGGAAGTGCGCGAAGGCGCCGACGTTGCGATTCTCGCGATGGGATCGATTAGCTCGGAGGCGGTCGCCGCAGCGGACGAGTTGGCGAAGGAAGGAATCCGCGCCGCGGTCGCCGTGGTTTCGAATTTCCATCCGGATCCGGAAGAGGACGTGGCGCGGTTGCTTCGCAACGTTCCGCATGTGATCACTGTCGAGGCGCAGACGCTATCGGGAGGGCTCGCGGCATTCGTCGCGACGGTGATCGCATCGCGGGGGCTCGGCTGCCGTGTGTGGCCGCTGGGCGTGCGAACTCCGCCCGATGGGACTAGCGGTCCGAATCGGGAGCGGCTGCGCAAGCACGGGCTGGATCGGGCTCATGTGGCAGAAGCTGCGCGCCTGGCGCTTCGTGGAGTCGGCGCTTGCTGAAATCCCGAAGTGCATCGGTGGTGCTGCCGGTATACAATCAGGCCGACAGTATCGAAGAGGCGCTGGAAGATTACGTGACGCAGGTGAAGCGGCTCGAATTTCCGTGCGAGCTGTTGCCGGTGATCAATGGGCCACGGCGCGACCGGTCGCTGGAAATTTGCAGGGACGTGGCCGCGCGGCATCCTAATATACGGCCTCTGTGCATCGATCAGGGAGGCTGGGGTCGGGCGGTGCGCCACGGTTTATCGGAGGCTACAGGCGACCTGCTATGTTATACGAATTCCGCGCGAACATCGGGCAAGGATCTGCTGCTTTTGCTGCTTTACGGCGCGGCGCATTCGGATTCCGTGATTAAGGCTAATCGCAAAATCCGCGAAAGCTCGCGGCGCAGGCTGGGGTCGCTGATTTACAACCTGGAATGCCGGGCGCTGTTCGATCTGCCGTATTGGGATGTCAATGGAACTCCAAAAGTTTTTTCGCGCGAATCGTCGAAGCTGCTGGGGTTGACGCGCAATGACGATTTGATCGACCTGGAGTTTAACGTCATCTGCCGGGCCGAGGGATATCCGATGATCGAGGCGCCGATTTTCAGCACCTCCCGCCGCGCGGGTCGCAGCACGACGAACTGGCGGTCGGCGCTGCGGATGTATTGGGGCGCGTATCAGATGAGCCGGACTTCCGGCAAGCCGCCCGAGGATCGGAATTGAAAATAGACTGGGCGGACATGTGGGCGCGTCACTCGGCGGAGTGGCGTGACACGGCGCAGGTCGCGAGCCAGTGGAAGGAAGCGGCCGCGGTCACGACCGACGTTCTAGAAAGTCGCGCGTCCCGAGGATGGTGGGAGACACTGGAAAGTTTAGGCGTAACTTTATTTGTGACCCGGGAATATGAGCATTTAGTGATGGCAATGAGCGCCCGAGAGCGTCGCGTGTCGTACTTTCCTCTGCCGCATCCATCAGGCCTGACGGCGGATCGGAAGCGCGGGAAATTGTACGTGGCCAGCTCCCGCAATCCGAACCAGGTATTCGCGTTCCAACCGGCCACCGGATGTCTGAAACGAGGCGACGTTCGCACCGCGCCGGATCGCCATGCGCCTTTGGTGCCGGTGTCGTCGGCGTTTTATCCAGGATGCCTGTATTTACACGACCTGGCCCTGGTCGGCGGCGAACTGTACGGCAACGCGGCGGGCCACAATGCGATCGTGCGATTGGAATCCGACGGAACGTATCAGCGCGCGTGGTGGCCGAAGTGTATCGAGACGGCGGACGGTCCCGCGTTCGATCGGAACTATATTCAGTTAAACTCCATCGCTGCGGGCGCGACGTTGAAGGATTCGTATTTTTCGGCGTCCTCGGCGGAGATGGGCCGGCGCAGGCCTGGACACTTGAATTACCGCGTGGACGGCAGAGGCGTGATCATGTCCGGCCGCACCCGGCAGCCCTTCTGCGAAGGTCTGACGCGTCCCCATTCCGCGCGGCTGCACAATAAGAAGGTGTGGGTTGCGAACAGCGGCTATGGTGAAATCGGCTATGCCGATCGGGGACGGCTGGAGGTCGCGAACCGGCTTCCTGGTTGGACGCGGGGGCTTTGCCTGGCCGGCGATGTGATTTTCGCGGGCACTTCGCGCGTAATTCCGCGCTTCGCCCGTTACGCACCCGGGGTCGATGCGGCGCGCAGCCTCTGCGGCGTTCATGCGATCAATCGCCTCACCGGGAAAGTGCTCGGGAGCATCGAATGGCCCGCGGGCAACCAGATTTTCGCAATCGATTGGATGCCTGCTGCGGCTACGGCGGGTTTCCCTTTTGGCCTGCGCGCGCGCAACCCGAAGCGCGAGACGGCTTTCTTTTACGGCTACAGTATCGATTCAACTAAATAGGAGAAGCATGAGCGACGATTTCCGGTTTCTAATGATCGGGGCAATGTATGAGAACGGCGGCAACACCACCCATCGGTTTCTCGATGGGCACCCGCAATTGATGGTCTATCCTTTCGAATCCCAGCCCGGCACCAAGTACGTGAACGATATGATGAGCAGCTTGTTTCCGCTGAAATACCGCTGGCCGGTGTTTCCTCTGGATGCGACGCCCTATCAGGATTACAAGGCCATCATCGATGAAGAGTGTAAGGTCCGTACGCGCACGCCGAACGTCAGTAAGTTCCGGAACCATCCGTTCGACCTGAACGACGATGAGCGCTGCCGCATCTACGAGCAGCACATCGCGAAAACCGGCCGCAGCACCGCGAAGAACATGGCCGCGTTTTTCCGCGCGACATTCGAAGCCTGGAAGGATTTTAACCGTAGCGGCAAAGAAGTGATGTACGTGGGCTACAGTCCGATCATCACGGTGGATGCGGATAAGATACTGCGCGATCTGCCGCAGGCGCACGTCCTGCACGTGGTGCGCAATCCCTGGTCGGCGTTCGCGGATACGTCGAAGCGTCCGATGCCGATGTCGCTTGAAAATTATCTCTTGGGTTGGACGCTCAACCAGCACTACGCTCTCCTATTCCGCGAGATGTTTCCGGATCGCGTGCATATCGTCCGGACGGAAGACGTGATGGCCGATCCGAAAAAGACGCTGGGAGCCCTGTGCGAAAAGCTCGGCCTGGAATCGAGCGACACGCTGAAAAAGGTCACCTGGAACGGACGCGAACTGGAGCAAGTCTATCCCTGGGGCACCATTCGCACGCCTACGCCGGAAGCGAATCTGGCGACCGCCAAGGAACTGACCACGGCGCAGACCGAAGAAATCCGCCGGCGAGCCTGGCAGTACCTGGAAGTATTCGACTATAAGAATTTTGTCTGATCATGCGGGCGCTGATTACAGGCGGCAGTGGATTCGTCGGGGCCAACCTGGCGCGCCGCCTGTTGCGCGACGGCCATCAGGTGCACCTCCTGCTGCGGCCGTCGCATCAGCCCTGGCGAGTCCGCGAAATCGCCGCCGATGTCCGCATTCATGAAATAAATCTCGAAGACCGCGGCGACGTCAACAAACTCCTCGCCATGGTAAAGCCGGACGCGGTATTCCATCTCGCCGCGTTCGGAGCCTACTCCACGCAAACTGGATTCGAGCAGATGGTATCGACTAACTTATTGGGGACGGCGTCCTTGATCGATGCCTCTGTCGCCGCTGGCGTGGGCGCGTTCGTCCAAACCGGCTCGTCCTCCGAATACGGCTACAAGGATCATCCCGCCGAAGAGATCGAACGACTGGAGCCGAACAGCCACTACGCCATCACGAAATCGGCCGCGACCCACTATTGCCAGTGGTCCGCGCGCAAGATAGATATTCACGCGGTGACCGTGCGGCTCTATTCGATCTACGGACCTTACGAAGAACCAAGCCGACTGATTCCAACCCTATTGATGCACGGCATGCAGGGCCTATTGCCACCGCTGGTTTCGCCACGCACCGCGCGCGATTTCGTGTACGTAGACGACGCCGTAGACGCGATGCTGCGAGTCGCGATGATGCCTGACCTTCCGCGAGGAGCCGTCTACAACGTGTGCTCAGGATCGCAAAGCTCTCTAGCCGAAGTCGTGAGTCTGGCGCGCGACTTGCTAACCATCAAAGCGGAGCCCGAATGGTCGAGCATGGAGCAAAGAGTCTGGGACACCGACGTCTGGGTCGGCTCCGCAGCCGCAATGGAGCGCGATACGGGCTGGCGCGCATCGGTCAGCTTGCGCGAAGGAATAGCCAGAACAATCGCGTGGTTTCAGCATTACCCCGAGTGGCTCAATTACTATCGCGAGAAAATATTAGCCTAGGAATTTTGGTGGGCTCGACAGAACTCGAATCTGTGACCTCCTGCGTGTCAAGCAGGCGCTCTAACCAACTGAGCTACGAGCCCAATGTAGTGGGCGAACCCCTAATATATCACGCCGCTCTCTGTTCGCTAAACTTTATACATGCCTTCTCTTGCTCCTCCGCGCCGCCTCTTGTTCGGACCCGGACCCACCCAGGTTGAACCGCGCGTCTACGATGCTATGACCAAACCCGTGGTCGGCTACCTAGACCCGTTCTTCTTTGAGGTGGTCGAGGAGATCCGCCGCGACCTGCGCGTGCTCTTCGGAACCTCGAATCCGATGACCCTCGCGATCTCCGGCACCGGCAGCGCGGGCATGGAGACCGCCGTCTCCAATTTCGCCGACCCCGGAACAAAGTTCGCCGTTTTTGTTTCAGGCTATTTTGGCGACCGCATCGCCGAAATGGGCCGCCGCCACGGAGCCACCGTCGTCCGCTGCGAAAAACCCTGGGGGGAGACGTTCACCGAAGCCGAGGCCTCCGAATTTCTGGAACGCGAACGCCCGCAGCTAGTCGCCTTCGTCCACGCCGAAACCTCTACCGGTGCCCTTCAGCCCCCTCTCGCGATCACTAAACCCGCCCGCGCCATCGGAGCACTGGTCATCGCCGATTGCGTCACGTCCCTCGGCGGCGTCCCGATCGACGCCGACGCGTCCGGTATCGACATCGCGTATAGCTGTTCGCAAAAAGGATTGAGCTGCCCTCCCGGCCTCTCGCCCTTCACCGCATCTCCCCGTGCCGTCGAGCATCTGCGCGCCCGCAAAATGGACAACCCGATCTGGTATCTCGATCTGAAACTCCTCGCCGATTATTACGACGCGCACAAATATCACCACACCGCGCCGATCTCCACGTTCTACGCGCTACGCGAAGGCCTCGCCGCGATCATGGATGAAGGAGCCGCCCAGCGCTTTGCCCGTCATCAGCGCTGCCATGAGGATTTCGTGCGGCGCATCGAAACGATGGGCCTCGCCATGCACGTCGCCCCCGGCTTCCGCATCGCGACCCTCAACACCGTTCGCGTGCCCGAAGGCGCCGACGACGCCAATGTCCGCAAGCGCCTGCTCGCCGAGCATTCCATCGAAATCGCTGGAGGCTTCGGTCCGCTCGCGGGAAAAATCTTCCGTATCGGACTGATGGGACCGCTCGCGACCGATGCAAATGTCGAACTATTCTGCAACGCGTTTGCGGAATGCCTCGGTCTCGCCGCGCCCGCCGGAAAAACGGTCTCGAAATTCCAGCTCACCAAGACCATCGAAGCCGTCAAGCTCAATAGCCGCACCCTGCGGCCCCTCACGCCTCAAAAACACACCATTCCCTTTGGAGCCGTGCTCGAGAAATTGACCCGCGATCGCGATATGCAGCAGTTCCACTATCTCGGCGAGCCCTACGAGTGTCCCGTCACCGACGTCGAAACCGCGCTGCACGCCGTCCGTTAATCAAGCATTCACAGGCTAAAGCTTGTGCCACCATTCGCTGGCCAGGTGGCACAGACTTTAGTCTGTGTATCTAATCCGTGCTGTAATTAATCTCCAGCTTCCGCGCCTGCCGGGCCGCCAACGCCAGCACTGCGAGCGTGACCACCACCAGTCCGGACGCCGCCCAGATCGCCGGTGTCGCTTCCGCCGACGACAGCAGCAGAGCCGCCAGAGCCGGCATGTCGTTCGGCCGAGCCACCACCGGACACATCGATTGCAAGTAGAAAATCACGCTGACTTTTTTGAGCGCCGCCGGCAGGAACGGATTCGCGCTCTCCCATAGCAACACCACCGCCGCCGGAATAATCGGATTGCGGAACAATAGCCCCGCCGCAAGGAACACGCTCCCGTATCCCAGGCACGCCAGCGCCGTCACGCCCAAATACGCGCCGATCTGCCCCCATCCCGGACCCTTCAAATACTCCGTCATCGCCGGACCCGTCAAATGCCATCCCATCGCGAGTAGTTGCAGCGCCGTGCTGGTCGTGAAAATCACCACCGTCGCGATCAGTCCGGCTAAATATTTCCCGACCAACAGCACTTCCCGCCGGATCGGAGCCAGCAAATAGAAATGCAGACTCTTGTCGAGCAGCTCCCCGCGAAACAAGTTCGTGAAAATCCCCACGCACCCGAAGAAAATCGCCAGCCTCAAATAGAAAAATTGAAACACGGTCGCGAAGATCAGCGAATCTTTCGGGATGCTCCGCAGCTCATTTTCCCCTCGTCCCACCAATTCATCGTCCCGGAATGAGAAGAAGTAATCGTTCTCCCCATCGGTATACCGATACATCGTTTGTTCGTGCCGCTCTCTCCGTCCTCCGAACGTGAACGTCCGCCGAGCGTACGGCTGGCCCAGCTTCGCCTCCACCTCATCGCGCGACATCCCCATCTTGATATCTTGAATCGCCTGCCGCGAAACCTGGTGCGTGGTCCCTTCTTCCGCCCTCCGGTCCCGGTCGTGAATCACCGCGATCGAATCGAAGAAAAACAGCGCCGCCGGAGCCAGTGCCAATAAATAAACCCAAATCCCGCGCTTGGCGAAAAATGTTTTACGCATCTCCAACCGGATCACCGCCCGGATCTGCGCCCACCACAAACCCCAATTCATAGGAGGAAGATTCATTTCGTCGCCTCCTCGCCGCCAATCAGATATTCGTAAATCGAGTTCGCATTATCGTCGGCCGGCGTCACGCTCTCGATGTTAATCCCGTCGAGCGCAATGTGATTCAGCAGCCTGTAAAACTTGTCCGCGTCGCGCGTCTTGATCAGCAGCCCTCCGCCGTCCACATGCAGCTTCACCTCCACCACATGATCGGTCTCAAACACCCTCGAAGCCATCAGCGACGGACGGTCGCACCGGATCTGCACCTGAATCGGCTGCTCGCTGATCTCGCTTCGCACCCCGCTGATCTCGCCCTCGGCGACAACATAACCGTTCGCCAGCAAAATCACCTGGTCCGAAATCATGTCGACCTCGTGCAGAATATGCGTCGACATAATCACGTGCCGCCCCTTGGCCGCAAACTCGCGAAACAGCGCAATCGTCTCCGCGCGCACCAGCGGATCCAATCCATTCAAAGGTTCGTCCAGCACCAGCACGCGAGGATCGTGCGCAATCGCCTGCGCCAGCTTAATCCTCTGCCGCATCCCTTTGCTATACCCGGCGACCTTCCGTTTGGCCGGCTCGACAAGATTCACCCGCTCGATCGCCCTCCACGCCCTCGTCTCGCACTCCGCATGCGAATCCCCGAACAATCTCAGAAACGAGTAGACAAAATCGAATCCCGTCAGTCCCTTTGGAAACGAATCGAACTGCGTCGAATATCCGACAAGCCTAAACAGCCGCTCCGGATCGTCCGTCGCCGCCCCCAGCACGCGAATCGACCCGCGCGTAGGCCGAACCAGTCCGGTCATCAGATTCATCAGCGTAGTCTTGCCCGACCCGTTCGGTCCCACCAAACTCGTGATCCCCGGAGGAATCGAGAGCGTGACCCGATTCACCCCCAACACCTCGCCATAAAATCGCGAGACGTTGTCAAAAACAACAAGGCTCTCCTCGATCGGCGGCGGAGCCACAGTGGTTTGCGGAACCGGAGCCTGTGCGATCACTTCACCACCTCAAACGCCCGCACTTTTTTCGACAACAGCCACAAGCTGATCGCCGAAACAATCCCGAGCACCATCCAAGCCTGCGTCGCCGTGATCCCGTTTCCGGTATCGTAGTGCAGCAATTGTCCCCACGCGGTCGCCATCATCTGCGCAATGTCAATCAGCGATCCATTATGCGTCCGCATTACAGCGTTGATCGCCGCGCCAAATCCCGCGCCTGCAAAGAATAGCCCCAAAATCAGCCCTCCCGCAGCAATCTTCCATCGCACCCAAGCCGAAATTGCCAGCGCGATCAAAGACAAGATCACCGTCCACGCGAATAATCCTACAAACAATCCCCACGCGATCCACAGATGACTCTTGGTCCACTCCCAACCAGCCATGTCCGCCTGAATGCCGAACAGGATCAACCCCGGAATCCAGGTGATCCACGCGAGCAGATACAGCACCACCGTCATCCGCCCCAGTACATATTCCGTCCTGGTAAACGGCCGGCACAAATACAAAGGCATCGCATTGTTGGTCACATCCGGAGACACCAGGCTCGGACCGATGATCGCAGTCAGAAGATACGCCATTACCGATTGAAAATTGCAGAAGTAAACAAAAACCTTCTCGTTGACCTCCAGAAAACTCCCCGCCTGCGGATTCAAAGCTTTGAGAAAGGATACGTTATGCGCGACATAAATGAACCCCGCCGTGCCGATCGGATAAATCGCGCACACCGCCAGAAACATCAACAAAAATTTCGATTGAAACAGCCGGGCGAAGCTGTACCGAGGCAAAATCATAAACCGCGACCACTGCGCGGTCAGCCCGCCCTCGTATCCCTTATAGGTCCGTTTATAAACAGCCATGGTCGTCTTTCTTCATCGGCGTTCATCCGCGTTCATCGGCGGCAAAAATTGTTTTTCAATTCTCAGGCGCGCACCAGTCCGCGCAAAAGCATCCCATGAATCATCGCCGCGTGGACAGAGCGGCCTGTCCCCACGTTCTCGCCCCGTCGACTGATCTCGAGTAAGAACGCTCCGCCGCGCGCCCACATCCTCTAATTCTCCATCGCCTTCAAGAAAATATCCTCCAGCGTGTCCCTGCGATAGTTCAGCCGCCGTAACTGCAAATCCCTCTCCGCCGCCAGCCGATAGATTTCCCGCAGCTCAAACCCCACCGGACAAACCATCTTGAACCGCCCATACCCGGTGGTCGATGTCTCACATCCCAGCCGGATCAGCGCGTCCGCGAACCCCGCATCGTCCCCCCGAGTCTCCAGTTCCACGAACCTCTTATTCGCCCGCCTCTCCTCTTCCAGATTCGCGTAGTGAACAATCCGTCCGGCCTTCAGAATCAAAACTTCTTCGCAAGTCTCCTCCACATCGCGCAGCAGATGGGAGCACAATACAATGTGCATATCGCTGACCGCCTTCATTTCGCTGATCAGCTTAATCATCCGCACCCGCGCCGGCGGATCCAGGCCATTCGTAGGCTCGTCCAGGATCACCAGCTTCGGCCCATGTACAATCGCCTGCGCCAGCTTCGCCAGTTGCTTCATGCCCAGCGAATAAGTTCCCAAAGGCCGATACCGGGCCTCGCCGAGCCCCACATAAAACAAAACCTCATGCGCCCGTTCCAGCGCGGCATCCTTAGGCAGCCCGCTCAACTCCCCCATCATGCGAATAAACGACACCGCCGTCATATTCGCGATAAACGAATCGTTCTCCGGCATGTAGCCCACCACGGTGCGAATCTGTTTCTGCTCCGTGCGTATGTCGTGTCCGAAAATGCTGGCCGTCCCGGCACTCAACGGACAGAACCCCAGCAGCGATTGAATCAACGTAGATTTTCCAGCCCCGTTAGGCCCCAGCAACCCAATAGTTCGCCCGGATAAGGAGACGCGCAAATCCTTCAAAATATCGCGCGACCCAAACCGCACCCCCAGTCCCGACAACTCAATCACCGGCTGCATAAATGATGTTCTTATCAGCGTTAATCAGCGTTCATCAGCGGCCAGAAATGTTTTTGCTTCCCAACGCCGGCCCCATCAACCTCGAAACCAAATCTCCCGCGCCCTTCCCATTCAATCCTATCAGCGTATCCAGGCCCAGCCCGAAAAAGCTTCCCCGCGTCGCCGCCACAATCCGATCCGGCTCCGCATACGCATAAATCAATGTTGGAGCCCGATCGGCCGTCAGCGCTTCCAGTGCCTTCTGCTGATCCGCCGTCAAAAACTTGGTCTGCTTCAACTGATCCGCCATCGGAGCAATCGCCGCACTCGGGTTGTAATACACCAGCCCGGAAAAATTCATCTGCCCGTTCTGCGGCAACTGCTGCCGGAACGTCGTCGAGCTTTCGAGCGTAATCCCCGCCGTCCGATTCTGAATCGATGTCGCCAGCAACCCGTGATTCGGAGCCATCAACAAATACCCATCGGTGAATACATAGTTCACCGCAATCGGACTCTTCGCCGAAGTCAGCGTGTAATACGTCAGCCCGTTCAGAACTTCATTCGTGAGCTGAATCTGCGCATCCGGCTGGGCCTGCTGCGCCGTTTTGACCATCTGTTCGAACGACCATTCCAAACGCGTCGGATTATTCACCTCGACGGCGATCTTCCAGCTAGGCGAAGGCAGCAGCGGCCCGTCTACGGCAATCGTCACCTCGCCACCCAGCGTCTGCGCCATGTCACTTGCCATGCTCTGAAAATCCCCAAATGCCGTCGCCGGCAACTGGCTGAGCAGCGCCGCGGGATTATTCACTACAAACGAAGCCGCGAAAGTAGCATCCGGAGAAATAAAATCAAGAGTCCCCATCGGCGCAGGCGCCGCGATCCAGCTCGCGATCCCGCTCCTGGCGCCGCTGAAACTGACCGTAGCCGAATTCTCGGTGCGCCCCAGATTCTGCTTTCGCTCGACAATTAAATACCGCACGTTACTCATCAGGTTCTTGGAATCGTTTACGTGCGCAGGAAGAATTTGTTCCATATCGGCCGCAAAAAGCCATCCCGCCCCCGAAGCATAACTCTGCGCCACCCGCTTCCCAAACTCCGTTCCTTCAAACCCGCTTTCTCCCATCGTGCCAGCTTCAGGGACTGACGACTCTGTCCCAAGGCGGGCGCCATCATCGCCGAAAACACTCCGATCTCTCGGCGCCGGGTGGACAGAGCCGTCTGTCCCCTGCCTTCCGCTACTCCCACGCCCCATAATGACCAGATTCCCCTGTTCCACAACCGGCAGATTTGTGCCCGCCTGCCGAGCCAGATACTCCTTCAACCCCGCCTTTTTCTCTTCCGCGACCATCACCGGCAATTGCAACTTCCCTCCAACCACCGGGACCGCGAGCACCACCTCATCCCCCAGATAATCGCTAACCGCCCGCACCTGCTCTACAATCTTCCGAACATTCCGAGCCCCCTCCGCATCCCACCACTCCCTCAGCACCGGACTCTGCTTCGCTCGCTCCTCAAAAATCGAATTCGCCTCCGCCAGCGTAGTAGAAAGATTCGGCATCGAAACAAAAACCGCCGTATTCGCAGGCAGCACCGCCGTCAACTTCGAGCTATACCGCAGCTCCGGCCCTGGAATCGCGTCGAGCTTCTTCGAAATCGCCGACATCTCTCCCAGCAGCGCCAGATATTTCGAAGATTTCTCGCTCCACGCAATATCCTGTCCGACGCTCGTCAGGGCCATCGTAGGACTCGTAGCCGTCTGATCCCCTCGATGCAGCAGCTCCGTCCCGCCCGCCTTATCAACTTTAACCTCGCCCTCGACCACCGATACCCTCGATCCCTTCAATCCCCGGCTGACGCTCACACTCGTCCCTTTCACCC
>Ga0210388_10000753_pt1 | contig 25870 bp, 17 predicted proteins | sample IncBWC19OmetaG_FD_155485 | JGI IMG/M metagenome (GOLD analysis project Ga0210388, IMG submission 155485) | Forest soil microbial communities from Barre Woods Harvard Forest LTER site, Petersham, Massachusetts, United States - Inc-BW-C-19-O ...
AAGGCAGTGGCTGTTTCTGCTGTTCCCCGCATCATAGAATCTTGGGGGTAATTTCGTAATAGAATAGGTATGCTGTCCCGGGGCGGCTGACCTAATAAGTCATGGCGACACGACTCATTCTCACTTTGACCCTCTTCTTACTGGCCGACGCGGATGTTCCGCGTGTCAACAGTCTTCGCCCGCCATCGCAGCCCACTGTCGTATTCCCCTCAGGCGAAGAGATTTCCCTCTTTCCGGACACTGCCTTGGACGCGCAAGGCGACTCGCAAACGCCCGCCAAACCGAAGAGCGCAACGTTACAGGAGTCTTCGAAACTGGAACTTATCCGCTATGTTTCCGGCGAGTTCGCCAAGGCCATCAAATCGCTGCCCGCAGGAAAAGAGGGCTTGATTGTTTATGTTGGAAAGCCGCTCCAGCCGGAGTTTCTTGAACGCGCGCTCGCCACGCACGGCGCTGCCGTCAACAGTGGCGATAAGGTCCAGATCACGAAGCTTGAATTTCAAAACCACCAAATCATCGTGGATTTGAATGGCGGCGGACGCGGCAAGAAACGGCTGCGCGACCGCATCCACATTGAAATGGCTGGGGTTCCGACAGGTCAGATCACGGACCAGGAAGAAAAAGGACCGCCAGGGCTGCAGCCTGGACAAGGCAGCACAATTTATCTGGATTTCAACAAACCCGTCCCCGACTTGAGCCCGAATGACCTGAAACAGTTGCTTTCTCCGTTCATGGATTTCTCACGACAGCGCTCCGCGTCGGTTGTGTGGGTGGACACATTGCCTCCGGAGATGAAAAAAGCCATCCAAGAACGCCGGCCGATTGTCGGCATGGACCGTGAGCAAGTTGTGGCGGCCATTGGCAAGCCGGACCATAAAATTCGCGAGCGGGATAACGACGGTAATGACATCGAGGACTGGATCTATGGCCAGCCCCCGTCGAAGACTGTTTTCGTACGCTTCAACGGCGACCGTGTAACCAACATCAAGCAATACCCGCAATAGATTCAGTTCTGCCGCTACGGCAGGAGTCGTGACAAGTGGAAATCGACCCTCCCGCTTCGCGTTGACATTTCTCCACGCAGCCCATAGCATTTTAGGTTCGACTTTGCGGTCGTTTCTCCTTGGAGAACCCGCCGCAGTTTCCTAATCCCATCGGAGGAAGTAATGCCTATTAAGGTCGGCATCAACGGCTTCGGCCGCATCGGACGCAACATCATGCGCACCGCGCTCGATGATAAGGACATCCAGTTCGTCGCCGTCAACGACGTTACCGACGCCAAGACTCTCGCGCACTTGCTCAAGTACGATTCGATCCTCGGCAATCTCCCACACGCTGTCACTCACACCGCCGACTCAATTTCTGTCGAAGGCAAGTCTTTCAAGGTTTTCAAGGTAAAAGATCCTGGCGAAATCGATTGGGCCAGCGTCGGAGCGGATATTGTGGTCGAATCCACCGGCCTCTTCACCAATGGCGCCGACGCGAAAAAGCATCTCCGGGGCACAGTCAAAAAAGTCATTATTTCGGCCCCCGCTGAGGGTCCGGATGCCACCCTAGTTCTCGGCGTCAACGATAAGACCTACGATCCCGCTAAGCATCACGTTGTTTCCAACGCTTCTTGCACTACGAATTGCCTCGCTCCTGTCGCCAAAGTTCTCCAGGACACGTTCGGCATTCACAGCGGCACGATGACCACCATCCACTCTTATACGAACGACCAGAAGCTTCTGGATTTGCCTCACAAGGATCTCCGCCGCGCGCGCGCCGCTGCCATCAATATGATCCCCAGTTCGACCGGAGCGGCCAAAGCGCTGCATCTCGCCATTCCCGAGTTGAAGGGTAAGCTCGACGGGTACGCCATGCGCGTTCCTACGCCGAACGTTAGCGTCGTCGATCTCACTGTTTTTGTGGAAAAGCCAGCAACAGTTGAGTCCGTCAACACCGCTCTTAAGGCTGCGGCCAACGGGCCTATGAAGGGCGTGCTCGCATACACAGAAGAAGAGCTTGTCTCCGCCGATTTCAAAGGCAACCCAAACTCTTCCATCGTTGATTCCGGATATACCAAAGTCGTCGGCGATCGCTGCGTGAAAGTACTGGCGTGGTACGACAACGAGTGGGGATATTCCTGCCGCTGCCGCGATCTGATCAAATTCATGGCTGGGAAGTTTTAGTTCTCAGCCTATGGGGGCGGGGCTAGCCCTGCCCTTTGATGTTTCGAATCACAATCGACGAATCATGAGTCACGAATCCATGAATAAACTCACCATTCACGATCTCGAACTCCGCGGGAAGCGCGTTTTCATCCGTGTAGACTTCAACGTTCCTCTCAAGGACGCAGTCGTCACCGACGACACGCGGATCCGCGAAACCATCCCAACGCTGCGTCTCGCTATTGAAAAGGGCGCCCGGCTGATCCTTGCTTCGCATCTTGGACGCCCCAAGGGCGGTCCGGAATCTAAATTTTCGCTTTTCTCGGTGGCGAAAAAACTCGAAGCGCTGATCGGCAAGCCTGTTCGCTTTGCATCGGATTGTGTGGGCCCGGTCCCTGAATCCAAGAGCAAAACGCTCGCCGACGGTGAAATTCTGCTTCTCGAAAACGTCCGTTTCCATCCCGAAGAAGAAAAGAACGACGAAGCCTTTTCGAAGCAGCTCGCCTCACTCTGCGACGGCGTCTTTATTTGCGACGCTTTCGGCTCGGCCCATCGCACCCACGCTTCGGTTGTTGGCATCACGCGCTTCGTAGAGCAGTCCGCCGCCGGTCTGCTGATGGAAAAAGAGCTAACATATCTTGGCAAAGCGCTCACCAATCCTACTCGTCCTTTCGTGGCAATTCTCGGCGGAGCAAAAGTCAGCGACAAGATTGAAGTGGTAGAAAATCTGATGAAGATTGCCGACTCTACGCTTATCGGCGGAGGCATGGCCTACACGTTTTTCAAGGCACAGGGCTTGCCCATCGGCAAATCGCTCGTCGAAGACGACAAGCTTGATCTCGCGCGCAAACTTCTCGCCGACGCCAAACAGAACAATCGCAAACTGCTACTGCCCGTGGACCACGTCATCGCGCCTGAATTTAAAGCCAACGCGCCTGCAACCACAGTCGAGATCGCCGCCACCCCTGCGGATCAGATGGGGCTGGATATCGGTCCGAAGACTGCGTCGGCCTTCGCTGCAGAAATTTCGCGAGCCAAGACTATTGTCTGGAACGGCCCGATGGGCGTCTTCGAAATGCCCGCTTTTGCGAACGGCACGCTCGAGATTGCTAGGGCGGTCGCTGCAGCCACCAGCGCAGGCGCAATTTCCATCGTCGGAGGAGGCGACTCTGTCGCCGCCGTCCATCAGTCCGGCGTCGCTGAGAGAATTTCTCACATCTCGACCGGAGGAGGAGCCTCGCTGGAGTTTCTGGCCGGCGCCAAGCTACCAGGTGTCGAAGCGCTAACCGATAAGGCCACGGAAAAGGTTGCCGTCGTGAGCGCGCCTGCTACGCGGCGCCGGGTCGTCGCCGGAAACTGGAAAATGTTCAAGACGCAAATGGAAACCGAAGTATTCTTCTCCGCGTTCTCCATGCTTGTGGATGGCATCACGCAATGCGATATTGTGATCGCGCCGCCTTTTACGGCCATCCATTCCGCCGTCGAAGCTGCTCGCGGCTCGCAAATCGCCATCGCCGCGCAGAACGTCTTTTGGGAAAAGGAAGGCGCCTTCACCGGCGAAATCTCTCCGCAAATGCTGGTCGAAGCCGGCTGTCGCTACGTGATTATCGGCCATTCGGAACGGCGCCAATTCTTCGGCGAAACCGACGAAACAGTAGCCAAGAAAACGAAAACTGCCCTGGCCGCCGGCCTTATCCCGATTGTTTGCCTCGGGGAGAAACTTGAGCAGCGGGAACTGGGCGCCACCGAGCACATTTGCAAGGCCCAGTTTCTAGGTGGCCCAGGTTCGTTGACCGCCGATGCATTCTCCCGTATTCTGATAGCGTACGAGCCAGTGTGGGCTATCGGTACGGGCAAAACAGCCACGCCGGAAATGGCGGCAGAGGCTCACCGGTTCATCCGTCAATGCGTTGAGGAGAAGTACTCCGCCGCCCAGGCTTCGGCATTGCGGATTCTCTATGGCGGCAGCGTCAAGCCTGACAATATTCAGGGATTGATGGCGGAACAAGAAATAGACGGCGTGCTCGTGGGCGGAGCAAGCCTCGACGCGAAATCATTCGCAAGCATCGTAAGAGATTGCGCAGGGAGATAGAAATGCCAGGTTGGATGAAGTGGACTATCGCTATCCTGATTGGTTTAGCAATTATCGTAGTCGGTTTTCGGTGGGCTGGCGCGTTGCTCACTACCTTCTTCGTGATGAATTGCCTCGTCTTGATCATCGTCGTGCTTTTGCAGAGCGGCAAAGCCGCTGATCTCGCTGGCGCCTTCGGCGGAGCGGGAAGCCAAACGGCTTTCGGTCCGCGCGGAGCGGCTACGATTCTTTCGCAGGCCACTACGTGGTGTGCCGTGATGTTCATGATTTGCGCCCTGGCCTTAATGATTCGCACGGACAGAGGGGTCGAGCAGGGTGGCTCGGTGTTGCATCAAACAACAAAGTCCGCGCCTAAGAAGACGCCTGCGACGATTCCGGTCACGCCGGCACCCGCCGTGCCCCAGTCTTCAGCGCCGGCCCCGCAGAGCAATCCGCCTGCGTCGAGCACGACGCCTGCGGCCGCGCAACCCGCTCCGGCCCAGCCGAAGAAGCCCTAAGTCGCAACGAACTGTTACGTCAAATTGGCCCACCGCCACTGCGTTGCCGGGCTTGCAGGGTTTCTCAGTGGCAGTTAAACTGTCTTTGTCAACGACGTGCGGTCGTGGCGGAACTGGCAGACGCACCAGCTTGAGGGGCTGGCGGTAGCAATACCGTGGTGGTTCGAATCCACTCGGCCGCACCAAATTTTCCATAAACAAATTGCACTATTGAGTTTGCCCGGCGCTCGAATGAAGATAGGGCGCAAGGAGAAGTTTGCGCAGTCGTACGGTTTTTTTTCCGCTCTTCCTGGCCCGATTCTACTTCTGCTTATCCCGCAAACTCTGCTCGTACTTGTCAAAAAAATCTAAACCAGCTTTGTTCATTCCAGACCGAACACCGATCTGGTCTGCTAATTCCAATAATTGATCTGCTTCCGGATTGTACGCTGGCCATTTCACCAGGCCGTAGCTGTTAGGATCGCCGCTCGCGGCGAAGTTCACCCAATAACTGATCATTGCGTCGCTCAATTTCTTGTCTGCGTCTTCCCATGGAAATGGCCAGACGAAATTCCCGAAAACATACGCAAGTTCAGCGGCGTGGAAAGTACCGAGGCGCTTGCTTTGAGGACCAGGCGGAACACGGCTGAAATAGTAAAGGTACGCCGCATGATGTCCTGTCTTCGTTTCCAGGCGCGCCCACGTGCGCATCTCCCATGCGAACTGCTGGTCACGAAACGCTGCGTAGAAAGATTTGACGGCCTCTTCATCCGAGCCTGCCGGATAAATTTTCAGGAATTCATCGGCAAAGCTTCCGAATCGCGTATGCGCTCCAGCAATAAACTGCTCCGCCTTTATATGAGCCCCTTGCGGCGCTAACGCAGTACCTTCATCCGCGTTATTCCCAACAAGCAGCGGGACATTATTCTGTTTCCCTTGGGCGAATATTGCGTAGACGTCCTGAGGCAAGACGTAGCCGTCGACGATGGCGCGCACGCTTTGTTCGTCGCTCGCTTTCAAGAGATCTTCAGCGCGCTTGCTGCGCAGCGTTTTAAGGACATCCTGGGTGATTCCCATCGAACCGGCCAGACTCGCTCCACTCTTTTCGGCCTCGGCCAGACCCTTCATCAGAGCAAACGAGCCTCCGCTTTCGCCAATGGCCCGCTGAAACAATCCTTTTGCAATCGGGCTCGCCATTAACACGTTAACCGCCCACGATCCAGCTGACTCGCCAAAGATTGTCACGCGCTTGGGATCGCCACCAAACGCTGCGATATTTTTCTTCACCCATTCCAGCGCCGCGATTTGGTCAAGCAACGCGTAATTTCCCGACGCATGGTGCTCTGACTCTGCTGTCAGCTCGGGATGAGCGAAGAATCCGAACACGCCAAGCCGATAGTTGATCGTAACCACCACCGCGCCTTTGCGCGCAAGAATCCCTCCGTCGTAAGCGTTGGTGGACCCAGAGCCTCGTGTGAAAGCACCTCCATGGATCCAAACCATGACGGGTAGATGCTCCTCCGTGGATTTAGCAGGCGTCCAAATATTCAAATATAGGCAATCCTCATTCAGTGCTGGCAGCGGACTCTGGTAGAGCTTCGCTACTTCTGGATATGGGGTCTGCCAGCACGCGGCGGAGAATTCCTTCGCCTCGCGGGTTCCTTTCCATTGCGCAGGCGGCAGCGGAGCCTTCCATCTAAGCTCTCCCACTGGCGCGGCCGCAAACGGCACTCCGCGAAAAACGCGTATATCGGGTTTATTTCCGGCCGTTCCCGAAAGTAATCCCTGCTCCACCTTGACCGTGTCCGCAGCTGTGTCGGTGTTCGCAGCAACCGTGTGCGCTGCAATCGCCAGACAAGTTGCCACGGCGAAAGGCAGTACGATGAACATTCGTCTCATGGATTTCTCAAGCTCCCTTCAAACGACTTTTCAGGTATTCGACTAGCGGCACGCTAACTGTGCACATTGTACAGCCGTTGCACTTGCTCAACATCGGCACATGTTTTCAGCACCCCACAGCTTGCGCTTGCGTTCTCTTTATTTTTGCCAGCATGTTTGTTCTTTAATTTCTAAATCTCTTGAGGTACCCTTTTTTCAATGTCGGTGGCAATTTTGAATATTGGGAGGGATGTTTTTTATGTTCAAACACTCTGTTCGCTTGCTCGCCATTGCTGCGCTTTTCCTTTTGCCGGCTCGCGCGGATGAAGATGTAGTCACTGCCGTCCATGGCAGCGTCACGAAAATTGATGCGGCGGGCAAAACCATCGCGGTTAAGACGGCGGATGGCACAGAACACACGATTCATTTTGTGGACAAGACCACCGTCCACGGCGTTCATGCCACCGCTACGGGCGCCAAGGACACCTTCCAGGGCATCACGGAAGGCTCAGAGGTTGTCGCTCACTACACTGTAAAGGGCACGGAAAAAACCGCTGTTGAAGTCGATAAAATTGGAAAAGACGGAATGCACAAGGTGGAAGGCACCGTCACACATGTGAGCGAAGACGGCAAAACTGTTGTAGTCAAAGCGGCCGATGGCACTGAACACACCTTTAAAGTGGCCGGCCGCGACACCGTTATTTCCGCCAAGGATATCGGCAAGGGCACTGAGAAAGGGGCGAAAGTTACCGTCTACTACACGGGAAGCGCAACCAAAAAGGTCGCCCACTTCTTCGAGCAGCTCTGACCTTCGCCGTTTTCAAAAATTGTTCCGAGCGGGAAAGACTGCGTCCACTTTTATTGGAGCTGCCCATGAAACGTTTGAGGATCGCCCGCGCCCACGCGTTCTCCTGACAGCGCAACGCCAAAATCCGAGGGATCCATCTTCATGCTGGCTGCGATGCTCGCTTGCGACACGAATGACACGCGGCTCCGCGGTTTAGAGCGCATCGCGAAACTGCCATCTTGTTGTTTAAGCAGCCGCTCGGGGCCTTCTCCTAGCGCTTGAATCATCAACCGCCCGTCTTCATCGAAGACACGGAACGTCCTGTGATACTGCGCAAAGGAGTCGTGTAATCCCGGCGTCAGCTTATCCAATTTCAAGACATACGTTCCCGCAAGCTGCTTTCGTTCTTCCGCCGAAACGGGTTTGTCCTCTAATAATTCTTCAGCAGTCGCGGCCGCTGGCGCAGGAAGTCGCGGCAAACCTAGCACTGCCCTTGCCAGCGCTCGCGTGATTGCGTAGGCGTTTTGGCCTTCCGTATTCGTCAGCACCACGATTGTCAGCCCATCCTCGGGAAAATCGTAGAGGCTGCCGCTATAGCCGAACAAAGACCCGTGCTGGCCAATCCGCCGGTGATCCTCTTCGTGATTGAGTATCATTGCAAACCCATATTGAGCTTTCGGATCTTGCGGGCTCATGTGGGCCGCTGCGCCTTCCGCGGTCGTCATCATTGCGAATGTCTTCGGCTCGACGAGTTTTTTCTCACCAATGGATTTCCAAAGCTGATAGATGTCCCCGACCGTGCTACAAAATCGTAAATCGGCGTTATACGCCATGTCATTCTCGTTTGCCGGGACATACCCCTTCTCGAATTTTCTGTAAGCATGCGAAAGACCATGCGTCAGCGAGAAATCATCGCAATACGTCGTGGATTTCACTCCGGCGGGAGCGAAAATATTCTGCTGCACGTAATCCGCAAAACTTTGTCCGCTTACCCGCTCGATGATGGTGACCAGCAATTGAAATCCGGAAATCGACCAATCCCATTTCGTCCCAGGTTCATTCACCCAGTTTTTACCCGCATAAAGGGCCATCACTTCGTCCAACGCTTTCGGCAGCCGGCTGGTCGCTTCAATCGGATCGCCGAGATAGTGATAGTCCACAATCCCCGATGTGTGATTCAAAAGCTGCCGGATAGTTACATGATGCCCTTGCAGCGGGAATTCCGGCACGTACTTCGAAATGTCATCGTCAATCGACAGCTTCCCGCGCTCCATGAGTTGCATGACCGCTATGCCTGTGAAAGGAAGCATCGGCCCAACCACGTGATAAACAGTTTCATCCTTAGTGGGTGCGTCCAACCCGAGGTCGGCAAATCCATAGCCCTTACGCAAAAGAATCTTGTCGCCGCGCGCAACCAGCACAGACGCTCCAACAACACCTTCCTGCGCCATCATTCGCTGCACGAGGCTATCCAATTCGGCAGGCGAAGACTGTCCTAGGCAAGTCGTTGTCCCAAAAAATAAAAAAATACAGATGACTGCCACATATCGAATACGCATCTAGAGTCACCCTTGTCCAAATCGCGCGCGGAGCGTATCACGGCCACTCGCCGCGCACAAAGCGAAGCCAAAGATTGCGCGCGATTTCATCGGTGTCTCGCAGAAGTCCGGCGCTTGAGCATAACGAACAAGATCAACAGAGGAGTGGTATTATCCCGGCACTATGAAATCAAACCAACGCGTTATTACCCTCCTGCATGCGTTCCTTACTTGCGTCCTCGTCTCTCCGGCATTTGGCCAGTCGACGCCGCCCGCTTCGAAGCATGTGATACTCCTTCACGCCGCACGGCTCCTCGACATCGAGTCTGGAAAAACAATCACTCCCGGCGAAGTCCTTGTTCAAGACGATCTCATCGTCGAAGTCGGGTCTTCAGTCAAACATCCACAGGGTGCGGAACTCATCGACCTTGGAGACACCACTTTGCTCCCAGGCCTGATTGACGTTCATGTCCACCTCTTCCTGCATCCCGGCGCCGAAGATCTCCAGACGGTTGAGGAATCTGTCCCGCAACGCACGATCATCGCGCTGCTCGCCGCTCGCGATGACTTGATGGCGGGCTTTACCGCCGAGCGCGATATGGGCACCGAAGGCGCGGGCTCCGCCGACACGGCCGTCCGCAATGCCATCAATCATGGCGCCATCCCCGGGCCGCGCCTGCGCATCAGCGGCAACGCAATCGACATTCTCGGCGGTCATGAAGACGCTAACCGCTACAATCCCGAGCAGCACGTTCTCTCCAACGCCACCTATGCGAACAACGCCGCCGAACTTGTCACAGTTATCCGCCAGCAATTCAAAGAAGGCGCCGACTTCATAAAGATTTACGAAACGGGCGCCGACTCTTACCGCGACGGCCCTCTCTCAACGCCCTTCCAATACACAGAAGCGGAGCTCCGAGCGGCCGTCGAAGAAGCTGCCCGCACCGGCAAGCGAGTGGCCGTCCATGCCACCGGCGAGCCCGGCACGCTTTATGCCGCGCGCGCCGGCGTCGCCTCCGTTGATCATGCCGACCAGCTTAGCGACGAAACGATGCGAATCATGCGCGAAAAACAAATCTTTGCCGTGCCTACATTCACCATCTCGGAATATTTTGCCGATCATGCTGCTTCTCCCGCCCAAACCGAACGAGATCACCGCGCGCTCGACCTTCACGCTCAGGAATTTCGCAAACAGCTGTCTGCCGGGGTTCCCATGGCCGTAGGATCTGACGTCGGTCCGTTTCCCCACGGCACCCAGGCCCGCGAATTTAGTCTCATGGTCAAGTACGGCATGACCCCTCTGTCTGCTCTCCAGGCGGGTCTCCTCAATGGAGCCAAACTACTTGGCTGGGCAGATCAAATCGGCGCACTCAAACCCGGCTATCTTGCTGACATTATTGCCGTGCCAGGTGATCCGCTCACCGATATCAGCGTCCTGCAAAAGGTGACCTTCGTGATGAAGGGCGGTATTGTCTATCGCCACGAGCACTAAAAAAGAAGTGTGCAAGATTTTGTAGCGACGAGGCTTGCCAAGCTATTTCTCGGAGATGCCGCTATTGAATGCTGCGAAAGACTCGGAACATTGCTTTCTATGTTAAGCACCTGTATCTTTATTTTTGTACGGTCAACGAAATGATTCTTTCGCACTTCATCCTCTGAGCTCTTCTAATGTCTGCCGCCACGTCGCAAGCTTTTCCGCAAGACCAGTCAACTGGAATGAGCCAGCTCGTCGACGTGGATGTCGCCAGTGAGCCCACTCTCGCCCCCTCGGCCGATCCCGCCGCGCGTGGCCGCTGGCTTTGCTCCCAACTCGAAGCCGGCAATATCCTTTTTTTCTCGCATTCGCCATTTGTCATTCCCCCCGACGATCGCGAATTTTTACTCGGCCGGACGCAAACGAGTTCCGCGCTCCATAAAAATGTCGCTTATCGTCCGGCCGAAGACCGCATCACTGGCCTAGCCAAGTCTGAAGAACTCGAAGCCGCTCGCCTTCGCCTTATCCTAAAGAATTACTCGCAGCACGCAGCGCAGTTCCTCGGCGAACTTCTTCCGCCTTACGCCGGGAAATGGAAACTCGATTTCGCCAGCTTCCGCCCTCTTGAAGAACGTGGCCGTCCCGCTCGCCTCCACGCGCGAAACGATTTGCCCCACTTCGATTCATTTCCAACGAGACCCACGAACGGCGACCGCATCTTGCGTTTTTTCACCAACCTCAACCCCAATCAAAACCGCGTCTGGACCACTTCGCAAACCTTCGAAGCTATCGGGCCGCATTTTGCTAAGACGATCGGCTTGCCCCACCCACGCAGCGCCAATCCGTTAGTCCGTGGCGTGCGCAGCCTCGCCGGTGCCTTGCGCCTCCCTGGCGCTCACCGTCCCCCTTACGACAATTTCATGCACCGCTGCCACAATGCCATGAAGGAAGATACCAACTTCCGTGAAACCTGCCCGAAACAACGTTGGGAATTTCCTCCAGGTTCCAGCTGGATTGTTTTTACGGATTGCGTCAGCCACGCGGTCCTTGAAGGCCAGTACGCACTTGAGCAGACCTTTCTCATCTCACGTCAAGCTATGGTCGAACCGGAGCGCGCTCCGATCGCAATCCTCGAACGAATTGCCGGCTACCCGCTCTCAAACTAACCCCGTCTACATCTCACGCCAATCACGGAACTACGACGACGTCGGGTTATAAAGCTCGCGCCTACTTCAAAAAAATTCCAAAACGGTACAGTCTCGAGTACCTTATCGTTTGCGCGTTGAAGGCGCGAATACTCTTGCAATTTAACAAGCCCTGCATGCGAATCAGCGTAGACTGAAATTGCCATGGAGAAACTTAAAGCATTTCAAGACGTAGCTCGCATCAATGGTTTCGTAGACGTCGAAGAAACCGATGACGGAACTGTGTTGTGGTTGAAAAAGCCCACGGCGAATGCAGAAGACCGCATGTGCGTCGACAGCCTTACCAATAGCGTCACCGTATTCTGGGCCACGATGCCCTGGAAAATAAACTCCAAAACTTTTCGTGCCGTTTCCGCGCTGCAGGAATGGTTCGTTCTAACATCTCGTCAGGCTGCTTCCATGACTAACCGCGATGCCCTTTTGCGTCTCGCCGCCGATAAGAACGATGCACCTGCCATGGCCGCTTTGTGTGAGAACAATGCCGAACTTCTCCGCGCCTCAGTTGCCCGCTTCTTCGAGTCCGGCGCAGTCTCAGAGAAAGCCCGCACTGTCGTCATGCAGCGCGTCGCCGAGCACGCTCGCTCCTATCACACTGATCAAGAGCCGGACCAATGGCTCGCTAAATCTCTCAACTCCGAATGCGATCGCCTCCGCAACGAAGCCATACAAGCCAAAGCCAGCAAAGCCTAACCCCACTTTCCTACCCGTACGCTTAGACCCCTGTCCAAACAACACGTAGTAAATCCAGGCCACGCACACGTTGCCTACTAAGCACGCTACGCTCTGAACCAATTTGTATCTGATGCCCGTTCAGTCACACTGAAGGCCCCTTCGGTCTTGGTGCGGCCCTATTCTTCTCCCTCTCTTCAGATTGGAATCTCATTGTCTTTCGCCCTGACTTTTCGGAGCCCCGATGTCTGATTACAACGTCGGTTTGTTTAAATTTCTGCGGCTTTACTCCCAAGTGGCTGTCATAACCGTCCTGGCACTGTCGTGTCTGGTGTTTTATGGCTGGGTATTTCACATTGATTCCCTGACAACCGTTTTTCCCGGTCTGGTAAGCATGAAGGCCAATACTGCCGTTGGCTTGGCATTCTCCGCTATTTCCTTGTGGCTGCTGCTTCCGGGCGAACCCAATAACCTGCGGGGCCAAGTCGCTCGTTTGCTTGCGTTGCTCGTCGTCCTGATCGGCGCGGTCACGCTGTGCGAGTACGTCTTCGGCCAGAACTACGGAATTGATGAACTTCTGGTGAAGGACCTCAACGGATCCATCGGAACTTCTTCACCCCGCCGCCTGGCTCCGATGACCGCGACACCGTTCATAACCATCGGTTTGGCGCTGATCCTCTTGGATTGGAAAACGCGACGTGGTCACTACCCCGCGCAGTTACTGAGTCTATGGACTGCGCTGATCGCCATGATGGCCTTCTGCGGATACATCTATCACGCGGTGGCACTCTATCGAATATTGTTGTACACGCAAGTTGCCGTGCAAACGGCCGTCGCACTCTTTCTTTTGAGCGGAGCCGTTTTATTTGCTCGGCCTCGAGCCGGTATCGCCGGCGATCTCACCAGTGAAGCTTCCGGCAGCGTCATGGCGCGCCGGTTTCTCCCCGCGATTTTCTTCATCCCCATTCTTTTCGGTTGGATTCGATTGCAGGGGCAGCTTGCGGGCCTCTACGGGACGGAATTAGGCATAGCTCTCTATGCCACGGCCACGATATTCACTTTTGCGGTCCTGGTGTGGATCAGCGCTCGAAAAATGAATGTCGAGTATCGGCAGCGCAGCGCCGCCGAGTCCGCGATCCGAGTTCAACGCCGAGTTGGAGGTGCGCGTTACAGAGCGAACCAAGTCCCTCGAACAGCAGGCCATTGTACTGACCGAGCAGGCTGCTTTGCTCGAGCTCGCACACGAGGCCATCTTTGTTCGCGATGCGCAGAATCGCATCCTGTCTTGGAATCGCGGCGCCGAAGTCATGTACGGCTGGCCGGCCATTTTGGCCGTTGGAAACATCACCTACGAACTTCTCAAAACAAAGCTTCCCCAACCCATTGAAAAGATCGATGCCGAACTCCTGCTGCACGGTCACTGGGAAGGCGAGGTCATTCATCAAGCCCGCGATGGCACCCTCATTAATGTTGCTACCCACTGGACTCTGCAGCGCGACGCGAACGGATTGCCTTTCAGCATCCTCGCCATCAATCAGGACATCACCGCCCGCAAACGAGCGGAAGATGCGTTGTTTGTCGAAAAAGAGCGCGCTCAAGTCACCCTCAACTCCATCGGCGACGCTGTCATTTGTACCGACGTCTCGGGAAACATCACCTTCCTAAATCTTATCGCGGAGAAAATGACCGGTTGGTCCTGGCAAAATGCGGCAGGCCGTTCCATGGCTGAAGTATTTCGGATCTTCGACGCCGCAAGTCGTGAAGCCACTCCAAATCCCATGGAACTGGCCATTGCGCAGAATCGCACCTTGAGTCTGCCCCCGAACTGTATTTTAATTCGGCAGGATGGAACGGAAATCCCGATCGAGGACAGCGTTTCGCCCATCCATAATCGCGGAGGACAAGTTACCGGCGCCGTGATTGTCTTCCGCGATATGACCGCGGCCCGCGCCGCCGCACTACAAATGACTCATTCGGCCCAGCATGACTTTTTGACTGGCTTACCCAATCGCATGCTCCTGAATGACCGCGTCAGACAGGCCATCGCCCTAGCGCCGCGCCACTTGAAAAAAGTTGCCGTCATGTTTCTGGATTTGGATGGCTTCAAACACATCAACGATTCCCTTGGGCATCCCACAGGCGACAAACTTTTGCAATCCATCGCAAAACGTCTTGTCGATTGCGTGCGCGCCGCGGACACCGTCAGCCGGCAGGGAGGCGACGAATTCGTAGTACTCCTCTCGGAAATCGAACAAGCGGAGGATGCCGCCATAACCGCCAGAAGAATGCTGCAGGCTGTGGCCGAAGCTCATCCAATCGACCAGCATGATCTTCACGTCACTACAAGTATTGGTCTGAGTGTCTATCCCGATGACGGCCTCGATTCCGAGACGCTGATAAAAAACGCCGACACCGCCATGTATCAGGCCAAAGAGCATGGCCGTCAGAGCTATCAATTCTTCAAGCCCGCCATGAATGTGCGCGCTGTCGAGCGTCAATCGCTCGAAGAGGGTCTTCGGCGTGCCCTGGAACGAAAGGAATTTGCGGTGCACTATCAGCCAAAAATCAATTTGAAGACCGGCGAAATTTGTGGAGCGGAAGCATTGCTTCGTTGGACGCATCCAACGCGCGGCCCAATCTCTCCAGCAGATTTTATTCCCGTTGCGGAAGACTGTGGCTTGATTCTCTCAATGGGGCAGTGGGTTCTCCGCGAGGCGTGTACACAAGCTCGTGCATGGCTGGATGCACGCCTGCGCTTTGGCGTTATGGCGGTCAACATCTCCTCGATGGAGTTTCGCGATGACAATTTTCTAGGTGGTGTCTTTGCAACCCTTCATGAAAGCGGACTGGAGCCAAAGTCTCTCGAACTCGAAATCACGGAGACTGTCCTGATGAAGCGCGCCGAGTCCGCTGCGACGATTCTCAAAACACTGCGAGCCAAAGGCGTGCAGATCGCCGTCGATGATTTCGGTACGGGCTACTCGAGCTTGAGTTATCTCAGAAAATTCCCGATCGACGCTCTCAAAATCGACCAGTCCTTCGTCTGCCAGCTCACCACTGTACCCGACGAGACCGCCATTGTGACCGCGGTCATCAGTCTGGGCCGAAGCCTGAACTTGCGAGTCATTGCCGAAGGCGTCGAAACGCAGGCACAGCTGGAATTTCTTCGGGCGCTCCACTGTGACGAAGCCCAAGGCTACTTTTTCAGCAGGCCTGTGCCTGCTGCGCAGTTTGCCCATCTTCTAAGAGCTGGCATAAACGAAGCAGCCCTGCACTGAGACGAATCGATTTCGTATCCGCTGCATTTAGACAAGACGGCTATACAATCGCCTCTTTGTTCGAGCCCGTCTCTGAGCCGCTTCCAGCCTCGAGCTCGCAAGCGTATAGTTGCTCCTTAAATGGTCACGTACGACAGCAGCGGCAGTGCGGCTCCGGAGGCGCCATCTCCAAGTTTCCTCGCCCGCACTCTCTTCAACACAGGCCACAAGGTGATCGGTTTGCGTTACCTCTGGCTTGCCCTGGGCAGTGTGGTCCTCGGGATGTTTCTCTCGTTGCTGATGCGCATTCACTTTGTTTGGCCCGGCGTGCAAATTCCGTTTCTCTTCGGATTTGGCAGCACACTGGAGCGCTACACCGCGCTCACCATGTTTCATGGTTCCCTAATGGTTTTCCTGGTGCTCACCACCGCGCCGCAAGCCGGATTCGGTAACTATTTCCTTCCTCTGCAAATTGGCGCGCGGGAAATGGCGTTTCCGGTGATGAATCTGTTTTCGTTTTGGGCTACCGTCGCCTCGCTGGCTGGCATGACCGCAGCATTTTTTGTTCGTCCCGACACCGGCCTCACGCTTTGGACCGCCAGCGTCGCGGTCTTTTGTCTCGCTTCTGTGCTCACCGCGCTCAATTTTACGGTCACCACGCTCGAACTTCGCGCCAAGGGTATGACCTTACCTCGGATGCCCCTTACCGTTTGGGCTTGGTTGATAAACGCTATCCTCAGCTTGTTGATTTTCAGCATTCTTCTGGCTGCTTGCGCTTTTCTCCTCTCGGACCGCCTCCTCGGCTCGCAATTTTTCTCGCCTCTAACCTTTCTCTCTCGCCAGCCACCGTTTCTCGCGCAATCCACTCTGCTTTCGCTTTGGCAGCGACTCTTTTGGTTCTTCGCGCAGGCCGAAGTTTACGTCGCCATGCTCCCGTGTTTCGGGATCGTCTCGCATTTGCTCGCCACTTTTTCGCGTAAGCCCGTCTGGGCGGAGCGAGCTGCGGTCTTCGCGCTATGCGGCGTTGGCCTCTTCGGCTTTTGCATTTGGGGCCAGCACATGTTTTCGAGTGGCCTCAATCCCTGGTCCCCATTGGTTTTTTCTCTCTTGGCAACCTCACTCGGTTTGCCCGCTTGCGTTCTCGTGTTGAGCTGGTTAGGCACACTCTGGAACGCCAAAATCCAGCTCAATACTGCGATGCTCTTCGCTCTCGGGTTCGTTTCTCTTTTCCTGTCAGGAGGCGTTTCCGGGCTTTTTCTTGCGCGCAACGATCTCGCTGCGGCTTCCATCAGCGACGAATTTGTGACCGGCCACTTTCATCTGGTGATGGGCGTCGCGGCGACATTCGCGATTCTCGGCGCCCTGTTTTTCTGGTTTCCAAAAATGTTCGCGCGCCGCCTGAACGAAACTCTCGGCAAATTTCATTTCTGGCTTACCTTTGCGGGAGTGTATTGCGTTTTCATGCCGATGCACTGGCTCGGTCTGTTGGCCCATTCGCGCGCGGCAAGCGGTGAGTTCGCTGCGAGCGTACCGCCAGGCTCCTCGCTTCGCACGTTCGTCACTTTTGCCACGATTCTCACTGTCGCAGCTCAGGCTCTCTTTATTTTGAATTTTGTTTGGAGCTTGTGGCGCGGCGAAAAAACTCAAGACTTCAATCCGTGGCGCGCCTCGACTCTCGAATGGACCGTTCCGTCACCTCCGCCGGTCGACAATTTTGGCGTTCGCGAACCGATGGTCTATCGCGGTGCGTACGAATTCAGCGCGCCAGGCGCCGCAATAGACTTCGTGGCACAGAATGCCACCTCCACGCCTGCTGAACGCGCATCACATTCGAAACAGGCAGCTGAAGAAAGCGCAAAGGAAAGTTAAAAAAGTTTATGCCAGGCTCAACCATCGTCGAAGACATTGAACTCATCATCGAAGACATCGGTGGAGGCGGAGGCAAAAATCCGCCTCCGGGCGGAGATGACGGGGACGATGGCGGCAGGCGTCGCCGGCCTCCATTGCCTTCTTCGAGGCGCTATGCAATGGCCATTGCGATCGGCATCGTGTCCATCGTCATGTTTTTTATGGCCATGGCCAGCGCTTTCATTTATCTCCGCGCCAATAGCAGTACGTGGGTGTCGCCCCGTCTTCCGTGGATCATTTGGGCTAACACGGCGATTTTGCTTCTGAGTAGCGGAGCGATGGAGTTAGCCCGCCGCCGACTGGCGTTCGCGGAGGTCCGCAAATTCCGCCAACTATGGCTCGCGGCCACCGCTCTTGGAATCCTTTTTCTCATAGGTCAGCTCGTCGCCTGGCGCCAATTTGTTCTTGCCGGCTTTTACGTGTCCACCAATCAGGCCAGCAGCTTTTTTTATATTTTTACGGGGTTGCACGGCTTGCATCTTCTCGGCGGAATATTTGCGCTGCTCTACGTGTCCTTCCGCAAATTTGAAAAAGCGAAAGTGTCGCGCTCTGTTGCAGCTCAGGTTGTTTCTTGCTACTGGCACTTCATGACCGGCCTCTGGATTTTTCTGCTAGCTCTTCTTTATTTGGGCAAATGAAAACCAGTGCGGAACCGGAAAAGAAATTGGCGCAGATCAACGTGTGACAAATTCAGACACTGCGTTCGCAACGCGGGTAATTTGTTCGGAGCGGAGCTCAGGAAACATCGGTAAAGAGAGGACTTCTTGCGCGGCATGCTCAGCGTGTGGAAAATCACCCGGCTTGTGGCCTAGGGAAGCGTAGAGCGGCTGCAGATGTAAAGGAACAGGATAATAAACGGCACTCCCGATTTTTCGCCCGTTCAGAAATTGCTGCACAGCGTCACGTCGCTCCACGCGAATCGTATATTGGTGAAATACATGCTCATACCCCTCGGGTGTAAGTGGCGGCGCGACACCCGGGATACCAAGCAAAAGTTTTGTATACGCCGCCGCATGCGTTTGTCTCGTACGTTGCCATACGGGCAAGTGGCGCAGCTTTACTCGTAAAATCGCGGCCTGGATTTCATCCAGGCGGCTGTTCCATCCAGGTTCGCTGCTGACATATTTAGCGGATTGGCCATGATTTCGCAGTGATTTCAATCTCTCGGCCATTTCTTGCGAGTTGGTAACGACCATCCCCGCGTCGCCGTACGCGCCAAGATTTTTTGTGGGATAAAAACTCAGGCATGCCGCATCGCCCATGGAGCCGGTGCGGCGGCCTTTGTAATTCGCGCCGATCGATTGCGCGTTATCTTCAATCACACGCAGATTGTGCGCTCGCGCAAAAGCCAAAATCGGGTCCATATCGCACGAAAGTCCGTAAAGATGAACCGCAATAATCGCGCGAGTCCGTGACGTAACGCGGCGCGCGAGATCGGAAGGGTCGAGGTTGTAGGTGTCCGGACGAATGTCTGCAAAGACTGGCTTGGCGCCAAGTGCGCTTACGGCGCTGCCTGTGGCGACAAACGTGAACGGCGGGATCAATACTTCATCGCTGGGCTGAACTCCGCAGGCACGCAGTGCAAGGATAAGTGCATCAGTCCCGGATGCGACGCCGACGCCATGCGCTGCGCCGCAGAGGTGGGCAATTTCCTGTTCGAATGCGGCGCCTTCACGGCCAAGAATGAATTGTTGCGACGTGAGAATTTGCTCGATGGCCGTTCGAATTTCTGCGCCGATGGCCGCGTATTGTGCGGCAAGATCAAAATGCGGCACGGGCTCGGGCAGGGACGTGGTTTGTGGATGCGCGGTCATCGTTCCGTTTCGTGTGGTAGTTTCGTGCAAAAGTTATATGCAGCTACAAGCGAACAGGCTCTCGAATAACCTGCCGAGTATACGCCATCGATCCCGGTTCCCGTGCCAATCGCCTATATAATGATGCGCCAAACAAAATGTTTGCGAAACGAACAAATTGGAATCTCGAGACGAACCGCTTAGGCGCAGCCCAGGCGGCGCATCACGCGGCAGGGAAGCCGTTGATCGATTTGACGGTTTCGAATCCAACGGAGTGTGGATTCCGCTACGACGAGCAGGCCATATTAAGTGCGTTATGTAATCCTGCTGCGCTGAAATATGAGCCGAATCCAAGAGGACTAGATGTGGCACGCGGCGCGGTCGCGCAGTATTGCGCCGAACGCGCCGCGATCGTTTCGAATGACGACATATTCTTGACGACGAGCACGAGCGAAGCCTATTCGTACGTATTTCGAACGTTGTGCGACCCCGGCGATGAGTTGTTGATCCCGGCGCCGAGCTACCCTCTATTCGAATTCCTCGCTGATATCCAGGATGTGCGCTTGGTGCGCTATCAGCTGATCTACGACCACGGATGGCAGATTGATTTTCACGCGTTGGAGCAGGCAATTACGCCGCGGACGCGGGGAGTAATCGTGGTGCATCCGAATAATCCAACCGGTCATTTCACGAAGCCGCCAGAGGTGCGCAAGTTGAACGAGATTTGCGCGACGCGCGGGATCGCAATCATTGCCGATGAGGTGTTTCTTGATTTCGCGCTCAAGAAAAAACAGATCGCGACATTTGTCGCAAATTCCGGGGCGCTGACGTTTACGATGAGCGGGTTGTCGAAAATATGCGGCCTGCCGCAGATGAAAGCTGCGTGGCTGATTGTGAGCGGTCCGGAAGCTCTGAAAGTGGACGCGCTCGCTCGCCTGGAAGTGATTGCGGACACATATCTTTCGATGAACGCTCCGATTCAGTGGGCTATGCCAGCGTTATTAGGCCAGCGACAAGCTTTCCAAAAGCAGGTGATGGATCGCGCGGGCGAAAACCTCTCCGAGCTCGACAGACAATTGGCGAGGCAAAAGTCCTGCAGCCGGCTAGAAGTGGAGGGTGGGTGGAATGCCGTGATTCGCGTGCCTGCCACACGCTCAGACGAAGACCTTGCGCTGGAATTATTAGCCACGCAGAACGTTTACATCCATCCAGGCCACTTCTATGACTTCCCGTCCGAAGGACACCTCGTTTTGAGCCTGCTCGCCCCGAGCCAAACATTTCGAGAGGGGCTGGGGTCGCTTCTCTTTCATTGTTGAACGAGGAACTGCCATGGGTGCTTATCCCAAAGCAAAGCATGGTAACTAGAGAAATCGCAATCCTCGGGCGCCTCAGAGCCCGTTACACCTTACTCGTGGGCGGTCGAAGAGTGGATTTCCAGGGATTCGCGGAATCCTGGAAAATCGAATCCATAATGGATCTTTTGTGGCTTGTATTCACATTCTTGAAGAATGGAACCGAATAATACAGATAACTGGATAAACCACTCATAAATGCCTAACTAAGTACCAGTACTAATCATGGGAATAAAGGACTTAGCGGTCTTTGGCCGAAATAAATCCAACCTCAAGAGTGGGCCGCGTATTGCAAACTAGCCACAGGAAGTCTAAACGACAGTCTTGATATCTGAAATACAGTCTAACCAATTTATATCGGAAGGCTTAATGGGGGCGATTGATATGAAATCTGCTACTTGGCGGGGTCTTGGCTTGGCGTTTACCCTGTCTCTTACGTTGGCATTTGCAGTGATTTATACGACTTTAACGGTACCTGCGGCGGTTGCTCAGTCCAGCGATGGAACGATCGTCGGGACAGTAACTGACACTAGCGGAGCGGCAGTTCCCAAAGCAAAGGTAACCGCTGCGAGCAAGGAGCTCGGCATCGAGCGGAGTACAACTACCGACACAGCAGGTGGATATAGAATTGAAAATCTCCTTCCAGGCACTTACGTGGTCACTGTTGAGGCCAGCGGATTCTCCCATTTTGAATTGGCCGGGATTCACGTTAAGGGCTCCCTGGAAGTTTCTGCAAATGCCTCGCTGCAAATCGGCGGAATATCGAGCACGATAACGGTGGAAGCAACTAGCGCACAGGAGTTGCAGACTGAGTCTGGGTCGCTGGGAGCGGAAATCTCTCAACAAGAAGTCCACGATTTGCCCATTCAAAGCGGAAACCCTATCTCGCTGGTATTAACCCAAGCCGGAGTTCAGGATGGCAACGGAATGTCATTCAGCAACGGTGTAGGCTTCTCGGTAAACGGAACGCGGCCACGCGCGAACAATTTCCTCATCGATGGGCAGGATAACAACGATAACTCGATCAACGGGCAAGCTTTCCAAACGACGAATCTTGGGGCAATCCAAGAAGTTACGATTTTGACGAACGCCTACAGCGCAGAATACGGTCGGGGCGGAGGTTCAGTAACGAACGAGATCATGAAGGGTGGAACGAACGTTTACCATGGAGAGGCATGGGAGCAGAACCGGAATAGTGCTTTTGCCGCGATTTCTCCGCAAGCTGCCTTGGGAGGAATCACCAAGAACCCGCAAGATAATGAAAACATCTTCGGATTTAATTTTGGCGGCCCTGTGAAGAAGAACAAGCTCTTTTTCTTTGGAACCGCACAGTGGGATCGCGATTATTCGGCAGCGGCAGCAGATGCAGCGCCTATCACTATTCCGACGGCCGCCGGCATTGCTACTTTGAATTCGTTGCTTCCGAACCCCAACGTTCAGCTGCTGTTGAGCTCGTTGGGAGGACTCGTTGCACCGGTTTCAAATGGCACGCCGATTGCCCTTGGTCCTAACGCAGCTGGCATCGATCGGGGTTCTGTGGATGTTGGAGACTTCGTCCGTAGTCAGGGAGATGTCGTTTCTCTAACCCGAGAGTGGGAAGTCCGAGTGGATTACAATCCAACAGACGTGGACAGCTTGCGAGCAAGCTACAGGCGAAGTGACTCATCGCTCACGCCGGATTTCTTCAATTTTCCTACCAATCTGCCGCCATATGATACCCAGCAGGGTGGTCCTGCGCAGGCGTTCACCGCGATGTGGAATCATACGTTTAACGCCAGAGTATTGAACGAATTGAGATTCTCCTACTCAAATATCGACTTCAGCTTTTCTCCCACGGCCGCTACTTTGGCAAGTCCTCTGGCTAACACGCCTGGTATTTCCATAGCCAATTCTGGGTTGCCCGGCCTCGGTATTCCAACGGGAATCCCGCAGTTCCGTGGTCACAAGTCATACCAGTTGCAGGATGCGCTCACCTACTCCTTGGGCCGCCACAGCTTTACTTTTGGCGGAGACATCGATTGGCTTCAGGTCGATGATGGTATTCCGTTTAACTCGCGTGGGACGATTTCCTATCAAGCTAGTCCGGCTAGTGCAACCAGTCCAGCGTTCACCAGTCTTGGTAATTTCGTAGACGACTTCTCGGGATCCTCGGGAGCTGTTTCCATTAATTTTGGAAACCCGGAAGTGCAACCCTTTGTGGGCATCTATGCCCCGTATGTTCAGGATACTTGGCACGTGAAGCCGAACTTTACGGTAAACCTCGGGCTTCGCTATGAGTACTGGGGAACGGTTGGTAACATTGTTCCATTCCCGTCTATCAACACTCATGAATTCACGTTCGGGGTTGCAGGGGCAGTTTTCCCCAACTTCCTTGCTACGAAGCAGCAGGGCGACAAGAACAACTTTGCACCACGTGTAGGTTTTGCCTGGACGCCAAAGTTCTGGCAGCGATTCCTTGGGCAGGACAAGACCGTGATTCGCGCCGGAGGAGGTATGTTTTATGACGGCATCTTCACCAACATCTTGGACAACACTGGGAGCACAGTTCCCAATGTCAATGGGGGGACGCTAACCGCCACTTCCGCGAACTCAGGCACACGAGGTTTGGCGGATGCCTCTGGCTTGCTCACCGGTTTGTCGCCGGTAGCAGACCCACAGGCAACCATGGATACCATGGCCAGCCACATTCTGAATCCCTTAACGTTTCAGTGGAACCTGGATATTCAACGGCAACTCCCAGGCGGATTCATTTTGACCACTGCTTATGTAGGCACGCGCGGAGAACATCTCTTTACCAACCAGGACTACAATTACGTAGACGGCAACACTGGCCTGCGCCTGAATCCGAATCTTGGCGAAGTCCTAGTGCGCGACAATGCGGGGGACTCAAACTATAACTCCGGACAGGTCACACTTGATCGTAAGTTCTCCCACGGACTGCTGTTCCGAGGGGCTTACACTTACTCCAAGCTGATCGACGATACTTCGGAAGTATTTACCTCGACGGGTCTCAGCTCGTTCTCTCAGAACCTATTGAATCAGAAGCAAGATTATGGTCTGTCGGCCTACGATCGGCGTCACCGGTTCGTGATGACGTATATCTGGGATCTGCCATATCCCCACGGTGGGAACAACATGGGCATGAAGGTCTTGAGCCAGGTGATCAGAGGTTGGCAGTGGGCTGGTACGGCCACATTCCAGACCGGTGCACCTGAAACGATCTCCGATGGATTCGATGTCAACGGGGACGGCCACACGCAGGACCGTCCGAACCTCGGCAGCATGAGTGCGCCTTTCTCGTCTATCGGAATCGATGGAACGCAGTTGGGTCTCTCGGCGACACCGGGGACGTTCTTTGGCCCAATTCAAGACTGCCTCAACGGACTGTCAACGTGCGTAGCGCAACCAGCATCCAGCTTCCGCTACATATTCCAAGCGAGCGGCTTCGGAAATGTGGGGCGCAATACGTTCGTTGGCCCAGGACAGATGTACTATGACACGTCCGTACAGCGCTCCTTCAAATTCCTGGAGCGCCAGTCGCTTACGTTTCGCGTTGAGTTCTTCAATGCCTTCAACCACCCGAATCTGTTTACAGATGGCGGGGTCAATAGCTACGATCTGCTAAGTCCCAATTTCGGCAACATAGCTTCTACAATTGACGGAAACCGGTCGATCAAGTTCTGGCTGAAGTATGCTTTCTAAAGCCAGCTGCTAGCGGATTCAGTTAAGAAAACGGGAGCCACAGTGCGTGGCTCCCGTTTTCTATTTCTGGTATCACTTCTGCTTCAAACCATGGCCTTCTAGGGTCTGTCTGACAAGTTCGAGGGCCTTCTGGACGCCTGTCATGGGGTGCTGCGAGGCTCAGGCTCTTTTCTGTGAGATCTACGGAATGGGTAAATCCCCAGATTGAGAAGCTCTTCGCCAGCCCAAAACGACTAGAGGTTCTTCAAATGGGCCAACCGGAAGGGTGAGCCAAGGTGCTCGCGAAGATCGAGCCAATGCTCTTCCGGGATGGTGGAAAAGACCTCGACGACCTTCGGATCAAACTGGGTGCCGGAGCAACGGCGAATTTCTTCGCGGGCATGTCCCATGGGGAGCGCGCGGCGGTAAGGGCGGTCGCTGATCATCGCATCGAGAGAGTCCGCGATGGTGAAAATACGGGCGCCAAGCGGAATTTGGTCACCCTTGAGGCCACGCGGGTAGCCGGTGCCGTCGTAGAACTCCTGGTGAGCGAGGACGATTTCCGCAGCCTCCTGGAGGAAGGGGATACGGGTCAGCATGTCATAGCCGATTTGGCAATGCGTGCGCATGATCTTTTTTTCGTCGTCGGTGAGAGGACCGGGTTTGCGCAGAATGCCATCGGGGATGGCCATTTTGCCGATGTCGTGGAGGAAAGCGGCGCGGGCTAGAACGGCCAGGTAATGATTCGGAACGGGCATGGCCTTGGCGATAGAGATGGTGAAGGCCGTGACGCGCTGGCAATGACCCTCTGTTTCGGCATCTTTTAGGTCGAGAGCGCTGCCAAGGGCTTCGAGAGTGTCATCATAGGATCGTTCGAGTTTGTCTAATGTGTGTGTGAGCTCCGCGGTGCGCGCTTCGACCTGCTGTTCGAGTTGAATCTGGTAGCTACGGTTTTCCGCGACGAGTCGGCGGTGCTGAAGGGCGCGCCCAACGCCTAGAAAGAGTTGGTCTTTTTCAAAAGGCTTAAGGATGTAATCGTAAGCACCGCGGCGGATAGCTTCGAGGGCGGTGGAAATGTCATGGATGGCAGTAACCATGATGACAGGAATTTCGGGGTCGTATTCGCGAAGCCAATCGAGCAACTTGATCCCGTCCATCTCGGGCATAATCATGTCGCTCAAGACGAGATCCGGCTTGGATTTTTTGACTTGCTCCTGGGCGGCGCGACCATTGCTCACGGCCGCGCAGCGATAGCCTTTCGATTCGAGCATGGTGGAAACGACTTCTCGGATCGCCTCTTCATCGTCCACGACCAGTATCTGTTCTAGCTCCACAGGTGTTTGCCCCCGTTGCCATTATACGGGACGGCACAGCGGGATTGCGGTGGCCTTGCCCATTAAGAAAATAGCATGTTAGCGTCAAAGGAACCTTCAGAGAGGGCTCTGTGACGTCCCTCGCGAGAGAAGCAGGGGCTTTGTCTCGCGAACGAGGACAATTCAGACTGGGAGGCAGCGCATCGTGTTGGTGAACCAGGGCCTGCTCGGCATCGCTTTCTTCGAAGCGACAGCGTTCATCATTCTGCTGGTCCTCTTTTTTATTTTCCAGCGCGA
>Ga0210388_10000754_pt1 | contig 25859 bp, 29 predicted proteins | sample IncBWC19OmetaG_FD_155485 | JGI IMG/M metagenome (GOLD analysis project Ga0210388, IMG submission 155485) | Forest soil microbial communities from Barre Woods Harvard Forest LTER site, Petersham, Massachusetts, United States - Inc-BW-C-19-O ...
ACCAGAAAATACTAGGATCTTCGCGCCGGCTTATCTCAATGCCGTCTCGATTGGTAAATTTAGCGAGTCTTATGGCTATGGTAGCGCTCCACGCGCTGAAGCCAGCGAGACTACAAACGAACAGCGCGGCAAGAACAGCTAGAACGATGACCATGTAGCGCCTAACGATTCATTGGCTTGATCCGGAAGAAATGCTTCCGCTGTGCATACCACCAGCGCCCCCAAACCCCCACAACGATAACCGCAAAAACGGCGAATACCACCCGCATGAACGCTGGCAGCCCGGATGGCGTGCCCACAGGCATCGCCAGCAGCGAAGTGATGGTCGAAGTGCCGAGCAGTAAGAACCCGCCCCACCACGCCCACCAGCGGCGGCCCCACACCCCCGCCGCGAGCACCAATGCTGAAACCGCGTAGACGATATACCAATGCCCGACCTGCAGAGCAGCCCTTTGTTGGCCCAGTTTTGGCGCGACGAATTCCGCGAATAGCGCCATCAAAGCCGAAGCGGCCAAGAAGAGCGCGACGCCTTTGAGCACCATCGGCGCTCCTGCTGCCTCAAGAGTTTCTTGTCCAGGCACCACACCGACTCCAGGAACATCGAGCGCCCGCCCGATGACGCCTGTCAACCAGGCAACATCGTTACGCGCGAACCATTTGCCGAGGGCAACTAAACCAAAACCCGCAACCAGCATCAAGAACGGAGCAATGACAATCTGCCGAGGGTAGGACACCGTTGCATTCAAGCTCCCCACCAAGAATCCAACCCCAAAGAGCGCGACCATCCCGAGCCAGAAAGTCATGAAGATTTTGGTGAACAGCGACATCCCGAACCGCCCGGTTAGTACCGTCGCGCCATCACGGCTCTCAAATCGCCCCACGTAGAAGGGTTTAAACGAATTGCGGACCATCGGAGTTACGCGCTGCAGCCGCACGCTGTCCGGCGATATCTTTCCGACCGCCGCCGCGTCACCGATCGCAGCGAAGCTCGATCGCTTCGTCGCCGCGCGCAGCCGCTCCACCGATTCAGCAATGCTGTACGCACTGCGAAACTCTGCCGGTGTCGACTCGTACAGCAAGTCTCTTAAGTAGTGGATCATCGGAACATCCAGCGTCGTATCATATTCTTCTTTGACAAGTTCTGGCGCCGACGCACTTCTCCCAAACCGAATTCCGCCTTAAAACGCGAGAAAAAGGCTAATTGGCCGCCAAGTCGCGCCACTCGCCCATTTCATTTCGCGCCCGGGCGAGTGTTATGCGCTGACCGATGTATCGCGTTTCTTGAAACCATAGAAACTTCGAGATGCGCTACCGAAGGTGTAGCGTAAGAACAGAGTAAATAACAGAATCGCTCCAAAGATTGAAGGCACCAATTCCGAGAATGTTGCCCTGGGCACTTTGATGAGGATCAGCAGTAGGGTACCGACCAAAAACGCGGGCAAGATAAAACTGAGCGCCGCGCACAGATAATATGACCAGCGAGCTTTGGAGCCGAGCGACGACAAGGCCACAACATACGGCGCGGCAAACAGAAACTCGCTTTTATATATGGGATCGCCCGTCTGAAATAGATGATAACCCGTGAAAACCAGGAGAACCCCCATGATTAGGAAGTAGATCATCATCACAACGTGCGAACCTGGTCTACCGAAGATCATTGTTTGGTGCTCTGGAATTGCGCATAGCGATGATGTGGAGCGACGCGCGATTGCACCGAATTCAACCAGAGCTGTTTTATCCCAATCATCGACCCCCTCCTTGGCTATTCCAGGCCCACCACAATTGATCCCCGAACCTTGGCCCAGGCACTCAATGTTGTATGAACGACTTTGAGGTCCTCATCCGTCACTTCTGGATCGCCACTCACCCATTTCATTCCTTCCCGCGATACCACGAAGTCGGCCGCTGGGCTGGACTCATAGTAGACGATCAACTCTCGCGTGCCGACCAGCATGGAGATGTGCCCGGTCGCCCCGCGCTCTTCCCGGGTAACCCTGCAGCGAAAGTGCCGGTCCGCGCGGGCCCGAACGCGGTTGCGATACACAAAGCGACCCAGGACCGCGCCTTTGATCGCGAGAAGAGGCACGAGTAGAGGGAAAGGCATAGTGCTAGCTTAAAGCCAGAAGCACGGCTCGAGTGTCACGTCGCAGGACAATCAATGCGCGCGTCCTGAACCGCAATGATCTGCCACTTTCCTTTGCGCTTGAGCCACGTGTCAGTCCACACCAAGCACCGGCGCTCGGGCTTAGAGTCCGGCAGGACGGCAACGCTGGATTCTGAACCATACACAACCGCGACATTGTCGCCAAAGAACCTAACGTCTGCGTCGAGTAAGCGGCACTGACTGTGGAACGTCGCCGGATCGTACGTCGGCACTTCGGTGGGCCTGTCGTAGCGAGTACCTTTCGGCGACGTACCGTGGAAATCCGCAGCGAGTAACTCTGACAGGACCCAAGGTTTGCCACAGGATTGTTCCGCCCACGCCCTCTCCTGCGCGATCATCCACTGCACTGTCTCTTTTTCTCGGTCCGCAACCTCGCCGCCCACAGCCGCTGCAGATAACGCGCAAAGATAGCCACCCAACACGCCAATCATTGCACATCGACTCATAAACACTCCTGTTGCGATACTTCTTCGTCTGGCCTGGCCATTCATACCTCCCTGTATTCGCCCGGCACCGGTGAGTCAAAGCGGCGGCCATCGATAGTGCGAGCGGCAGATCGTAGCGAGGAGAACGATCCAGGCTCCAGGCTCCGAGGCAGACATAGGCACAACCCGCAAATAGCCACACCAGAACCCGCCACTTTGGAGCAAACCAATCGCTCACTTTGCACCTAACTCACAATTAGCCGACACAACCGTCGCATAAGCATCTCACCCCTCTCCCCTTCCATTATTCCCGTGCCTCGCGATCGCTCCAATCGATTGTCAGGCGATGCACCACGCTCGAGGCTACTGCTCGGCAGTATCGCCACCATCCAGTTCCCCGGTTGCCAAAAACGTCAACTCAGCATCGGTGAACTGAGCCTGAGACATCAGCCAGCGCGCTCGGTGCGCGAGGACCCTTGGCACTTGAACCTCACAATTGCGACCTTCGCCAAGTAGTTGAGGGTCGGACATCACCCGAGCTGAAACGCCCTCGAATATCAATCGCTGCGCAAGTACTTGCGCCGACGGAACATCTGATAAGGACGCTACCGTTTGCCAATCTTGATCGTTTGCAGCCATAGGCATCTATTGTTAGCAGGAGCGTCAAGGCGACTTATCTGGTTCAAATATCATGATGCCGAGATACAAAAGCACAAGCATGCTTACGAGAAACGCCACGGCAATACCAACCACTCGCCACCAAGAATGTTGGACCCACCCTTCGGCTCTCCGATTCGAGATCTCGGCAGCAAAAGCACTCTCTGCATACCAGCGATAGCCGATCGCAATGAGAAATGCGACGCCTGATCTGCTCGCGTGAGGCGGCATCATCACCCCCGCAATGATTGCGCAAATAAACACGATGACGCTCACAACGGCAATCACGGTTGCTTTCCTCGGCGCTCTAAAGAGAACGTTATTACGGAAAGCAAGGAAGCCTCCCGCCAGTGACCCACCTAGGATGGTCGCAACGGCAATCTGCCAAGGCGTGTAATAACGCTGAGGACTGCCGGAGGCTACTACGCTGGCTTCCATGTTCTGCCCTAACGATGAACTCGATCAATGCGACTTTGCACCGGCACTGATCGAAGCTGATTTATAGTTATCATCGCTTCCTTCCTTGGCACTTCTTCGTTTTGCCAGGCCGTTCGGGCATCCTTACCCTCGGCCGGCACCGGTGAGTCAAAGACGCGACTTCGACTCACCCTTCCGGATTCTCGCGCAAAGAGCGCTCGAATCCGTTGCCACTTCCTGTGGCAATCTACACCCCGCGATCGCTCGAACCGATTGCTAAAACCTTGAGCCGAGTCGAAACAAAGTGTGTGAACCACAAGACAAAAAGCAAAAGGATTCCACACTCGTAAAATGCCAACGCCCAATCGAGAAAAGCCCAGTGGTAATCATGATAGACGCCGTTCCACGGCGAGGCATCTCTGAGTATCAGGAGCACAACTGCCACCGCATATAAACGGGCAAAACGACCGTAGAGCCAACCAGAGGGGAAGGCAACTAAGACGGCAATGACCGCGGCGGCGATTGTTTCCCAAAGTACTCCGACAGCCAAACTCCCGTAGGGAAAAATGTGCCGATCCAAAGCGGGCGCGTGTTCCAGCAGAAACCGATACATCATGAGAACTAGAATTGCCGCCAGCGGGATAAAGGCGACTCGAAGGCCAATGAGAACGCTTCGTTTCATTGGGGTTCTAGCCGACGAACGCGCCGTATAAGCGCTTCAGCTCCGTCGATTTTCATTTCTTTAACCTCCCTGTCCATCCCTGCCCCTCTCATCGCGTCGCAATCAAACACCGCGCGCACCCTTCATCGCCCCACGCGTTTTACGGCTCCAAGTAGAGCGCCCACAGTTTGATCCCAAACGACAAGATCAATCCCCCCAATCCGGTGAACACCATGTATTGATCGCGCTTGTCCCATTGACCAATGGCTTTTTCGAGCGACTTGGCGCCCTTTTCAGCCAGCGCGATGGCTTTCGTGCGAGCTTCGCCGGCGGGTTGCTCTTTAATCTTTTTGAGCTCCTCCGCCGTTGCCCGCAGTTCGCGCACCGATCTTTGATGGCGCAGCAATCGCACCGCTTGATACGCCAGCGCAATGCTGGCGAGAAACCCTATCGTTTCGGCGATGATGACGAACTGCTTTGGCGTCATGAGCGTAAGGCCTGACGCAAGAATGCCTTTAAACCAACGTTTCGAACGCCAAGGCCTCGACATCCATCGTGGCAATGCCTTTGTCTTTCGGTTTGATTCCAATCACGAGTTCTGCGTCGCAACCCCGAACGTAGCGCGAGACGGTGTCCATCTCCGGTCCATGCGGCCCAAAACCCGATTCCAGTCGGCTGATCGCCGGCTGCGTCATGCCAATCTTTGCGGCGAGCGCTTCTTGCGTATGGCCCCGCGCTTCGCGAATCTGTCGCAACATGTGTCCCAAACGGATCATTGCGTCGCGGGCGGCATAGCCTTCGCGAAATCCTTCGTACTGCATGCCCTTGCGGCGAAGTTCTTCGATTTTTTTCGACATGGAATTTCACCTCACTCAATCACGGAAATAGTCGCAGCGCCCGCTGTTTCGCTTCCTGCCTTCCTTGCCATTGTTGGTGCTCGGAACCGGTTTGCATCCACTTCACCACCGCAGCCTGTCGCGCGCCGACCGCGAAGAACATCGTGGCATATCGTCCGTATCGGCCATAAAGATAAGCGGAGCCGATCGGTTCAATCGATTTCCACGCCCGCTCGTCCCAATCCTGAACCAGAGCCATGAATTCACGAAACTGGTCGCCCACATCGCAACCCACATCGCGGCTGACCTCGAACAGCTCCTCGTATTCCTTCTCCACCTCCGGCAGCCAAATGTCCTCGAGCACCCGGCTCACGGCCCCGCCCTCAGCCAGCCGTCAGTCGAATATACCAAATTTGTTATGTTTTGGCCACCCGCCACCGGACCGTCCCTCAACCTAGAAGATTGCGATTATGTCGCATCCACCTCGCGTAAATCCTGACGCAACTGCTCCACCTTCGCCCCGAGCAAACGATCCTCCTCTTTCATGAGCCTCAGCGTCTCGCGAATCATTCTGCTGGCTGAAGTCTACCGACCTGATTTCACGCTCCTGAACCAGCTTTTCCAGCTGTGGCGTCAACGAGATATTCATGGTCGACATACAAGACTCCCTTTCCGGATCGACGAACACCGATTCTTCATCCAAGAGATCCCACGCCGCCTCTCCAGTATCACGCGTGATACCCAACCAAGTCACACGCGTGTGACCAAGTGCTTCTGCGGGTTTTCTCTCGTGACACACGCGTGTGTCATCTGCGAATTCCGCTATTTTCCAAGCATTTTTTGTTGATGGAACACGCGTGTTCGATTGCTAACCACTCGTCGAAATTGCATCGGCTGCAACAGGTAACACGCGTGTTACTACAGTGGTTGGCGATACGCTGCCCCTCGATCCGCGGGTGGGTCTGATTGCCATTTGGCGGGGCGTAAAAAACAGGACGTTTTTTTCGAAGGCTCCATGGACGGATTCACGCCGTCCCGACAAATGGCGATCAGACCCAACCTCGGTCAAACCGCAAACGGCTTCGACTTACCGCTGAGTGCCGCTACTTCCTGTCGCAGTCGATCAATCTCGATCGCCCAATGATCCTGGTGCGCGCGCTCGCGAAACTCCGCCAGCTCCGCTCTCTTCAGATACTCCGCAGCCGCTGCTTCCGCTGCCTGGACCCGCCTTTGCAGCAAAGCGATATCCCCCGGCAAACCCGCCGCCGGTTTCTGACACTCCTCCCGCCAAATCCGAAATACTCGTATCGTCCTACCGACTGCACCAAACCGCCTGCGCAGCTCCTCGCTTAAGCCACGCACCGAAACGCTCCCTTGCGCCTCGACGAGTTCCCGACACGTCGAGCGAATGCGCTCATCCGACAGTTGCAGATTCATGCTGCTCACTCTAACGCACATCTGTTGCGAAGGGAAACGCGTTTCCCTTCAAAGCGACGCTCTGTGGCAACAGCCAAACTACTGCCTACACGGACCCTGCGGGAAGCTTATCCAACTGATTTAAATGGGGAAAATGTCATGAATGTTTCACGCGATGTTCCACGCGTAGCCTGATGCTTTAGCGAGAGATTTTGGAATCTCTAATCGCCTCGATAATCGCATCTCGATCGATGCTGTTGCCCACATCGACCACGATCCGCGCCGCCCCTGACGCCTTCTGCTGCAACTGCACGTGCACCGATTCCGTCCTGAAGACCTCGCTCACCACCGACAACTCCGGCGGCCTTTTCGGTGCAGAGTCGCCCTCTCCTGCCAGCGCCTTGCGCACCAACTTCTCGGTCTCGCGAACTGACAACCCCCGGGCGACCACGACTTTCGCCACTCGCACCCGCTCAGCACCGTCTTCCAGGCCCAGCAGCGCCCGCGCGTGGCCCATGCTCAAAGCCTTGGAATCGATCAGCGCCACCACCGATTCGGGCAGGTCCAGCAAGCGAATCAGGTTGCTGACCGCGGCCCGCGATCTTCCCACTGAATCCGCCACTTCCTGCTGGGTAAGGGAAAACTCCTCTGTCAGCTGTTTCAACGCCCGCGCCTCCTCCGCCGCGGTCAATTCCTCGCGTTGGACGTTTTCGATCAAACCTACCGCCAGGGCTTGTTTGTCCGAGAGCTCCCGCACGATGGTCGGAATGTCCTCTAAACCGGCCAATTTTGCCGCCTGCCAGCGCCGCTCGCCCGCCACAATTTCGTACCGCGCGGCGCCCGGCGTTCCGGATGGCAGTGGCCGCACGACAATCGGCTGAATGACCCCGTTTGCCTTGATGGACGCCGCCAGCTCCTCAAGCGGCTCCCGATGAATCTCCCGCCTCGGCTGGAACGCCCCCGGCTGCATGAGCGACAAGGGCAGCGTACCCCCGCCTCGGCTGGCACTCACGGTCGGTTGCGCACCCAACAGCGCCCCCAGGCCCCGGCCTAAGCCCCGAGACTCACCCGCCATAGCGACCGTCGCCTTGGAGCTTTTCCGCTGACTCCGGCGCGGGAGCCTCTAGATCGTTGGCCGAAGGCCGCGAATACGTCGGCACGGTTTTCATCGACAGCTGCAGCAACCGCGCCCTCACCGCCTCCTCCACAAACCCGGCCAGGTCCCCTTTGCGCCGGGCACTGGCCAAGTGCTTGCGCACACGTCGATCCACATCCGCGGATACCGTCAAAGTCCAATGGGCTGACTGCTTCATGGTCCCTCCTTAAGACGCCCCTACTAGCGCGCTTTTCTACTCATCGATTTCCGTTTTTCCTTTGATATTCAGTTACTTGATTAAGTTTCCTCAGGAAACTAACCCCTATCCCAAGTCTTTGAGCACCTTATCCATTGCCGCCATTAACCCCTCGCGATCCGACTCCCGCAGGCCCTGGGGAAACGCCATCGTGACCTTTCCCTTGGGGTTTCGCATCACCGTCATGCGGGTTGACGGCCCGACGTTGTACTCTCGCTTCAGAGGCTCAATCCGCTTCGACCGATCGAGACTGCCGGCCAAGTATTTAATCGTCGCGGCCGGCGTGCGAGCGCCCTCCCCTCGGGCCATCAAGTTCTGCGCCGCCTTGAGCACGATGTCCTTGGCCCCCGGCCGTTCCATCAACGTCACCAACTCATAGGCCGGCGCCACCGGAACCGCACTTCGATCCGCAAACAATTGCGCAATCGGACCATGCTTGAACAGCTGCGCCGCCTTCAAGAGCTTCGTGACCTGAGGGCTCCCCAAGCCAAACGCCTCCGCCATCGCATCCTGGGTCGAAAAGATCTTCGCCTCGAGCTGCTGCTGAAAAGACAGCGCCCGCTCCATCGCCGTGATGTCCTGCCGGTCGGCATTTTCGATGTGCATCAGCACCGCGGCCTTGGCATCGTCCGCATCGGTCAAGCGCACTTTGAGCTTGGTATGCGTAAATTCAGCCGCGAAGCGCCGCCGCATCCCATAGATCAACTCGAAGTCAAAATTCGCATCTCCGGAGAGCTTGCGCCCCAGCGCCGGCTCCATCTGTCCATCCCGCGGCATCGAGTCGATCAAGTCCTGGCAGGCCTCCTTGGTGTACCAGGCACCGGTCCGATTGTGGAATTTCCACGGCCGACAGCGCTTCGGATCCACTGAAAACACGTTGGTCCGCTCCGCCATCGGCGAGGTGCGTCCCGTCAACGCCAGCTCGGCCGCCGGCACCCGTGGGCCCGTTGGCGAACTCTCATAGGGCGACGGATCGCCCTTCTCTTTGATCTGCTTTGCGACCTCAGACAGGTTCATGCCACCGAATAGTTTGCTAGCCATTACGCGATCCCCTTCTCGTGCAACATCGCCCGCTTCGACGGCCACTCCCGCAAGATGCGCAGCTCGATCTCTCCGAACACGCCGTCGAGCATTTCGAGCACTTTGCGATTGGGTTTGGGCTGCTCGTAGGACCCCAAATATTGGACCGCCGAATTGATGATCTCGGATGATTGAAAGAACACATGCTGCAAAATTCCGTCGCCAAAACACGCCTGCATGACCTCAAAAAACTGCTTGTGACTCACCAGCCGTTGATCGAACAACGTGGTCAACACCGCGATCCAGCGGTACTCCTTGGTCGTGTCGATCTGGCTGATGTAATTGCGCACCATGCGGAAGAACTGCACCGTGCTGGTAAAGTCATACATGCGCGGCGCGGTCGGGACCAGCAGCGCGTCGGCCGCGAGCAGCACGTTGATGGAGATCAAACCCAGCGCCGGGGGTGAATCGAGCAGCACCACATCGTAATGCTGCGATACCGTCTCGATCCCGTACTTTAGCTCGGAAAAGAACTGCAGCCGTTTCGCCCGATCATCCTCCGCCGCCAAATGCGCCGCGATGGCCATCTCCGCTTCATACAGCGCCAGGCATGACGGAATCAGGTCAATGTTCGGCCAGTAGGTCTTACGCACCGCATACACCAAACTACTCTGGCTGCTATCCAGATATGGCAGCAGCGTTTGTTCTTGGGTGACCTGGGCATCCGGCATGTAGCCGAACATCGAGGTGGTCGTGGCCTGGCTATCGGTATCGACCACCAACACCCGATAGCCCTTAAGCGCCAGGTAATGTGCAAAGTTCACGCAGGTGGTCGACTTGCCCACTCCGCCTTTAAAGTTCTGGCAGGCGATGGTGATCGGCGGATCGGAATCGGCGCGCTGCGGCAGGGTCCCGAAGTGCTCGCGGAACGCCTGCACCTGCTCCAACGTATATCCCACTCTTCTGTTATTGGCCGGATTGCGCTGCAGCGATTCCATCCCCAATTCCGCCTCCGCGCGTGCAAGGGTGGTACGATCACGGCCGACCATGTCGGCCGCCTCGGAGGGAGCAAATAGACGATTGAGTTGCTTATGTTGGTGGGGATCGTTGCCCCTTTCATGCATTTTTTGCAGGAAGTTCTCGGAACTTGCCAAGATGTCGTCTAGCTTGTCTAAGGCACGGATCGCTGGCACACTTCACTCCACGAAGGGAATCCCGAAGGATACGTCCCACGGATATCGAACGGAATTTACCAGAAATGCGCGCGGAAGGCTGCAACAAGTGAGGGCGGAAACGCCACAACTCGAACACCTCAGGGTCAAATCCTCGATCGTCGACCGCAGGATCGAGAAATACGCCTCGCAAGGATTAACGCGCGCCGCCATCCTTGAGCAATTGCTCGCCGCCCGCTGGCCTCTTGAACAACTGAAATCGCGCTTTTCAGACTTCCCCGATGGCTCCTTTGTGTATCCCGACCAGAGTGTGGTCGCGCCGGCACAGCAGGCCGCCAAACCTGATTTGCTGTTGCCCTCGGTCTCTAAAACCTCCATCGATCGCGCCAACATCAATGCGGTGTCGGCGGCGGAGGGCATCTCGTTCCAGTATGTCCCACTCATTCAATGTTCTTTTCCGCATGCGGACCCTAAGGACGCGACCAAATTCACCCGCAAGAACGGTTGGCTGGAATTGACGTTGGGCACAACCCACCCCGATACCGGCTTGCCCTACGGTGTGCCGGCTCGACTTCTCACCATTTACTGCACTTCCGAAGCGGTGCGCACCAATTCGCCGGAGATTTACTTGGGCGATTCCGTGCACGATTTTCTTCGCCGCTTGGATGTCCCGATCACCCGCGGCGCGCGCGGATCTTTAAGCGTCTACGCCAATCAGCTGTTGCGCTTGATTCACAGCACCTTGAGCATCGATGAAAACATTCGCGACGGGGCAGGGCGCCAAGGCCTGCACATGCGCCAGGCTTTGTTCGTCGAAGAAGCGAGACTCTGGTGGGACGATCCAGAAGGCGCGAAGAGTCGCAAAGGGGCAGGGCGCTCGATCGGCGGGGCCGCCATCGGCAACGGCTCCTCGCTCATGTTATCGAGCGTGTTATTCCATTCCATTCTCGAGCGCTCCGCACCCCTTGCAACGTCCGCCATCAAACGACTGCGCAAGAGCCCGATGGACTTGGACGTCTACGCCTGGCTCGTGCATCGTTTATTTCACTTGGGCAAACCCAGCATGGTGAGCTGGGAACAACTTTCCAATCAGTTCGGCCACAACTACGGCTTACCGCGCAAATTCCGCCATTTTTTCTTGGATTCACTCAAGCGCGTGTCCGCCGTTTATCCCGAAGCCAAACTGCAAATCAGCGAAAGCGGCGTTCTCCTGCTGCCGTCCCGTCCGCACTTAGCCAACACAAAACCGTCGAAACGTTAGATCGCCGGCGCCGTGCGATCCCTCATTCGACTCGCCCGCGATTCGGACCTCGAAAACCTTGCATCGCTGGTTGCGCACTATTGGGAATTCGAAAACATTCCTGGCTTCGATCGAGCACGCATCCTCACGCTGCTCACGGACTTCTTGAGCCAACCCCGACTGGGCGGTTGTTGGGTGGCGGAGGAGGGCGGCCGGCTCATCGGCTATTTACTCGTTGTCTATCTCTTCAGCGTGGAGCATGGCGGCATGATGGCCGAGATCGACGAGTTTTTCGTACTCAGCGAAAACCGCGCACTACATGCCGGCACGGCACTGCTCGACACAGCCAGCCAAGCGATGACGCAAAAGGGCATTACTCACCTGCAGTTGCAACTGAGCACCCAAAACTTAAACGCCAAACGCTTCTATGAGCGACACGGCTTTCGATCGATTCCAGGCCGCGGCATTTTGAGCAAAGCGCTGCTAGCGAGTGAGTGAGTGAGTGAGCGTTACATCTCTTCCGCTTCACGACCTAATTTCCGATCCAATCCTCGAGAAATGAACGTGAAAACAGCGAGTTGCAACCAGGGCGGGGGAGGGCGTTACATCTCTTCCGCTTCCCCTCTATCTCTTTGATTTGAATAAGTATTTTCCCGCACCTATGATCCTTGCCGTCGCAACTCTTCCCCAAAACCGTTGCATCACTCCCGAAAAAGCGTTGCATCTCTTCCGCACAAGCGTTGCATCTCTCCGCGAGAGTGTCATTTAATCTTGATTATTCAATGACTTATGTAATCCCCCTGTATTCTCTCCTGTAGTTACCTATAAATCCTTCTTCTCAAAAGGCGACGGATGAGGGGAAACAACCCAGCCCGTCGCTATAAGAATTGCCTACATGTATAATTCCCGAACCAGAAAAGGAATTTTCCATGTACAATCCGCAACACTTAAAGTCGCTGAAGCCGCGGGCAATCGCTCGGCAAACCGCTTCGTCGTTTCGGCGCTCGACGGTTGATCATCGGGTACTGCGGCTATTCAACAGCAAGGGCCTGAAAAGAAACCTCCGCGAACAAGCCAAGGTGAATTTCGCCGTTCTCTGGTCCCTCACGGTCAAGGCGCTTCAGGAAGATCGGCAAACTTCAGTGTCGGCGGCAGCCACCGTGCAACAGCTCGATATTCATCAATCGATCATCGAAGGCCTGCCCGGCGAGGCGCTCTTCATTTCCTCCGCGATGGCCTTTGACTCGATGCAAGAAGCCTTACCGTTCTTCGAAGTCAGCGCCAAGACGGCGCGCGGACGAGTGGGCGACGTGCTCCCCGCGAGTCAAGGCGAAATGGCGCTGAGGATTGGCCGCGTACTCACCATTGCCTGGGATCTGTTCGGGTCTCTTGAAATAGCGCGCCAATATCTACGCACCCCCAACTTCGCGTTGGGCGGTGCCATTCCGCGCGATCTCTTAAAAACCGGCGAAGGCGAACAAGTGGTCCTCGCCGAACTCCAGACTCAAGCCGCCGGCGGACCGGTGTGAAACTGTATCGGGCGCGGGCCTGGCGCGGCGGCCCAGCGACCTTCGATGCCCTCGATTCCGCACCCTCCATCGCCGGACCCAAAGGCTGGCGCTTCAACGACCTGACCACGGAAATTCTCTACGCCGCCGAGGTCGAAGCGCTCGCCACCCTCGAGGTCGCGGTGCGCCCCGGCTGGGAAACCATTCAACAAGTGCTCATCGCCACCATCGAGATTCCCGACGGCTCACTCGTGAACCTAAGCGATCTCAAGATTCTCCTGCCCAGCAACTGGAATTCGCGACCCGCCACGGATGACAGCCGCCTTATCGCGCGCGAGTTTCTCAACAGCATCGCAAGCTCGCCCACGGCCACACGCCCCATCGGCCTGCGCGTCCCCTCGGTCTTGAGTTCCACGGACTTCAACGTGCTCTTGGACCCCTCGAGGAAACCGGAAATGTCCGCCCGCATTTCGAGCAGAATTCCGTTTAACACGCTGCGCACGACGGGAAGCTAGGACGGGCAGGGCGCCTTCGTCGGCCGCGACCTGTACGCCGCACTCGGCTGGCAGGTGCACTCGCTGTACACTACAGCGGTCATCAAAGCTCAGGTGCAATGAAGCTGACGACAAACGCAGCAACTCACCACACTCGCAACAATTTTATCCATGGAATCCGCACTTCTCGCCGGCTGGGATAATTTCTACGTCATTGTCGGCGGCGCGGCCGGGGGCCTAACCGGCTTGACCTTTATCGTGATCACGCTCGCCGCCGATGCGCGGCGCGTAGCACACGCGGGTGTGAAGGCGTTTATGACGCCGACGATTGTGCACTTCGGCGCAGTGCTCGCCTTGGCGGCCTACCTGACCATGCCGCGCCACACGGTTCTCAGTTTAAGTGTCGGCTTAGGTGCAGTCGGGCTCGCCGGACTGGTCTATATCGCAGTCATCGCCTTAAGTATTCACCGCATGAAAATCGATTACGCCCCCGTGCTCGAAGATTGGACTTGGAATGTCATTTTGCCTGCGCTGTGCTTTGGCGTGCTGCTCAGCATGGCGTTGCTTTTCTCAACCAGGCCCAAACAAAGTCCCTATGGCGTCGCCGCCGCGATCATGCTCCTGATGATCGTCGGCATTCATAACGCCTGGGACATCGCGGTGTGGAACAGCATTAAAAAGCAGAAGGCGGAAATCGAGACGCCTAAAACCTAATGGATGTGACCCGTACTCGACCGCTCGAGGCGTGACGGTTGAAGTCACCTTCCACCGCCTTGATCGAAAAATTGGAGCGGGGGGAGGGCACGTAGCGCTGCCCAGCATAGCCTCGCAAGCTCAATTTCTGACTCTTGTCCCGTATTCACGGGACATCCCTAACTCAAACGAGTGGCTAAGATCCGCTTGAGCTCTTGGGCGCTTCGCCGCCAAGAGCGAAAGGAAATGCCGTTCGACCCGATCGCCGTGCTCGGCAATTCTCAAGTGTCAGGACTCGACGCGAAAGGGAGAAGTCATGGAGACAAAAATTCGCCTGCGACTGTTTTTTGCCTTGCTCGCTTTGAATCCGGCGTTCAGCTTCGCAAACGATCATCAGATCTGCTATCAGAAGCCGCCCATACCCGGATTTACCACCATCACCGGACAATTCTTGTGCCGCACGGATGGCACGAGCACTCCCGGCTGCCAGGTCACCGGTGTAACAGGCGCGGCGACCTTCTTCCATTCCCCCCAAGGTGCCAGCGATGACGCGGAAGCAACTTTTACCGCACCCGGCACCTATGTCGGCAGCATCTCGTTTAACGACGGAACGACGCGCACCTGTACGCTCGAGATCCAAAATGTCGGACTCAAGCCAGACTACGGACAACAAAATCCCGGCGTGCTGTCTTTCACCACGGACGCATCGGGCCTGGTGACCACCGGCATCTGGACCGCCACCTCCTTTGCATCGACGGATCTAAGCCAATCCATCGTGGCGCCACCGGACTTTGTGGCCGTTGGCGGTGGTTTTACCGGCGCTGTCGCACCGACACCTGTGTTGATGCTGTCCAGTGAACAATACGACGCATCGACATTTGGCTACCGACAGTGGGGCGTCAATGGCGCAGGCACCTCGCCCGGAACTTCGAGCTCCGTGACCGGCTTTGTGATCGGACTCAAGATAGAAGGCGTGACTGTGACGCAGCTCCAGCAATGGGTCGCCAGGACAAATCCAGCACCCTCCTATCCCCCGGTCGCGCGACCCAGCATGACCCAGACGATCAGCGTCACGTATCCCCAATCGACCGTCGCAATCGGCGGAGGCGGACACACTGGACCCACCGGTCAATTCCTGACCACCAGCGCACCGCGGACCTGGCAACAGTGCTTCGCCAATTCCACCTGCGAAGAACTCGTGTCCGGATGGATCGTATCCTCGATCACAACAGCGCCCCGGTTGAACAAACATTCTCAACCGTCGCCCGGTCAGGTGTACACCCAGCTCACCACACTCCCCAAAATCTTGACCATCGGGACCCAGACCTTTCACGTTGAAACCTGGGTGCTATCCGCAAACTCTGCCGCAACGTTGCAACCGACCGCGAGCGTAACGCTGCCGATTGATTACGCACTCACCAGCATCGGCGCCACCGCCACCAGCTCGGGGTTCTTACCCGCCGGCGGCGGCTTCATTTGGAGCCTGACGCCCATCCAAGGCGGCGCCAGCGCCTCCGGCATCGTGCTCCCATTCGCGCGACCGGGTGTCATCTCAGCCTTTGCGGTCGGAATGAAACTCATCGCAGGCCCCATTCCGCCGTTACAACCGGTCAACCTCAACAAACTTCCCGGCGCAGGCGAGGTGATCACCAAACCGCCGCCGAAAACCCCTTAGATTTTGGGTTGGCCCGTTCGGGCGACACCACGCCGGCGAACGCTTCGCTGGGGTCCCGCCCCGACGGGTAAGAGTGAGGTGGCCGCACGAACGACCAAATGGCGGCCTGCCCCGGCGGTGCATCTGAGCAAGCCGACGTTAATTGGTAGAATGCAGCCGTCTTAAAGCTCAAGAGTAACCGCATGAAAGATCGCCGCCGATTTCCGCTCGCAGTCCTTTCCGCCTTGTTGATGTCACTATCAACCCTAACCGCCCATGCTGCGGCGGCCGCTGCCGCTCCGGCAACGCCCGTCGCACAATTTCAAGCTTTCAAGATCGGTAGTTATAGCGCGGTGGCGCTCAAAGACGGCGCGCTCCAGATGCCGAACGATGGCAAAAGTTTCGTCGTCGGTCAGTCGAACGAGGCTGTCGGCGCGGCGCTTAAGGAGGGTGGGGCTCCCGCCGATCATTTTGAGTTCAGCATTCAGCCGTTGCTGGTACACGCCGGCAAGCATGTGCTGTTGTTTGATACCGGCGTCGGCAATTGGTACGGCGATATTGGCGGCAAGCTCCCTGACTCCCTGAAGGCTGCTGGCGAGAAGGCAGCCAGCGTAACGGATATCTTTATTTCGCATGCCCACGGCGATCACATCGGCGGACTGATCACGCCTTCCGGCGCCCTCGCGTTCCCCAATGCCACCATTCACATGTCCGCGCCCGAATGGAAGTGGCTGTCGAACCTTACCGAGACGCAAGCGAAGAACATGGCCATTCAACACGTCTCGGCATTCGTGAGCACCATCAAGCCGAAGGTCGTGCCCTTCGAGCCCGGCGCGAATCTACTTCCGGGTATCGTCAAGGCCGTTGAGCTCAAGGGGCATACGCCCGGTCACTCCGGCTATCTCATCGGCCAAGGGCCCGATAGCGTCTTGGTCTTCGGCGATGCCATGCACAGTTTTGTGATTTCTGTTGGCAAGCCCGCTTGGCAGGTCGCTTTCGACAGCGACCAGCAACTCGGGAGCGCGACGCGCGTCACTCTTGTCAGCGATTCCGCCGCGAGCGGCCAGCGCCTCTATTCCGAACACTTCCCCTTCCCCGGGATTGGCAAGATCGTGAAGACCAAGGACGGTACGGTCTGGCAACCGGAATCGCCGCGGTAGTCCGCCGGCCGGGTATGGAGACCGCTGTCGAGGATGCCATGACAAAGCACCGAATCTACGCAACGAGCTTCGCAAGTGTCTATCCGCTTTACGTGGCTAAAGCACAGAAGAAAGGGCGCACGAAAGCCGAAGTCAACCAAATCATTCTTTGGTTAACCGGCTACAGCCAGAAACAGTTCGAAGCGCAACTCGAGGGACAAAAAGACTTCGAAGCCTTTTTTGCGCAAGCACCTCACCTAAATCCTTCGCGGACTTTGATAAAGGGTGTGATATGCGGAGTCCGCGTCGAAGAGATCACCGAACCCACCATGCGGGAAATTCGCTATCTCGACAAGCTGATCGATGAATTGGCGAAGGGTAAGGCCATGGAGAAGATCTTGCGGACGTGACCTGAGCAATTCGCGGCTACGCCGAAGGCGATCACTGGGGCCGCGTTATCGATTGGCTCAATTCACACGGACTATGGTAACCCACCGCAGATACATAAGGACAAATCAACATGGGTTTCTCAGTCACGTGGTGCGCCGTTCCCGAACAACGCGCTGACCAATTCGTCCAAAAGCTCGGCCTTACCCCAACAGCCGAAACCGAAGAAATACCCGAATCCCTGGACTGCATGGCGAAGCTCGACACCGGCTGGCGCGTGATTTGGCACAACAAGTACGGCTGCCCGTACCTGAAACCGAAGGATCTGGCCCACCTCTCGAACGATCAAGACATCCTTCTGTGTCTCATCGAAGAACACGTCATGGCCACCTCCGCCGAACTCTGGTCCAGAGGCAAGCGCCAATGGTGGATTTCACATGAAGGCGAGAACGGCCCCAAAGGCCTGGATGTTGACGGGAGCCCACCCGAAACCCTTGCGGCTATCCGCAATGAAATGGAAGCACTACAGCTCGCCGAAGGCGGCGACGCAGCCGGCGTCGACTACCTATCTGAAATCCCACTAGGTGTCGCCAAGTCGCTCGTCGGATTCAAGCACGACGAAATCTGTTCCCATCTGATCGGCGGACGCTTCGAAGTGATGTCCCGAGCCGCTGCGAAATCCGGCCTTCTATCGCGACTCTTCGGACGATGACCGCACACGGGGGCGCTTTTTTGGTTCGCGATAAACTCCAACACGACGTGGTACTGAGCAGTATTTCGCAGGGATTAGCATGCCGAAATCGAATTCCGTCCGGATCGCCCTCACGATAGGATTGCTGGGCCTCGCAACTTCCAGCAACGCCGTTATAGTAGCGGCGGACGAGGACGGCCCACAGTCACGGGTGATCGCTCCACCCATTTCGCGCAGCAACCTACCACAAGTACTGAATTTTGAATTGCCGCGAACCGACGCCCCACCCCAAGGCTGGAGCGGTACGCCGCCATCAACCGTGTTTTCCGACCCCGGCGAAGCGCCCAGCGGCCACAACTCTGTGCGCATCGAACGGCATCCGGGCGATCCAATGCCTTTTTCCACCGTGACGACTTTCATTCCAATTGACTTTCTTGGGCAGACGGTCGAATTGCGCGGATTTCTGCGCACGCGAGATGTCAGCGAGTTCGCCGGCCTGTGGATTCGTGAAGACGGATATGCCTTGAGGTCACTTGCCTTCGACAACATGCAAGGCAAGCATCTAAACGGAACCAACGACTGGATACAGTACTCGATAAAACTGCCTCTACATCCCGAGGCACGCCAACTCGTCTTCGGTGCCTTACTCGCCGGGTCCGGCGCTGTATGGGCGAGCGACTTTGAGCTCCTGGTTGACGGCAAGCCTGTATGGGAAGTACCTCACGTGGATATTCCCAAAACCCGGTTTGAGGCGGACAACGAATTTGATTTAGGTTCAAAGGTCACGCTCGACACGTTGAGCCCTCAGCAAATCGACGCGCTTTTCACCTTGGGCAAGGTATGGGGATTTCTCAAATATCACCATCCCGCGATCACGCTAGGTACGCGCAATTGGGACTACGACCTGTTTCGAGTTCTGCCAGCCATCCTTGGCGCCGGCGCGCACAAAGATGCCATGGCAGCGATTGCTCAGTGGGCAAGTCAATTAGGGCCAATCATGGATTGCGCACCTTGCTCCAGCCTCAATGGCGAAGAACTCCATCTACAACCGGACTTGAAATGGATTGCAGACGAACAACGTCTCGGCCAAGACTTAAGCCGCTCACTACAAAAAAGCTACTTAAGTCGCCCAGCGAACGGCAAACAGTTTTACGTCTCGCGCGCGCGTGAGGGCAATCCGAAATTCGAGCATGAATTGTCGTACCCGGCACTGAAAACCCCGGACGCAGGCGTTCAATTGCTCGCCCTCTTTCGGTTCTGGAACATCATCGAGTACTGGTTTCCCTATCGCAATCTCATCGACAAATGGGACGCAGTCTTACGCGATTCGATTCCCCGCATCGCCCTGGCCAAGAGCTTTGACGAATACCAGCTGCAACTGATGCGCGTCATCGCTGCCGTGCAGGACAGCCATGACAACCTTTTAAGTTCCCTTAAGTTAAGGCCCCCCGTCGGCGAGTGCCAATTGCCGGTAATCGTGCGCTATGTCGAAAATCGCTTCGTCGTTTCCGATTTCGCCTCGAACGACAGATCGTCGGGCTTCAAAATAGGCGATGCCATCACGGCGATCGAGGGATTGCCAGTCAAAAAGCTGGTTTCCCATGTCTCTCCCTACTATGGAGACTCGAACGACGCCGCGCGATCGCGCGACATCGGCCGATCCTTGACGCGCGGTGCCTGCGGCAGCGTCCCAATCGAAATCCGCCGCGATAACACGTCGATGAAGCTCGCCGTGAATCGAGTCGAAATTACAAAGCTGGATCTCAGTCGCGACGGGCGTCACGACTTACAGGGCGATACTTTTCAGATCCTCCCGCAGAACATCGCCTACCTGAAACTCTCATCGGTCAAAGCAGATCGAGTGACCGAGTATCTCAAGGCCGCGGCTAGCACCCAAGGCCTCATTGTCGATATTCGCAATTACCCCGCGGATTTCGTGGTGTTCGCCTTGGGATCGCACTTGGTACAGAAGGAAACACAATTCGCTCGATTCACCGAGGCCGATCTCTCCAATCCGGGAGTGTTTCGTTGGCGCCAAGGCGAAGCCCTCACGCCAGAAGCACCACTCTTTTCAGGGAAAGTCGTCATCCTGGTGGATGAGACCTCGCAAAGCCAATCGGAATATACGGCGATGGCCCTCCGGGCAACGCCACATGCCGTCGTGATTGGCAGCACGACCGCCGGCGCGGACGGCGATATTTCCGCCGTCTCACTTCCAGGCAACCTACGCACCTACATCAGCGGACTCGGCGTTTTCTATCCCGACAAACGGGCCACACAACGCATCGGCATCATTCCGGACATCATCGTACGCCCAACCATCGCCGGCATTCGCGCCGGTCGCGACGAAGTCCTGGAATCGGCGGTCGCTCACATTCTCGGCAAGCAACCACACCGCTCCGAGAAACCTGCCAAGCCACATTGATAGGGCAGGGCAGTTGCCGAGGTCTAAACTTGTGGGCCTGTAGACTACGCCACGAAGGGTAATTCCGCGCATGGACGAACGATCAATTCTAATTGCCACTTTCGTTGGCGGCGCGCTCCTCCAAGCAATCATCCTGATCCTTTTCTCCGTCGGCCGGGCCGTTCGGCTGTGTCGCTTCGCCACGACGCTGCGCTATCCATGCTTCGCTGTGGACCAGCCAGTGCATCCATGCACTGGCGTTCGCCGACATGCGGCTCACCCTGCTCCGCTAACAGTCCTGTCACTACATTGAGCTGCGCAGTCCCTGCTGCGCTCAAGCCCTGGGTGACCTTCCTGGTCACCCGCGTAACGCATGCGTTACGCCCTTGTAGTGGCGTTCGCCGCATGCGGCTCACCCTGCCCTCGCCCGGCACCGGCGAATCAAAGGCGTGACTTTGATTCGCCTCACGGACTGCCGTCCGTTGCCACCGCGTCGCTTCGCATCCCGCTTCGCTAGCGGACCGGCCCGAACTTCCTGTTCGGGCGTTCGCAACAGTGTTGCTCACCCGTGTGGCAATTTGCGCGCAAGTCACGCTCGACCGAACACTTCACCCCCTGACTACGTCGCATCGACGTAGAACGCCCGAAGGGGTTCCCGAAGGGTATCCCGTAGGGCGGCCCTGAGCGATAGCGAAGGGGTGAGACGCATGCGTCGAACGGGCGTACATGGAGAGTACGCCCCGGGCTTGCGCGCAGCAGGGACTGCGTAGCGCAATGAGGCGCAACGCGCCGAATAACACCAGGCCTGTCGCAGACAGGCCCTCTCGGCGCGGCAGCGCCGAGCGGCCTTGCCGCGTCCCTCCCTCTTTTCTTTCTGGTCCAGAACTGCGACAGTTTCGGCAGTCTCTACGAAGGACAATAATTAGGCGGGGCATCAATGGAGAGTCGCCAACTAGGGAGGGCAGGGTGAAAGCGATCGCCATTCTCAGCTTGACCGTTTTAGCCGCGCTCTCACTACCGGCCATGCCGGTACACGCCGCTGACATCGCGGCCTGCACAAAGCAGCAGCTTCTGGGATTCACACCAAACCATAACGAAGCGAAGGCCCACCGGCAGTTCCCGCTTCCATTCATCAGCTATGCCTTTGAAACAAAGATGGATGACTGGGGCTTCGATCTGTTGGTCCGCGTCGATGAATCCGGACAGGTCGCTTGTTTTCAGATGAACAGTGTATTGAGCCATGACGAATTGCCGCTCAACGACCAGCGACGCGACTTCGTCGCCGGGCTTAAAGATTGGCGCTACACGCCTTTCACTCGTAACGGGCAGGCCATCCCAGTCATTATTTCCGAGTCCATCAACGAGCGAGAAACACCTTTACACCACCTGTCTCTGCCCGACGTGCCGCTCGACAAGGTGACTGTTACTCTCCAAAGACAGCCATGCTATGGATCCTGTCCCAGCTACACGGTAGAGGTTCGAGACGGTCGCGCAACGTATGACGGCAGGGGAGACGTCGACGTGCTCGGATCTCATCACTATCGAGTGCCACGCCAAAACCTCGCAAAATTAGTCGAAAGTCTTCGCGCTTCGGACGTTTGGTCGCTGAGAGATTCTTACACTGCGCACGTCACCGACTTGCCGACCTATATTCTGACCCTAAACCTCGGTGGGCAACAGCATCAGCTCACAGACTATTGGGGACAGATGGCCGGCATGCCTTCGACCGTTTCAGACCTCGAGGATGAGGTGGACAAGGCAGCGCGATCGCAGATGTGGATACACCTGTCGCAGGAAGCGCTCGAAGTCCTAAAAACGGAAAGGTTTCCCTTTACCTCGAAGCAGGGCGCCGACCTGTTGGCGCGCGCGGTGGCCAACGAAGAGACTCATGACGACAGGGCCATGCTCAGTCTCATCGAACTGGGTGCCCCGATTGATAGTCGCCCGCCATTCGGAATGGCCGGAAGGCGCTCGGCACTGATCGAAGAAGCTCTGGAAAACCGCCGGGCCATTCTCATCGACCCATTGATCGCAAAAGGCGCGCTCAACGCCGACGGGAAACCCGACCAACACAAAATCGATGCCGCGTTCCGTGCCTCGATTGCCGGCGGAAACCTCGCACTCGTTCAAAGGGTCTGGAACATCAGCGCAGATCGACCGCACCCGTCCCTTAAATTCGATGACGTGTCCGATGAAGAAAAGCCCGTACACAAACGAGTGCCGGTGACTCTCCTGCTATCGCACACGCGAGACGATCGCAATCCGTGGGAAGGCTTGAATGTTGCCAGATGGCTGATCGCGCAGGGCTGCGACATGAAGGCGTCGAAAGCCGACGGTACGACGCTGCTACACATCGCCACTGCAGCTGGCGATCCAGAGTTTGTGCGCTACTTGCTCAAGCAAGGCTTCGACCCATCCACACCCGGCGAATATGGCTTGCCGGCGTTGGGCAGCGCCGATACGGAAGACGTCGCGATGATCCTATTGGAGGCGGGAACCAAGATGTCAGTCATGCACGACGAGGGTCATGAGTTCTACAAGTACGCCGAATACAATCACTGGCAGCGTGTTGTCAGTTGGCTGAACTCGCACGGACAATAGACATTCTTTAATGCACCAATAAGGACAAGTTGAGCATGGGCCTGTCCCCCGGACAGGCCATCTTGGCGCGCTAGCGCCGAGATTGTCCGTCCAGCGCGGCTGTTCGTGTCCGCGAAACTTCCGCACCTGCTACGCGCGTCTGCTTCGCTGCGAACTGCCAATACGTCCTTGTAGTGGCGTTCGTCGCATGCGACTCACCCTGCACTCGCCCGGCCTCTTCAGTAGCCTCTCCCTTGAGCGCGTGGGATGGGCCTGAATGCGCCAACGCTGATTAGCAGCATTAAAGTAAGAATGTCTAGACCGCCGCCTCCTCCTGATGCCGGCGCCGATGCCGGGCCGGTTCCACCGCTTGAAATACTAATGGCGTTCCGTAAGACGAACACGGTGCCGGCGTTTCCCATGCCTCCCGATGCCGCGGTTCCATACAGATTACCTTGGCTGTCTTGAATCAAATCGCCAGCCACGAGGCCATCATTATTGATGTAGGCGCCGTCGCAAATATTGGGATCGCTGGACGGCTGATCGAAGGCATACAAGGTGGAAAGCGATCCTTCAGGCGACATTCGAAAGATAAGCCCTGATGCTACTTCGCTCGACCCTTGAGTCGTCCCATAGAAGTTGCCGTCAGAGCCAAGCAACAGACGACTGTTGGGGCAAACATCATTTGAGGGAGCTGCGCCGGAAAACGTTGCCACGGTGGTGAGCACGCCAGTGCTAGGTACAAAGTGAAACGCTGTGCCAACCCCAGCGCTTCCACCACTACACGTGACTCCGTAAAGCGTGCCGTCATTTGCAGCGGTCAATCCGGCAACAGGCAGGGCACCATCGGCATTGTCGTTCCCGTCCGGACCCGAGCCGTTCAAGGCTGCAAAGGAATGAACCACCGAAAACGTGCCTGTCGCAGGATTTACTTGAAAGATAGTTCCCGTATTTTCAAGGCCGCCTTGATGAGTGACACCATACAAATTGCCATCGCCGGCCAGGGTCAGACCGCCGATGGGCGCCGCTCCATCCACGTTCGTAAAATCCGCATTTCGCGCACTGAAGCTGTGGATCTGCGTCAGATTGCCAGTCGCCTGATCGAGGTGAAATACGGTTCCATTTGCATCGGCACCCCCATTTGGCGTAACGCCCCAGAGCGTGCCATCGCTTGCGATGATTACACCGTCTTCCGGATTCGCGCCGTCCGGGTTCGCGGAAGAAGTATACGGATCGAATCGCGTTGCAAAGGAATAAACGATCGCGACGCCAGCGGCCGGTGTGAACTTAAATACGGTCCCGACACTGCCGGTCCCACCCCACTCAGATGTTCCGTAAAAAGTACCATCGGCCGCTTGGACTAGGTGGCCCGCCGGGTTTTGCGGTCCCGTCGGATTCAGCTGAAAGCCGAAAACGGTGTCGAATTCTCCGGAGGTGGGATTGATCGAATATATCGAACCCTCTGTGGCGCCGTTTACAAACGGACCGGCGTTCGTGACTCCGTAGAGCAAGCCGCCCACCATCGCCAAGCCGGTCGGTTGAATTCCGTCGGTATTCGGTGCGACGCACTGCGCCGATCCGAACGAACGCAAAACACTGAAAGTTGCTGCGTTTGCCGCACCGGCAAACAGTGAGGCCCCAACAATTGCCACGGCACTCAGAAAACACGACAAACGGCTAGAGTCCATTCCAATGTTCTCCCTGTTGAGCAAGCATCGTATTGGAAAGCAGGGATAGGGACAATTATCGGATTGCGGTTAACTTAACATTGGCATGTCTTCGTTCTGACCGGGCTGTTCCTGCCGCGACGCTCTCACACGTCCAACACTTCCTGTGTTGGCGTTCGCAGGCATGCTGCCCTCGTATCCAACCGCAATTTACACTCGGATCACGCTTCACTGTCACATCAGCCCCTGACTACGCGAAGCGTAGAACGCCCGAAGGGATAATCCGAAGGGATAACACGTAGGGCGGCCCCGAGCAACGCGAGGGGTGAGTCGCGAAGCGACGAATAACACCAGGCCTGTCCCCCGGACAGGCCCTCTTGGTGCGGCAGCACCGAGATTCTCCGTCTAGCGGGGCTGTTCGTGCTGTCCCTGCACTCGCCCCGCACCGACGAGTTAGAGTCACGCCTCTAACTCGTCTCACGGACTTCGGGGGGCGCCCAGCCTCCGATGCTACCGTTTCGCTACGCTGTCCTGCTGCGCTCGCGGACCAGCCCGGACTCCTGTCCGGGCGTTCGCCGGCGTGCGGCTCACCTGCGTAGCAACCGCCGCGTCCCTCTTTGTCTATTCGACACAATCAAGCCACAATGCTTCGATTATGAGTTCCAATCCGAACAAGCCACCAAGTAGGAAAATACTCAAGGCAACTCGGGTGCTCGCCATCGGCGCGATCGGCTGCGCAGCACTCAGCTACACCGTCACGCATTGGGCTTTTCCACCCGTGGGCTACGAAGGAATGCTAGTCCTAGCCGGGCTCACGATATGGATCGGGATCCTCTGCATCGCCGGAACCATAGTGCTGAGCGGCATCATTCTCATAAAGCGACGCGGCTTTCCAGTCATCTGGCCTCTCATCTGCTGCGCAGCTGCAGGACTGTTGATGTTTATGGCCGTCCGATCATTCTAAAGGCGCGCTTGTTGAACTCGCTACGGAGGCGGCGGCCCATAGACGACTCGCCCAATAATCCCTGACATGAAAAACATCACTGCCGCGATCCCCGCAAAGATCGCGACGATGAGGATGCCCCAGGTCACCTTGTTGTCCGGCAACACATGGTGATCAACCCCGGCGACGATGCCCAGCGTAACCGCGAGCGTCGCCACACAGCACGCAACAGCCAACGCAAAATCACGCAGCGGTTTACGGCTGCTCACCATCGCCAGTCGCCGGAGGTACGGATTCTTATCGTCGACCCCCGATCTGCGCTTCAACGCGCTAAAAAAT
>Ga0210388_10000756_pt1 | contig 25812 bp, 9 predicted proteins | sample IncBWC19OmetaG_FD_155485 | JGI IMG/M metagenome (GOLD analysis project Ga0210388, IMG submission 155485) | Forest soil microbial communities from Barre Woods Harvard Forest LTER site, Petersham, Massachusetts, United States - Inc-BW-C-19-O ...
GCCATCAGCCGGCCGCGTTCGGCCATGAGGTGGAGGCCTTCCTCGGGCGTGAACACGCCGGCGGCGCAGGCCGCCACGTATTCGCCGACGCTGTGGCCGAGCAGCGCCGCGGGTTCCAGGCCCCAGGAGCGCCACAGTTCCCACAGGGCGTACTCGAGGGCGAAGAGCGCGGGTTGCGCATAGGCGGTCTGCGCGAGGAGTTTTTCCGCGGTGGCCCCGGGGTGGATGATGTCGAGCAGCGAGTGCCCGAGGCGCGCGTCCACCGCCGACGCGCAGCGGTCCAGGGCCGCCCGGAATACGGGCTGGGTTTCGTACAGGCGCTGGCCCATCCCCGCCCGCTGCACGCCCTGCCCGGTGAAGAGGACGGCCACTTTCGGCCGGCCGCCTTCGTGTATCCCATTTTTGGATACCTCCGGCTTCTTGCCCCCGCCCTCCCCCGCCGCAGAGGCCGCCAGCTGCGTTTGCAGTTCCGCCACGCTCCCCGCGCTGAACGCCGCCCTCACCCCAAAGTGCTCACGCCCCACGTTCCCACTAAAACAGAGATCCGCCAAGCGCAGGCCGGACCGCGGCGTCGCGAGCAATTGCGCATAGCGCCCGGATAATTTACGCAGGGCTTCTTCACTGCGCGCGGAGAGGGCCAGGATGTGGCGCGGGCGATCGATGGATCGCAAGGGCGAGACGAAAGGGTCAGCCGCGGCGACCGGCGCTTCCTGCAAAACAACATGGCAATTGGTGCCACCAAACCCAAACGAACTCACGCCGGCGAAGCGGCTCCCATTCTTCCGCAACCAGGACCGGCCTTCGCTCGGGATGAATAAGGGGGTGCCGGACAATAAAATATTCGGATTGAGACTTTGGAGGTGCAGGTTGGGCGGGATGTGCTCGTGCCGCAAGGCGAGCACGACCTTGATCAGGCCCGCGATGCCCGCGGCCGCCTCGAGGTGGCCGATGTTCGTCTTCACCGAGCCGATGCCGCAGACTCTTTCCGGACCGCGGCCCTCCAAGAGAACGGCCTTCAAAGCCTCGACCTCGATGGGGTCGCCAAGCGGAGTGCCGGTGCCATGTGCTTCAATGTAACCGATCTCGGCCGGCTTCACCTTGGCGCGTTTCAGCGCTTCCCGCACGACCACCTGCTGCGCCGGTCCGTTCGGCGCGGTGAGTCCGTTGCTGCGGCCGTCCTGGTTGATGGCCGAGCCCCTCACCACGGCGAGAATGTTGTCTCCCGCCGCGCGGGCGTCGGAGAGCCGCTTGAGCACGATCATGCCGCAGCCTTCGCCGCGGACGTAGCCGTCGGCCGCGGCATCAAACGCGCGGCAGCGGGCGCTTTTCGACATCATCTGCGCCTTGACCAGGCTCCGCGTAAGCGCCGACGAAAGGATGAGGTTGACGCCGCCGGCCAAGGCCAGGTCGCATTCTCCATCGAGCAAACTCCGGCAAGCGAGATGCACCGAGACCAGCGACGAAGAGCAGGCGGTGTCCACCACGAAGCTCGGGCCGCGCAAATCCAGCAGATACGAAATGCGGTTGGCGGCGATACTCGCGGCCGTGCCGGTTGCGGAATAAGTCTGAAACTGGGTCGGATCCTGCTCCAGCAAAAGATGGGAATAATCCAGCGTGCTCAGGCCGATGAACACGCCCGTCCGGCTGCCGCGCAGGCGGTTCACCGGAATGTGGCCGTTCTCCAGCGCCTCCCAGGTGACCTCGAGCAGCAGCCGCTGTTGCGGATCCATGTGCGCGACCTCGCGCGGAGCGATGCCAAAAAAATCGGCGTCAAATCCGTCGACCGGTCCGATAAATCCTCCGGTCCGGAACACGGCATCATCAGCGTCGGCCGACGCCCTTCGCCGCCAATCTTCGGCCGACAATTCAGTGATGCTATCGCGGCCTGTTCGCAAAAGTTCCCAATAGGCTTCGGGATCAGCCGCACCCGGAAAGCGGCAGCCAAGGCCGACGATGGCCACAAATTCCTCCATGGCGGAAGCGGTGCCGGACAGCGACGGCTCCGCGACAGCCGTCCCCTCCCCGGCCAGGTGGGCCGCCAGCGCTTTGACCGAGGGATAGTCCCACGCCAGCGTCGGTGGCAGGGACCGGCCAAGCCACTGCCCCAGGTCCGCCGCGATGCCCACGGCCTCGACCGAGCCAATGCCGTAGTGGGAAAAAGGCTTGTCGGGATCGATGCGCACGTGCGGCGTGCCCGGTCGCGTGGCCATTCGTTCGACCAGCCAGGCTTGAATCTGATCGGCGGTGGGCAGCGGAGCGCCGGCAAACACCGCGCGCGAAGTTTCAGCCTCCGAGGCCGGGAGCTGCGTTTGTGAAGCCTCACCCGGCGGCCACGTCCCCACGGTTTCGAGCCCGCCGCCGAGAAACAGCGCACGGCATTCGGTGCGCCGGATCTTGCCGCTGGAAGTTTTTGCAATCGTGCCCGGCCGGATCAAGGCCACCGCATGAACCGCCAGCTCATGCTCGCGCGAAACCGATTCAAGGATGGCACCCGCCACGGCGTCGGCATCCAGATTGCGCAGGCTGGTCCGTTCGATCTCATGCACGATGACCAGCGCGTCCGTTCCCGCCACCTCGACGGCGAACACCGCTCCGCAACCCGCCCGCAAAGCCGGATGGCTGCCCTCGACCGTGCGCTCGATGTCCTGCGGATAGTGGTTCCGCCCGTTGATGATGATCAAATTCTTCAGGCGTCCGGTGACGAACAGTTCGCCCTCATGCAAAAATCCGAGGTCGCCCGTGCGCATGTAAGGCCCCTCCCCGGTATCGGCGAGATGGGCGTGAAAGGTGTGCTCGGTTTCCTCCGGCAGATTCCAATAGCCGCCGGCCACGCTGGCTCCGGACACCCAGATTTCGCCGATGCCACCCGCCGCCACCTGACGGCGCGATTCCGGCTCGACGATGACCACGCTCTTTCCTCCCTGCGGCTGGCCGCAGCCGACGAGCATGCGGACATCCTCGCTCCCCGGCGCGGAGGGCACCGCCTGGTTGCGCTCGATCGCCGACCGTGAAAATCCGCGCACGACGGGCGGCTCCGTCCGATTTCCGCCCGATACGATCAGTGTGCCTTCGGCGAGGCCGTAGCACGGGTAGAATGCCTCGCGCCGGAAACCGAAGGGACTGAACGCCTCAGTGAAACGATCGAGCACGAGAGGATCGACGGGTTCGGCGCCGTTGAAAGCCACCGTCCAGCTGCTCAGGTCGAGCCCCTGGCAGTCTTCCGGTTTGATTCTCTCCACGCAGAGCTTGTAGGCGAAGCTCGGGCCGCCGCTCGTCGTCGCCCGGTGGCGCGAGATGGCCTGCAGCCAGTTCAACGGCCGTTGCAGAAAAGCGTTCGGCGCCATCAGCACCACGGGGAAACCCGCGTACAACGGCTGCAGGATGCCGCCGATCAATCCCATGTCGTGGTACGGCGGCAGCCAGATGACACCTCGGCTGGCAGACGTGTGCTCGTAGCACCGGGCAATGATCCCGAGGTTGTGCAAAAAATTCCGGTGCCGCAGCATCACTCCCTTGGGCATGGCGGTGGAACCGGAAGTGAACTGCAGCGCGGCCAGCGACTCGGCGTCGGGCACCGGCGGGCGCCAGTCCTTCGCGTCGGACGCGGCCAGATCGTCGGTCACGAGCCAGCGCAAATCCTTCAAGGCGGTGGTCTGCAGCGCCCCGAGCTGCCGGCCGGCAAAGACCGCGCTGTTTGTCAGGACGGTCTCCACCTGCGCCTGCGTGACCACGGCCTCGAGGGCCGCCATCGACCGGTTGGGACGCGGCGGATATGAAGGCACCGCCACGACTCCCGCATACAGGCAGCCGAAAAATCCCGCGATGAAATCAAGGCCGGGCTGGTAGCAAAGCAGGACTCGCGCACCCGGTTCCACCTGCGCCTGCAGGAGCGCGCCGATGGTGCGCGCACGCCGGTCCAATTCCCCGTACGTCAGCGTTTCCGCCACGCTGTCGCCGTCCGCCAGGAAAGTGTAGACGAGCCCATCGGGCTGCTGCGTTGCCCGATAGCGGAGAAGCTCGACCAACGTGGGGCATTCGTCGGCCCGTGCTGGGCGCTGGGCAGTCGTGCTCATCTTATGAGAACTCGTCGCTGCGGGGCAAAATTTTGTCTGTATCTAGCTGCAATTTCAGGAATTTCCGGCGTTTTGATGGGCAATGGACTTTCTTCTTTCAAGACAGTTTTCGCTGCAATGACTTTGTTCTTTCAAGACCGTTTTCGTGGCAATGATCTAAAAAAGGAAGATTACGTTTTTTTACTGGATGCAGGCGCATTTCGAAAGAAATGCAGCGACCTTGGCCAGTGATTTCGAGACTAGGGATTATACCCCATGATCCCTTCTGTGTCCGATTTGGCGCTGAACGCCAAAATGCCATTGCGCCCCCGATCTGGCCCGGGACGCAAAATCTTGCGACTCCAAAAAGGAGCGCACGATGCACAGCAGGAAATTTTCCCATCGGCATGCCGAAGACAAAGCCTCCCCAAACTCAATGCGGCCGCATTGGATGGGCGGAGTTCATCCTGCGCCCGGCGGCTTTCCCTCCCCCTTAAAGGCGAAGCTATTTCACCTCGCTGTGCGGCAGCCACTGCTGGATGGCCGTGGAGAGGTCTTTCAAGCTTACCGGCTTGGCAATAAACCCGTCCATGCCGACGGCGAAGCATCGTTCGCTTTCACCCTCGATGGCGTTCGCCGTGAGGGCGATGACCGGCATATGCTGCCCGTTGCGCTCCTCTTTCCGCAGCCGGATGGTGGCCTCAAACCCGTCCATTTCAGGCATCTGGCAATCCATCAGGACCATGTCATAATGAATGCGGGAAAGTGCTTCGAGCGCCTCGCGGCCATTGGCCACCACGTCGACGCGATGCCCCAGCTTTTCGAGCATCCGGCGGGCGACCAGCTGGTTCACCGTGTTGTCCTCGGCCACCAGGATCAGTCCGCTGGCGGCGGTTTCCGCGGGCCCCGCCGGCAGGGCAGCCGGGGATGTTTCGTTTTTGTCCTCACTGCCGGCCTGGCTGCCGATCCACAGCTTGTTCAAGGCCCTGAACAGGGTGGCCTGCCTGGTCGGCTTTTGCAGGGTGGCCGCGATACGGTATTGCGCCAGCTGCTCGCGGTTGTCGCGGGTGAGCGCAGAACTCAGAAGAATGAGCGGCAGCTGCTTCACTGCCTCGGTGGCCCGGATCAATCCCGCCAGTTCCAGTCCGTCCATTTCCGGCATTTGATAATCCAAAATGCCGACATCGAAAGGCGTGGCGGTGCGGGCGGCGGCACATAGCTTTTCAAACGCCACCTTCCCGTTGACCGCTTCTTCCGTGATGATTCCCCAACCTTGGAGAAGTTTGCCGAGCAGGCGCCGGTTGGTTTCGTTGTCGTCGATGATCAAGGCGCGCTTGCCCTTCAAGACAGCTGTGTCCTGCCCTTCCGCCTGCTGCGGCGTGCCGCGGGCAAAGGAAACCGTGAACCAGAAGGTGGAACCGCGGCCAGGTTCGCTTTCGACCCCGATGCCACCGCCCATCATTTCCGCCAGCTGCTTTGAAATGGCCAGGCCAAGGCCCGTGCCGCCATGGCGCCGCGAGGCCGAGGAATCCACCTGCGTGAACGAGCGGAACAGGCGCGCCCGGGCTTCGGGCGTGATGCCGTTGCCGGTGTCGCGCACTTCAATCCGCAGGGCCACCTGGGCCTCATTGGATTCCAGGGCCGACACGCTGACAAACACTTCGCCCTCGTCCGTGAACTTGATGGCGTTGCCCACGAGATTGATCAGGATCTGCCGGTAGCGTCCGGGATCCCCCGTGGCATCGGTGGGAACATTGTCGTCAAACCAGCAGGCCAGTTCGATTTTCTTGCGCCGCGCCGCGTCCCCGAGCAATTCCAGCACGTCTTCCACCGCTTCCTTCGGATTGAAGTCCACGTTTTCCAGCTCAAGCTTTCCCGCCTCGATCTTCGAAAAATCCAGAATCTCATTGATGACGCTCAGCAGCGCCTCGGCGGACCGGCGGACGGTATCCGCAAATTCCCGCTGCTCGTCATTGAGGCGGGTATCCAACAGCAGCCCGGTCATGCCGATCACGCCATTCATGGGGGTGCGGATTTCATGGCTCATGTTCGCGAGGAAGAGGCTCTTCGCCTTCGTCGCGGCCTCGGCGTGCTCCTTGGCGACCTGCAGTTCCTGCGTGCGCTGGACCACGCGTCGTTCGAGCTGCTCATTCTCCCGTCGCAGCAGGCGCGTCCTGACGCGATAGGCGAGGACGCCGGCACCGGCGATTCCCACCGCCACCAGCCCGAAAAACCACCATGTCTGGTAAAACCAAGGTTCCTGCACCACGCTCAGGGTGGCGCCCACATTGTTCCAGACCCCGTCGTCATTGCAGGCGATGACCTTGAATCGATACGAGCCGGGCTTCAGATTTGTATAGTAGGCGGTCCGGTCGGTCTTGGCGTTCACCCAGCGGTCATCGTATCCCTCCAGCATGTATTTGAACCTGACCTGGCTCGGGCGGGTGAAACTCAGCGCCGTGTACTCGATCACCAGCGAACGCGTCCCGGGCGCCAGGCGGAGCCCGTCTTCAAAATTGGTTTTCGCAAGCAGCCGCGTGCCACCCGCCCGTCCCCCGGACACCACGCGCAGGCCGTTTTTAAATTCAATTTCACCATCATCGACCGTCGTCCTTTCAATATAGACGGGCGGCATGATCGCATTGGTGGGGATATGCCGGGGATTGATTCCCGCCAGACCCTGCCTGGAGCAAAACCAAAGCGTGCCATCATGCGCCTTCCAGGCGACCGGCTGGTATTGGGACCAGATGGCGGAATCGCGCACCCCGTCGGTCGTGGACAAGAGGTGGAAATCCGCCGGCGGGCCGCCCTGCGCCATCGCGAGGATGTCCGCCTTCGGCGCCTCCATGACGCCCTTCGGCGTTCCTAAAAAAAGCCGGCCGTTGTCGTCTTCGAAAATGGCGCACACCGTGAAATCAAACAGGTCGGCAAACGCCTCCGGATTGAGCCACCGGCCATGGTCCAGGACGGCGAGCCCCCTTCCCTTCATGCCAATCCACAGGCGCCCCTCATGATCGGGATAAATGACCCGAAGGTCGTTCGCCGGAAGGCCGTTGTCGGTATTATATACTGTCACCTGGCCATCCTTTACCTTGGCCAGGCCCCCGCGCAGGAAGCCAATATACAATGCATTTTCATCATCCTCGGCGAAACAGACTCCGCCCGCCGCCGGCAGGCCGTTCTTTCCTCCCATCTGTTCAAAATGCCCGTCCTTGTACCGGACGACCGCACCGTTGTCAGGAGCCAGCCACATCGCGCCGGTGTGATCGCGGTACATGCCCCGGATGCTCGGATACTCGGGATGGTTTTCGACGATCCGGCCGTCGCGAAAAATCTGCATCAACTTGTAATATCCTATCCAGACGCTGCCGTCCGGTCCGATGGCTTCACTCCAGACATTGGAATCGAAGCCGTCCTTGGCTCCAAAGCTCGTGATCGTGCCGTCCGGTGCGATGCGCGCCGGGCTCTCGCGGTCAAACGCGGCCCAGAGATTTCCCGCGTTGTCCTCCGTGACGATTCGCGCGCTCCGGCCCGGCGCGCCGTTTTCATGCGTGATCAGCCGGAATCCGGTCCCGCGCAGGCGGATCAGGCCGTCCTGCGACGTCCCGGCCCAGATATTTCCCTCGTGGTCATCAATGAGGGGCTGGAACGAGTCCTGCACCTGCGGATACACCCTGGCAAAACGATCCGGGCCTCCCCGGCCCAGGAGACAGATGCCGCCGGCCACCACCCAGACGTTGTCAAATTGATCGACGTGCACGGACATCGCGTTGTTGCTGCCGAGGCCCTGGGCGGTTGTGTATTGCTTCAGTTCGCCCCCCCGCAGCCGGAAAACCCCGTCGTTTTCGGTCGAAAACCAGAGCGTGCCGTCCTTGTTCTGCGCGATGGCGATGGCGTCTTCAATCCGGCGCCCTCCCTGCTCAAAAACATGGAACGCGCCGTCCTCATAATAGGCCAGAGGCGCCGTGTACATCGCCATCCAGACGCGCCCCGTGGCATCCGTGAACAGGCCGTGGATTTTCTGCCCGGCCACCACCGGATCCGTCTGGTGTGAAAAAAACTGGCCGTCCCTGTATTCAAACAAACCCTCTTTCGTGCCGATCCACAGCGAGCCTTTGCGATCTTCCGCAAACGTCTGCACGAAGGCGTCGGTGCACGTCATCCGCTCGAACACGCCATTGCGATACCGGGAAACGCCCCGGTCGGTGCCGATCCACAGGGTGCCGGAATGGTCTTCATAAAGGCCGTGGATGGCGTTATGCCAGAGGCCCGGCGTGTCGGACACGCGGTACAGGGTGAACCGCATTCCGTCGAAACGCGCCAGTCCCATGCTCGTGCCCGCCCAGATGTAGCCATCGTGAGCCTGGATCATGCTTTCCACCGGAAGCGGCAGGCCCGCGTCCCGGCCGAAGGCCGTGGCCACATATTCCTGCCTGATATCCCGCGACGCCTGCCCGCGGGCCGCCGTCATTACGAAAAGCAAAAGAGCGGCCACGGCACCGTATTGCATCAAGGCGGCCGGCTTGGCCGCCCTTATCGCCGCGACTATAATTTCAAGCCATCCGGCCATGGCCTTTGAAAAGCCGCCTCCCGCGGCCGGGCCGGCCGGGCATCCCAAACCCCGCTCCGATTTTTCTCCCGGAGCCCCGCAATGCACGATAACTCTCGCTAATGACATGGCAGATGGGCCTATAAGGCCTTAATCGGACGGGGCTCCTCAAACTTTAGAGCCAGACGCAGCCAGTTTGACCGAAAATTGAAACTAACGCCCGCCATTTGCCATTCGGGAACCGTTATTGGGTGAATTTCCAGAATTTCGGCCGGAAAGAAGGGTATCACTTCGCGACAGCCGGCCAGTGCCGCCCGGGTGGCTCTGACGCCGGATGCGGGACAAAGCGGAAGCCATCGGTCAGCCATAAGCTCCAGGCAAATGATGGCGGCCGGTCGCTTCTCGATTTTTTGTCGTCATCGGGATGGTCGCCATCAGGAGAGACTGCCCATCGTGGTCTGTTGTTTATATTTGTCCATATAACCTTTTAGGGGATTCACCTCAGGCCGGCCGGCCCGTATTTTTCCTTGTATATTTCGCCCGGCTCAAAAGATAGTAAGTAGAGTGGTGAGCCGAGCATAACTGCTTGAGCCTGAGTTTTGTCGAATTGATCATACCTAAAAACCAGTGATCCTAATATCCATGAAAACCCGCACCCGCCGTTTGGCGATCGCTATAACATTGCCGTTGTTTGCCGGTATACTCGCCGGCTTCGGCCAAAGCAATGCTCCCGCTGACACGAGCTCTTCGCAAGAAGAGGTCATCAAACTGCCTTCATTCAGCGTCTCGTCCGAAAAGGGCGATCCCTACCGGGCGTCTGAAACGGTCTCGCTGGCGCGCGTCGCCGGCCAGCTGATCGACACCCCTCTCTCCATCGCCGTTGTGCCCAAGGAACTGCTGCGTGATCTCGGGGCCAACAGCATGCTCGACGCCACCCGCTATATGTCGGGCATCACCAATGGCCGCGCCGCAGGCGCGGGCGGTATCCTCGATCGCCAGAACTTCCGCGGATTCGAAAGCTTCACCCGCACCGTTGACGGCCTGTCCATGTTCCTGATCCCGGGCAACAACGGACCCCAGGCAAATTTCGATCCGGCCTTTATCGATCGCATCGAAGTGGTCAAGGGCCCCGACTCGATCCTGTCGCCCACCGGCAGCCCCGGCGGCTCGATCAATGTCATCACCAAGTCGCCCGTTTTCGCTCCGACCAACGACTTTTCGGTGGAACTCGGCAATTACAATGCCGGCAAGGCGATCCTCGACTCCTCCGGTCCGATCGGCAGCGGCAAACACTGGGCCTACCGCGTGATCGGCGTCTACCAGGATGGCCGGACCTTCGTTCCGGGCAGCATCCGGCAGCAGAATTTGAGCGCACAGATCACCTATAAATTCTCCGAAAAATCCAAGATCACCCTCAAATATTTCGGCCAGCAATGGGCCCTTTTCGGCGCCATCTCCAATCCCAATGACAACGGCTGGTATGTAGTGGCCCCGAACACCGTGGGCACCACCATTAGCGACCGTCCGGCACCGGGAACCGGCTTTACCTATCACGGCTGGGATGGCGACACGACCTGGAGCCATCGCTACGACCGGGTGAATGTCACGACCGCTGAGTTTACCACCGCCATCGCCGACCGCGTGAGCATGCGGCTCGCGGCGGCCCTCGTCTATGACAACTTCAACCAGGACGCCGGTTACATCACGCAAAGCGTCCCGACCGTGACCTATAATGCCGCCGGCCAGCCAACCGCCATCGGCGCCTGGGATCCGACCAACGTGAAGGAAACGGCCACCCATGTGAAGAGCCAGAACCACGACGAGCAAATCCAGAATGATTACGCGGCCAACTTCCATCCGGGCGGCGTCTCGCTGCAGCCGGTCGTGGGCTGGACCTATCAACAGGGCACGAACCCGCCGAATTATAATAAAACGGCTCCCCTGCCCAACATCAATTTGACCAATTATACGATCGCCACCGCCCTGCCGGGACAGCCGGCCGTCGGTAGCTATTATGCGCCGTTGCATCCGGCCAACTCCGCCTACACCACGCTCGGTGTCTATGGAAAAGCCAATGCCTGGCAGTACCAGGCCTATGGCCTGACCAAGGCCGGCCTTTATGATGATCACATTCTGCTGACCGGCGGCGCTTCGCGGCTTTGGACCAGCAACACTGCGTATAACTTCCTGAAAAGCCCGTCGGTGGCAAACTCGGGGTATTTGGTCAACCTGAGCGGCAAGAAGGACACCTACCTCGGCGGCGTTCTGATCAAGCCGGTGAAGAACGTCTCGCTCTATTACACCTACTCGAGCAACGCGGCCATCACGTCCTTCAACAACACGCCGCTCTGGCAGACGGGCAAGCAGCATGAGTTCGGCGCCAAAACCGAATTGTTCAATGGACGTCTGTCGCTCACCGCCGCGCACTTCCAGATCACCCAGACCAACCTCTCGACGCCCAACCCTGTGCACAATCTCGATCCCACGGCGCCGACCAACATCCTCACCAACCAGACCAATCACGGCTTTGAGTTTGATGCGGTGGGTGGCCTGACCAAGAACCTGTCGGTCATCGCTAGCTACACAAAAATGAAGCTCCGCGACGCCTTCGGCCGCCGCCAGCGCAATGTCCCGGACAACACGGCCAACCTTCTCCTCAACTACCACTTCACCGATGGCGCTCTCAAGAACTTCAGCGTGTTCGGGGGGGTGCAGCACCAGGCCGACACGGCGGGCGAAACCGTCACGAGCTTCACGGGAACCGCGCCCAACCAGCCCAGCTTTTTCGTTTCCTCCTGGACGGCTTTCAATGCCGGCGCGAGTTATAGCTGGCACCGTTACCGCTTCAATTTGAACGTGGACAATGTCCTCAACTCAAAATTCGTCTGGCAGCCGGCCGGCCGCAACTCCGTCAGCCCCTACCCCGGCATCACCGTCCGCCTCACCACGATCGTGAGCTTCTAACGCCACCGGGCTGGACGCATAAGACTTCAAACCGCCGGGCGGTGCGCTGTTTTCAGCGCACCGCCTTTTTCTTGGCCCACGCGGGCAAGCTAGCAGAAAGGCCCGGCCGTTCGCGACTGCTAGCAATCGTGCCTTGAAAATAATCGTTTCCCGCGTAGATGGTAACACCTGTTACCTCACCACTTCCGGTTTTCCCGCGTACAAAGGAATGCCCCGCCTCTGCCCGCAGCCGGTTAAAATGTTCACGGTAGTGTCTTTCAAATCCATGATTGATCGATTTCACACCAAGTTCCCGGGGCGTCATGCTTTCCGCCTCGTCAGTGCACTGTTCGGTTGCGCCTGCCTGCTGGCGGGCCGCCTCCCCGCCGCGCCTTTGCCGGCCGGTGTCCCCGTTCACGGCTGGACCATCCTTTCGGGCAGCGAACCCGGCGCGCTCGACGTCATCGCCGCCGCGCCCGCCTATGGCATCAACCACCTCGGGCTCTCCCAGGAGCTCATCAGCAATCTCAACGAGGTCAAAAACGACGCCAAATGCGCCCAGATCAACCGGCTGATCGACAAGGCCCATGCCGCCGGCATCTCCGAGGTCGTGGTCTGGGACCGCGCGCTTTATAAAATCGATTATTATCCGGCCGAGTTTCGCACCGGCCCCGACGGCACCCTCGATTTCGACAATCCGGCCTTCTGGGAATGGCTCAAGGCCGATTACCGGAAGATGCTCGACCGACTGCCCAAGGTCGACGGGGTGGTGCTGACCTTCACCTTCACACCGACGCTGATCGATGAACAATATTCGAAGAAACTGAAGACGCCCCAGGAAAAGCTCGCCGCCGTGCTCAACACCATCGCCGGCGTGGTGATCGGCGAACGCCATCTGAATTTCTATATCCGCATCTTTCCCAACGACCGCCCCGAGGACCCCGTGGTCAACGGCACCCTCAGCCTTTTGAACCGCGATGACATCCGGCTGATGATAAAGCTGACTCCGCTGGACTATTTCCTGACCAGCCCGGACTGCCCGTTCATTGGCGCGATCCCGCGCCCCACCGTGGTCGAGTTCGACGCCGCCGGCGAATACGACGGCCAGGGCGTCGTCGCCAATCTCTGGGTCGAGGACATCCTGAACCGCTGGCGACGGCTTTCGCAGCGGCCCAACGTCATCGGCTACGCCGCCCGCACCGACCGGCTGGCGGACAGCCGGGTGATCGGCCGCCCGGGGGAAATCAACCTGCTCACCCTGAAACGCGGCGCCGAGGATCCCGACGTGACCACCGAGCAGGTCTACGACGAATTCATCACCGCGCATTACGGCGCCGCGGCGCTGCCCGAGGTCAAGGCCGCGTTCAAGAACGGCTATGATATAACCACAAGCGTATTTTATACACTCGGATCGGTGCTCAATGATCATTCCAAACTTGATTATGACATCTATACTCCGCCTTACGGGCATCTCGTCTCCGGCCGGTGGCTGCGCCCGCCCGTTGTCTACGTCCGCCATGGCGTGAACCGCGAGTTTCATTACTGGCGCGATGTGGTCGATCATCTGGCCCCGGCCTTTGTCAAGGACCCCGCCTATAAACAACCGGAGAACTTTGTTCCGACCGATGACCAGAAGCGCTGGATCCAGCCGGGCGAAGCCCTGGACGAGGATTATCTCCGCGCCATCATCACCGAAAAAAATTACGGCGTGTCGCTGGCGGAGGACTCGGTCCGCCACATCGACAATGCCCGCTCCGCGCTCACGCCCGCAGCGTATGAAGACCTGCACCATTATTTCGAGCGCACGCTGCTGACCGCCCGCTTGCAGCGCGCCGCGGCCTCGGCCTATTTCGGCTTCCGCGTCTGGTGCCGCGGCAAGCCCTTCCAGACCGGTTACGTGCATGACGCCGTGCAAAACGGCCTGACGGAAATGAAGGCGGTGGCCGCCCTCATCCGGAACTATCCGGTGAAGCCGCCCGCCGCCGCCTACGTCTGGACCAGGGACGCCGACAGTGCGGACCGCTATTTCCAAATGATCGTGCAGGACGGCTGGCCGAAAGAGGACCAGCAGGGCATTCCCGATGCCAGCGCCGGCCAGAAATTTCCCTACGCGGCTCCCTGACGTCCTGCCATGAAAATCCTTCGCTTTCTCCTCCCCGCCGCGCTCGCGTTCGCCGCGACTGTCGCCCGCGCCGGCCTGCCCGTGCCGGATCCCGACGACGGCGGCATCACGCTCCCACCCGGCTTCCGGGCGCTGGTCGTTGCCGATAACCTGATGGTCGGCCGCAAGCGCGAATTCAGCCCCGGTGCCAATGGCGACATGTCGGAAACCCTGCGTTTTCTCACCGTGGCGCCCAACGGCGACATCTACGCCAAGATCAAGCGCGGCGGCATTCTCGCGCTGCGCGACACCAAGGGCACCGGCCGCGCCGACGTGATCGAGCAGTTCGGCTCCGGCGGCGGCACCTGCATCATGTACCACGACGGCTGGCTTTACGAATCCTCGACCACCGCGGTCTATCGTTATCGGATGAAGCCCGGCCAGCTCGTGCCGGACGGCGAACCCGAAACCATCGTGTCCGGCCTGCCGGCCGGCCCGCAGCACGATGCGAAATCCTTCGCCTTCGACGATGACGGCAACCTCTACGTCGAGGTCGGCTCACCCTATAATGTCTATAGCGAACCCGACCGGCAGCAGGGCGCCCGCGGCATGGACCCCACCGAGTTCCAGCTGACGCACGGCGGCTTCTGGCAGTTCAATCCCAACCGGCTCAACCAGACGCAGACCGACGGCTACCATTTTTCTACCGGCCACCGGCACATCCTCGCCGTGGCCTGGAATCCCGTTTCCAAGGCGCTCTTCGTGGTCATGAACGGCCGCGACAACCTCAATATCGTCGCCCCCCAATATTACGACGAGCTGGACAACGCCATGCGTGTCGCCGAGGAAATGCACATTCTCCGCGACGGCGCGAACCTTGGCTGGCCCTTCACCTACTACGATCCGATCAAGCATGCGCGGATGCTCTCGCCCGAGTTCGGCGGCGACAACCGCAAGCGCTCCGAGCCCGGAAAATACCCCGACCCGCTCATCGCCTTTCCCGCCCACTGGGCACCAATGGAGATGACCTTTTATAACGGCACGCAATTCCCCCCCAAATACCGCGGGGGCGCGTTCGTCGCCTTTCATGGTTCGTGGAACCGCGCGCCGCTGCCCCAGGCCGGCTACAAGGTCTGCTTCGTGCCGTTTGACGCGAAAGGCATGCCGAGCGGCAGCTACGAGGCCTTTGCCGACGGGTTCACCGGCCTGGACCACGATTTCACGGTTCCCGAGGACGCGCGCTTCCGCCCTTGCGGCGTCGCCGTCGGGCCTGATGGCTCGCTCTACGTCACCGACAGCGAAAAAGGCCGCATCTGGCGCATCATCTATACCGGCGAGATCCGGCCGGCCTCCGCCACCGCCGGCACGACGAACCAGGCGCCCGAACGGAAGCCGCTCGATGACGGCTCGCACGGTGCCAGGCTCTATGCGCAAACCTGCGCCGCCTGCCACATGGTGGACGGCAGCGGCGTGGCCAACATGCAGCCCCCGCTGATCGGCGACCAAGTCGTCGCCGGCGATCCGGCCCGGCTCATCAACGTGATCCTGCGCGGACCCGCCGCGGTCCTGCCAGCGGACCGGTTCAAGTATGCGAACACGATGCCGGCCTTCGGAGCGACCTTGGGCAACCAGGACATCGCCGAGATCGCGAGTTTCCTGCGCCGCGTTACCGCCTACGACGATCAAGCCATCACGCCCGAACAGGTCGCCGCCCAGCGAGCCGCCCACCCGTAAAGCTGCCCGCCTTCGCGGACGGCGCAAAAACCAGGTTTTCGGCGTGGCCAAAACGTACCCGGGCGGGTAACGTTGCCGTCATGCCGCCCGCCCCGCTCCCGCTCAATGCCGTTGGCCGACTGCCGGCACCGGGCGACAATGTCGCCATTGCCCTGCGCCGCCTTGAGCCGGGCACGGTCATCCAGATCGACGGCGCCGCCTGCACGCTCGCCCACACCGTGCTGGAGGGCCACCGCTTCGCCGTGCGACCAATTGCCGCGGGCGCAGCGCTGCTTTCCTGGGGTCTGCCTTTCGGCGCCGCGCTCACCGCCCTCGCGCCCGGCGACTACGTCTGCAACGCCTCCATGCTTGCCGCGCTGGCCGTGCGCTCGCTCGACGCCCGGCTGCCCGCCGCGCCCAATTTCGCGGACAACCCGCTCGAGCCCTTCCGCCTCGACGAGACCGCGTTCCGTCCCGCCCCGCCCGTCGCGCCCGCCCCTTCGCCGCGCACGTTCGCCGGCTACCGCCGCCCCGGCCGCCGCGGCACCGGCACGCGCAACACGATTGTCATCCTCGGCACGACATCCCGCACCGCCGCCTACGCGCGCCAGCTCGCCGCCCGGCTCCAGCCGCTCGCCCGCGTGCACCCGTCGATCGACGGCATCGTCGCCATCGCCCACACTGAAGGCGGCGGGTCGGACGAGCCCAACAACGCGCACGAGGTCCTGCGCGCGCTCGCCGGCTTTGTCGTCCACCCCAACGTCGGCGCGGTGCTCGCGGTCGATTACGGCGTCGAGCCGGTGACCAACGCCCGGCTGCGCGCCTTCATGGAGCAGCAGGATTATCCGCTGGCGGACGTGCCCCATCATTTTCTCACGATCCACACCGGCCTCGCCGCCGCGCTGGCCGAGGGCGAAGCCATCGTGCGCACCTGGCTGCCGGCCGTCGCCGCGCAGCGCCGCACCGACGAGCCGTTGAGCGGGCTGCGCGTGGCGCTGCAGTGCGGCGGATCGGACGCGTTTTCCGGCGTGTCGGGCAATCCCCTCGCCGGCGCCGTCGTGCACGAGGTCGTGCGCCATGGCGGCTCGGGCAACCTGTGCGAGACCGACGAGGCCGTCGGCGCCGAGACCTACCTGCTCAAGAACGTGCGCGATCTCGCCACGGCCCGCGCGCTGCTCGGCAAGATCGAGTCGTTTCGCGCCCGCCTCGGCTGGCACGGCGTCACGCCCGAGAGCAATCCCTCCGCCGGCAACAAATTCCGCGGCCTCTACAACATTTCGCTCAAGTCGCTCGGCGCCGTCCACAAGAAGGACCCGCGCACGCGCATCGAGGCCGTCATCGACTACGCCCAGCCGATGGAGGCACCCGGCTTCCATTTCATGAACAGCCCGGGCAACGACCTCGAGGGCATCGCCGGCCAGGTCGCCGCCGGCTGCAATCTGCTCATCTTCGTCACGGGCAACGGCTCCATCACCAACTTCCCCTTTGTCCCGACGCTCAAGATCACCACGACCACGCGCCGGCACCAGCTCCTCATCCACGAGATGGATATCAATGCCGGCCGCTATCTCGACGGCGAAACGATGGAGGCGCTCACCGCGGAGACGTTCGAGCTCGTGCTCGCCACCGCCTCGGGCCGGCGCACGCAGGGCGAACATGCCGGCCACTCGCAGGTCTCGCTCTGGCGCAACTGGCGGCAGACCGACACTTCGCATCTCGCCGAACTGCGCGCCCGGACCGCGCCCGACGGACATCCGCTGCCGCTGTCCAAGGCGGGAACGGCGCCGCCGCCTGATTTCACTTTTCCCGCCTGGCGCTCGGGCGACACCTGGGCGACCGAGCGCGTCGGCCTCGTGCTGCCAACCAGCATGTGCGCCGCGCAGATCGCGCGCCTCGCCGCCGACCGCCTGAATGAAAAGCAGACCGGCCGCGTGCAGGGACTCACCCGCTACGTCGCGCTCGCGCACACCGAGGGCTGCGGCTTCGGCGGCGAAACGATGTACCAACTGCTGCATCGCACCTATCGCGGCTACGTGACGCATCCGAACGTCGCCGCCGCGCTCCTGCTCGAGCACGGTTGCGAAAAAATTCCCAACGACGTGATGCGCCGCCAGCTCGAGGCCGCCACGATCGACCCCGGCCGCTTCGGCTGGGCCAGCGTGCAGCTCGACGGCGGCATCGAAAAAGCGCTCACGAAAATCGAGGCGTGGTTCGCCGAAAAACTCGCCGCCCTGCCGCCCACGGTCAGCACGACCGCCGGCCCCGGCGCCTTGCGCGTCGGCCTGATGAGCGCCGCGCCGGTCACGGCCAGCACCGCCGCCGCCTTCGCCGCCGTCGCCCGCGTTGTTGTCGCCGCCGGTGGCACCGTCCTGCTACCAGAGAGCGATCCGCTGCTCGCCCATCCGGCTTTTCGCGCCGCCCTGCTCGGCCCGACGCCCCCGCACGCCACCCTCGCCTACGGCCAGCCGCCCACCGAACCCGGCCTGCACGTCGTCGCGAGCGAGACCGATCACTGGGTCGAAAATCTCACCGGCCTCGGCGGCTGCGGCACCCAGGTCTTCCTCACCGTCACGTCCGTCCACGCCCAGCCCGGCCACCCGCTGGTGCCCGTCGTGCAGGTAGCCGAGGCCGGCGAACGCGGCAAGCTGCCGGCGGACGACATCGATGCCTTTCTGTCGGGCGATGCCACGGCCGACGAGGCCCTGCTCTTTCAATTGCTCGCCAGCGTCGTGCAGCACGAGCGCGCACCCGCCGCCAACGCGCACGGCTTCACCGATTTTCAATTCACCCGCGGCCTGCTCGGCGTTTCGACCTGACGCCGCTGCGCAGGATTGACCTGGCCGGCCCGCCTGAGCTTGGCTGCTTTTGCCCCTGTGAAATCCCGTCTCCTGCTTTTTTTCACCCTCGCGATTTCTTTCCTCCCGGCCGTCCGGGCGGACTCGGCCCAGCCCGTCGCGCTCACCGTGCTCGCCGACCGCGTGCGCATCGAGGTCGGCGGCCGGCTCTTTTCCGAATACATCTTCTCCGGCGCCAGCCGGCCCTACCTTTATCCGATCCTCATGGCCGACGGCACGCCGCTCACGCGCGATTTTCCGATGAAGGAAACGCCGGGCGAGGACCGCGACCATCCCTGGCACCGTTCGCTGTGGTTTGCGCACAGCGTCGTCAACGGCGTCGATTTCTGGAACGAGGGCACGGGCGACATCGGCCGTTCGCCCAAGGCCAAGGGCCGCATCGTGCATGACGCGCTGCTGGAAACCGCTGGCGGCGAAACCGGCCTGATCCGCGCCCGCCATCGCTGGGTCGCTCCCGACGGCACGCTGATCTGCACCGATGAAACCACCATCGCCATCCGCGGCACGGCCAACACGCGGACGCTCGACTACGAAGTCACGCTGCACGCCCTGCCGGACAAACCCTTGCTCATCGGTGACAACAAGGACGGCACGATGGCCATGCGCCTCGCGCAGTGGATGACCCTGCCGCACAAATACCAGAAGCAGGACGAGCCCGGCGCCGGGCACATCCTCAACAGCAAAGGCGATCGCGACGACGCGGCCTGGGGCAAACGCGCCGACTGGTGCGACTACTTCGCGCCCCATGAGGGAAAAATCTACGGCGTGGCGATCTTCGACGATCCCCGCAACCTGCGTCATCCCACCTGGTGGATGGCCCGGGACTATGGTCTCTTCGGCGCAAATCCGTTCGGCCAGCACGACTACGAAAACCTGCCGGACAAGCCTCACGCCGGCGATTACACCGTGCTGGCCGGCGGCAGCCTGATCCTCCGCTATCGTTTCTATTTTCACCTGGGCGACCCGGCCGCCGCCAAAGTCGCCGAGCACTACACCGGATTCGTTAAAAACAGTTCAGGGCACTAGAACACCGCCATGGCTGGCGCTGCTAAAACCGCCTTGCACGAGACACACTTTGGATCATCTTTCTTTTCCATGAAAGTCGAGATTGAGCAAGAGGCCGATGGCCGCTGGATTGCCGAAATTCCCAGCCTGCCCGGAGCCATGGCCTACGGTTTGTCAAAGCGGGAAGCGATTTCCAAAGCGGAGGCTCTGGTTCTTCGCATCCTCGCCGACAAGCTGGAGCACGGGGAATCCGTTCCGCAAATAGATGAGGTATTCTCGATTGCGGTATGAGCGCATGGGGCGCTCGTAAGGCAAAGCTCGTTCTGGCTGCGTTGCTCCGCCTTGGTTGGCGGATAAAACGGCAAAGCGGTTCCCATAAGGTATTGGAGCGGGAAGGATGGCCGGACTATGTTTTCGCCTTTCACGACGGCGAAGAGATCGGGCCTCGCATGCTGCCCAGAATTGCCCGGCATACAGGCCTGCAGCCTGACGATCTATAACCACAAGCGGGGAGTTGGTTAGTGATTGCTACAGCTGTCCGCATTTTAAGGATTCAACAGGCAAAAATTCCCGGGATTTTTCTTCCCATCCAAATCAACGGCTGCCATGCCCTGCCTGATGCAAGAGAAGGAATACGACTATAGCCGGAAGCCGATCGGCTGGCTCAAGAAAACCGTGGCGAATGACAAGCCCGAGTCACCCCGGCACGCGGCCGCCAAAAGCGAACTGGAAAAACGGGAGGACCAGGACGCCCATGCCCGGTGGCGCCGGCGGCTGTTCATCAAGGTCATTGTCATGATCATCGCCGGCACGGTCTTGTTGGTGGGTCGGTACCTTTACTACAAACATTCGGGCGAATAGCCCGTCGCAGCGCCCCGCTGCCCTGCCCTTACTTGGCCGCGGGCGCACGCGTCAGGAGCTGAGTGGACTGGATGATGTCCACGAGCTGCCTGAATTCAGGCCCCGATGGGTCGTCGGTGAAAATCGTGACGGCCAGCACGAGGTCCTTGGACATATAAATGAGCCCGGGGCTGACCGTCTTGTAATTGCCCTTGATCGGCGGCTTCCCGACCAGGCTGGCATCGGTGAAGCTGCAATACAGGCCGAAGCCGGATTTGAGGGAGAATTCCTTCGGCGCGGGTTTTTTCTCCACCGAGCCGGGCGAAAAACTCTGCGCCAGCTGCATGAACTCCGCCCGGGTTTTGGCCTTGTCGGGAAACGTGGCATTCTGGACAGCGATGACCGTGATCCGGCAGGCCGCATTGGCGCCGGTTTTCGATTCAAGGCTGATGGTGTAGCCGCTCTGCACATCGTGGTTCTGCGCCACCCAGGCGTCGGTCACTGGCATGGACAGGATGCCATGCTCGCCGAGGATGAAGTCATCCGCCCGGGCGGACAGAAATCCGAGCAAAATGAGGATGAGCCAGGTGAGTTTTTTCATGAGCGAAGGATGAACCGGGAAAACTAGGAGTTCAATGCATTCGGGATTTTAACGCAGAGAGCGCAGAGGCGCAGAGCGCGTAAGATAGTTAGCCACAGAAAGCACAGAAGCGAACTTGCGAGTGGTCGGAAGCAAATTCAACTTTTCTCAGACATAGCTTGGGCGGTCGCATCCCTACTTCAGTTTGGCCCGGACTCATCGCAGATGAAAGAGGCTGCGGGCTTTCCTGCCGTTGACCAAGGACAAGCGCCACGTGGCGGGCAAGGCGTTGGGGTGTTCAGCGGACGTAGGCGAGTTTTGCTCCACGGAGGGTTCGTAGCCGAGAAGCCGCTCAGTGACGCATATTCAAAAAAGGCTGCGCGTTTGGCACGTGGTCCGCGCTCAGCTATGGTTTGGCGCGTGGGTTCACTTATTGGTTGCCGCTATCTATTCATGCGGATTTTTCCAAGTGTCGCATGAGAGCATTGCCGTCGCTATTGGTTATCGCTTCCCGTTTCAAAAGCCAATCGGCTTGCGATATCCACTTCTTTTTTTCTTATTACATCAAACTCATGCAGATCTCCTCTTAAAAGATCAGCTCCATACACCAATAATAACCCAGCCAACTGCGTCATTTTTAGATTTAGCTCATCTAATGTTTTTGGATATGACGCCATCAATTTCTCCGCCCCGGATCTTTCGTTTACAGCTTTCAGCACTCCAATTCCTATAGATTTATTAAATCGCGGGTCGTCACATTTTTTTCTAATGCGTACATCTAGTTCGCAAGAACCGCTAAGGTCGTAAAAAATCGACACCCTCAACTCAGCCGATTCGAAAACCACAAATGGCCTCTTAGTTGAGGTTAAATTGAAACCAAAATCACGTTTCAAGAAACCAAATGTTTGGTCAACGCATTCTAAAAATTGCTCCCAAGTAACCATCGTTATTTTTCCGGAGGTAACCAGCGTGACGTTCCAGTGCTTGGTGTCCATTCATATTGCCATCCAGATGACTGCAGTAATTGGCGTTCGCCATTCAGATAAGCGCTCCCTGTATCTAGCAGGGATGAAGCGTCTCTGATTGGAAGACCCAAGTTCATCACATTCTGAAGCTTTGAAAGATTTACACTGAGATTCGCCTGCGCGCCCAAACTATTTCTTACATCTATCCAGCTCAGGCCGTACTCCCCTTCTGCGAGAGTTCCGGGTTCGGCAAGATCGGCCGCACGTCCGATAACCAAACCTGAATTCGTGCTAAGATTTTTAGTGAAATCGAACTCCATCTGAGCACTAGCAGTCGTCTTTTCGGCCGCACCCGCTAGCTCGGAAGCCTGTGCAAGCTCCCCAAGAGCAAACTCCGGTTGAAATAGTCCAATGGCCTGCTGGTCTGCCTCCGAAACCCCAATTGCTGTCATGACTTCCGCTGGTGCGCTCAGTATGCCGAGGGCAAGCTGATTCACCTGACCCGCGATTTGCCGGCCACCCAAGGCGAATTGGCTGCCCATTTCCGCGAGAGTTCCAAATAGAAGGTTAGCGGGATTTGTAGGGTCATAGATGTCACTATAATTGCCCCCCAGCCAGGACGGATCGCTCATGAGCGGTTCCTGTGCATAGGCGTTGCGCAGCGAGCATCTGCCGTCAGGATCGAAGTTAGCCGCCGGATTGCCGTCGGCAAAATCATACAGCGACCGGCTTCCGGCATAACCCAGAGGATCGACGGAGATGAAACGCCCGCCCGCCGGATCGTAATAACGGGAACCAAGATAATAAAATCCCGTCGGATCAATTCGGCGTCCGCGCCATGCCGTTGCCTCGGCCACCCGCGTAATATCCGTCAGCGTCTCTGCGACGACACCCGGCAGCGGACCATACGTTCCGACCCGGGTCGCGAACCATGAGACGGTACTGCCAGAGATGGAGGCAATATTATTCCCAAAATAGTCGCTGATCACGCCCTTGGTCGTCCGGCTCGCGTCCACAATCGTGGATTCCAAGCCACCGGCCCCCTGCAAGCCGCTAAACCGGCCGCCGTAGATTTTCCACGCTTTCGCGCCATTCACAGCCACACCAATTTCGAGGAATTTAACCTGTGGGTCGTAGATTGAAGAGATGGTCGTAGCCGATCCGCTCGCCACATTGTTCACGACGGGCTGCTGAACCGTCTGCAACCTGCGGCCCAAGCCGTCGTAAACCGCTGTCCAATCATACCCGTTGTGTGAGTTGTCGCGCTGCGACACCTTGATGAGCCGATTGTAGCTGTCCCAAGTCAGTGATTGGATTGTTCCATTGGCCCACGTGCGAGAGATAGCGTTCCCCTCCCCGTCGTAGAAATTTGTCACCGTGCCCGTCTGTTCACTGGAATTTGCCGCGGTGACGGTAAAGCTGCTCGTCGCGCTGGAGGTGTAGAGGCCGCTGGGGTCCGTCGCATTGGCGACCAGCGTGTGCGAGCCGGCCGACAAATCCAGATTCAGCGCCCAAGTACTGCCGGCATAGGACGCCAGGCCCTGCGGGACACCATCGACCAGTATGTTTACTGAACCCAATCCGGTTGCGGACCCGCTGGCCGGAATGGCATGGCCCGAAGCATTGATTTGGTTGTCGGATGTAACGCGGCCCAAACCGTCAGCGGTCGCGCTGCGTTCCCATGAGGCCGGTGCACCCGTACCGATCTTGGCGTCTAAACGCACGCCGAGTCCGGGATTAGTTCCGTCGAAAGTGTAATTAAGGGCAGCACTCTGGCCGGAGGCAGGCGAGAAGCCTTCGGAGGTTAAGTGGTTGCGACTATTATACGAATAATTGCGAGACTCATTCCAGACGCCGACTCCCGTATGCGCCACAATGTAGCCATTCGGAGCCCCGTCAGGCCGCCAGGTCATGTTCTCGACCGACGCGGCGGTGCCGCTCACGGTGTTCGTCTCTTGGAGCACGCGGCCGGCGCCGTCGCGCGAATCGACCGAGAGCGTGCGGAAGGGATTCACGCGGGACACGAGCAGGCCGTTGTCGGCGTAGTTGAAATTATAGTTCTGGCTGTTGGCCGTGACTTGAGTCAGGAGGCCGTCGGCGCGGTGCTGATAGGCGAACAAGGGCGCAGAAAGCGTGGAGCTGGCGTCGTTGAGCGTGAGGCGGCGTCCGGCGGCGTCCCAGGTCTGCGTCTCATTTTCGTAGGTGGTCGCGCCGCCATCGGTGATCTTCTCGGTGAGGATCTGGCCGTAGCCGTCGTAGGTGCGCGTCGTCAGCGTGTAGGGCCCACTGGCGTTGCTGGCAACCCCGGTGATGTGACCACGGTTGTCATAGCCATAGATGGTCGTGCCGTTGGTCTCGGGATAAGTGCCGGAGGTCACATCCGCGGTCGTGATCGTCTGCGGACGCAGGAAGTCGTCGTAGGCCGTCTTCACTTCGTCGCGCGGGCCGGTGACGGTATAGAGCAGGCCGGCGGCGGGCGCGCTGGCGGGATAATAGGCGTAGCTGTACTGGCGGGTGGTGGTGCCGCCGGCGGTGAGACTCTCGCCGGTCTTGCGGCCGGCCGTGTCCCAGGTCTGCGTCCAGGTGAGCGTGCCATTGGCCATGGTGCGGGTGAGCGGGTCGCCCGCGGCGTCCCAGCTGAAGCCGGTCACGGTGCCGTCGGGCAGGGTCTGCGAGGTCGGCTGATTGAGCCCGTTGTAGAGATAGCCGGTGGCCTGGCCGAGGGCGTCGGTCGAAGTGAGCAGATTGCCGTCGAGGTCGTAGGTGTTGCTCGTGAAGCTGCGGTCGCCGAGCACGGTAAGGACGGGCCGGCCGAGGGTGTCGGTGTAGGCCGTCCGAATAATCGAGCCCGCGCTGGTGCCCTGGGTGACGATCACCGGGCCGGTCCCTTCCTGCACCGTCACGGCGTTGTGGTCGGCGGAATAAGTGTAAGTGGTCGTGCGGACAGGGGTGCCGCCGCCGGGGGCGAAGACCTGTACCTGCTGGGGCCGGCCGATCGCGTCGGAGACCGTGAGGGTGCCTTCGCCGAGGGCGTTGAGGGTGGCAAGGGTCTTGGCGCTGGCGCCGTAGATGAAGGCGGTGACCTGCTGGGCGCTCACGTTGGGGATGGCCGGAGGGCCGGTGACGGTCTTGGGCCGGTCGAGGCCGTCGTAGGTCATGGTCTTGACGAAGCCGTCGGTGTCCTGATGGGCGATGAGGTTGCCACGGCGATCGTAGAGGCTGATCTCCTGGGCGAGCGCGGTGCCGGCGGCGTTGGTGAGCGTGCGGGTGACGAGGCGGTTGACGTCGTCGTACACGGTGGTCCAGGTCGCGCCGTTGCGCAGGATTTCCTGCGAGAGGCGGCCGTCGGTCTGGTAGCGCCACTGCAGCACGGAGCCGTCGGGGTTTTCCTGGCGGCGGAGCTGGCCGGTGGCGGTGTAATAGGTGTTGGTCACGCCGCCGAGGGGATTGGTGTAGGTGGCGACCTTGCCGCCGGGCTCGTAGGTGAAGCCTTCGGCACGGAGGCTGGTGGTGCCGGTGCCAGTCGCGGTCCGGGTCAGCATCTGGCCGTTGGCATCGTAGGTCATGCCGGTGGCGTTGCCGAGCGGGTCGACGATCGAGACGAGATTGCCGGTGTAGTCGTGGACGTAGTCGGTGGTGGCGGGCAAGGCGGAGGCGACCACGCCGCTGCCGTCGGGCTTGGCCTGGGTGAGAGCGACGTCTTCCTCCATGAGGCGGCCGTCGTTGTCGTAGGTGCGCTGGACAGTGTCGGCGGGCGTGCGCGGGCCGGTGGTGAGGCTGACTTCGCCGTTACCGGTGTAGGTGGTGCTCCAGCTGCCGAGGATGGTGCCGTTTTCGTCTTTCACGGTCTTGGTCAGCGGCCGGCTCATGCCGTCGTAGGTGTAGGTGGTGCTGCGGTTGTCGGCGTCGGTGACGGTGAAGACTTCGCCGTGGGGGGTGGGCGTGTAGTTGGTGACGACGTTCGGATCGGAAGTACCGGTCTGCTGAGTCTGCTGGGTCATGAACCCGGCGGAGTTGCAGGCATAGGTGGTGACGGCCTGGTCGGAGGTACCGGAAGCGACGGTCTTGTTCAAGAGGAGTCCCTTGCTGAAGCCGTTGGCGTCGCTCTGCGCGGTGTAGGTGAGAATGTCGGTGCGCAGGGGCGTGCCGTTCGGGTCGTTCCGATCAGTCGGAGGGTTTTTCAACGTGACGAGTTTCGTCGGCAGGTAA
>Ga0210388_10000758_pt1 | contig 25793 bp, 21 predicted proteins | sample IncBWC19OmetaG_FD_155485 | JGI IMG/M metagenome (GOLD analysis project Ga0210388, IMG submission 155485) | Forest soil microbial communities from Barre Woods Harvard Forest LTER site, Petersham, Massachusetts, United States - Inc-BW-C-19-O ...
TGATGAAATCCTGAAACGCGTCCGTGAATTCGTTTCGGTTTTTCAGCGTGGCATCAACATGCGCGTCTCCCAACACCGCGCGGCGCGTTTTCATTCCTTGTTCGTAACGCTGGCGTTCATCCATTCGAATACCTCCTCGGCCCCTCAACAATACACAAGAACGAGCATCCGAAAGCGACGAACCTCACAGTGAGCGGCCCGCCCGTTTCCGCGTGGCTGCTTTCCGAGGCATCCTTCGAGCCAAGTGCCAAGACCTGCTGAGCAGATCTTTCAACGCATCTGCATGCACCCGCGAAAGGCGAACCAGAACCAACGGATATTTTAAGTAATGATCGGTGATGTAGTAGGTTTCCGGATCCACGGCCATCATCTCTTCGCGCTCTTCAAAAGTCGTGCCTACTACGAGCGAATCCCCATCCTCTTTAAGACGTGCGAGAAGCTTGCCATCAACTTTAAATGCCGGCGTTCCGTACGATGTGGCTTCTTCTACGTTCTTGAGCGATAAGGCGAGCTTGCGGACATCTTTAAATGTCAGAGGCATTATATCCGCCTCCCCTCTTCAGGCTTTCGCGACGCTTGCGTGCTGCGGCCATTCGCAGCCCCCTAGAAACAACCATCGAGAAAACTGATGCAGCGAGGCAGCTTACACGAATTTGGACTATATGCGCCCGCTACTTCGATAGTCGACGTTGCGGACGCTCTTAAGGTGCCATAAAATGCCCGGCGCGTTGGAAGTATCATTAGGAAGGAGGCTCGCGGTATGAACAGGATTCCGGGATACCGGCGATACATGCCCGGCACGCAGCCGCCTCATCTGCATCCTCCCTATGTTTCTTCCATTAAGAGGGCTCCGCTGCAGCCTCTTGTTGTGCTTCCTCACACGCTTTCTGAAATTACGGGACCCGTATTCGGACCGGAGATCGCCGACGCGAAAGCTTGCGATTTGACGCGGCAGCATTCCGGCGAGCCACTCGGCGAACGCATTATCGTGAGCGGGCAGGTCCTGGATGAAAACTCGAGGCCGGTGCCGCACACGCTCGTGGAAATCTGGCAAGCAAATGCCGCTGGACGCTATCTTCACGGCATCGATCAACATAATGCCCCGCTCGACCCAAACTTTACTGGTAGCGGGCATGCGGTGACAGATTCAGATGGGCGCTATCGCTTTGTCACGATTCGGCCGGGCGAGTATCCATGGGGAAATCACCACAATGCCTGGCGACCGGCGCACATTCATTTTTCGCTGTTCGGCCCTGCCTTCGCGACGCGGCTTGTGACACAAATGTATTTCCAGGGCGATCCTTTAATTCCCTTTGATCCAATCTTTAACTGTACAGACGATGAAAAAGCGCGGAACCGGCTCATTTCTCAGTTCGATTGGGAGACAACGATTCCTTCGCAAGCGCTGGGCTACCGTTTCGATATCGTCCTCAGTGGACGCGAAAGCACGCCGATGGAAACTCATGCGCACGGAGAAAAGTCATGAGTCTTCCCGCGACAACGTGGCAAACCGTTGGGCCATTTTTCAGCATCGGCTTCTCCTGGCTTTATCGAGACAAACTGGCTGGGCCTGGCGCTTCCGGTGAACGCATAGAAATCTCGGGTCGTATTCTCGATGGCGATAGTAAGCCAGTGCCCGACGGGATCGTCGAAATCTGGCAGGCCAACTCTCAAGGCAAATATGCTCATCCGGATGATCCGCAAGAAAAAATGGCTGAATCAGGCTTTACGGGTTACGGACGGGTTCCGACCGACGACGGCGGCCGCTTCAGATTTATGACGATCAAGCCCGGGCGCGTTCCTGGGCCAGATGGGAAACTGCAAGCACCGCATCTTGCTGTTTCGGTTTTTACTCGTGGATTGTTACGTCGGCTTATTACTCGGATTTATTTTCCGGATGAACCTGGCAATGCGGAAGATTTCGCACTTGGGCTTGTTGAAGCGGGGAGACGCGGAACGCTTATCGCGAAAAAGATTGAAGGACGACCTGGCGCGCTGGAATGGAATGTTGTTCTACAGGGTCCCGGCGAAACTGTTTTTTTCGATGTTTGATTTGAAGCAGCCGCATGGGTGGGGCCCTTCGAGGCTCATGGTAAACAAGCCCCGCCCCTACAGGTTTGATACGAGGTTTTCGTAGCACCGCACGATCAAAACGGATAGTGGCGTTGGCCCGTTTGAATCGTGACCCATTTCACCTCGGTCATCTCATCGGTGGACCAGCGGCCGCCTTCACGGCCCATGCCTGAATCCTTCACGCCGCCGAAGGGTACAGTGCCTTCGTCATGGATTGTCGGGCCGTTCAGATGGACCATGCCGGCTTCGAGTTCGAGTGCAAAGCGCATCGCAAGTTGCAGATTATTCGTGAGCACCGCGGACGACAGCCCATAGGTCGAGCTATTCGCGAGACCGAGCGCGTGATCCGCGTCGTTGGCTTTTGTCACCGCGGCGACGGGGCCAAACAGTTCATCGCGAAACGCGGCCATTTCTGGCGTCACATCCGCGACAACAGTGGGGTGATAAAAGTTTCCTTCGTATTTTCCTCCGGTCAGCAGACGCGCACCGGCCGCCACGGCGTCTTTGATTTTTTTGTCGATCATCGGACATTGCGAAGAGCGGATCAGCGGGCCAATCACTGTGTGCGGATCGCGCGGGTCGCCTACCTTCATCGTCTGCGCTTTTGCGGCGAATAGTTTCAGAAATTCTTCATAGATCGGCGCTTCGACGATAATCCGCGAACCCGCCATGCAGATTTGTCCCTGGTGGATGAATATTCCAAAACATGCGGTATCCACGGCGTAATCTAAATCCGCGTCCTTCAGAATGATCAGCGGGCTTTTCCCGCCCATTTCCAGGACACAACGTTTGCCGCGCCTGGCACATTCGACGGCGATGATTCGTCCGACCGCGGTCGATCCAGTGAAAGAAACAAGCTTCACGCGCGGGTCTTCGATGAGCACCTTTACGAGCGACGGACCGTCACCGGGGACCACGTTGAAAACCCCGGCCGGCACGCCAGCGCGCTCAAAGATTTCCGCAAGCTTCAGTCCAACGAGCGATGTCTCCTCCGAAGGCTTCAGCACAAATGTGTTTCCGCAGGCCAGGGCGAACGCAACTTTTTTCAGCGAGAGAACGACCGGAAAGTTAAAGGGCGATATTCCAGCCACGACTCCGAGAGGCCGGCGGATGGCCATAGAAATCATTCCCGGCACATCGGAGGGGAAAACATCTCCTCGAATACGGCGAGCTTCGCCGGCAATCGAGCGAACAAGATTTGCAGCGAAGGGCACCTCGAAATGGGCCTTGCCGAAAGTCGAGCCTGCTTCATCGATCAGGAGGTCAATCATTTCCTCCGAAGCCTTCTCGAGTTCGTCGGCGGCGCGCATCAGAATACGCTCGCGCTCCCCGGCGAGTGTCGCGCCCCACGCGATTTTAGCCGCATCTGCTGCATCGATGGCCGCACGCATGTGCTGCTCTTGCGCCATGAAGATGCGCGCGAACGGACGCTGATTCGCGGGATTGATGACGTCGGAAAACTCGGACGGCGGCACTTCAATCGTCTTGCCACCGATGTAGGGAGTCGAAAACATGTTGCCCCTTTTCTGTTTTTACGAAGAGATTTGCCGGTTGGAACGATGAACGCCATGATTTTTCTCTGCGGTTTCGCGAAAGTCAAGCTACAGCTCCCGCATCACTATGGATTGCTTCGAAATTGCTCCCACGCTGTATACTCCAACGCAACAATGGCCCCAAAGATCACCTTACAGCCTGAAGAAGAATAGGAGATTCGTAGAATGCGAGATTTGAATCGTCGCTCGTTTGTTGGAGCAGCTTTGGCTGCTTTTCCGCTGGCTGTACTGGGGCAGTCCACCAAATCGGCCGCGCCTGCCTCAACAGCGGGAAAAGCTGCTCTCGTCCCCGGAGGTGAAGACCGGCAAGGCGAACACCACAGTATCGGCATCAGCACAACCGATTTCAAAGTCCTAACGCAGGACAGCGGCGGCGCGCTCTTCATATTCGAGCACACCAATCACAAGAAGGGTGGCCCGCCACGCCATTTGCATCACAACGAAGACGAGTGGTTCTACGTGCTCGAAGGCGCCTACATCGTGGAGGTCGGGTCTGAGCGGTTCCAACTAAAAGCCGGTGATTCCATTCTCGCTCCGCGAGAGTTGCCTCACGCCTGGGCATTCGCTGGTGACACTCCTGGCAAAGCGTTGATCGCTTTCGCACCTGCCAACAAGATGGAGGCATTCTTTCGCGACAACGCGAAGCACTTCAGCGGAGGCAACTATGCCAATGAGGCGGACATTTACCGTGCCTACGGTATGGAGCTTCTCGGTCCACCTCTTTCCATCGGGTGAGCCCGCTGCAACGAAAATCGTCCGTTCAGATTCGGCGCGGCGGACGTCACACTTGAATTTCGCTCGATACTTAGACGACCGATTCCGACGGATCAACTCAACATTGCCGAAATTTCGCTTACGCGGGCTCGACTGCAGATGAGTCTGCTGAATTTGAATATTTTGGAAGCAAGAGATTCATCGCAGCGGCAAGCGCTAACGCCACCGCGAGGACGACCAACAAAGAAGTATAGGAGCCAGTCAGATCGAATGCGCGGCCAAGTATAACGGGACCAATGGCTCCTGCGGCGGCGTAGAACGTCCAGGTCAGACCGTAGAGCGTGGAAAAAGCACGCAGTCCAAAATAACGAGTAAGCAAGTAAGGGGTGATAGCCGCTTCGCCACCGGCCCCAACTCCAATGAGCGCCGCGGCAAAACAGCCCGCAGGGAAACTACCTGCGCGGGCCAGCAGAAAAATACCGGCTGCGGTAATCAGATTCACTGCAAGAGCGACGCGTGCGCCGAAAAATCGGTCCAACAGCCACCCCACGCCGACTCTGCCAAGTAAGCTCGAACCACCAAGCACAGACGCGCATAATGCCGCATCTCTGGCCGTGATTCCTCGATCCGTCAACAAGGCGGACAGGTGCGTGATCGCTCCATTCATGCTGATGGAACTCACGAAAAGGATGGCGACGATAATCCAGAACGCAAAAGAGCGCAGGCCTTGTTGCCAGGTCTGTCCAGAATGAACAACAGGAGCAGCACCATATCGAACCACGCCGCGTTCGACGATGTAGCGCCAACTGAGCGGGAGTCCAAGTAGCAAGGCAATACAGCCGAGAGAAAGGTAGGCTGCCCTCCAGCCAGATCGGCTGATGATTGCTTGCGCGACCACAGGCAGAATCATGGCGCCCAGGCCCGCTCCAACCATTACAAAGGCAAGTGCCACGCCCAATCGCTGCTGAAACCAAGTGGAGATAGATCGCGAGTAAGCCAGATGCGCTGCACCGTTTCCCACCAGACCCAGCACGATGCAGGTCACGTAGAACTGCCATACACCGGAGCGCAACAGTGACAACGAAATGATCGCGCAACAATAAACTGCCATGCAGGGAAGAATGATGCGCCGAGGTCCAAAACGATCGAGCAACCGGCCGATGAGCGGGGAGACTACGCCCAATGTGATAGCAGCGAGCCCGAAGCCGAGTGAGATGGCTTCGCGGCTCCATCCAAATTGCGCGCTCAGCGGTTTCACAAAAATCGCAAAGGTATAAACGAACAGCGAGCCGAACCCCGCCATTACACCGAAGCATGCCGCCAGCACCACGCGCCAGCCGTAATAGGCGAGATCATATTCGGTTAGCAGGTCCGCCGATTCGGTGACCTGCACATTATTCTTGTTAAGGAGTCCCATCCAGGCTCAGCCCCACACCCTACGAGCTGTATCCGCCACGAGCTTTAGCTTGGCCCATTGACGGTCTTCGGTGATGAGATTGCCTTCCGCGGTCGAAGCGAAACCACATTGCGGGCTGAGCGCCAAGTTTTCCATTGGAACGTAGCGCGATGCTTCTTCGATGCGTTTTGTGAGTTGTTTGGGATCTTCCATTTGCGGAACTTTCGAGCTGACGAGCCCAAGCACAACGGTTTTTCCCTTCGGAATGAATCGGAGCGGCTCGAATGTTCCCGAGCGCTGGTCATCATACTCTAGGAGAAAACGATCCACCTCAAGAGTACCGAACAATTTCTCCGCGATGGCGTCATAGCCGCCTTCAGCGTACCAATGGCTGCGGTTGTTTCCACGGCAAAGATGGATCGCGAGTGTCACGCCGGGACGGCGCGCTGCGCGGAAACATGCATTGTCCGCCCTGACGGCTTCTTCCAGCGCGGCATCTGGATCCATCCCAATCTCTGTGCGAATCCATTCGCGCCACTTCGGGTCCATATAATAACTGTACCGGGGCGCATCAATCTGAATGTATTTGACGCCGGCGTCCGCGAGTGTCGCCAAGTCGCTCTTCATGATGTCGACTACATCCCACAACAGCGCCGAATGGTCCTTGTAGATAGCATCGGATACTCCGCGCTTGAACGAAATCGCAGGAAATTGCGTCGCGCTCGGCAAAGTCATTTTGATGTCACCGGGACTGTGCTTTTTTGTGAACGGGAGCTCGTGACCGGTAAGTGGCCGCACCTGGCGCAACTTCTTAGTAACGATGCCGTTGACGTTGCTGACGGGAGCGGCGCCTTTGTCGCCGGCGCTCCAATTTCTCGCAACAGCATCGCTGAAGTCGAATCCTTCGACTGCATCGGTAAAGTCGCTCATGAAGTTTCGGCGGCGCAGTTCGCCATCAGTGAAAACTTCGAAACCGAGCTCCTTTTGTTTCGCAAGCACGCGGAGGATGTGTTGATCTTCGAGGGCGTGCAGCTTCTCTGCGCTCCCGGCAGACTGCCTTGCTTCCAGTAAGCCGGACGGCCTCAAAAAACTTCCAACATGATCGGCGCGGTACTTTGTCGGCATCCGAACGGACCTCTCTCCACTTCTATGAAACCTATGGTGGACTGATTGTCGCAAAATCCGCGGGGCCACGGCTGAAAAGTTTGGAGAGCTTGCCGGCGAACTTTTTGACGAAATCCAGGCATGCGCGAGGATAAAGCCGTCCTTCGTTCCGAAGGCGCCAATAGAAGCCAAGATACGATTGCGGACGCGATTTTCTGGTGCGCTTGCTCCCTAGTGTAGTCTGTAATAGGTTTGGGCCCATTTCATCGGGATCATAGACTGCGACTACATTTCCCCGACGTGGGGAAGAGGGCGGGACAAATGGAGGGTGGAGAAAAACAGAAATGCTGACCAAGGTAGTGCGATTCCACGAGTTTGGCGGGCCAGAAGTTCTGCGATTTGAATCGCTCGAGGTCGGGGAGCCGCGCGCAGGCGAAGTGCGCGTGCGTATCGAAGCCATTGGAATTAACCGCGCGGAAGTCGGTTTTCGGTCGGGCGGATACATCGAGAAAGCAAAATTGCCAGCGCGTATCGGCTATGAGGCTTCCGGTGTCGTCGAAGCTCGCGGCGAAGGGGTCAAGAATTTTTCGGTCGGCGAGCCGATTTGCGTGTTGCCGTCGTTTTCGATGAATAAATATGGCATTTACGCAGAGCGCGCCATCGTACCAGCTTCCGCTCTTATAAAGCGGCCGAATGGATTGGGAACACACGTTTGCGCTGCGATTTGGATGCAGTACCTGACAGCATACGGAGCGCTGATCGATATCTCCAAAATTGGCAAAGACGATGCCGTGGTCATTACTGCGGCCTCCAGCAGCGTGGGGCTTGCCGCCATCCAAATCGCAAACCATGTTGGCACTGTGTCGATTGCAGTGACTCGAACGGCAGCGAAAGAGGCAGAACTGCGAAAGCACGGAGCGGCGCACGTTATCGTTACGGAAAAGCAGGCGCTTGAGACGGAAGTGTTGCGAATCACGGGAGGCAGAGGCGCAAAGGTGGCGTTCGATCCGATTGCAGGCCCTATTGTTGCGTCGCTTGCAGCATCAATGGCTTCTGGTGGAATGTTGATCTTGTATGGAAATCTCAGCGGAGAGGCGATGAGTACGATTTTTCCCTTTGGACCATCCATGGTCAGAGGATTTAGCATGCGGGCCTATGTTGTGTTTGAAATCTTAAGCGATGCGCAGCGATTCGAGCGTGCACGAGCCTTTGTGGAAGAAGGACTGCACGAAGGCTGGTTGACGCCAATTATTGCGAAGACATTTCCCTTCGATCAGATAGTTGAGGCGCACCGCTATTTGGAAAGCAAAGAGCAAATCGGAAAAGTTATCGTCACCGTCCCCTGATTAGGGTTGGCCTTTGTAACGCCGGCGAAGCGCCAAGCGTCCTTCTCAAGGTGATATGCTGCTCAGGCAGATAATCGCCAAGCGGAATAAATGCAGAAAATAGACTCACTATCTCGACGCGCGTTTCTGGAAAGACTCTCAGTTCTAACGGCGGGTGGATTGACGGCAGCTAGCGCCCTCGGCGCCGTGCCAAGTCCCGAACTCGATCCACACATCACTTTTCCCACCCATCCTCGCGAGCGCATCGCCATAGCCTCGTATCCGTTTCGTGCATACATTCTGAGTCCAGACAATCGCGATCGCGACACCACGCTTCCAGGGATGAACCTGCTCGAATTCCCGGCTCATGTCGTCGCGAAATTCGATATTCATAATATTGAGCCGCACAGCCGCCACTTCACATCGTTGCAGCCCGACTATCTCGATGATTTCCGTCAAATTTTGCTAAAGACAAAAGTGCGCGCCGTAAATATCGCCGTCAGCACAGTCAACAGTTTCTACGACGCCGAAGTGTCTCTGCGCGAAAAGGCTGTCGACTATACAAAGAAATGGGTGGATGTCGCTGTGCGTATTGGCTCTCCAGGAATCCGCACGCACATTGCCACGGCGAGGAATTCCTCCCCCAGTGTTGAGCGAACTACCGAGAGCCTGCGCCAAGTGACCGAATATGCCGCAGACAAGAATATTGTGATCACGCTTGAGAACGACGATTTGGTCAGCGAGGACGCTTTCTTCCTCGTCAAGGTCATCGAGGCCGTCAACAATCCTTATCTTCGCGCTCTGCCCGATTTTGCAAATTCCATGCTGGGCGGCGATGCCGATTTCAATTACCGAGCGCTGCAAGCGATGTTCCAGCATGCCTACAATATTTGTCACGTGAAAGATGGCGAGACCAATGACGATGACAAGCAATTCAACGTAGACCTAAAGAAATCGTTCGATATTCTGAAGGCCAGCAATTATCGCGGCTATTGTTCGATGGAGTTCGACGCCCCCGGTGATCCCTACGCTCCCACTTTGAAATTGATCGAGGAAACGATCAAATACCTTTCCTGATTGCACTTGATTGCCTCATTCGATCCTTCACGAGCGCATGCCGCTTAAATATCTCCCATTCAACTGACTGGCGCCCGATCGCTAAATGTTTCGCTAACCGTGTCCCAGTATTGTTTCTTCCCGGACCAGTAAGATTCCGTCGACATCATGTTCGCAACCGAATGCGCAAAACCATCCTGCACGGTGCAATGCGGCTGCTTTCGCGATCTCATGCACTCGAACCAGTTCGCCATGTGTTCCAGAGTTCTGTCATCAATTCCCATCGGCGGGAGTTTTGTTTCGCCTGGCGGCAGAATATATTTCGCCGGCCGCTTTTTATCGATGTCCGCGTCGTCCTCGTGATTCCCCTTCTCGTCGACCAACTGATACCGCGGACTGCCTTCACCGCCAATATTCGTAAGCGTTGCTTTCTTTCCCATGTAGCGCGTCGAAGACGGTGCATCGTTCCCAAAACTCGTCGCGTAGCTCACTAGAAATCCCTTTGGATATTCGAGCAACGCCTGGAACGTGTCCGCATTCTCCCTGCCATCGTGCCACGCAAAAATTCCGCCGTGTGCCATCGCCGAGCGCGGGAAGCTGTCCTTCATAATCCAGTGCACCAAATCAATCGCGTGACTCATCCATTGATCCGGAATGCCGCTGGAAAATTCCTTGTACAAACGAAACTCGCAATACACTTTCGGATCAAACTGCCGGTAAGGCTTCGTCAGCAGCCACTTACGCCAATCCGTATCTTCTTCGCGGATTAGTTTCGTTTCTTCACGTCCCCGCCACCGCGGCCCGTGATAGTTCCAGACGATTTCGATTTTGCTTACGTCGCCGAGCACACCTGTCTGCACCAGATCGTGCGCCGCAATTTGATAGGGCTCGCTGCGATGCTGTGTGCCGACCTGCACGATCCGGTCGCTTTTAACTACGGTGTCCCGTGCAGCCTTTACTTCGGCCAGCACGTTGCCCATCGGCTTCTCGACGTAAGCGTCCTTCCCTGCCTCAACTGCCATCATGAGAATCGGCGAGTGTGTGTGCTCCGGCGTGGAAATGATCACGCCGTCCACATCCTTTAGCGCAAGGACCTCTTCCAAATACTGAAACGTCCGCGGTGCTCGCCCATAATATTTCGAGTTGGTCGCTGCCGCCTTTTCCCGGTTCAGCTTCCACAAATCGCAGACCACGGTGATTTCAGCATTTTGGCTCGTCTTCAGTTGCGCAGCAATCCATGCCAAATCGCTTCCACGACTACCCGTGCCAATATGCGCCAGCGAAATACGATCGTTCGCGCCAACAACCCTCTCATAGGAAAGCGCAGTGCTCGGCAGCGCCGCTCCTCCCGCGATTAACGCAGCAGACTTACTCAAAAACGCTCTGCGATCGATTGTCTCGTCTGGGTCGCTCATTGTTTGGCCTCCCGACAGTTCTGGCTTTACCCGCTCTAATTGAATTTCAGCGGAGGCATTGTGTGGTTCGCGCCGCTGGTTGTCAATCGCACGGCGAAATGATCGATATTCTCCTCGGCGACGCGTTGACAAGCCCAGCCCAGTGGTCTTAAATGTCCTCCGTGAACGTTAACGCAATCTGCTAGCGTGCTCCATTTGCGTCGTTTCCCGAAGTAATCCCGTCCTAACTTAGCGGGTGTCGGAAATTACATCTCGGGCAGGCCTCGCGCAAGTTTGGCTTTAGAAGGAGGCTGTATCCCAATCCTCGGCATTGATGTCGGAACAAGCGGAACCCGCGCCTTAATCCTCGATGAGCACGGTACCGTCCTCGCTTCGGGTACGGAAGAGCACGCGAATTTCGCCAGCCCGCAACCGGGCTGGGCGGAACAAGACCCGCGCGACTGGTGGCGCGCCGCAGCGATTGCGGTTCGCAGAGCGCTGCAAGTCTCCGGCCTCTCCGCTGAGTCCGTCGTCGCCGTCGGATTTTCCGGCCAGATGCATGGCGCCGTCCTTCTCGACGAAAACGACGAAGTTATTCGTCCCGCTCTAATTTGGTGCGACCAGCGCACTGAAGCGCAATCCAAGGAACTAGAGCGCACCATCGGCCTCGATCGCCTTATCCAGTTGACGTGCAATCCCCCGCTGACAAATTTCACCCTCACCAAACTTCTCTGGGTCCGCGAGCACGAGCCGCAAAACTGGCAACGCGTGCGCAAAATCATGCTGCCGAAAGACTACGTCCGCCTCCGCCTGACCGGCGAATCCGCCATCGACGTCGCCGACGCTTCCGGAACACTGATGCTCGACGTCGCGCACCGCACGTGGTCGAGCGAAGTCCTCAGTAAAACTGGCATTGAAGTGAAGCTACTCCCGAAACTCTACGAATCCCAGGATATTTGCGGAAAGCTTTCGCAAGCCGGCGCGGATGCAACCGGTCTCCGCGCAGGAACTCCAGTCGTCGCCGGCGCCGGCGATCAAGCCGCCGGAGCTGTCGGCATGGGTATCACGCGCGCGGGAGTCGTCAGCGCGACCATCGGAACTTCGGGGGTAGTATTTGCCGCCACCGATCGCCCGTCGCTCGATCCCAAAGGCCGCCTGCACACTTTTTGCCACGCCATCCCAGGTCGCTGGCACGTTATGGGAGTGACGCAAGCTGCCGGACTTTCACTGCGCTGGTTCCGCGATCGCTTTGGCGCGGGAGCCGATGATGGCCGTGACCCCTATGAACGCATGTCCGACGAGGCCGCCACCGCTCCAGCCGGTTCCGAAGGCGCCTTCTGGGCGCCGTACCTGATGGGCGAGCGCACTCCGCATCTCGATCCATTCGCACGCGCAGCATTTGTCGGCCTCTCCGCCTCGCACACCCGCGCCCACTTAATTCGCGCGGTCCTCGAAGGCGTGACCTACAGCTTGAAAGATACGTTCAGCATCTTCGACGAGATTCATGTTCCCGTTGAACGCATCCGCCTCGGCGGAGGAGGTGCCCGCTCGCCACTTTGGCAGCAGATTCAAGCGGACGTCTATGCGCACGAAGTCGAAATCCTGAAAGCGGAGGAAGGTGCAGCCTACGGTGCAGCGATACTTGCGGGCGTAGGTTCAGGATGTTGGAAGAGTGTCGACGAAGCATGCGACGCCGTAGTGCGTGTTGCGACGCGCGTCAGTACAAACAAAGAGGTCAGCGCCACGATGCAGCGCGGCTACCAAACTTATCGCCGGATATATCCGGCGTTACATTCCATATTCGCTCAGAATCAATCCGCCTCGATCAACTGAGCGTCAAATCGAAACAATCTCAAGCGTGGTCGAAACAAACGCGGCAACTCGCGATCATCAAGAAGCCTTTTTCTGTCCCGGCTTGAAGTGATAGCAGTACCACGCTCCGATCACCGTCATCAGGGCGCCCCACCAGATGCTCGCGTGCAAATTAAAGAGCACAACCTGCTCCGCCGGCGGATGCCAATACTCGAACAGGCCGGCGCCCAAGATCAGCACTCCATTCACGAGCAACGAAATCCCGATAAAAAACCAAATGGAAACCATTCTGTAAACCTCCGGCTAGACAACTACCAGAATATGATGTTCAAAGTAAAAAATACGACAGCAACCACACCGGCCCAGAAAATCGGCTTCTGATACAAGGAAATATTTCCGACAGACGGAACCGTCGTCAACCCGTAGACCAAACCCGTCAATTCGGCGTCTGTTTTTGGTTTCGTCGCCAAACTCACCACAACGGTCACAATCACGCAGACGAGAAAAGACCACAGCGCCTGAAACATATCCTGCGCCAAAGCTTTAGCGTGCGGCGAAAGCGCCACGTAGCGCAGCGCCGACGGATCCGCCTTCACCCACGCCCACATACCGATGGAAGACAAAGTGCCGCAGAGCAAACCCAAGAAACCGCCAGCACCTGTCGCTCGCTTCCAGAGCATGCCGAGAATGACGGTGCCAAACAGAGGAGCAATGAAAAAACTAAACAGGGCCTGGACGTAGTCCATGATGCTTGCGAACTGCATCACCAAGTATGCGGTGCCGACGCTAATCAGCACGCCGATCACAGTGGTCCAGCGACCCATATTGACGTAGTGATGGTCCGTGCCCTTACTATTGATCAGCGGCCGGTAGATGTCATAGGTCCACACTGTAGTGAACGCGCTCACATTCCCCGCCATGCCGGACATAAAACCAGCGATCAGCGCGGTAATCCCGAGGCCAAGCAAACCAGGCCCGCAGTAGCGCGCAAGCATGAGTGGAAGCACGTCGTTGTAACTGTGCATTCCAGTGGCGGCTGCCACCGATTCGGGCACAAGCTTCATCGGAAGCACTGCCAAGCCCAGAAGTCCCGGCAAAATCACGATCAGCGGAACAAACATTTTAAATCCCGCTCCGATGATGGGCGCCATTTCTGCACTGCGAATATCTTTAGCGGCGAGGATGCGCTGCACGACCAGAAAGTCCGTCGTCCAGTAACCCATGGAGATGACCGCAGCCAACCCGAACACAATCCCGACCCAGTTGATTCCCATCGGGTTGTCCGTGAACGAACCCAAGTTGGACCACATGTGTACGTACTGATCCGAAGCCCTATGGGCAATTTGCAATTTGAGATTCGTCCAGCCACCGGCTTCGTAAAGCCCAAGAATCGGAATCAGCAGCGCGCCGGCCCAAATCAAAAAGAACTGCAAGACTTCATTAAAAATGGCCGATCGCAGCCCGCCCAGCGTCACATAAACCGCCACCGTCAGCGACGATACCCAAATACTGAAATTGATGTCCCATCCCAAGACAATCTGCATGACCTTCGCCATGGCGAACATGTTGACGCCGCTCATCAGCACGGTCATGAACGCAAACGAAACCGCGGAAACAGCACGCGCCGGCTCTCCGAAACGCAATTTCAAATAGCCGGGAACCGAGTGCGTTTTGGAAATGTAATAAAACGGCATCATCACCAGTGCGAGGAACAGCATCGCCGGAATGGCCCCAATCCAATACCAATGCGTGGCCAAAATGCCGTATTGATACGCCGACCCCGCCCAACCCATCAGCTCCAAAGCGCCTAGATTCGCCGAGAGAAAGCTAAGCCCCGCCACCCACGCAGTCATTTCGCGCCCGGCCATGAAGAAATCTTCGCCGGTGTTCGCGCGGCCGCGCAGGTAGAAGCCGATGGCCAGCACCAACGCGAAGTAAAAGACGACGATAACGACGTCAACAGCCGAAAGATGTACGAGGCGCGCGGGTACGATAAACGCGTAAGGAATAGTCATAGAGTGCCGAATCGCTTCTCCTCTGCGAGCGTCTTACGACTTACGGGAAAAATCAAAGTCCTGTTTACAAACGAGCAAACTCGCTATCGGCGTCACTTTGCCGAGAACTTGTAAATCGTTTCCGAATGAAATTTCATCCCAGGCTTCAGCTCCGCCGACGGAAAATTAGGACGATTCGGCGAGTCTGGATAGTGTTGCGTCTCGAGACATATCGCGCCATATTTTTGGTACGCGACTCCGCCTATCCCCTTGATACTCCCGTCCAGGCCGATCGCCGAATAGAACTGCACTCCCGGTTCGGTCGTCCACACTTCTATCTGCCTTCCCGACGCAGGGTCAGTGACCCGTGCAGCAATACGCAATGTTCCAGCCTTCCCGTTCAGGACAAAGTTGTGATCGTAACCACCAATCCCTTTGATCTCCCCGATGCGCAGCCCGATCTCTGTAGGTTTCCTAAAATCCAGAGGTGTATTCTCAACGCTCGCGATTTCGCCCGTTGGGATAAGCGTCGAATCCACCGGGGTATATTTGTCCGCGTTTGTATAAAGGATGTACTTCAGAATGTTTCCGGAGCCGTCACCGGAAAGATTAAAGTAGCTGTGGTTCGTCAGGTTCACAACCGTGTCTTTGTCGGTCTCCGCGGAGTATTCCAGTTTAATTTCGTTCGAGTTCGTCAGTGTGTACGTCACACTTGCCGTCAGGTTCCCGGGGAAATTTTCTTCGCCATCCTTGCTCAAATATGTGAATTTCACTGCCGCGCCGTCCTTAACTTCGACCGGCTCCGCTTTCCACACTCGCTTGTCAAAACCAGTGGGTCCTCCGTGCAAACTGTTGGGACCATTGTTTGTCGCCAGTTGATATTCTTTGCCGTCGAGCGTGAATTTGCCTTTGGCAATCCGGTTCCCGTAGCGCCCGATCGTTGCACCAAAGTAGGGGTGGGGACCCTGAACATAGCCTTCCAAATTGTCGAAGCCGAGCACCACGTCGCCCATCTTGCCGTTCCTGTCGGGAACGTGGAGTTCCGTCAGCGTCGCGCCGTAGGTGATAATCTTCGCCGAAGCCCCCTGCGTGTTGTAAAGAGTAAAAGCCTCAATCACCGTGCCATCCGGCATCTTCCCAAACTCTGTTTTTTCGACATGCGCACCCTTTTTGGCAGCCGTCTGCGCCTCAACCCCCGGTGATGACGACGCAAACTCCGGACCGAACGCCATTAGAAACGCCAGCATGCAGATTCTCCCCCTGAGCACCATTCCGCTCCTCCTCTACCCTCGACACGCTTAGGATGCATCGATTCTTCCCCACGCCTTGTATCACAAAAATTCATCAATCGCGAATCTTCTCCTTATTTTTCTTAGACTTGCCGAACCCAGCTTGCGTGGCCCTGTAATCCCTGACGTTTGCAAAGGTCATTGACAACCCCGGAGCCTCGGTGCCAATGTTCCCCCGAACAGTCGCCCCAAATTAACGTTATCGTACACGGAGTTCCATGATTTTCATGCGACCAATTTCTTTTTTGCATGCTTACAAGTACATCGCTCCCCTGGCCATTCTATTATTCATGACGGCAGCCTCGCCGCTAAAGGCACAATGGGTGCCTCTCAATCCCGTAGCCTCGGTGGACCAGCAGCCCGATGGCGTAGTGCTCATTCTCCAGACCGGCTTCCTTCGATTCCAAGTCTGCTCGGACTCCATCGTCCACGTCGTCTACTCCATCGAGCGCGACGTCCCTCAGCGCCACGACAATCTCGTCATCAAAAAATCCTGGGCGAAGGCCGACTTCTCTCTCCACACTGACGATCCCAAACTCATCACTCTCACAACCGCGCGTCTCAAAATCGAAATCACCCGCGCCGACAGCTCCATAATCTTCTACGACTCCGCTGGTCACAAGCTCACCCAGGAGAACTCCCGCACGCTCACGCCAACCGAAGTCAACGGCGAAAAAACCTACCATTCCGAGCGCTTCGTCAATATGTGGGACACACAAGAAGCGTTTTACGGTCTAGGCCAGCACCAAGCAGGCGTCTGGAACTACCGCGGCGAATCCATCGACATCTCGCAAGACAACACAAACATTTCCATTCCTTTTCTACTTTCCAGCAACGGCTACGGCATCTTCTGGAACAACGGCTCGCGCAGCAAATTCACGAATCGCTTCGTCCACGCCTTTTACCTAAGCTCCGAAGTTTCCGACTCAATGGACTATTACTTCTTCTACGGCCCCGATTTCGACCATCTCATCGCCGACTACCGCGAACTTACTGGCGCCGCTCCACTCTTCGGCAAATGGGCCTATGGCTACTGGCAATGTAAGAATCGCTACGACTCGCAGCAAGAACTCCTCACCATCGCGCAAAAATATCGCGACCTCCGAATCCCGCTCGACAACCTCGTTCAGGATTGGTTCTGGTGGAACACCATGGGCGAGCCCGTCTTCAACAAAAACTATCCCGACCCCAAAGGTCTGATCGACGCCCTCCACAAAAACAACGTCCACCTCATGATTTCCGTCTGGCCCTATTTTCGCCCCGGCTCACCCGTCTATGACGACATGGACAAGCGCGGCTTCTTCATCGCCAAGACTGTCGCGCCGAGCTTTCATCCCGTCGCTCAGGCTCTCTACGATCCCTTCAATCCCGATGCCCGCAAATATTATTGGAACCTTATGGACAACGCGCTTTTCAAAATCGGCGCCGACGCCTGGTGGCTCGACACCACCGAAGCCGAAACCGAAGGCCGCGAAACCAACATTCTCGTCACCAACAAAATTAACCACGACGAAAATGGCGCGCGCTACGCCAACGAATTTCCCCTCATGACCACCACCGCCGTCTACGAAGGCCAGCGCGCAGCCTCAGATAAAAAACGCGTCTTCATCCTTTCCCGCTCCGCCTATGCAGGTTCTCAACGTAACGCCGCTGCTGTCTGGTCCGGCGACGTCGATCCCAATTGGGAAACCTTTCGCCGCCAAATTCCCGCCGGCCTCAACTATTCCGTCTCTGGCCTCCCCTACTGGACCACGGATATCGGCGGCTTCGTCTCCGCAAACCCGGACGATCCCGCCTACCGCGAACTCTACATTCGCTGGTTTCAGTTCGGCACGTTCTGCCCCATCTTTCGCGCTCACGGCACACGCACAACAAATCAAAATGAAATTTGGTCCTACGGCCCCGAAGCACAGAAAACTCTCACGGCCTACGACAATCTCCGCTACCGCCTTATGCCGTACATCTATTCACTCGCCTGGAAAACTACGAGCGAGGGCTATACCATCATGCGTCCGCTCGTCATGGACTTCCGCGAAGACACCCGTGCCCAGAATATCGGCGACCAATTCCTCTTTGGCCCCGCCATTCTCGTAAATCCCGTCACCGAGCCCGGCGCCGCCACTCGCCGTCTCTATCTGCCTAACGCAAAGTGGTACGACTTCTGGACTGGCGCCCCAATTCAAGGCGGCCGCACTCTCGACGCGCCATCGCCCATCGATCGCATGCCGCTATACGTCCGCGCCGGCTCCATCGTTCCCCTCGGCCCCGACCTGCAATACGCCACAGAAAAATCCGCCGACCCCATCGAACTTCGCGTCTATCGCGGCGCAAACGGCGCCTTCACTCTCTACGAAGACGAAAACGACTCCTACGATTACGAAAAAGGCGTCCACGCAACGATTCCCTTCATCTGGGATGACGCCGCTCACACTCTCACAATCGGCGATCGCACAGGCACATTCCCCGGCATGCTCGAAAAACGTACTTTCCGTATCGTCTTTGTCGGTGAAAATCACGGCGGCGGCGGCCTCACCGAAAACGCTGACAAAACCATCGAATACTCAGGCAAGAAAATCATTCTCACCCAATAGCCTTAACCAGTTTTTTTGGCTCTGGCTTAACAGAACAGCCCCACTCCCCGCCTTTTTTTTCGCTAGCCCCAAATCGAAATGTTTTGCTTGACGCGGTTAGTATCGAGGACTAGGCTCGCGCCAACTGGTCGGGGGCCTTCATGCGTTATTCCCACGGAGGGGCCCGGAAGTTGGTGCACGTGCGGGCTCAGGTGCGAGCCCAGACCCAGGGATACCCTCGACTGTGCTTCTCACGACTGTGTCAGTGCACTTCGCGTTACTTTCTGCTGATCGTGTCTTCCGCTTTGTTTGCCCTCCCGGCTTGCTGCCAAGACAGTGGTAGCGAAGGAAACGAATTTCACGGGAAGGGATCAGAGATTACCGTGAACGTCCGCGATAGTTCGGGAGAGCCGATCTCCACGGCGGCGATGGTGAAACTTTACCGGGACGGAACAACCTTAAGCAGGCAAGGAGAGACGTCGCGCGGGAGCGCCGTGCTGGTGGTGAACAATTTGGGCGAATTTACTGTGATTGTGGAGGCGGCGGGATACGAGAGCGCGCAGAAACAAGTGTCGGTACAAGTTTCAGGACGAACGCAGGTGGATGTCTTTCTGCGAAAGCTTTTGCCAGCCGGTAGTTCTGTGGGAGTCCCGGGGAGACCGGTCCTCGCGCCAAAGGCGAAGCAAGCGCTCGATAAAGGATTGCTGGCGCTAACCGCAGACGAGCTCGATGACGCAGAGAAGTATGTGGGCGAAGCGACGCGGCTGGCGCCCAGCCATCCAGACGTATTGTACGTGCAAGGCGTTCTCTGGCTGAAACAACGCAACTGGCTGCAGGCGCAAGACGTTCTGGAAAAGGTCACGCAGATTGATCCGAATCATGCGCGGGCTTTTGCGGCGCTGGGTATGGCGCTGTGCGATCAGGGGAAATGTGATGCGGCGATCGTCCCACTCGAGAAGTCGCTGGAGCTGGATGCGGCGGGCGCGTGGGAGACGCGTTGGACTTTGGCAAAAGCGTATTACCAGACCGCACGATATGACGAGGCACTGAAAATGTCGCAGGACGCGCTCACGGCATCGAACGGGAAGGCGCCGGAGATCGCGCTACTGGTAGCGCAATCGCTGACGGCAGTGGGGCGCTACGCGGATGCAGCACAGGCATTGCGCGAATTTGTTAGAGATCACGGGGATCGGCGCGAAGCAGCAATCGCGCGGAAGTGGCTGGAACGGTTGACGACCAGCGGTAAAATCCGCGCGGACTCAAATTAATGGGGTTGTTCGCCGCCGATTCTCTCTAAAGCTACTTAGCGAAACGAAATCTGCGACATTGCTCGCTCTCTCGTAGTGCGGAGAACCTCGACGTCAATTCCCCGTTGTGGCGTACCGGCGGAAGAATGAGTCCTTGTTCCACTGCGGGCGTGCGTCTGAGTTGGTGGTGTCCACGAGCAAGCGCAGAACGATTTCCTCAAAAAGCGCCGCAGCTTGCAAATCAACTGGCTGATTTAGATCGTCCGATGGCGCGTGATAGCGAGTGCTGAGCCAGGTCTCGAATGTCTTGTCTTCGGGCGAACCTGGTTCGGCCCAGACGCTCATCATCACCGACGGCACTCCATGCAGGATAAAATTGTACTGATCGCTGCGGATAAAAATATTGCGCAAAGGCATGGGGTCGGGAATGGCGTGCACGCCCAGCGATTTCGCGATTGCTGTGGCGCGCGCGCCCAGAGTGGACTCATCGATTCCCAGCACGAGCAGGGTCTTCAGGGGCACAATCGGAAGAAACATGTCCGTGTTGATATCCGCCACGATGGAGTGAATATCTACCGTGGGATGCGCCGCAAAATAGCGCGACCCCAGCAAGCCTTTTTTCTCTGCGGTAACGAATACAAAAAGGACCGATCGCCGAAGCTTTTCCGGGTGGACCTTCAGCTGAGCAGCGATATCGATAAGCAGAGCGCTGCCAGAGCCGTTGTCCATAGCGCCGTTGTAGATTTTGTCCCCGTTAATGGGAGCGCCGATGCCAATGTGATCGATGTGCGCGGAAAGAACCAAGTATTCGTTCTTCAGTACGGGATCCGAGCCAGACAACTTGGCAATGATGTTGTCCGATTCGATCGTCTTGCTTTCAATTTCGGCATGAGCTTTCAGCGAGACGGCTAAGGGAAAGCGCGGCAGTGGCTTGCGCTCCTTGGCCAGCGCCTCAAGTTCGGCAAACGTATGTCCCGAGCCTTCAAAGAGTTTCTCCGCATGCTCCGGGTTGTACCCAAGAACGACCTTGGTGCCCGCGAAATCCTGCATCTTCGCGTCGGCGAGCTGCATGGCAGGCGCAGTGCGATTCAGCGAGATGCGAGTCCACGGAAGGTCCATCGCAGCGGGATTGAAGATGCGAATAATGCCGATGGCTCCCGCTGCGCGCAGAGCTTTGCCTCGTTCCGCTCCGGTTTGGGAATGTGCCGAAAGCGGCGCAGGGAGGTCCGACGGCGATCCGCTGATATAGACCACCACTTTGCCTTTCAGGTCGAGACCTGCGTAGTCGTCGTCATTTTTCTCGGGGACCTTCAGCCCGTAACCAATAAACACGAGAGGCGCAGCAACTCCCGTTGAGGGCATGTCGACCGCGGTTGAAAAGTAGGCGTCCTCGCCGAGAACAATGGGGACCGACTTTCCGTCGCTCACCAAGGTGGCAAAAGACTTCTTTTCATCCACTTGACGCTGATCGAATTTCACGGTTTGGTAGAAACCGTTCTCGCCGGCGGGTTCGAGGCCGGATTTCTTCAATTGTTCAACGGTGTATGCTTCTGCTCTGCGCAGCCCGTCGCTTCCGGTGTCGCGCCCTTCCATATTGTCGTCGGCTAGCACCTTCACGTAGTTCCACCACCAAGATCCGTCGAATCGGGTGGTCGACGTCTGCTGCGCTCCAGCCGTCAGGGTCAGAGTGAGCGCGCCAATCAAAATGAACATGCGATGCAGCATCAGGAATGAGCTCCTTTGGTTTTGTCGAGAGGCAAGACTTTACTCTGATTCTGGATTCCGAGGAAGTCACCTGCTGAAAACACCCCCCCTCTCTATTTTTCCAAAACGCTAGCAACCTATTGATTTCAAAAGACTTCCGGGCAAATCCCAGCTCTATCGTGTTTGTAAGAATAAGAAAAGAAACGGTTTGTTTGCTCTCACTTTGCTCGCTGAGAGAGCAAACAAAGAGCAGCGAGCTTGCCGCGGGTGCACAGCAGGAAGCCCAGGGGGAGAAGAAAAAAGCGGCCTTGCGGCCGCCGCGAGCGATGGAAATCCCGTACCTATATTACCAAAGGATACCCTATTCAGTCAAGAAAAATGAAATCAAATGTAAAAACGGCGCAGGAAGGCGGAAGAAGACGTGACGTATTGGCCGACCGCCGCCCTCCTCAAATTCTTCAGACTCCTTCGATCAATATGACGTGGTAGGTCGCCCCTTTGAAACGGTGCTCGCGTACTTTGCGGTAGGCGGGGCCGTCGTACCACGCCTTCGCTTCCGCGGCACTTGGGAATTCGAGAATTACCGTTCCTTCGGTGGCTGCCCCTTCGAGGTCTTCGTGCTTGCCGTAAAGCGCGAGAATCTTGGCGTTATGTCCGGCGAGAGTCGGCGGGACCTCCTTTGAGTAGGTCGCCAGCTCTTGCGCGTCGAGCGTCTTTTCGCGTGTGAAAATCAGGTATGCGCTCATGGGAGTTTAGGCGTTCGTACCGCCGTCGACGGTCAAGTTCGCGCCGGTGATGTAAGCCGCCTCAGGACTTGCAACGAACGCGACCAACGCAGCCACTTCGTCCACAGTCCCATAGCGGCCGAGCACTGTGTTGGCCTTCTGCGGTGCTGCCCAATCCCCCGCGGCAGGATTCAGATCGGTGTCGATCGGGCCCGGCTGAACGTTGTTGACAGTGATAGCCCGGCTGCCCACTTCTCTAGACAACCCCTGTGTGAACATCTTGACGGCTCCCTTTGTGGCCGCATAAGCCGTCAAGCCCGGCGTCATGTCGCGCTCCCCAATGCAGGAGCCAATATTGATGATGCGGCCGCCGTTCTTCATTTTCTTCAGGGCGGCCTGTGTCGCCACCAGCATGCCGCGGACATTGATGTTCATCATGCGGTCGATGTCTTCGAGTGTGGTCTCTTCGAATGATTTCGGGATGGCCGTGCCGGCATTGTTCACGAGCACGTCGATACTTCCCAACGTGGCGACCGTCTTCTCCACTGCGGCCTTTACGGCATCGGCGTTGGCGGAGTCCGCTTGAATCGCAAGCGCCTTCCCGCCGCTCTGTTCAATCGCTTTGGCTACCGCGGCGGCGGCACCGGCTTCTTTGGCATATGTAATGGCCACACTCGCTCCATCCGCTGCCAAACGCTTGGCGATTGCGGCACCAATACCACGCGAGCCGCCGGTGACGAGTGCAATTTTACCTTCGAGCTTCCTGGACATTAGTTTTTCTCCCCGATGCCGCTGAATTGTGACCTATGTGAGATGTTTGAAACGGCTACAGCGGTACAGAGAGTCTCTTTTGGCTATTTCGCCTGGAGCAATTCAGTGTTTCCTGGCCTCTTGGCGGCGCGCTATGATGGGTAAGTGAATTTTGAATGGGATCCGGCTAAGGCTAGGCGGAATCGCCGAAAGCACCAGGTTCTATTCCAGGAGGCGGCCACGGTCTTTGGTGACCCCTTGGCAGTAACTTATCCCGATCCAGATCATTCTGCGTCGGAGGACCGCTTCATCACTATCGGAACATCGAGTAATGGCCGTGTCCTGCTCGTAGCTCACTCAGACCGTGGCGAGGACATCAGGATTATTAGCGCGCGCAAGACGACACAACGCGAACGAGAAAACTATGAAGAAAAAAACTGAAAAACAAGTGCGTCGGGACGACGTGCGCCCCGAATACGATTTTTCGAAAAGAAGCGGTGTACGCGGCAAATACACTCAGCGTTATCGACAAGGAACAAATCTCGTGCTGCTCTCCCCGGACGTCGCTGAGCATTTCCCCGACGAGCGGTCCGTCAACAAGGCCTTGCGCACTTTGATTCAGTCGGCCAAGGCGCCTCTCCGTCGTACGCGCTGAGTACTGTAACTAGAAAAAAAACCAAAAGCCCCACCCTTGCAAAACCCGCAAGGATGGGCCACCCGAAAGGCTTTCTTGCGAATTTAAGCATCGGCCACCCGCCCATGACGACTCTGCGCAAACTCAGCCCCGAAGAAGTCGCGCGTATTTTAAGTAGGGACATTCGACGAATTTCTTTCTGCTGTCGAACACGCCCAATTTGAATGCAAAGGTGCAGTCTACGACCTGAAAATCGCACCGGCCAAGATCGAGCTGGCGAAAGATGTGTCGGCCTTGGCAAACACTAGGGACGGGTATCTCCTGCTGGGCGTAAAAACAACACAAAATCCAACGCACAAGAGTGAAGAAGTTACCAGCGTTTCGTGTTTCCCGCAGAGTTTGTGCGATCTTGATCAGTATCGGAAAATTCTACTGGAGTTCATCTATCCGCCTGTCCGCGGGATCGATATTGATTGGTTTTCGTCGTCGGCAAATCCTTTTGAAGGGATCGTTGCTATTCACGTGACTAAGGCGGGATGCGGGGATCAACCCTATTTGGTGTCCCAGGTATTACTGGAAGGCGTTGCAAGCGGAAAGCTGTTTGGTTACTTCCAAAGAGTTGAAGATGACGCAGAGCCCATGAGACTTCAGGAGCTGCGTGAGAGGCTTAAGGATGGAATGCGCAATCGCGATACTAACAGGAGGCTTGAGAACATCGAAACGATCTTGGCGCGGCAAACTTCCGAATCCACGCCAAAAAAAAATGAATACCCCTTGGAGAAGTTGCTGCAGCGTGCCGCATATGCAAGGCAAGCGGGCGGGATGGGGGAATACCCCACGGTGAATTTAGTGGCGTGCCCCCTAGACGGCATAATCTTGTCTACGCTCTTCGAATCAAAGCAGTCGGCAGAGGCCAAGTTGCTCGAAAACCCACCAAAAGATAGATCGTTTGGGTTCGATCTTGAAACCAGGGGCAGAACTGAAATAGTTGATGCCGAACTATTGCGAAGGACAACAGCCGGTAGAAAAGGAATGGACTTGTATCGCGACGGCACATTGATTTTTGTGGGTCGTGGCGACGATTCGTTTTTGGGTTGGGTGTGCCGTTCCGGTGAAAATGAACTTCTCATTAACAACATAGCGCTAACCGAAGTGGTTTATCTGTTCTTTAGGTTCAGCATTGAGATTCTTAAGCTTGCGAAGCCAGTTCCCACAGAAGTGAAGATCCTATTCCAGCTCTTAAGACCGCCGAATGACGACAGAGTGTTCAAACTCGGAAATGCAAATTTCTCCGCTGAGTGGATCAGCGATCACGGGTACAGCGAGGCGCCGAATCCCGGGAGGATTATCTCTACGAGTTTTGAGCTTCAAGGCGCGGTACCTGAAGTCGAAGCTTTCAGACTTCTGAAGAATGTCTTCAACTTGTTTGGATTTACGGACGCGGAAATACCATACGTGGATCGACAGTCATCACCCGCTCGGATAGACCCTCGGTTATTTGTACGCCGAAACTAATCTCCCTCATTGTAGGTGGGATGCCAACCTCGGTTTAGTGATTTCCGCCGGGCGACACGCCAAGTGGCGGCAACGGTTTTGTGTCGCGGATGCCGGAACCCTCCACAACTGTATAGATGGAATCGGCCGCAATGTTCTCGATGGTCTCGATCTTGCCACTGGGCCAGCGGACTTCTACCGAGTCGATTTTTGTGGATTTGCCGAGGCCGAAGTGGAGGCGGAGATCGTTTTGGGAGAGGTAGCTTCCGCCGCCACGGACTTCGGCGATTTGGCGGACACCACCGGCGTGGATGGTGACGCGGGCGCCGATGGCGGCGCGATTGCTTTTTGTGCCGATGAGTTTGAAGAGGACGCGGTGGTTCGGCGATGCGTTTTGGTTGAGGAGGAGAGCAGGTGGTTCGCCGACGTTGACCAGGACTACGTCGATGTTGCCGGTGTTGAAGATGTCGCCGAAGGCTGCGCCGCGACGGGATTTTAGCGGAAGGTCGGCGAGGCCGGCCTCTTTCGCGACTTCGTCAAAGGTGCCGTCGCGGTTGTTGCGCTCTAGAAAAATTGGCTGGCGGTAGTGCGGGCTGTTATCGAGCGAATCGATCTGCGGATAGACGTGGCCGCACGCGATCAGTAGATCGAGCCAGCCGGTATTGGCCATATCGAAAAAGCTGGTGCCCCAGCAAACGTCCTGATAGCTCGGGCGTCCAACACCGGAGGGCCAGCTCACGTCCTCGAAGCCGTTGGCCCCGGTGTTGCGCCAGAGCGCTTTGGGCTGCTCCTGGAATGTGGTGATGAAGAGACTGAAGCGGCCGGAGTGGTCGTAGTCGGCGAAATCGACGCCCATGTTGCCGAGCTGCGTGCCATCGCCGCTGAGGGAAATTCCGGAGAGCATCCCCACTTCTGAAAAAGTGCCGTTGTGATTGTTGTGATAGAGATAGTTGGGAACG